>JADMIO011070296.1_pt1 | contig 33744 bp, 28 predicted proteins | sample 8958161 | NCBI WGS metagenome assembly JADMIO01 (sample SAMN16585339, study PRJNA669376) | soil metagenome | isolation source: Crop rotation soil | place: USA: Cullars Rotation, Alabama | collected 2011 | reverse complement strand
GCGACGAACCGCGATCTCGACGAGGAAATTCGCTCGGGCAACTTCCGCAGCGATCTCTATTACCGTCTCAACGTCATCTCGCTGCACCTGCCGCCGCTGCGCCAGCGCCGCGATGACATCCCGGTCCTCGCCGAGCATTTCCTGCAGCGCATCGCCGCGTCGCGCAACGAACCGCCGAAGCATATCACGCAGGAAGCCGCCGACGCGCTCCTCGAGTACGCCTGGCCGGGCAACGTGCGCGAGCTCGAGAATGCACTGGAGCGCTCGGTGATCCTCACGCCGGACGACCGCATCACGCCGTCGACGCTCCCGGAACGCGTGACGCAGCGCCGCGCCGAGCCGCTGGTCTCGACGCGCACGCCGCCGAATCCGACGCTCGAGGCCGTGGAGCGCGCCTACATCATGTGGGTACTGCAGAGCGAGAGCGGCAACAAGTCGCGCGCGGCCGAAGTGCTTGGCATCGATCCGTCGACGCTCTATCGGAAGCTGTCGCGGTATGGAGTGGAAGCGTGACGAGCGACGAGCGACGAGAGACGAGCGGCGAGCGGCGAGAGGAGTCGCCGCGCGTCACTCGTCTCTCGTCGCTCATCGCAGCGGCCATCGTCCTTCCAGTGGCCCTCGCGACGATCGACAACCTGCCGGTCGGCGTCATGCATGACGACGGCATGTACGTCGTCCTCGCCAAGTCGCTCGCGACCGGCCACGGATACCGCTGGCTCAACGTGCCCGGCGCGCCGCCCGCCACGCACTATCCACCGGGCTATCCGGCGGTACTCGCCGCTCTCTGGAAACTGTTCCCCGATTTTCCGGCAAACGTCATCGCGTTCAAGGCGCTCAACGCCGTCCTGCTCGCCGGCGTGGCGGCCGGAGTCGTGATCTTCGCTCAGCGCCTCCTCGGGTTTTCCGCGCGCGCCGCGCTGATCACCGCCATCGCCGGATGTCTCGCGATTCCGATGTTGGTCCTCAGCACCGTCGTCATGTCGGAGACGCTGTTCCTCGCGGTGCTCATTCCGACGCTCCTCTACGCGGACGTCCTGCTTCAGCGCGAAGAGCGCGTGAGGGGCGCGACGATCGTCGGGCTCCTTTGTGGCGCACTGATCCTGATCCGCACACACGGAGTGGCCGTCCTCGCGGGGATCCTGATCGCGCTGCTCGTTGCGCGCCGATTTCGTTCGGCAGCAATAACCGGCGCGGTCGCCGTGGCGATGGTGCTGCCATGGCAGCTGTGGCAGGCGGCCCATCGTGGCGCGGTCGCCGTGCCGATGCGCGGAGACTATGAGTCGTACGGCGCCTGGTTCGCGTCCGGGGCGAGCGCACACCCGGGCGAGCTCCTGGTGCGCACCGTCGCTGCCACGACGCGTGAGCTCTTTGCCACCATCGCCGCCACGACGACCGCGGGATTGCCCGCACTGTGGCTGCGCCTTCTCGTGTGTCTCTGTGCCATCGTCCTGACGGGCGCCGGCGCCTGGCGACTCCGAAAGCCGGCTCCATCCACGATGTGGTTTCTCGCGTCGTACTTCGCCATCGTCATCTTCTGGCCGTTCACGCCAGGCCGGTTCCTCTGGGGAGTCTGGCCGTTGATGGTGCTGCTGTTTGCGCACGGGTGGGTGATCCTGCTTCGCCGCGGCACGCCGCTCTTTCAGTTCGCGATTCCCGCGCTCGCGATCGTCGGCAATGCCGTGTACACGTATCGCGGCTACCGCGGACAGTGGTGGTCGAGCATCGGACGACAGACCGCCAGCGTCGCGGTGCCGACGATCATCTGGGCCGGCGAGCGAACGAAGCCGACGGATGTGCTGTCGACCAACGCCGAGCTGATGATCTATCTGTACACGGGCCGCCAGGCGATTCCCGCAACGAGCTTCGCCGTGACGGACGTCTTTACGCCGCCGTCGGCGGAGTCACGTGCGGCGGCGCTCAAGTCGATACTTCGGGCGTATCGCATCGACGTGGTTGCGATCGTGGCGAATGATTCTCTCGAGACGGCGGCCCGCCGCATGGCCGCCGAGCAACCACCAGCGCTGTCGTTCGTCGATAGCGTGCCTCATGGCCTGATCTTCTTCCCTCGAAGCTCGGCAACGGTTCGATGACTGCTCCGACAAACTCTCCTCCGACCAGGCGCATCTCGCGCACTCCCGCCGTCGGTACGCCGGCTGCCTCGGCACGACCGACACTGCGTGCGCGCACTCCGCTCGACCGCGAGACGGTGCGCCTCTCCGTCCTGATTCCGGTCTACAATGAGCGCGACACGATCGATCTCATCGTCGACCAGGTGCACGACACGCCGATCGCGAAGGAGATCATCTGCGTCGACGATCACTCCACCGACGGCACGCAGCAGATTCTCGAGACGCTGCTCGCGCAGGGGCGGATCGATCAGCTCTACCGCCAGCCGGTGAACTGCGGCAAGGGCGCGGCGATCCGAAAGGCGATGGCGATGAGCACCGGCGACATCGTCATCGTGCAGGACGCCGACCTGGAGTATGACCCCGGCGATTGGCCCGTGCTGCTCGAGCCGATCCTCGACGGCCGCGCCGACGCCTGCTTCGGCTCGCGCTTTCTCGGCGGACCGCATCGGGTGCTCTACTACTGGCACTCGGTGGGCAACACCGTGCTGACGACGTACAGCAACATGCTGACGAACCTGAACCTCACCGACATGGAGACGTGCTACAAGGCAATGCGCGGCGAGCTGGCGCGTTCCCTCGTGCCGCGACTGACGGCGAATCGGTTCGGCTTCGAGCCCGAGATCACGGCGCGCCTCGCGCGCGCCGGCGCGCGCATCTTCGAGGTGCCGATCAGCTACTCCGGCCGCACGTACGCGGAAGGAAAGAAGATCGGTTGGCGCGACGGCATCGCGGCCTTCTGGCACATCACGAAGTACAACCTGTTCTCATGAACCAGGTGGCACGACGATGGACCGCGCAGCGCGCCGCCCCGTGGGCGGTGGCGCTGCTCGCGCTGGCATCGTCGGCCGTTGGCGTGGTGAATCGCTTCACCTACGACGATCGGTACATCGTTGAGCTGAATCCGGGGACGCGCGATCTCGCGCATTGGTGGCGTGCGTTCCTGACGTCGTATTGGCCGAAGGACTGGGGCGGTGACGGATATCGTCCGATCACGATGCTGGCGTTTCGCATCGAACGGTGGCTTGGCAACGGCAGTCCGCTGCCGTTCCACGTCGCGAACATCGTGCTCTATGCCGCCGCGTCGGTTCTCGTCTTCCATCTCGCGCGACGGATCCTGCCGTTCTGGGCCGCATTGCTCGCGAGCGCGCTGTTCGCGGTACATCCGGTCCACGTCGAAGCCGTCGCCAACGTCGTCGGACAGTCGGAGCTGTTGGTTGCCGTGACGGCGATCCCCGCGATCTCGCTCTATCTCCGCGATCGTCTCGTCGGTCCGCTGCGCCTCGAGACCGCGGTCACGATCGCCATTCTCTACCTGCTCTCGGCGTTCTCGAAGGAACACGGCATCGTGCTGCCGGCGATTCTGGTCGCCGCGGACCTGACCGTGATCCACACCGGCGGTTCGTTCCGCGACCGTCTGCGCGATTCACACTTCAGAGCGTTCTACCTGGGTTTGGCGGCGATCGGCCTCGTCTACATCGCTGCGCGCGTCTACGTCCTGTCGGATCACGATATCAGCGGCTTCCAGCCGTTCATGCCGTTCGCCAGTCTGCGCACGGGTCGTGTGGATCGCATGCTGACTGCGGTCAGCGTGGTGCCGCAGTGGTTTCGTCTGTTCCTGTGGCCCGCGCACCTCGCCGCGGAGTACGGGCCGCCGGAGATCCCGATCGCACAGGGCGTCGCACTCTGGCAGCTGCCGGGATTTCTCCTCCTGATCGGGACGCTCGCCATCGCGGTCCTCGTCCGCCGGTCACGGCCGGTCATCGCCTTCGGGATCGCCTTCGTCGGCATCGCGCTCCTGCCGGCGAGCAACTTCATCATCCCGGCGGGAATCGTCCTCGCGGAACGCACGCTCTTCACACCGAGTGTCGGGGCGATGCTCGTCGTGGGAGGAGTGGCGGTCGCGATCGCCGATCGGCTCGCCGCCCGAGTCGGTCCGAGCTTCGTGATGAAGCGTGTCGGTCTGGCGCTGGCCGGTGTGCTTGTCGCGCTGGGAGTGACGCGGAGCGTCTCACGCACCCGTGTGTGGAAGGACAACGAGACGCTGTTCCACCAGACGGTGGTCGACGTTCCGGACTCCTATCGCGCGCACTACATGCTTGGGGCGTGGAGCTTCGAGAACGCGCGCAAGAAGTTCGGCGAGGCCGAGTACCGAAAGGCGATGACCCTGTTTCCGTACGACCCGTTTCTCTCGTACAACGTCGCGGAGCAGTACAAGCGGGTGGGGATGTGCGCGCAGGCGGTGCCGTTTTACAAATGGTCGCGCAGCGTGAAGCCCGACTTTCCCCTGGGCCGCGCGGCCTACTCCCACTGCCTGCTGGAGATCGGGGACTACGCCGAGGCAAAACGGATGGCGTACGAGGCGCTCAGCGTGGGTGGGGAAGTGAAGCAGGCCCGCCGCCTGATCTTCCTCGCGGACTCCGCGCGGGCGGCCCAGGGCCGTGGCAAAGTGCCATAGACCGTGCAAAAAACCGCTGGGAAAGTGATACCGGTCACTCGGTCTCTGCCGTGCAAGATGTTACGTAGTAAGGCGTTGCTCGTGTTCGGAACGGTTGGGTCCGCACGTTGCCTACCGTCACACCGTACGGCGCCCTGCCCAAGCGCACTTACCTCTCCTCAGGGACACTGCCACATGCTCAAGCTTCGCAAGGGTTTCACGCTGATCGAGCTTCTGATCGTCGTCGTGATCATCGGCATTCTTGCCGCGATCGCGATCCCGAAGTTCGCCAACACGAAGTCGAAGGCGTACGTGACGGCCATGAAGTCGGACCTCCGCAACCTCGTCACCGCGGAAGAGGCCTTCTTCTCGGATTCGTCGAAGTACACGTCGACGCTCAGCCAGCTCAAGTTCCAGGTGTCGACGGGCGTCAACGCCCCGACGATCGCGACGGGCGCCGGCTGGTGGACGGCGACGAACGATCACACGCAGCTCAGCGGTCAGACCTGCGGCATCGGCATCAACACGACGAACCCGCTGTCTGGCGTGACGGCGGCGGAAGGCGAGCCGGCTTGTAAGTGACCAGCCGGACCCCACAGAAAAGGCCGCCATTTGGCGGCCTTTTTTGTTGTCCGCCTGGCCATTCTTAGGTGCAGCCGAAGGATCTGCTGGTCGATGTGCTGTACGCTCCGGCCGGTTCCTGGGACGAACCGGCATTTCGTTGTGCCCCATGGACTTTCGCCTTGACACGAACTGCTACACAGGGCGATGCTTCCTTGCCGATCTTATACAATCTGACGTGACGATCTGGCCCCTATAGGCAGTTAGACGGGTGACCAGGGTCACAGGCTGGTCGGCATCTGGTGTCGTGGTTCCCCATTCACACCGAGTTCAACACATCCAGCGGCCTGGCTGGTGTGTTTCGGGGCGTTCCGCCCCTCAGTCCCTTTCCGCTCCACGGAGGCAGGTACGATGCGATTCATGAGGCCGAGAAGCCTCGCCACGGGCGCCATCGCGACGGCGCTATTGGCACTGGCTTCCACCGTCGCAGCAGCCCAGGGTGGCACCCTACAGGGTACCGTCACGGCCGCTGCCGGTGGACCGCTGCAGGAAACCCGTGTCATCGTGCTCGGCACGAGCTTGTTCGGCACGACGGGTCCTGACGGCAAGTACACGATCCGCCGCGTGCCGGAAGGCACCGCGGAAGTCCGAGTCATCCGCGTCGGCTACGCCGAACAGAAGAAGTCCGTCCGCATTCTCGAAGGCCAGACGGCGACGCTCGACTTCGTGATGGCCAACACGGTCGTCCAGCTGCAGGAAGTCGTCACGACCGCGACGGGCGAACAGCGCCGTGTCGAAGTCGGCAACGCGGTGGACAACCTTTCGGTCTCCAAGCTCAAGGAAGCCGCTCCGGTCCGTAACCTTGGCGACGTGCTGAACTCGCGCGTCCCCGGCGTCATGGTGCAGTCGGGTGGTCAGACGGGCTCCGGCCAGCGCGTCCGCATTCGCGGCGTCAGCTCGGTCTCGCTCGCCAATGACCCGATCTACATCATCGACGGCATCCGCCTCTCGGCGAACAACAGCTCGTCGTCGTTCGGCAACGGCGGCTCGAACTTCTCGCGCCTCGGCGACATCGATCCCGAGCAGATCGAGAACATCGAGATCGTGAAGGGCCCCTCGGCCGCCACGCTGTACGGCACCGACGCGGCCAACGGCGTCGTCGTGATCACGACGAAAAAGGGCCGCACCGGCTCCGCCAAGTGGACGGCGTTCGCGGAAGGCGGCATTCTCGACGACCGCAACTGGTACTCCGACAACTACACCCTCGCCGGCGCCAGCACGACGGGCGCGAAGCTGCTCAAGGCGGGCGAGTGCACACTGGTCAAGGTCGCCGCGGGCACGTGCCGCAAGAGCGACGGCAGCATCGGTTACGACTCGCTTCGCACGTACAATCCGATCACCGACGCGGATGCCACGCCGCTCGGCTACGGCAACCGCAACGCGCAGGGCGTGCAGGTCTCGGCCGGCACGGACGCCATCCGCTACTTCATCTCGGCGGGTCGCGACAACGAAGTCGGCGTGTTCAAGCTGCCGGCCTTCGAGCAGCGCCGCTACGACTCGCTCGGCATCACGCCGCATGACTGGACGGTTCGTCCGAACACGCGCTTGATGAACGCGTTCCGCGGCAACATCAGCGCCCAGGTCAACCCGCAGCTCGACGCCGCCGTGAACTTCGGTTACACGACGATCGACGCGCGTACGGCGAACGAGTCAAACAACACCGTCGGCATCGGCTCGCAGGCGTTCGGCGGCCCCGGCTTCAAGGACAACGGCTTCGTGCTCGGCACGCCGCTCAACGGCTACCGCGCCTGGACGCCCGCGTACACGTTCGAGGAGAAGATCACGCAGAACGTGAACCGCGCGATCCTCAGCTCGAACATCAACTGGCGTCCGATGAGCTGGCTGCAGACCCGCGCGAACGTCGGTACCGACTTCACCGATCGCGTGGACTTCAACAGCGCCTACAACGGCGAGGGCGCGCCCCTCACCGCGACGTACCGTGACGGCTTTGCCGGCAACGGTCGTACGAACATCACCAACCTGACGGCCGATCTCGGCGCCACGGCGAACTACAACCCGTCGCGCTACAACTGGATCAACTTCAAGACCACCGTCGGCACGCAGTACAACAACTATCGTCTCGACCAGAACAACGCTTCCGGCAACACGCTGCCACCGGGCGCGTTGACGGCGGGCGACGCGGCCACGCAGAGCGCGTCGGAAGGCACCACGATCCAGAAGACGTGGGGCATCTTCGTCGAGGAAGCCGTCGCGCTGCGCGACCGCATCTTCCTCACGGGCGCCGTCCGCACCGACCAGAACAGCGCGTTCGGTACGAATTTCCAGCGCGTGTACTACCCGAAGGCGTCGCTCTCGTGGGTCATGTCGGATGAAGACTGGTTCCCGCGCGGCAGCATCTTCAGCCAGGTGTCGAACTTCCGCGTTCGCACCTCGTACGGCGCCTCAGGCGTGCAGCCGGGCCCGAACGATGCGGCCCGCCTCTACGCGGCCGGCGCCTCGAACGTGAAGGGCACCGACCAGCCGATCGAGACGTTCAGCTCCATCGGCAACCTGTTCCTCAAGCCCGAGCGCTCGACGGAGTGGGAAGGCGGCTTTGACTCGCGCCTGTTCGGCAGCCGCATCCAGTTCGACGTCACGTACTTCACGCGCACGACGAAGGACGCGCTCATCAGCGCCATCCTCGCGCCGTCCCTTGGCACCGGCGGAACCAGCGTTCGCAAGAACCTCGGCTCCGTGAACAACCACGGTCTGGAAATGACGCTCGGCGGCCAGGTGGTCGATCGCACGAACGTCGGCCTCGACTTCCAGCTCACGTCGTCGATCCTCGCCAACAAGGTCGTCAGCCTTGGCGGCACCCCGCGCGTCGTCGGCACGACGAACTGGGTCAACGAGGGCTATCCGATCCGCGGCCTGTTCGCCCGTCCGATCCTCTGGATCAACGATCGCAACGGCGACGGCATCATCACGTACAACGCCGATTCGGCGAAGTCGGACTTCTACGTCGGCAAGGACACGGTCTTCCGTGGCTACGCCGAGCCGCGCTACCTGACGTCGCTGACGTCGGGCATCGACCTGTTCAAGCACCGCATCCGCCTCCAGAACCTGTTCGACTGGCGCGGTGGCAACGTGTGGTACAACAACACCGAGCGCATTCGCTGCGTCAGCCGTCAGAACTGCAACGGCCTGAACAACCCGAACGCTTCGTTCGAGGAGCAGGCAATGGTGCAGGCGACCCTCACCGATCCCTCGAAGACGCTCGACGGCTTCCTGCAGCCGGGCGCGTTCGTGAAGTGGCGTGAGGCGTCGATCACGGCGCAGCTCCCGGAGCGCCTGCTCTCCCGCACCCGTGCCCGCAACGCGAGCCTCGTGTTCTCGGCCCGCAACCTCAAGACGTGGACGAAGTATCGCGGCACCAGCCCCGAGAGCGATTTCGGCGTCGGTGAGGGCGGCGACTCGCCGTCTGAGTTCCAGACGTTCGCCGCGCCCACGTTCTTCATCCTCCGTCTGAACCTCGGCTTCTAATCCGCTGAATCCCTACCAATGAGACATATACTCACTCGCAGTCGCAGCGTCTTCGCCGCCGTCGCCCTCGTGGCGGCGGCCGGCGTCGGCTGCTCCGACGTCAAGGAAGCGCTGCTCGAGGCGCCGGATCCGGACATCATCGATCCGTCGAACGTGCAGTCCGCGGCCGGCGCCAATGCCGTCCGCCTCGGCGCGCTGTCGCGCCTCAAGGCCATTACCGGTGGGTCGGAGAGCACCTGGCTGTTCGGTGGTCTTCTGGCCGATGAGTGGTCGACGACGTCGACCTTCGTGCAGAACGACGAGGCGGACGAGCGTCGCGTGGCCGAGAGCAACTCCTCGGTCAACACCGCGCTTCGTGCCATCTATCGTTCGCGCACGTCGGCGACGCAGGCGATCCAGCTCCTGAACAAGTGGCGCCCCGAGCCGAAGTCGGACATCGCCGAGATGTACATGGCGCGCGGCTTCGCCGAGCTCCAGCTCGCGTCGGACTTCTGCAATGGCATCCCTCTCTCCGGCGTGAGCGGTGACGACATCGTTCTTGGCGCACAGAAGACGGTCGCCGAGGTGTTCGACGTCGCCATCGCATCGTTCGACAGCGCCATTGCGCTGGCCGGCGGTACGGACTCGGTGTCGGTCTCGGTGCTGCGTGCGTCGCGTGTCGGCAAGGCGCGCGCGCTCCTGGGGGTCAACAAGGTAGCCGAGGCCGGGGCACTCGTCTCGACGACCAACGTTCCGACGCAGTGGGCCTACCAGACGACGTACTCGCTCACGGGCGGTACGAACACGATCTGGGGCCAGGGCGCCAGCTCCCGTCGCTATAACGTCGGCGACAGCCTCGAGGGCAACGCGCGCAACCTTCTCGTGAAGAACGCGATTCCGTTCTTCTCGGCGAAGGATCCGCGCCTGCCGGTCACGTACACGGTCAGCGCGAAGGGCGACACGACGAAGGCGCAGGACGGTCTGTCGAATTCGCGCACGAGCACGATCTATGGTCAGACGACGTACACGTCGCTGGCCAACGGCATCGATGCGCGTCTGATCGAGGCCGAGGCGGCCCTCAAGGCCAACAATCCGGCCGGCATGATCACGATCCTGAACACGCTCCGCGCGACGACGTTCTCGAAGGGAACGAGCACGGGCCAGGGTCAGCTGGGTGAAGTGACCTACACCGCGAACACGCTTCCCGCGCTTACGGATCCAGGCACCGCCGACGGACGCCTGAACCTGCTGTTCCGTGAGAAGGCGTTCTGGACGTTCAGCCGCGGCCAGCGCCTCGGCGACATGCGCCGTCTCATTCGCTTCTACGGCCGCACGCCCGAGAACACGTTCCCGGTCGGCACGCACTACCGCGGCATCACGTACGGCGATGACGTGAACTTCCCGATCACGACCGACGAGGTCAACGGCAACCCTGACTTCAAGGGCTGCTTCGACCGCAAGGCGTAATCACTTTACGGACGTACCTGGAAAGGGAGGCGGGCAACCGCCTCCCTTTTCAGTGTCATCAACCGGATTCCTCATGCGCCGTTCGTTGGTCGTCGCGCTGCTCCTCGTCGCCGGCTGCGGCAGTGACAAGGTCCTTGCTCCCGTTCAGACCGTGGACGGCGAATGGAAGGGAACGCAGAACGGATTCGCGCTGTCCATGTCCATGGTGCAGACGGGGACCGAGTTGAGCGCGTGTTCCGTCGTGATCGGCAGAAACGGCGGGTTCGTCACCGGCACGTGCACGGGCACGTTCGTTTATCCGGCGCTACACGCGAAGATCGCGGTGACGGGCTTTCAGTCGCTCGACTACGATGCGACGATGTCGCAGGCCGAGGCGAAGCTGGTCGGGGCATTGAATGGTTCCGGCCTCGACCACGTGGCGGTCGACATCAGGAAGCAGTAGACCGCGCCGGCGTTCCGAGCCAGCTGCGCGCGGCAGTAGGGTCGGTGAAGACCGCCACGCGATCGGGCGGTGCATCGGTGTACAGCTCGAAGAGCGACGCCGCTTCGTAACTCTTCGCCGTCGTCGCCACGATGGCGATTCTGCCGAGCCGCATTTCCGCGCGGTGCATGATCGCGCGTAAGGCGATCGCGCGAATGTCCTCCGCGGACGGCATCGTCGTCAGCACGCGGCACTCGAGGCACAGGTCCATGCCCGGCGCGTATCCTGGATCCGCCAGCACCGCGTCGCGCGCGGCGTGCAACGTCTCCATCGAGACGTCCCCGGAAATGGTGAGATAGACGACGCCGGCGGCGCGATCGACGCGGTGGGACTGTTCCATCATGGTTTCGTAAATAATCAATCGAGCGCGCCACGGCCAGCAGAATTTTTCTGTCGCAACGGAACGGTTGCGCCGGGCGTATGGCGCTGACGCGTCGGCGGGCGTCGGTATCTAGGTTCGCGGCATGCGCATGCGTCGCGGCTTTACGCTCGTCGAGGTGCTCGTGGCTGTTCTGCTCATCGACGTCGGGCTTCTGGCGGTCGTTGCGGGGAGCGCCGTGGTGATTCGCCGTCAGAACGAGCTACGACTTCGCGGCGCCGCCGCGAGTGCCGCGGCGAATCGCGTGCAGACGCTCATCGGCATAGGATGCCGGCCCGGCGGCGGAAGCGCCCTTACCGGCACGGGCGTCAGGGAGGCGTGGGACGTCCGCCGCGGCGACCGCGGAACATGGGACATTCGCGACAGCGTCACGTACACGATCGGAACGGTTACACACGCAACTGTCGTCACGACACGCATTCCATGCTGATCTCGGTGCGGCACCGCGACGGGCTCACCCTCGTCGAGATGCTGATCGCCATGACGATCGGCGGCCTGGTGCTCTCGATCGTCGCGTCGGTGAGCCTTCGCCAGCAGCGGGTCTTCGGCGAGATCGGCGAACGGAACGCGGTGCGCGCACAGCTTCGCGAGGGCGGGGCCGTGGTGCCGATGGATCTCCGCAGCGCGTCGGCGCTCCTGGATGACGTACGCGAGGCGCGCGATACGTCCCTCGAGCTGCGCGCGACGATCGCCAGCGGCGTCGTTTGCGAGACGACTGCCGGCGCCGTCATCGCGATGCCCGCGATCGGCGGCGTTACAGCGCTCTCCGGATTTCAGACGGCCCCCGCGGCGGGTGACACGGCCTGGATTCTCGGCGATGCGTCGACCGACGTCTGGACCGCGCACCGCATCACGATCGCTTCTACCGTAGCGGGCGGGCACTGCGCGACGGGAGGGCCGGTGGTTTCGGATTCAGTCGCCGCGTCGCCGCGGCTTTCGTTCACACTCGCCGACACGGCCTTCGGCGGTGCTATTGGACTGCCCTTTCGGGTCACGCGTCCCGTTCGATACAGCGTATATCGAGCCTCGGACGGCTCGTGGTATCTGGGACAGAAGGATTGGAACGCTGGTCTCAATCGCTTCAACACAATTCAACCGATTGCCGGTCCTTTTCTGCCCCCCGGGACGCAAGGAGCGGCCTTCAGTTACGCGGACAGCGCCGGCAATGCGCTCGCGACTCCGGTCGCAAGCTTATCGACCATCGCGCTGGTGCGCATCGAGCTTCGCGGCGAGACGCGAGCGACCGCGACGAAGCGGCGCGACTCGGCGATCGTCGTCGTGGCGCTGCGCAACCGCCGTTGATCGATCAGTTGATCAATGACATGAAAACGAGCCGAGCGGGAATCGCGTTGATCGGCGCGCTGTCGCTCATGACGCTGCTCGGGTTGATGATCGTCGGCGCCGTAGCGGCGACGACGATCGCGCAGCGCACGGAGCGATTGTCCTGGTCGAGCGCGCCGCTCGCCGCCGCCGCGGATTTCGCGCTTGCATCGGTCGTCGGGAATCCGGCGATGTATGGCGTTGCGGATCTGCCGTTTGGCGAGACACGCCTCGTGGTTCCCCAGTCGGCCGGCGCCGCCGGCGCCGTGAGCGTTGCGGCCACGCGTCTCCGCGGTGGAATCATCTGGCTTGTCGCGGAGGCGCGATCGTCGTCGGCCGACTCGGCCTACCGGCGCATCAATCTGCTGGCGCGCTTCGCGACTGCCGGACCTGCCCCGTCGTCGCCGGCAACCGCGCGTGGGCCGATAGTCTTCGGTTCGGGCGTTTCGATTGCTGCCGACACCACCGGAGATCCGGACTGCGCGCGGCCGGCTGCCGCTCCACCCGTACAGACGACGGATTCAGCCTCGCTCTTCCAGCTGCCGTGGCAGCGCGCGGCCCTCGACTCGGCTGGCGAGGGGGCCGGCGTCCGCCACGTGCGCGGCGATACGACGCTGTCATCAGGCGAATTTGCCGGAATTCTCATCGTCGACGGGGATGTCACGTTCGACGGCGATGTGCAGATCACTGGCCTCGTGGTGGCGTCAGGCCGAATCCGGACCATCCGACCTGGGCTTCGCTTGGCGGGCGCGATGATCTCTGCCGCGACCGGACCGCAACCCGCCATCGACGTGGACAATGCATGGATTCGATACTCGCCGTGCGCAGTTTCGGTCGTTCTGAGGCGTGCTGCTGCGCTGCGGACGGTGGCTGGGCGCGCATGGTCCGAACTGTTCTAAAGTGTGTGATGGCCGTCACTTCCGGCCTGTCCTGTTACCTAGTGCTTCGTCGGTCGTGTTCGGTGGGATAGGACACGTGTGTCCATGCAGGTTGTCATTCTGTCCTCTGGTGCATGGCTCTCTTCGGTAAGAACAAGACCACCGTCGGTCTCGACATCGGATCCGGTCTGATCAAGGTGGCGGTCATCGACCACGCCAAGAAGACGCCGGAGCTCGTGCGCGTGACCGTCACTCCGCTTCTCGCCGACGCGATCGTCGAGGGTGAAGTGATGGACCCCGGTATTGTCGCCGAAGCGATCCAGTCGGCGCTTGCCGCGGCCGGTGTGAAGCCCGCCAACGTCGTCACCGCCGTGGGCGGCCGCGACGTCATCATCAAGAAGATCCAGATCGAGCGCGTGAAGGAGCAGCAGGCGCGCGAGCTGATGCGCTGGGAAGCGGAGCAGCACGTGCCGTTCGACATGGAATCGGTCGAGCTGGATTTCCAGATTCTCGATCCGGACGGCGAGGGCCTGGAGATGAGCGTGCTGCTCGTCGCGGCCAAGCGCGAGCTGATCGAGTCGAAGACGCGCATTCTCACCGACGCGGGCCTCGAGCCGGCCGTGGTCGACGTCGAGTCGTTCGCGCTCCATAACGCATTCGAGATCAATCATCCCGACGCCATGAATGGCGTCGTCGCCCTCGTGAACATCGGGCACGACGTCACGAACGTCATCGTGCTCGACGACGGCGTTCCGCTCCTCACGCGCGACATCACGGTCGGCACGCGCCGCTTCCGCGAGGATCTGCAGCGGGAGCGCGGCCTCGCCGCCGACGAAGCGCAGCAGCTGCTGCAGGGGTACGATCGCTCCCCGCATCTCGAGTCGGTGCTCGAGGGCCGCGGGGAGGAGATCGCGGTCGGTATCGAGCGCGCGGCGGCCTTCCTGGCGCAGAACTCTCGCGCCGGCAATCTCCGCGGCATCTATACGTGTGGCGGCGGCTCGCGCATTCCGGGTCTCAACGACATGCTCGCCCACCGCCTCGGCCTGCCCGTTCAGCAGGCCAATCCGCTGGCGAATCTCAAGGTGCGCGACGGCGCGCTCGACAATCTCGTGACGGACGAGATCGCGCCGCTCCTCATGCTGCCGATCGGGCTGGCGCTGCGACAAGTCGCATGATCGAGATCAATCTCCTTCCCGGTGCGCGGCGGAAGAAAGCCGCGGCTCGCCAGTCGATCGACTTCAAGGCGTTGGCCGCCGGCATGTCCGGCAAATTCAAGGACAAGTTCCTGATCTTCGCCGTCGTCGGTGCAGTGGCCGGCGCCGGCGCCGCCGGGTGGCTGTACTGGTCGCAGGGGCGCCGGGAAACGACGCTCACGGAGCGCAAGGAAAAGGCGGTCCAGGACTCGACCAAGTACGCGAACTTCCTCAAGGACCGGTACAAGTCCGAGGCGATTCGCGATACGCTGCTCCGTCAGGTCAACATCATTCGCAGCCTCGACGAGGATCGCTACGTCTGGCCGCATGTGATGGACGAAGTCAGCCGCGCGCTGCCGCAGTACACGTGGATTACGCAGATCGCGTTCGTTGGCACGCCGCAGGGGCAGGGCAACGTCGTCGTGACGCCCAAGACTCCCGAGGACACCACGGCGGCGGCGAAAAAGAAGAGTCGTCCGCCGAAGCGCCTCGATACCGAGATTCCCAAGGACGTCATCCAGGTGCGCCTCGTCGGGCGCACGGTCGACATCCAGGCCATGACGCGTTTCTGGAAAGACCTCGAGGCGTCGCCGTTCCTCGGCAGCGTCGGCGTGGACAAGGTCGAGACCGCGGTCGACCAGGGCAAAGAGACGCACCAGTTCCAATTGACGATCAACTACACCCGGCCCGACACGCTGTTGTTGCGCCGCGTGCCGCTCACCTTGTCGACGCTCGCGTCGACCGCGGAGCGCAGGTAGCCATGGCTCTTCTTCCTCAGAACCAGCGCGATCAGAAGCTGCTGATCATCGGGATCCTGTTCCTCGGCCTCGCGTTCGTCTATCAGCAGTACTACTGGGCGCCAAAGAACGACGAGCTGAACATCATCGCGTTCAAGCTCGACACGCTCGATTCGCTCAACGCGGCGGCCAAGCGTGAAGTCGCCAAGGGTTCGGCGGCGAAGATGAAGGCCGAGGGCGAGGCGTACGCGCGCGAGCTCGCCGTGCTGCGCCATCTCGTGCCGACCACGAACGAAGTGCCGCCGCTGCTCGAGTCGATCTCCAACTCGGCGCGCCGCGCGGGTCTCGAGGTGTCGGAGTTCGCCCCGGACGGCGTGGTGAACGGCGACCAGTTCGATACCTACAAATACAAGCTGGGCATCACGGGTCCGTACCATCAGGTCGCGGAGTTTCTCACGAACGTCGCGACGCTGCCGCGCATCGTGTCCCCCATCAACCTGAGCGCGGTGCCGACGATTCGTGTGAACTCGGAGCTCAAGCCGAAGCGCGGCGAGCAGTTGCTCGACGTGAAGTTCGGCGTGCAGACGTACGTGGCGCACGTCCAGCTGCCCAAGCCGGGCGCGAAGACGGGGGCGCCGTGATGAAGCCACTCGCATTGGCATTCGTGCTCGCCGTGACCGGCGTTGCTTCGGCGCAGGATCCGCTCACCGCCGCGAAGAAGAAGGCGATGGACGCGAAGAACGCGGCCGATGCGCATACGGCCGCGATGCAGAAGCCCGAAGCCGCCGCGCCGGCGGCAAAGCAGCAGCCGGCGCCGGCGGCGAAGGGCGACACGAAGGGGACCGCCAAGCTTCCCCAGACGACGGCGAAGCCCGGCACTCAGCTCGACGTCCCGAAGACCGATACCGCCGGCCCCCCGCCGACGATTTATCGCGAAGCGTTCGAATACAACTCCGAAGGCCGCCGCGATCCGTTCGTGTCGCTGCTCACGACCACGGAGCTTCGCCCGACACTGAGCGATCTGCGGCTGACGGGCATCCTGTTCGACCACAGCGGCCGCAACTCCATCGCGACGCTTCGCGATCTGACGCAGCCCGTGCTGTACCGCGTCACGATCGGATCCGTGCTGGGACGCATGCGCGTCACGGCGATCCGGACGCAGTACGTGGTGTTCACCATCGATGAATACGGTACCACGCGCAAGGATTCGATTGCGCTGAAGGACTCTACCAAGGTGAGGGCAAGATGATGGCAACCCGGTTGCTTGCGTCGGCCGCGCTCGTCGCGGCCAGCGCGCTTCCAGCGTCCGCGCGAGCATCCGCTCCGGCGCGGCACGAGGAAGCGACCGTTACCGCGCTCAGCGTCACGCCCTCGTCGGGTGCCGCGGACGTCACGATCAAGGTGAGTGGCTCCATCACCTTCAATCACTTCACGCTGACGAAGCCCGACAAGATCGTCATCGACATCAACGGCGCGACGCTCGGCATGCCGACCGGCGAGGCCTACGATGGCGTGGCGCGCGGCGGCATTCGCGGCGTGCGCTACTCGCAGTTCACGAAGTCGGTCGTCCGCGTCGTCGTCACCCTCGATGGACCGCGCAAGTACGGCGTGCTCCAGGAAAAGGGCGAGCTCCGCGTGAGCGTCGACGGGCCGGCGGAAGAGTTCCAGCCGTGGGGCACGAGGAGCGAGGAGCGAGGCGCGAGGAGCGACGAAATTGCCCGAGCGCTCGCCGGCGCGAAATCCCTCGACCCCCTCGGCGACTCGCGCTCCGCTCCCGACGCTGCTCCTCGCTCCTCGCCACTCGCTCCTCGCTCCTCGAACGTGGCGCTGACGATGTCCCGCCAGCAGTCCCAGGAGCCGCGCATCACCATCGCGTGGGACGAGGCATCGATCTCCGAGGTGCTGGGCATCTTCGCCAACTTCTCGAACCGCACGATCCTTCCCTCGCGCGCCGTCGGCGGCCGCGTGACCGCGACGATCATCAATCTCCCGTGGGACGTAGCGCTCAAGGAGATCATGAACGCGAACGGCTATGACGTCACGGTGAATCCGGACGGCGTCATCGTCATCGACACGTTCGACAACATTGCCGCCCGCCAGTCGACCATTCCGCTGCAGACGCGTACGGTGCGATTGAACTACGCGCGCGCCACGGCGGTGAAGGAGATGGTGCAGGTGCGTCTCACGCGCAGTTGCCCGACGTCCCCGAACAACAATCCGCCACCGTCGAACAACCCGGCTCCGGCAGCCGGGGCGACGCCGCCCGCGGCGGGCGCGACGCCGGCGGGGCAGCCACCGGCGCAGCCACAAGCGCAGCAGCCGCAGCCCGGCTCGAGCATCAACGTGATCCCGAGCTTCCAGTGCCCGCAGCGTGGCGCGGTGGTGGCCGACACGATCACGAACAGCGTCGCGATCTCCGACGTGCCGTCGGCGCTCGATGATCTCGAGCGATATGCGCGCAGCCTCGACATCCGCCAGCCGCAGGTGAACATCAAGGCGAAGATCATTCTCGTCGATCGGACCACGATCGAGGGCCTCGGTCTGCGCTACGACCTTGGCTCGCAGCAGCAGTTCTTCAACGATCTCGTGCCGCGCCTCGACTCGCTCGGCCGCCCGCTCACCACGGCGGGACAGATCGTGCTCGGCGGGAATACCGTTTCGGCGATCGCGAATGCGACTGCGCGCGTGCCCAGCGCCGCGCTGCAGCTCGTGTTCTCGACCGCCATGGGCAACTTCGACTTCACGACGTTCCTCGAGGCGCTGCAGCAGAGCACCCTGCTCGACGTGCAGGCCGAGCCGAGCACGAGCGTCCTGAACAACCGCACGGCGAACCTCACGGCGGGTACGGACGTGCCGATCCGCGTCATCGACGCCGGCGGCGCGCCGAACTCGCAGGGCAACTTTGCGCGCGCGAACGTGACGTTCCGCCAGACCGGTGTCATCCTGAACGTGACGCCGCAGATCACGGCGAACCGCCAGGTCCAGATGAAGGTGCACGTCGAGAACTCGTCGGTGCAGTTCCAGGCGAGCGACGTCGGCGCCGTGTTCCCGAAGCAGAGCGTCGACAACGAAATGCTGGTCGCGGACGGCGAGACGATGGTCGTCGGCGGCCTGACGCAGACCGAAGTGAACGTGACGAAGACGGGTCTTCCGCTGCTCGTGGATCTCCCGATCATCGGGCGGCTGTTCGGTGTGACCAACCGCACGGAGACCAAGCGCGATCTGCTGATCTTGATCACGCCGCACATCATCGACGAGGGCGCCCAGCCGGGCCAGCCCGACGCGGTGGGCCGGCCCTGATCGAGTGATTCCTGGAGCGTAATGATGCGATCGAAATTCCTACGCCTGGCCGCGCTTGCCTCGCTTGCGGCGGGAGTCGCGATCGTCGCGAGTTGCGACGCGCGCATTCCCACCAGCCCCCGGGGTAGTACGGGCAGCACGGGCGGCACCGGGTCGACGAACAACAAGAACGCCAAGCCGCCGACGATCGCGATCGACTCGCCGCTCGTGGGCGCGCTCGTGAACATCGGCGACTCGATCCTCGTCACCGTGAAGCTGCACGACGACATCGGCCTCAAGAACGTGACCATCACCGGTGTGACGCAGAAGGGCAGCGTCGACCTCGGCACGTTCGAGGAGGCGCAGAAATACAAGACCGTCGCGGTGCCGGTGGGCGGGAGCTTCCGCTCCGGTCTGCGCGACACGACGATTCGCCGCTATCTGCAGCCGCTCGTGCAGAACGATACGGTGATCGACAGCGTGATCGTTCGCGTGATCGCGTTCGACAGCCTCGGTCTCGCCGACACGGCGGATCGCCGCGTCAACCTGGTCTCGGGTCCGAAGGTGAACATCGTCGCGCCGATCGCCGGGGACAGCATCCCCGCCGGCGTCGGCCTGAACGTCGCCGCGCGCGCGCAGCATCCGGACGGCATCAATCGCATCGACATCCGCGTCCGTGGCGAGGCGACCTGGCCGACCAAGCTCGACACGACGATCTCGCAGCTGTATACCAGCGCGCCACGCGACATCGTGTTCTCCGGCGTGGTTCGACTGCCTCCCGATGCGCCCGTTCGCAGCAAGGTAACGGTCACGGCGACTGCCATCGACGTGAATCGCCAGCCCGGAGCCGCTCCGCCGGTCGCGGCCTTCATTCGCAGTACCGCGGCCGCCGTACCGCGCGTGACGCAGATCGTCCCGCCGAAGACCGAGTTTGCCGATTCGGTTGCGGTGCGCGCGACGGGTGACGGGATCACGATGGTGGGACTGATCATCCGCGACAGCCTGGGAGCGATCGTTCTCCAGGACACCGTCAAGTTCACCGCGCCGTTCAACGCGAACGTCTCGGCGCAGGTTCCGCTCAACCTGCCGCCCAAGCTCCAGGGCAAGAAGCTTGGCATCACCGCGTTTGCCGTCGACCAGTCGGGACGCATCGGCTTCGCCGTGTCGCAGAGCAACCAAGGTTCGCAGAGTGTCGCCGGGGCGGCGCTGATCGACTCGACGCTCGTCGTCTATGGCCGCACCTATAGCCTGCCGCACCAGGGGACGATCGGGGACCTCGCGGTCGACGCGGCCCGCGGGCACGTTTTCCTCTCGAATACGCAGTTCAACCTGCTCGAGGTCTGGCAGCAGAACGCGGGCACGAAGGGTTTCGCGGCCCAAGGGGTAGCCGTCGGCTCGCTGCCGTGGGGCCTGTTCATCGGAAACAATCCCGATACCCTGCTGGTCGCGAACTCGGGCGGCACGAACATCAGCCAGGTCTTCATCGGCTCGACCGACGCGGGCGTCATTCGCGAGGACCTTGCCCGACGCATCCTGACGCGAAACACCTACGTGTTCCAGGTGACCGTGCAGCGCGATGAGAACACCGGGAAGATCCGTCTCACCGGCGCGGGCCCGTTCAGCTACTCCGACCGTCCGCAGTACATCGCGCAGTCGAAGGGCGGCAGAATCTTCTATTCGACACGCCCGACGGAGCAGGCGCCTCAGGGCACCATTCGCTGGCTCGACCCGAAGCTGCCGGTGCCCGATCCGCGGCAGATCTGGCAGTACGCCACGTTCATCCAGGGCAGCACGCAGCAGATCTACGCGATCTTCAACGTCGATTCGATCAAGATCGCCGCGACGCTGCCGAACGACCCTGCGTCGGACGAGTTGATCATTTACGATCACCCCTACGGCGCGGCGAGCGGCGTCATCTCCGGGCGGGCGTTCAGTCCCGATCTGGCGCTGCCGCTCCTGTGTCCGCAGACGTTGGTGGCGGCGTCACTGCAATGCCAGCCGACCGCGTCATCGCAGGAGAGCGATGCCGAGATCGTGTTGCGCCTCGACGTCGCGTCGCTTGGACTGACGGATACGACGTTCGCCGCCGCCAGCGGCGACCGAAGGTGGGTCGCGTTCGGCGAAGGCCACACGTCTCGCGTCGGCCGAACGATCATGGTCAACGACGAGTCCGGGCCGGTTCCGAACTTCTTCTCGCCGCTCGTGACGATCAACGACCTGACCGACAACGCGTCCGAGCGGGTGTTCGGTCTGGCGCTCGACGCGAGCGGTCGCACGGTCGCTTCACACGGCAGCCAATCGTACTTCAGCTTCGTCAGCGATCCGTTCCACCTGCGACTGCAGGGCAAATACGATTCGGCCGACGACGGAGCCGGCATCGCGTTCCACCCGCGGGCCAACGGCACGCTCACGGCGCAGCAGGACCGCATCGCGTTCGTTGCATCCTCGAACGGGTCCATCGAGGTAGTCGACGTCGCGTACTACATCAATCGCGCGAAGCTCACGCTCAAGAATCCCATCTATGGGCCGCTCCGCGCGTCGCTGCCAATGCCGGGCGATCCGCCGGAAGTGATTCTCAAGCTCTATGCGATCTCGCAGCAGGGGCTCGTCGTCATCGACCTGACGGCGGCCGACATCAAGCCGGGACCGTAAGCGCTGCACGCGGCCATGCCGGCGAGACCGGCTTGGCCGCGCATCCAGCGCGCTTAGGTTCCACGCATGCCACTTCGCTTCACAACCGCCGGAGAATCTCACGGGCCCGCGCTCGTCAGCATCCTCGAAGGGATACCCGCGGGCCTGGCGCTGCTTGCGGACGATGTGAACTCCGAGCTCGCCCGCCGCCAGCAGGGCTACGGGCGCGGTCGTCGCATGCAGATCGAGAAGGACACCGTCGAGTTTCTCTCGGGCGTCCGCGCCGGGCAGACCCTCGGCTCGCCGATCGCGATGACGGTCCAGAATCGCGACTGGAAGAACTGGCAGGAGATCATGGATCCCGCACCGCGCGAAGGCGATCCCGATCCACGCAAGCGCGCCGTGACGCGCGTGCGCCCGGGCCACGCGGATCTCACGGGCATCCTCAAATACGACCGCGACGATGCGCGCGACATTCTCGAGCGTGCGTCGGCACGGGAGACGACCGCCCGGGTCGCCGCCTCGGCGATCTGCCGAAAGTTTCTCGCCGAGTTCGACGTCAGGATCGGCAGTCACCTGGTGCATCTGGGCGGCATCGACGCGAAACGTCCGGACGAGATGCCGGCAGACCTCAATGCCGCCGCGGACGCGTCGCCGCTTCGCACGCTCGACAAGGACGCCGAGCAGCGAATGATTACCTACATCGACGAGATCAAGCGGGCCGGCAATACGCTCGGCGGCATCTGTGAAGTCGTCGTCGACGGGCTTCCTGTGGGACTCGGCTCGCACGTGTCGTGGGACAGGAAGCTCGACGGCCGTATCGGCGCGGCGATCATGTCCATCCCGGCAGTGAAGGGCGTCGAGATCGGCATGGGCTTTCAGGCGTCACGCGTCACCGGGGCCGAAGTACACGACGAGATCGAGGTTGCAAACGGCCGCGTGAAGGCGGGCAACGTTCGTCGCAAGACGAACCGGGCCGGAGGTCTTGAAGGCGGCATGACCACGGGAGAGCCGCTCGTCATCCGCGTCGCCATGAAGCCGATCAGCACGCTCATGCGTCCATTGAATACGGTGGACGTCGCGACCGGCGAAGCGGCATCCGCCACGGCCGAGCGCAGCGACGTGACGGCGGTACCGGCGATGGGCGTGATCGCCGAAGCGATGCTCGCCATTGTGCTCGCGGATGCCTTCCTGGAGAAGTTCGGCGGCGATGCCGTCGCCGAAACCAAGCGGAACTATGACTCCTACCTTTCGCACCTCGAATCCCGTTTCGGCGGCTGATCCATCGCTGCCGCACATCATCCTGGTCGGGTTACCGGGATCGGGAAAGACGACCGTTGGCCAGGCCGTCGCCAAACAGCTGAATCGCACGTTTCTCGATCTGGACATGGAGATCGAGCGGCGCGAGGGACGGTCGATCAGCCAGATCTTCGGTGAGAAAGGCGAAGGCTATTTCCGCCAGAAGGAGCGCGAGGTCACCGAGGAGCTGACGCTCGTCGGAAACATGATCGTGGCGCCCGGAGGGGGCTGGATAGCGAATCCGGAGAACGTGAATCTGGTGAGACCCCCGGCCAAGCTCGTCTACCTGCGAGTTACTCCGGCCACCGCCCTGAAGCGTTTGGGGCCCACCAGAATGATGAGGCCGCTGCTGACGCGCCCGGATCCGTTGGGCGAACTGACCAGGTTATTGGACGCCAGAAAGGCCGCCTACGAGGCTGCCGATCACGTCGTGAGTACGGAACTCTTTGACTTACAACGGGTTATAGAAAAGGTAGTGGACATTGCACGGTAGGCTACATATATATGTAGCCCTTTCGCGGTAATGATTCGACAGGGAGAGGAACGGTGCCGCATGTGCGGCGGTCCTCCCCTTTCTTCTTTAGTAGAGATGACTTTCCGAGTCCTTGGCCCGCATGAGCGCGGGCGATTCGCCCCCGAAGCCTGGGGACACCTGCTGGCACTGAGCGGCTCCGGTTCGCTGAACGCGGCGGAGCTGGAGCACATCATAGAACGAGCACTGATTCAGATCGACGGACGCATTGCGCTGGACGACCTGCGGTCCCTCATGGAGAACGTGGGGTTCGCGGACCAGGGCGACGCCGATCAGACACCGACGGTACACTAGGACCCATCAGCAATGGCAACGAAGAAGACCGCCGCCAAGGCGGCAAAGTCCGCCAAGAAGAAGGCGGTCACCAAGGCGACGGCTCGCCGCGGTGGACGCAAGGCGGAGTACGTCCCCGAGGACGAGGAGCCGACCACCCCTGGGGGGAGTGCGCTCGTCATCGTCGAGTCGCCCGCCAAGGCCAAGACGATCGGCAAGTACCTCGGCCGCGGCTATCGCGTTCGCGCGACGGTCGGCCACATCATGGACCTGCCGGAGAAGAAGCTCGGCATCGACGTCGACAACGGCTTCGCGCCCGACCTCGTGCCCATTCCGGGGAAGGAAAAGACGATCGCCGAGCTCAAGAACGTGGCGAAGGAGTCGAGCCAGGTCTTCATCGCGACCGACCCTGACCGCGAAGGCGAGGCGATCGCGCAGCATGTCGCGACGCAGATTTCGCCCAAGCGGGGCGCCCTCACGGTGCCGATCCGCCGCGTGCTCTTCCACGAGATCACGAAGGACGCGGTGCAGCGCGCGATTCAGAACGCCGGCGACATCGACAGCAAGAAAGTGGAAGCGCAGCAGGCGCGTCGAGTCCTGGATCGTCTCGTGGGATACAAGGCGTCGCCCGTGCTGTGGAAGACCGTCAAGAAGGGACTGTCTGCTGGACGCGTGCAGACCGTCGCGCTGCGTTTGATCGTTGAACGCGAGCGAGAGATTCGTGCGTTCAAGCCCGTCGAGTACTGGACCGTCGAGGCGCTGCTGGAGAAGGACAACCAGCAGTTCACGGCCAAGCTCCATCACATCGACGGCAAAAAGGCCGAGATTCACAATCAGGCCGAGGCGCAGGCGATCCTCGACGACCTGAAGGGTCGTCAAACCTTTGATGTCACCGAGGTCAAGCGCCGCGAGCGGCGCAAGAACCCGTCGGCGCCGTTCACCACGTCCACGCTGCAGCAGGAAGCGGCCAAGAAGCTGTCGTTCGGCTCGAAGCGCACGATGCGCATCGCGCAGGATCTCTACGAAGGCATCGAGATCGGGCCGGAGGGCGCGGTCGGTCTCATCACGTACATGCGTACCGACTCCACGCGCGTCGCGGAGAGCGCGGCGGGGCAGGCGCGCGAATATCTGCGCACGCTGTTCGGCGAGGAGTTCGTGTGCAAGACGCCGCAGCTGTACGGCGGCGACAAGAAATCGAAGAACACGCAGGACGCGCACGAGGCGATCCGTCCCACGGATCCGACGCGCCGTCCCGATGCGTTGAAGAAGTACCTGAGCGCCGATCAGATGAAGCTGTACACGCTCATCTGGCAGCGCTTCATGGCGTCGCAGATGGCGCCGGCGATCTTTGATACGACGACCGTCGACTTCGACATTCCGGCGTCGGCGCAGCCGGACATCGGCCGCCGCTCGTATCTCTTCAGGGCAACCGGCTCGATCGTGAAGTTCCAGGGCTTTCTCGCCCTGTATCGCGAAGCGCGCGAAGAGGGCGAGCACAAGGCCCTCGAGGACGAGCAGGCGCTGCCGGTCGTGGACGTCGGCGAGAAGGTGCCGTGCAAGGGGATCACCCCCAGCCAGCACTTCACCGAGCCGCCGCCGCGTTTCTCCGAAGCGAGCCTCGTGAAGGAGCTCGAGCGGCTCGGCATCGGTAGACCGTCTACCTATGCGTCGATCATCTCGGTGCTGGCGGATCGCCGGTACGTCGAGCTGAATCAGCGCCGGTTCTTCCCGACGGAGCTGGGCGAGTCCGTCGAAAAGGTGATGGTCAAGCAGTTCCCCGACATCTTCAACGTGGACTTCACGTCGGAGATGGAAGAGGAGCTCGACAAGGTCGAGGAAGGCGATCTGGGCTGGCAGAAGGTCCTGAAGAACTTCTGGTCACCGTTCAACTCGCGCCTCTCGAAGGTCGACGCGCCGGCACTGATCGCCGAGGCGTACGACCTCTCGCAGATCGACACGCTCAAGTGTCCGGACTGCGGCGGCAAGCTCGAGGCGCGCGGCGGATTCTTCGGCCCGTTCCTCGCCTGCGAGAATCACCCGAAGAAGTGCAAGTACACGCGGCCGATCAAGGGTGAGAAGGCCAAGCCCGTGATGACCGAGCACCTCTGCCATGTCTGCAACGCCCCGATGGTCATTCGTCAGGGACGCAGCGGACAATTCCTCGGCTGCAGCACGTTCCCAAAGTGCCGCGGCACGCGCTCCATGCCCACGGGTGTGTTCTGCCCGAAGGACGGCGGCGAGCTCGTCGAGCGTCGCTCCCGCAAGCGCGGTACGGCGTTCTACGCCTGCTCGAACGAGGAGTGTGATTTCGTGGCGTGGAACAAGCCGGTCGCCGAGAAGTGTCCGGAGTGCGGCTACATCGGCGCCGAGATGAAATTCACCAAGGCGCGCGGCGATTTCCGGAAGTGTCTCAAGTGCGGCAACGAGTGGGACGCGCCGAAGACCGACGAGCCGCTCGAGGCTGACGCCGAGGCGCTCGCGGGGTAAGCGCTGCCTCAGGTACGAGTCTTGACGGCTTCCGCGCCATGACTCGCTGTTCGCTTTTGTTCGCCATGTTCATCCTCGCGCTCGTGGGCTGCCGTGAAACAACGGAGCCCGCGAGCGCGATTCGCTTTACCTCGGTCGTCGCCGGCAGCAGCCATGCCTGCGCGCTCGATGCCTCGGGAGTGGCCTACTGCTGGGGATCCGATTCCGTCGCGGAGCAGGGCTTCGGACCGACGCGAACCGACCACGCCGTGGCGACGAAGGTCGAGACGAATCTGCGTTTTCGGTCGCTGGCCGCCGCCGGGAGTCGGACGTGCGGGATCGCGACCGACGGCGGGTGGTATTGCTGGGGCTACGCCGCCCTCGACAATACTTTCCCGCTCGAGACGCCGACTGCCTTCGAGACATCAAGAGCGTGGACGTCGATTGCTCCGGGACCACTCTCGCATCAATGCGGCATTAGCGGTGGACGAGCGTTCTGTTGGGGCTACGACAAGTTGGGCAGTGGCCTGACTGGTCGCCTCGGGCTTGGTCCCAGTGTGCCGCAGCCCGTTCCGACACCTCAGGAGGTGGGAAGCTTCGCCGCGATCGCGGTCAATCCCGGGAACTCCTGCGCACTCGACGCGGGCGGTCGGGCATATTGCTGGGGCATACTTCCCCCGAGTCTTCTCGAGCCCGGATCTCCGTTCACTCAATGCTCGGACGCCGGCGGGAGAAGCGGTCCCCAGATTTTCTCATGCATTTTTCGCCCGGCGCCTGTCTTGACCTCTCTGCGATTCACGCAACTCTTCGCCGGCATCTGTGCGCTTACTGCCAGTGGCGAAGCATTTTGCGCGCAGCGCGGGTCCGGCGCGGACACGTCGTTCGTCATGAGGCGGGTATTCCCCGATGAGCCGATGCGGACCCTCGCCGTGGGCGATGGGGATCCGCAGATGTGCGGGATCTCAGCTGCCGGCCGCGTATTCTGCTCCGGCTTGAACAATTGGGGCACACTTGGCGGCGGTGTGGGGACGCCCACGCCGTTTCCCGAGACGCGGTCAGTAGCGTCGACTCTAACTTTCACCTCGGTTGCCGTTGGAAGCCACTTCGCGTGCGCGCTGACTTCTGAGGGAGAAGTGTTTTGCTGGGGACGAAACGATCATGGCGAGATCGGCACGCTGGAACAGCTGCCGCCGTGCCCGCAGAATCCCGCGTTTGTCTGCGCGCTGAAGCCGGTTCGCGTCGAAGTCAGGGGTTAGAGCTCGGGAGCTTCAGTCCACCGAGCACCTGAACGGGCAGGGTGGAAGACGTGAGCGTTCCGTCGCCAAGCTGGCCGTTCGTGTTGTCGCCCCAGCAGAGAATCCTCGTGTCGAAGCCTCCGATTACCGCGCAGCTGTGCGCGACGCCCACGTCGAGCGCGATCGCTCCGCTCACCCCGGCGACCTTCACCGGGAGATACGAGCACTGCTCGGTCACCGCGCCGGTCGTTTGATTCACGCACGCGTCTTTCGTGATGGCGCTGCCGAGCTGGCCGCTGCTGTTCCATCCCCAGCAGTAGACGTCGCCGCTCGTCGCGATCCCGCACGTGTGCGAGAAGATGCTGTTGGCGCGCGAGGCCCGCAGTGTCGTGAAGGTGAGGCCGCCCGAGACGGGCGTCGGCGAAAGCTTGAAGTCGGCGGTGCCGTTGCCGAGGTAGCCGCCGAAGTTCGATCCCCAGCAGTACGCCTGTCCGCTTGTCGAGAGGCCGCAGGTGTGAATCGATCCCGACGCCAGCAGCTTGAAGCTGACTGTCCCGGACACCCGTTGCGGCGTCGGGATGAAGAGGGCCGCTCCGAGCTGCCCGAGTCCGATCTCGCCGTACTGATTGTCTCCCCAGCAGTAGACGGCGCCGCCGGATTCGAGTCCGCACGCGTGCCAGAAGCCGAGTGAGAGCGCGACGAATCGTCGATCCGGTACGACGGTAATCCCTGTTCGCCGCAGGGTGTCGCCCACGCCCAGTTGACCCCGGCCGTTCTCCCCCCAGCAGAACGCCTCGCCGTCAGCGGCGAGACCGCACGCGAAGCGGCGGCCCACGGCGATCGTGAGGATCGGGAGTGGCGGCGTGATCTTCGTCGGCACGTCGGCGATCGCGCCCGCGACCCCGGGCTTGGTCGCATCCTCGCCCCAACACCACGCGGCGCCGTCCTTGTCCAGGCCACACGCCGTCTTCTCCGCGGCCGCGATGGCGACGAAGACATGCGAGCCGCGCGTCGGCACAGGCGTGACGCGCCGCGAGCGCGTGGAGTCGCCCATCTGACCCGACGAGTTATCGCCCCAACAGAATGCCCCAAGTTCCGTGGTGCTCACACAGCCGAACCGCGCGCCGAGGGCGAGCGACGTGGCGGTGCTCGGTTTGGCCTCCACGAGTGACGGTGGCGCAGTAACGTCTCGGCCGCAGGCCGCGGCAGCGAAAAGCAGAACGCCGAGCAGACGCGTGCTACAAGGACGAGAAGTCTTGGTGACTCTTGGGATCATGATGATCATTGTGAAGCAACATGCGGTTTTTCACAATGATCAGTTGCAGGCCGAGGCCTTGGCTCGATCGCCTTGCGAGCGTTGTGTGACTCCAAATACTCGCTTGACTTCGCCCTTTCCCGCGAAGTTGAGAATGAGGCCGACATCAAGGTTGGAGGCGGTCAGGTAATTGAGCAGCGTTTCTCTGACTTCCTCAGGAATGCAACGCGTCACCTTCGTCTCGATGATCACCTTGGAGTCGACGACGAGGTCGGCGCGGTACCAACCGACTCGCACACCGAGAAAGACGATTTCGAAGGGCACTTCTCGCTGGACCTCGAGGCCCATAGCTCGCAGTTGCACGGCAAGCGCATTGGCGTACACCTTCTCGAGAAAGCCGGGACCAAGCTGTGTTTTCACGGCCCAGAATCCGCCGATTATGGCGCGGGTGAGCTCGTGATACAGAAGGTCTTCTTCTGCTCTTTTCCCTTCGGGCCTTTCCGGACGATCCGGAGTTGTCCTGTCAAAATCGTTCACACTGGAACATGCAAGCGGCTCGCGCTACGTGTGCCACCAAAACGTTTCGACTGTCAACGATTTGAAACAGGAAAACTGCCGATTGTGCGGAAAGTCCCGAAACAGCGTTACCAGAAGACCTTTCGCAAACCAGTCACTTCTCGGCGCGGCTTCATCCTCAAATAGATGATGAACCCCGTGATCGACATGATCACGAGCGCCAGCGCCCAGAACATCGCCACCACCAGGCCACCGTCGCCGAACGCCTCGCCGCTGTGAATACGGTACAAAAGCGGCTTGTCGGCATAGGCCTCGTTCTTCAGGACGTCGCCGGTCCTTGCATCGACCACCAGCTTGCGGTCCTCGCCTCCACCCGGCTTGCCAAGAAAGAGCGTCACCGTCGGCTGATCGCCCTTGAACTGAAGCTCGAGCTTGTCGATGGGCGACGCAGGGGAGCCCGACTTCGACGCCGCGGCGAGTGCGCGCGCCAGCGGCTCCGAGTACGCGATCGCCGGCGCCGAAACCGTGACCGGACTGACCATGTCGCGCGTCCGCTCGCGGAGCGCTTCATCCTCGCCGAAGAACTCCGTGAACGCCACGAGAAATCCCGTAACCGCGGCAAACAGCAGGAAGATCGCGGCCGGAAAACCGATCCAGCGGTGCCACTGGCGCCACGTGCGAGGGGACAGGCCGAGGATCGTGCGGTCCGTATGTTCGGTCATGGGCGAGGAGCGAGGAGCGAGGAGCGAGGAGCGAGGAGCGGGGAGCGGGGGCGAGCGGGTTTCCTCTCAAACGTATGGCAATGGTCGAGCGTTGGCGACGCGCGCGGCTTATCTTCGGAACGTGAGCACGCAATCAGCTTCCCCCATTCATATCGTTGGCGGCGGACTCGCCGGCAGCGAAGCCGCATGGCAACTGGCCGAGCGCGGCCACGACGTCGTCATTCACGAGATGCGCGGCGTACGCGGCACGCCCGCCCACAAGACGGAGCGGCTCGCGGAGCTCGTGTGCTCGAACACGTTCAAGAGCACCGAGACTTCGAACGCGCACGGGCTGCTCAAGGCCGAGATGCGCCTGCTTGGCTCGATCATCCTCGAGGCCGCCGATGAGGCGCGCGTCCCCGGCGGCAGTGCGCTCACCGTCGATCGGGACGTTTTCTCGTCAGCGGTTCATGAGCGCGTCACCGCGCATCCACGCATCACGGTCGTGCGGGAAGAGATGACGTCGCTGCCCAGCCCGGGGCTCGTCGCAACCGGTCCGCTCACCTCCGACAACCTTGCCGCGACGATTCGGAACCGGCTCGGAGTCGAAGGCCTCGCCTTCTACGATGCCATCGCGCCGATCGTCTCGCGCGACTCGATCGATGACTCGATCGTTTTCCGCGCCTCGCGGTACGGCAAGGAAACGATGGAAGAGGCGGGCGAAGAGGGGGCATACCTCAACTGCCCGTTCACGAAGGAGCAATACGAAGCGTTCATCGACGCCGTCGTCGCCGCCGATCAGCACCACGGCCATGAGTTCGACGAAGTACCGTATTTCGAGGGCTGCATGCCCGCGGAGGAGATGGCGAAGCGAGGGCGGGAGACGCTGCGCTTCGGACCGATGAAGCCCGTCGGGCTGCGTGATCCGCGCACCGGCCGCGATGCTTACGCGATCGTGCAGCTGCGCATGGAAGACCGCGCCGGCCAGATGTGGAACCTCGTCGGTTTTCAGACCCGACTCAGAATTCCGGAGCAGCAGCGCGTCTTTCGAATGATTCCAGGTCTCGAGAACGCGGAGTTTCTGCGTTACGGCTCCATCCATCGGAATTCGTACATCAACTCGCCCGCGTCGCTCACGCCGCATCTCTCGCTGCGCGACGACCCGACGACGCTCTTCGCGGGCCAGCTCACGGGTGTCGAAGGCTACACCGAAAGCACGGCGACGGGCCTCGTCGCCGGCATCAATCTCGATCGGATGCTGCGGGGGCTCGATCCGGTCGTTCCGCCGCCGACCACGATGCTCGGCGCGCTCTACCGGTATCTGCGCGAGGCGGACCCGAAGCACTTCCAGCCCATGAACGCGAACTTCGGCCTCGTCGACGAGCTGCCGGAGCGCGTGAAGGACAAGAAGCTCAAGCGCGAAAAGATCGCCGAGCGCGCTCTCGCAGACATGGAGAGATGGAAGCCAACCTGATCGAGGACTACCTCGCCCATCTCGCCAAGGAGCGCGACGTCTCACCAAACACGGTGAAGGCGTACGAGCGCGACCTGCGCGAGTTCGTCGAGTTTCTCGGCAGGTACTACGGTGCAGCGGAGTGGTCGTGGCAGGGCGTCGACCGGATCGCGATGCGCGGATTCCTGGGCCATCTCTCGAAGCGCGGGCTCGGCAAGCGATCGATGGCGCGGTCGCTGTCCGCGGTGCGCAGCTTCTATAGATACCTGCACCGGAACGAGATCGTCGACACGAATCCGGCGCGTGCCGTCGGCGCGCCGAAGCTCGAAAAGTACCTGCCGGGCTATCTCGACCGGGCACAGATCGACCTCCTGTTCGCAACCGCCGAGCAGCAAGCCATTCACGGTGACTTCGTGGAGTGGCGCAACTTCGCGATTCTCGAGCTGTTCTACTCGACCGGAATGCGTCTGTCCGAGCTCCAGGGACTGAATCGTTCCGATCTCGACTTGCTCGGTAATCAGGCAAAGGTGCGCGGCAAAGGACGAAAGGAGCGCATCGTTCCGGTGGGGGATCATGCGATCCGCGCGCTCCGGGAATACGAGCACCGCCGCGACAAGGTGCTGGCCGGTGTCGGGCAGCGTGGCGACCGGACCGCCGTCTTCATCAGCCGGACCGGCAAGCGCATCAGCGTGCGCGCGATCCAGAAGATCGTCTCGTCGTTTCTGAAGCTCATCGACGAGGATGCCGGGCTCAGCGTTCACTCGCTCCGCCATACATTCGCGACCCACTTACTGGATGCCGGAGCGGACCTGAGGGCCGTCCAGGAGCTGCTCGGCCATTCGTCGATCTCGACGACGCAGATCTACACCCATACCAGCGTGGAGCGTCTGAAGCAGGTCTACCAAAAGGCCCACCCTCGGGCCTAGTTCCTGCCTAGCTCGGTAGTATGAAGCTGGAATGGGTGCCCCTCATTTTCGGTGTGCTGGTTGGGCTCTTGGGCCTCGGGCTGATCTTCGATGCCTGGACGCCGGACGAGATCATCGTGAAGCGCGAGCGACGTCGCCGTCCGCGTACCGAGCGCAGCAGGGGCGGGGAGGCGTGGATCGGGTTCGGCGTCCTCGCGATGGCCGCGGCGTTCGTGGGGCGCGACACGTGGCGCTATTCGGTGATCGCCGTGATTGCCGGGACCGTCATGCTGATCCTCGGTGCCGTCATGAGCCGCCGATATCTCAGCGAGAGAATCGCCAATCGCGGCGCGCTAAGACGACGGAATTCCTAGCTCTACCTGCGCCGAACGACTAGCCTTCAGAGGGGTCCTTCGGAGCAGGGTTTGAGAGGAGCAGGTTTCGCCGGAATTGTCGCGCTTGTCGGGTTTGCCGCCTGCGGCGAACCGTCCGCGCCACACCGCGAGATCGCATTCACCCCCGCGGATACCACGGTCGACATCGGCGAGGTCTTCTATCACCGTGTCGTCGACCGCAGCCGTCCCGACACCGCGCTCACCCCCGGCGACGACTACGTCTACGAGGCCGCCGACACCACCATCCTCGACGTCCACAGTCAGATCCGCGGGATCCTTCCGAGGAAGGCCGGAACCACGACGGTACGCGCCACTCTTCGCGCGGATCCGGCGGTGACGGCGACGATGACCGTCCGCGTTCGGTCAAGCCGGGTCTATCTGCCGAATTTCCCCGCGGCGCCGATCGAGGTTGGCTCGACACTCACCTTCGATGCGCATTACACGGGGGGCGCCAACCAAAACAACAACGTCATTGCCTCGACGTCGAATGCCGCCGTCGTTTCCGTGCGCCAGACGCGCCCGGAGTTCGTGACACTGACTGCCGTCAGCCCCGGCTCGGCGACGATCAGCATCGTGGCCGTCGACGATACCACCAAGCGCGCGACCTATGCCATTACCGTGGTCCCCGCCACCGTGGCCAAGCTGGAGGTCAGTCCGACCACCATTCTCTTGCACGGGGCGTCGGACTCCGCGCAGGTCGTCGTGAAGCTGACGGCGACGGCCGGACAGGTCCTGACGGATCGCGCTCCGGCGATCACGGTTGCGAATGCCAATGTCATTGCCATCGGATCGTCTTCGTCGCCGGGGAATTTCTACGTTCGATCCAATTTCTCCGGCAGCACGACGATTACCGTCGAGGCGGGCGGGAAGACGGCCACGATTTCCGTGACCGTGGCCATCGCGGGTCCGGACAGCGCATACGTCAACGTAGGCAGCAGTGTCTCCTCGCCGGTCGTCTTCAATGATGCGGCCACGACGCTTCAGAATCGCCTGACGCTGTCCGTCGTTTCCATCGTCGGTGCGCCGAAACACGGAACTGCCGCGGTGGCCAGCAGCACCAACGTTCGTTATACGGCGGCCCCCGGCTATCTCGGCGTCGACACCGTTCGGTACCTGGTCCGCGACGCGAGCGGTGCAGTCGATACCGGGGTCGTCAAGTTGAACGTGGTCCCCGGACCCTATAGCGTCACGCGGCTGGAGTACCCCGGGTCGCTCGCCGTCGACGCTGTCGCGCTCAATAATCGCGGCCAGGTGGCCGCGACGATCACCATGCCGGATGGAAGCCGGCACGCCGCCCGTTGGGCCGGCGGGCGGTTCACGCTGCTCGATGATCCGCCCGGAGGGTCGTCGACAGCGGCGGTCGCCATCAACGATTCCGGAGACGTCGTCGGCTACGCGGCCAAGGATTCGTTCTACGGATACGGCCGCCCGATACTCTGGCGCGCCGGTTCGTCCTCGGCAACGCTGCTCTTCGCCGACACCGCTCAGACCTACGTCGTCGATATCAACAATCACGGCCAGATCCTGTTCGGCTCTCTCGACGTACGGGTCTACGAGAATGGCAAGGTCACGACAGTCATTCCGTTTTGCGCCAACCCAATGCGCATCACCAACACGGGTGTGATCCTGGGGATGCAGTGCAACACTCTGTACCCGAGCTTCGCTTTCCAGCACATTGGGATCCTAAGCTTAGAATTCCACGT
>JADMIO011701124.1_pt1 | contig 33751 bp, 33 predicted proteins | sample 8958161 | NCBI WGS metagenome assembly JADMIO01 (sample SAMN16585339, study PRJNA669376) | soil metagenome | isolation source: Crop rotation soil | place: USA: Cullars Rotation, Alabama | collected 2011 | reverse complement strand
CGCGACAACTTGTCCACGTGGAATTCTAAGCTTAGGATCCCAATGTGCTGGAAAGATTCACCATCTTTATCAGTTCCTCATCTTCTGCATTATAAATCAGATATCCATCCGGCTGAATGCTTAAAATGAATTTTCTGAACGTTTCGAGGTATTCATCAAACGTGGGAAATACATTGATATGGTCCCAGGCAATACCGGAAATAATAGCAATATGCGGGTGATAATGCAAAAATTTACTGCGAAGGTCTAATGGTGAGGTCAGATATTCATCGGCTTCAATAACCATTAAGGGTGCTGTTTCTGAAGTCTTCACCATAAAATCAAAACCATCTAATTTTGCCCCAACGAGGTAATCAAATTCTTTATTATTCACCCGTAACATATGCATAATCATGGAAGTAATAGATGTTTTGCCATGACTTCCCGCTACTGCGATACGTGTCTTATTTTTACATTGTTCGAATACAAATTCCGGAAAAGAATAGATTTTTAATCCAAGTTCCTGTGCTTTTACCAGTTCGGGATTATCAGCTTTAGCATGCATTCCCAAAATAATAGCATCAATGTCGGAAGTAATCTTTTCAGGAAACCATCCCACTTGTCCGGGCATTAATCCTAATTTCTCCAGATTTGATTTAGCAGGCTCATAAATGGCATCATCTGAACCTGTTATGGTATTTCCCTGGTTTTTCAGATGAGATGCTAACTGGTGCATCACCGCACCGCCTATGGCAATAAAATGAAAATGTTGCATGTGTTAAAATTATGCATCTGATTTTTACTAAAAAGCGCTATTTATTCACAGCTGCGTATATTCCCTGGCGCTAACTTATTGACAAATGGTGTTTTAATTGTTAATAAACGTGAAGCCACTACATAGAAGTGCAATAATTGACTTATTTTTGCATTAATATTTAAACGTAAACAATATGAAGCAAACTAAAAAAACTCTATTAGTAATTATTTGTATATCAATGATTACAGCAATGACCTCATGCAGCAGAAGAAACGCTACAGGATGTCCTACATTCGCAAAGTTTAAGCAAGAACAAAGCGCTAAAAAAAGCATTTAATCCCTATGAATTGGGAATCTCTATCATCGGAGCAACAATTTTTAGACATATCGGAACAACAACCGTTATTTGCTGTCTTTAAACACAGCACCCGTTGTTCTGTAAGTTCTATGGCAAAAAGCAGGCTGGAGCGTAACTGGAATTTAGATTTTCCTGTCCTTTACCTGGATGTATTGCAATATCGTTCAGTATCTAATTTAATTGCCTCAAAATCAGGCGTTCAGCATCAATCACCGCAATTAATTGTTTTCCAGAATGGAAAAGTAATATATGACGCCAGTCATAATGGCATAATACTGGATGATTTGAAAGCAGAGCTGATCAGCTAAATACAATTTCAATTACTTGTTTAATATCAGGATGCAAACTCTTTGCAACCGGACAGGCATATGCGGCATTGGTCAGAATTTGTTTTTCTTTTTCAGAGAAATTGTCATCCGGTACATTTAAGATAATATGAATTTCGCCAATTCTTCTCGGTTCGGAATACATTACCTTGCTAACCTCAGCAGTAGTACCCTTGATATCTTTGCCGCTACCTGCAAGTTTAATTCCCATAATAGTGATCATACAGGTAGCTAAGGATGTTGCCATCAAATCGGTGGGTGAAAATGCCTCACCCTTGCCGTGATTATCGATAGGTGCATCTGTAATTATTTGGTTGCCGCTTGGTAAATGTGTAGCTTCGGTGCGTAGTTCGCCTAAATATTCTATTTTTGATATCTGCATAGTGAAAAATAATTTTTACTTTTAAACTAAATTAGTCATTTTAGCGTCATAATGATAGTGAAAAACTTTTCCAGGATACTATTTTTGTTTTTTTTCGTGTTGACTTTTGTGTCTGCAAAAGCACAATCCAGAAGACAGGACTCAAATTTAAACAGGGATTCTGTTTTATATAAAAGCTCATGGGCTGCAGGGGTACGTTTGCGTAGTGATGGATTCAATTTAGGAGCAGAATTTACCAGGAGCAAAAAATTTAAACGCAGTTTATTATACCAGGTACAATTTTCTTATTTCTGGCATCCTAAACAAGAGCGTCAGCAATCACCCTACGGCGGCGGCGGTATATTGGGCGGAGATGGATTCAAGCCATTTATATATGGCAAACAAAATACCTTATTTACATTATATGCCGGTGTCGGCCAAAAATTCTTACTGGCAGAAAAAGGAAAACAACATGGCGTACAGTTATTCTTTAAATATGCCGCAGGAATCAGTTTAGGTATTTTAAAACCATACTTATTAGAAGTGGTAGACACCACTTCTATTAATAATAATACATTTTCAAGAACTACCACGATAGGATATGTAGAGGGTGGCAATAATGATTTGTTTCTCAATAAAACACAATACGGAGATATAATTGTAGGTGGCGCAGGTTTTTCTAAAGGCTGGAAATTAAAGGCATTGCCTGCCCTGCATGTAGAAGTTGGAATTGAATTTGATTTTGGAAAAAACCTGAGTTTTGTAAAAACACTGGAGATAGGAGTTGCGTCTGATTTTTATTACAAGAAAGTGCCTGTTATGGTACAAAGTAATAAATTTTTATACCCCAGTGTATATGCAGGCTTCTTAATGGGAAAACGAAAAGAGAAATAGGAATGTTGAATGATAAATGTGAATGATAAATGCCGGAAGTTGAAATAATATCACCCCGCCCCAGAAAACCGGAATGGTTGAAAGTAAGAATTCCTATTGGTGAGAATTACAAGAAAGTCAGAAATCTAGTTGATACGTATAAACTGCACACGATTTGCGAAAGTGGCAATTGCCCGAATATGGGTGAATGCTGGGGTGCAGGTACGGCAACCTTCATGATATTGGGAAATGTATGCACGCGTTCCTGTGGTTTTTGCGCAGTGGCAACCGGCCGCCCAAAATTTGTGGATTACGAAGAACCCAAACGGGTAGCAGAAGCCATTAAATTGATGCAGGTGAAACATGCGGTGATTACTTCTGTAAACCGGGATGAGTTACCGGATAAAGGGGCACAAATCTGGCATGATACCGTAAGAATGGTAAAAGAATTTTCACCTGAAACTACTATTGAAACATTGATTCCGGATACGAAAGGAGATTGGGATGCATTGGAAGTTATGATTTCTGCAGGCCAGGAAGTGGTATCACATAATATGGAAACCGTAAAACGATTGTATCGTAAAGTTCGTCCGCAGGCAAAATACGAAAGAAGTTTGGAGCAGATACAACGCACGAAAGATTACGGAAAGAGAACAAAGAGCGGGGTGATGCTGGGCTTAGGAGAAACGGAGGAAGAAGTGTATGAAATACTAAACGATTTAAAAAACCATGGTTGCGATGTGGTGACGCTGGGGCAATACCTGCAACCGACCAAAATGCATATTGATGTAGCTGAATTTATTCACCCGGACAAATTCGCACACTTTAAAGAAATCGGCTTATCTCTTGGAATACCATATGTGGAAAGCGGACCGATGGTGCGTTCTTCCTATCATGCGGAAAGGCATATTTAATCTATTTTTTTCGTTTCTTTTTTTTCTTCTTCTCCAATTCTTCGGCTTCTCTTAGTAACGCATTCAAATCTTCTTTCACTACATTATCTTTTGCAAATTCTATCGTTGCCTTATAATCTTCTCTGTCAATTTGTATCACATGAATCGGATTGTGTAAAAATGTTTCTATCACTTTTAAAACAGGCTTTTCTTCAGAACTGCAAAAGGTGATGGCTTGTCCTTTTTTATCGCCGCGTCCGGTTCTTCCAACACGATGCACATAATTTTCGGGTTCATCCGGTAAATCATAATTCACTACATAATCTACATTCGGGATATCAATACCACGTGCATTTATATCTGTTGCAATTAAAATTTTTGTAGTTCCTTTTTTAAAGGCATTCATCACTTTTGTACGTTCGTCATGGTCTTTGTCGCTGTGCATGGTCAGTGTTTTAATATCCACCCGTTCCATCGCTTTTGCCACGCGTTCAGCACGAACCTTTGTTCTAACGAAAATCAGAATTTTACTGTCAGGATGTTCATTGATAATACGCTCCAGGAAAAAACGTTTTTCATCTGTTTCAATAAAAACAACCGCATGTTGTATGTTTTTGGAAACAGGATCTTTCGGTGAAATCTGGATACGGATAGCATTTACAACTAAAGAATATGCCAGCTTTTTAATTTTTTCATTTATGGTCGCTGAGAAAAACAAGGTCTGTCTGCGCTTCGGTACAAAACGCATCATATCTTGTATGTCGCCGATAAAACCTAAGTCGAGCATATGGTCAGCCTCATCTAATACCAGAATATCAATCTTGGTTAAATCCAGTGCTCCCTGACTCACCAAATCAAACATCCTTCCGGGGGTCGCAATTACCACGTCAACCCCTTTATACAATGTTTGAATCTGGGATTCCTGTTCTACTCCGCCAAAGATACAGGCAATTTTTACACGTGTTTTATTCGCAATCTTTTCAAATACTTCCGTGATTTGCAAGGCCAGCTCATGTGTTGGGGCAAGTACAATACATTTTACATAATCTGTCCGCTTGGATGATTTTTGCTGATGGATTAAATGAATAATAGGGATGGCAAATGCAGCCGTCTTTCCGGTGCCTGTTTGCGCAATGGCCAGTACATCTTCGCCGCGTAAAATAGGAGGGATGGATTTGAACTGGATATCCGTTGGCTTTTTAAACCCTAATTTCTCCAGATTGTATTTTATATCTTCATTGATATGGTAGTCGTCGAACTTCATGCTGCAATTTAACCAGAAATTAGGTGGCTTTATAATTTGATTTTAATAATGAATAAACACCTGTATCTAAAAAATTACCTTCAAAATAAAAGTTTTCTTTAAAATGTCCTTCTTTCACAAAGCCATTCTTTTCTAATAAAGCTATGGATGCTTCATTTTCAGGATTCACCAAAGCCTCCAAACTGTGAAAATTCAAGGTGTTAAATCCGAAATCTAAAACGGCGGTCATTGCTTCCTGCACAATTCCTTTGCGCCAGAAATCAGGGTGTAATAAATACCCTACTTCTGCACGGTGGTTTATGAGGTCTATGCTTTTAAACAAAATCCATCCGATTAATCGGGATTCTCCTGTTAAAGTAATTCCCCAGTTAACCATTTCATTTTTTGCCATAGAATCGTTTAAAGATTTTATCCTTTCTTTCGCTTTTTCTACGGAATCCAATTTTGGGAGCTGGATATATTTCATTACTTCCTGACTGTTACGCAGCCAGAAAAATTCTTCCACGTCATCTTCTGTGATTTGCCTGAGCGTTAACCTTTGTGTAGATAATAATGGGAACGGATGTAAGCTTATTTCTAGCATTAAAATTATATTGAAAAATGAAATTACTATTTCAGGGCAACTTTTCCATCTATTTTAGCCAAGATTTCTTCTGCTTCCTTTTGATAATAATTTTCTTCTTTAGTCAGGGGAATTAAAGTACTTTGTGCCTGTGGAATTTCTTTATTCTTAATGTATGCTAATGCCAGATACCATTGTATGTCAAAGTGGTATTCTTCAGAGGTAGTAATTTTATTGAATGCCTCAATTGCTTTTTTAGGCTGATTGGTCGCCAGGAATGAAATACCAAGAAATAGGTTATTCTTTACATTATCCGGATTATTGCTGACCAGTTTTTCATAATATTTTACAGCTGCAAAATAATCTTCCTTTTCGTAAGCCTGTATTGCCTGTGATTCCGCAGTGCTGTCATTTTCACCGCGCACAGTTGCATCAGGATTGGTAAGCGGCTTAAAGTAAGACGCATAGATTGCCTGTTCGTCAATGCTCTTTTGAACGAAAATAAGCCGCCAGCTAACCAATGCTAAAACACCAATAATGCATGCAGCAGCGGCATATCTAAAAAAATTAAGAGAAATTATTTTCCCTTTTTCCGGTTCCTTTATTTTTGTGTCAATTATTGTATGTAATTTCTTTTCTGTTTTATCTGCAGCTTCTACTGACCATTGACTATTGACCATTGACAAGCCCTCCATGCTCTCCATCAAAAATGGATCATTTTCCATTTCCTGCTCAAATGCATTTCTTTCTTCAGCAGAAAGTTCATTGGCCAGATATTTTTTGATAAGTTCGTTATCCATGATGCAGTTTGTTTTCTTCCATAAATAATTTCAAATTTCGTTTCCCATTCTGAATAGCGCTCTTTACTTTATTCAGATCGTAGCCGGTTATGGAAGCAACTTCCTGGTAAGGTTTCTGCTTGTAGTAGAATAAATCAATGCACGTTCGTTGCTCGTCGTTTAAGTTGCTTATCGCTTGTTGCAGGAGTTCACTTTCGTGTTCCCGTATATTGAGAGACAAATCTCCTTCATTTTCCATAAATTTTTCTGAAATATTTTCTATATCTATGGTTTCCAACGAATTATTTTTTGATTTTAAACGCATCAGGTGATTTTTACTGACGATAAATAACCATGATTTGAAAAACGTTACCTCATGGGTTTTTAATTTTTCCAATAGGAGTTCAAAAATTTCTGAAACTGCATCCTGTGCGTTTTCCTCGTGCTTCAGGTATTTACAGCACAATCCGTAAACAAGTAAAGAATAACGTTTATAAAGTTCGCCAATGAGCTCCGGGTTTGACTCTTTTTTATACAATAGAATCAGTTCCGTATCTGAGAATATGGAATATTGTCTGGGCACCATTGTAAAATTATAAAAAAAATAATAAATAACAAACAATTATTTTAATTTGAAGAGTAATATTCTTTAATCTATACAACAACATAAATTAACATGTTTTGCAATGTATTATTTTTTGAATAATAGTAATTTTGAACGTGCGCACCATTTTACTTACAGCATTTGTAATTTTATCTAACCTGATTTTTGCCCAGCAAAATGAAATTACAGTAAATGCTAAAGTCGTTGATGAAAATAATAATCCCGTGCCATTTGCCGATGTTGCATTTCGTCGCTTACAATTAGGATTTTCTACAAATAAAGAAGGTTTTTTTACAGCAAAAATGCTTAAATCAGATTCTTTACTGATTTTAAGAAGAGGGCATGTTCCGACAAAAGTTACATTTAAGGATTCTACATTCAGGAATGAATACAACGTAGTAGTGGTAATGCAGCGCACACCGCTAGAACTGACGGAAGTACAAATCAGTGCTATCCGCACACATCAGCAAATCAGGGAGCAGATAAACAGGTTGTACATAAAAAATACAGACTTGAATCCGGATGCACGCCCAATGACAAATCCATTGTCATATTTATATGAATTGCTGAGTAAGCATGAAAAAGAAAAAAGAGTGGCTTCTCAACTGGAAACCGAAGAGCAAAAACGGATTATCTTAAAAGACTTATTCCGTTTATACAATAACTACAATATCATCAACCTGGATGAAGATGAATATGACCGCTTTATTACTTACCTGAACATGCCCTACAATTATTTGCAACAAACAAGCGATTACGATTTGGCAGTCAGCATAAAAAGAATGTATGCAGGTTATGCAAAAGACAAAAGCAGTTCTTTCAACAGGCAAATATATCCTGCTGCCCTGGATGACATCCAGCGTATCAAACAAAATCCCAAAGGAGAGTAATAGTTTATGATTTTTTTTCGTACCTTTCTTTAGATGAAATTCTAAGGAGTTTCAAATGATATAAACCAAATGTATGCAGATGAAAAAAATCTACTTATTCCTTTTTATTAGTTTATGGATTCATTTCTCTTTTGCACAATGCGAAGGCGGACGTTACACCACCAAAATTTTTCCTCAAACACTTCGCACAAAAGATATAGCATATGTTACTGCGCCAAATGCTGCCGGCACTATGCAGCAAATAATGATGGATGTGTTTGAACCTAAGAATGATACAATGCATGTACGTCCCTTGGTGATATTTGAACACGGAGGTGCTTATTGGACGGGTACTAAAGATTATGAAAGTCAGATTGCCATGGGGGAAGAGTTTGCTGCAAGAGGATTTGTGGTTTCCTCTGCTACTTACCGTTTAGAACCCTCGCCGCTTTCTTTATTGTTCCAGGATTTGATGATAAAAGCAGTGGGACGGGGAGTGCAGGATACCAAAGAACTGATACATTACTTTTTCAATTCTGCCAGAGACAGCGCAAACCCATTCAGGATTGATACATCCAAAATATTTTTATGCGGTGCAAGTGCGGGAGCATTTAATGTGTTGCATACCGTTTATTTAGATTCCCTGGATAATTTAGATCAGGGATGGAAAAATTCACTGGCAGGAATCGGTGGCGTTTTTGGTAAATATGATTTTATAGATTTTGGGGAACGGATTTTTGGGTTAGTAAATATTAACGGAGCTTTAGGTGATAAAAGTTATTTGGATAACGAGCATACAAACTTTCTGAGCGTACATAACTTATGGGATCCGGAGATACCGTTCAACAGAGGACAACCGTATAATATTCCTACTTTAATGTTTGTAGATGGCAGCAATATATTGCATACAAAAGCACAGCAATTAGGAATTTATAATCCGTTCTATATTATTCCGGATTGGGGACATACCTCTTATTCTACAGATTTATTCGGAGAGGTAACACAACCGTATTTTGACAGCACGGTTTGGTATATGAAAAACTTTTTTGCCTATCAGTTGGGTTGCCCGAATCTGACAACAGGTATAAAAAATAATACAGCAGTTAAAGACTTAAAAGCATTCCCAAATCCAACATTTGATGATATTTATTTTGAAGGCATACAACAATACCTGGGACAAAAGATTGCTGTCACAGATATTTCCGGCAAAGAAGTGTACAAAGCAATAGTGGATGGTAAACCCATTTCTACACAAAGGATAGGCCTAACAAAAGGATTATATATAGTCAGGCTGCTGAATGAAAAAACACTGGAAACTTCTGTCGGGAAAATTGTGGTGGAATAAAATACTGAGCTTGCCGAAACATTATTTACGTAATAATGTCAACGTCTCCGCCTGACCACTGCGGTTCATATTAAACACCAGGCTGTCTTTGGTCAGTTTTGCAATCTTTACCATAATCTCTATTTGCCCATCTGCATCGCCGGTAGTATATAATTCATTGTCACGCACGTAATAGGTGCCTTTTTCTTTTTGCCCTCCAAAATCAGAGGTATAGCCATCTTTGGTAAAACTGAAATGCACCAGTTTTGCATCATATTCTGACGGACTGCCGCCCACCAGCCACTGTGTGCCGGTCCAGTCCCCGATCAGCAAGGTTTGATTTTCAGAGTTGTTACATGAAATTGTCATCAAACACAAAGCAAAAACAGTAAATATGACCTTTGAGTAGCGCATAAGCAGATTTTATACGGACAAATTACTCAATATAAACTGTAAAAATTTCATTTTGTTTGCCATTTTGACTTTTTTTTGAAATGGCACGATTATAGACTACTTTTGCACGAAATTCAAAAACAAATAAAATCAATCAATAATTATGGCAAAGAGTAAAGTGAACATCCAGCCCTTAGCAGACAGAGTAGTAGTGAAAGCTGCCGAGGCGGAAACTAAAACAAAATCAGGCATTATCATACCTGATTCAGCAAAAGAGAAACCACAAAAAGGTGAAGTAGTAGCAGTAGGACCGGGCAAAAAAGACGAACCAACTACGGTGAAAATCGGGGATACGGTTCTTTACGGCAAATACAGCGGAACTGAAATCAATATCGACGGAACAGATTTTCTGATTATGAGAGAATCTGACATTTTGGCAATTGTGTAATCTATAATCGTCATCCTGAACTTGTTTCAGGCCCTATTCAACATTAATCATTAAAAATTAAATAGTTATAAAATGAGCGCGAAACAAATAAGTTACAGCACAGAATCAAGAGATAAATTAAAAGCAGGCGTAGATGCTTTGGCAAACGCTGTAAAAGTTACATTAGGTCCAAAAGGAAGAAATGTAATCATTGAGAAAAAATTCGGAGCACCGCATATCACGAAAGATGGTGTAACGGTAGCTAAAGAAGTGGAATTGGAAGACCCGTTCGAAAATATGGGTGCACAATTAGTAAAAGACGTAGCTTCTAAAACTAATGATGTTGCCGGTGACGGAACAACAACCGCAACTGTTTTAGCGCAAGCGATTATCGGCCCCGGTTTGAAATCAATTACAGCAGGCGCAAATCCAATGGATTTGAAACGTGGTATTGATAAAGCGGTTCATGCGGTAGTGGCTGAGTTGAAAAACATTTCAGAAAAAGTTGGGAAAGACTTTTCAAAAATTAAACAGGTAGGAACAATTTCTGCCAACAACGACGAAGAAATCGGAACCTTGATTGCAAACGCCATGGAAAAAGTAGGAACGGAAGGTGTGATCACAGTGGAGGAAGCAAAAGGTACTGAAACATATGTAGACGTAGTGGAAGGTATGCAATTCGACAGAGGGTATATCTCTCCGTATTTTGTTACCAATGCAGAAAGCATGGAAGTGGAAATGGAAAAACCTTTCATTTTAATCTACGATAAAAAAGTTTCTTCTATGAAAGATTTGCTGCCAATCTTAGAAAAAGTGGTACAAACAGGAAGAGGCTTGGTTATCATTGCAGAAGATGTGGAAAGCGAAGCATTGGCTACACTAGTGGTAAACCGTTTACGTGGCTCCTTAAAAATCGCAGCAGTAAAAGCACCCGGTTTCGGCGACAGAAGAAAAGCAATGTTACAGGACATCGCTATCTTAACCGGCGGACAAGTGATTTCTGATGAGTTAGGTTACAAATTGGAAGACACTCAATTAGACCAGTTAGGTACTGCTGAAAAAATTGTAATTGATAAAGACAATACCACTATCATTAATGGAGTGGGTAAAAAAGCAGATATCACCGCAAGGGTAAATCAAATCAAATCACAAATTGAATCGACAACTTCTGATTACGATAAAGAGAAGTTGCAGGAACGTTTAGCTAAATTATCAGGTGGAGTTGCTGTACTATACGTAGGTGCGCCATCTGAAGTGGAAATGAAAGAGAAAAAAGACCGTGTGGATGATGCTTTACACGCTACACGTGCGGCAGTGGAAGAAGGTATCGTACCTGGCGGCGGTGTTGCTTTAATCAGAACGCAAGTAGTGTTGGATAAATTGAAAGGTGCGAATGAAGATGAGCAAACCGGTATCGAAATCGTTAGAACGGCCATCGAATCACCACTACGTCAGATTTCTGAAAATGCAGGGGTGGAAGGTTCTATTGTTGTTTTCAACGTGAAAAACGGCAAAAAAGACTATGGCTATAATGCAAAAACAGAAGTGTACGAAAATCTGTACAAAGCAGGTGTTATCGATCCGACAAAAGTAACACGTGTGGCGCTTGAAAATGCGGCATCCATTGCTTCTATGATTTTAACGACCGAAGCAGCTATCGTGGAGAAACCAAGCAAAGAAGCACCGGCTATGGGCGGCGGCGGAATGCCTGGCGGAATGGGCGGAATGATGTAGTAAAACCTCATTTTATAAAGAAAATGCATAGGTCGAACTATCCTGAGTGAAACGAAGAATCTAAGTCGAAGATCCCGAGCAATAGCTAGGGACCTGTTCAGACTATCTTAAATTAAAATATAAACGGCGGAAAGATTAATTCTTTCCGCCGTTTTTTATATTAAAGATTAGTATAATTAACAATATGTTTTTTATTTCCACAGTCTAAATTATGCCATGAAATCTCCGTATCTTGCCTGGCTTTTAAAGCTACGGTATGAAGAAAATTACAGCACTTCTTTTTTTGAGTCTTTTGACTATTGTTTCATCGGTTTTTATTGCATTTGCGGCTCCAATAATAAGCCTGAACCTGATAACTCCGGTTACTGTTTGTTCTACAGGAAATGATACTGCACGTTATACTGTATCAGCAACTGAGATTCCGGCAAATACAAATATTGTAATCTATCAAAGTGCAGACAGCACATTTAATCCATATTTAGGTCAGGGAGACAGCATTGGATTCATTCCGGGAAATTCAATTCCAAGAGATACGGTAAATTTTGGCAATTGTGTTAAAATATTAGGAGAGTTTATTGATGCTTGTGGTCCGTCAGGACAAGAAGGCAGAAACGAATATATCATACTTACTTCCGGTAAAGGAATAAAAGTAAGCAATTTAGGGATTGATTTTTCGTCACAAAATAATAGTGGTGCAGCTAACGCTGATATCAATACGGGTGCTACGCCATGCGGTTATAAAACACCTGCTGCGTCTTTGATTTCTGGGTTACAGCTTGGTTCTTGTAATGCATCGAATGTAATTCCTGCGTCTCCGGCAGATTCTATTCCACCAAACGCGATAATATTATTATTTACCAGCGATTCTGTATCTGCCGGGTATAGCATAAACGGATTATGTAATTTAGGTTACCCCATATATGTTTTACAAAGTGCATGTGTCAGAACAATTGGTGCTTTTACAAATGCACCAAGATGTGATGCACCATCGCGTTACCGTACTACGCTGGCTATAGATAAACGTCAGAATTGTCAGGATAATTTTACGTATGATTTATGCAGTATTTATGATAAAGATGGTACTTACGCTATTCGTCAGCAAGGAACGGATACGGCAAGCGTAGCGAATAACGGAATAAGAAGAAATGTTATTGATAGTTGTGGAGGAATTGATTATACACAATTAAATTTCTCTGCGGATACTACTTTAAAATTCAGAATCTCAACTAACTTTTGCAATACAGGATATCATTATATAAAAGCTGTTACACATCCTAACGGAACACAGCCTGTTTCAAATACAATAAAATATCAATTGGTTTGTAATGATATTACGGCTGTTTCAAGTACTACCAATATTTGCAGCGGTGATTCGGCAAAAATAAATATTTCAACTACCGATCCGAATGCAACACTTAGCTGGACGGTTTCCGGAGGAGCTAATATTACAGGGGCAAGTGCCGGTACAGGAAATAGTATCAATCAGGTATTGACAAATACCGGTAATACAAAAGACAGCGTTACATACACGGCAATTTCAAGCGATGCAGGCTGTACCAAAACACAAACGGTAAAAGTGGTAGTGAATGCATCTGTGCAACCACAAATAACCGGCAATCTGGTAATATGTAATGGAAATCCGACAACACTTACAGCAATTGGTCAATTTGATTCTCTTCGTTGGAGCACAGGTGTAACAACCGCATCCATTAATGTTAATCAGGCACAAACGTATACTGTTACAGCATATAAAAACGGTTGTTCAGGTATTGCAAGAGTAACAACAAGCAGTACAAATGTTTCAATTTCTATTTCCGGTAATGCTCAAATATGCAATGGTGATAATCCAACTTTAGTTGCTACGGGTACTTTTGATTCTGTAAGATGGAGTTCAGGTGTTCTTGGAAATCAGATTACCGTTAGTGTTGCAGGTTCTTACACCGCAACAGGTTATTTGAATGGTTGTAGTGCCGCTACTACAGTACGTGTTACACAATGTTCTTCTTCGGTAGATACGCTGTATGTATGTGAAGGTGATTCAGTTGGCTTAAATGGACCAGCTGGTTATGAAATTTATAACTGGAATCCAACGGATGGACTAAATAATTCAACTATTCAAAATCCGAATGCGTCGCCTGACCATTCTACGTTATATGTGGTGGATGTTTACTCACCATCTAATGAATTGATAGTAAATGGTAATTTTCAACAAGGTAACACAGGCTTTAGTTCAGAATATCAATATACTACTTTCAATAACACAGAAGGACAATATTTCATTGGTACCAATCCGTCGGTCTGGAATCCAGGTATGACAGGTTGCAGTGATCATACTACAGGTTCAACAAATATGATGTGTGCAAATGGTGCACCGATTGCCGATAAAAAAGTGTGGTGTGAAACGGTCAATGTAACACCTAATACAGATTATGCGTTTAGTACATGGCTGGCAACACTTACGCCGGGAAATCTGGCATTGTTACAATTTTCAATAAATGATGTTGTATTACAACAGCCTTTTCAGGCACCTGCGGTTCCATGCAATTGGCAGAATTTTTATACGATATGGAATTCAGGAATAAATACTACGGCAAATATATGTGTCGTTAATAAAAATACGCTTGCTGGTGCTAATGATTTTGCATTAGATGATATTTCATTCAGATCTGTTGCGCTGAAAGATTCTGTATATGTAGTCGTTGTGCCAACACCAACGCCTGTAATTAGCGGTACATTGAACTTTTGTCAGGGTAGTTTTACCACACTTACAGTTGGTGGAGGCCAGTTTGATTCTGTCAGATGGAATACAGGCGCGACTACCGCATCTATTCAGGTATCCCAACAAGGAACGTATAGTGTTACGGCATATAGTAAAGGTTGTTCCGGTACTACGTCAGTTCAGGTAGTATCTTTGCCTCTTCCATCAGGATTTAGCATCGGAAATGATACTGCCTACTGTGGTAATTTTACAAAAGTATTATCTACAGGTGTACAGGCAACACAATGGAATACTAATGTTACAGCAGCTCAGATAACTGTTACTTCAGCGGGAACATACATTGCGACTATTAGTAATAATTGTGGCAGCGTATCTGATACAATAGTTATTTTACAAAATGAATTGCCAATTGTAAATATTGGAAATGATACCACTATCTGTGAAGGAGAATTAATACTAAGGGCTCCTGAGGAAATGCGTTCATATGTTTGGAGTACCGGAGCACAATCAAATACGATTACAGTCTCTGCAGAAGGTGTTTATTCTGTTAAAATTACGGATGGCAACGGATGTGTTGCAACGGATTCCATTATCATCACATCAAACTGTAACAAGGATTTGTGGCTGCCGAATGCATTCACCCCAAATAAAGACGGAGTGAACGATGTCTTCTATTTAAGAGGTAATCCACGTAACACAACTATTGAAAAATTTGTTATATATAACCGTTGGGGTAATAAGGTTTTTGAGGCAAATAACATATTGCCGGATGATAAAACGAAAGGCTGGGACGGAACCTATAAGAGTGAACCTGCTCAGTTTGAAGAATATGGATATTATATAGTGGCAAGGTTTAGTAATGGCGAGAAAAAAACATTAAAAGGCAATGTTACCTTGTTAAAATAGTAAAGAATACTTAAGCCTCGATTTAAGTATTGACAGATTTTTTAGGGTTAATTTTGCGAAGTCGTAAGCAATAATATGAGGAATAAATTATTAGTTTTAATCTTGTTGTCTGCAATGTATTCATTTGGACAAACTATCCAGTTGGCAAATGTTTCTCAAGATGTTTTCTGTGGTACAGGAAAAGACACCATGAGATTTTCGTTAGATTATTCCAATATTCCTGCAAATTCTAACATCGTTTTTTACCAGTCAACCAATCCCGCATTTAATCCATACGCAGGCCAGGGAGATAGTATAGGTTTTATCAATGTTGGTGGAAACACTTCCGGTGGAGGACAGGTTACTACCGCTTGTCCTGAAATATTAGGAATTTTTATTGATGCATGCGATCAGGGCGGTACCTTGAGAGAAGTGGACAACGAATATATGGTCATCACATCCGGCAATACCGGTTTTAATGTGAGTGCCTTAAAAATACAATTACCCAATACATCTATTAATGTAAGCGGGTGTCCGTTTTTGACTCCATCTGCTGCCACGATGACACAATTAAGAAATGGTACTTGTGATAATACTACATTAATTGCAGCCGGACAGGCAGATTTTATTCCCGCGAATGCTATAGTAATCATTTTTACAGGCAGAGGCACACTGTATAATTATAATTTCAGCAGCTATTGCAGCAGCGGGCAGCCTATTTATATTTTGCAAAACTCATGCTCGCCCGGTACTGCAAATTTTGTGAATAATGCTCCGGGTAGTTGCCCTTCCAACGGGTATAGAGCTACTTCTATTACTGTAGGAAGCTGTACTGATAAGTTGACGTATAGTGCATGTACATTACCTCCTTTCGATAATGCGAACCCAAATGCAAATGACGGTAACTATGTTATTCATTTATCCAATACAGATACGTCATCTGTTACAAACGGTGGCATACGAAATAATGCGGCAGACAGATGTAACGGCATACGTTTCGATTCTATTTCAGGAAATACCATCATCAAATTCCCAATACCAAATGACGGAAGTGCAAATCCTGTAACTAACTTTTGCAACACAGGCTACCATTATATAAAAGCCATCACCAATCCACAAGGATCTCAACCTGTGTCAAATGCCGTACAATACAAATTAGTTTGTATTGACTTAACCGCGACTGCTCCCAATGCTACTATATGCAGCGGTCAAAATGCAGTGATAAATAACAGTAGTACAGATCCTAATGCAACCTTTACCTGGACCGTTTCAGGGGGTGCAAATATTACAGGTGAAGCATCAGGTAGTGGTACTCAAATTAATCAAGCATTAACCAATACTAGTGCAACTAAAGATAGTGTGCTATATAATATTACTGCCACAGATGCAACATGTACCGCAACCAAACAAGTTAAAATTGTGGTGAACCCGGGTTCTGCAACACCCATTAATCTAGGAAATGATACTTCTTATTGCGGTTCATTTTCCAGAACATTATCTACAGGAAATCCTGCAACCGTATGGAGTACTGGGGTAACGGCATCTTCCATTACGGTTACAACAGCCGGTACTTATACTGCAACCATATCAAGTGCATGCGGAAATGTATCAGATGCAATTACTATATCCCAATCTTCCGGAATTAATTTTGATTTTGGTTCAAATTCAACTTCTGTTTGCGCCGGCGGAAATATAAGTTTAGATGCCAGCACCGCTTATGACAGTTATTTATGGAACACAGGTGCTGTCACCCATTCCATCAGCGTCTCACAACCAGGCAGATACTGGGTGGATGTTTTCAAAAATGGCTGTAAGGGAAGCGATACGATTGATGTGATTCAGATTGATAAAGAGCCTAAACCAAATTTAGGCAGCGATATTAATGCATGCAGCCCGCTTTCACAATCTTTATCTACAGGCAAAGCAAATACCACGTGGTATCTCGGGAATACGCAGGTAGGAACCGGTGCATCTTATACAGCAACACAATTTGGTACCTATACGGCAAAAGTTTCAAACAGCTGCGGGGATGTTTTCGATACCATCGTTATCACCCAAACAAATTCACAGCCGCCCATAAACCTGGGAAATGACACGTCTTATTGCGGTCCTTTCTCGCGTACCTTGTCTACAGGCAATTCGGCAACCGTATGGAGTACGGGTGTTACGGCTGCCTCTATTACCGTTACTACAGCAGGTACATATACCGCCACTATAAATGTTGGCTGCGGTACCGCAACTGATGCCATCACGATTTCACAAAGTCAGGGTGTAACATTTGATTTTGGCTCCAACACCACTTCTGTTTGTGCGGGTAGTAATATCAGTCTGGATGCAAGTACGGCGTATGATAGTTATTTATGGAATACAGGAGCTGTAACTCATGCAATCACTATAAGCCAACCGGGTATCTATTGGGTGGATGTTTTTAAAAATGGCTGCAAGGCAAGTGATACGATTACAGTAGTCCGGATAGATAAAGAAGTGAAACCAAATCTTGGAAGAGATACTGCGTATTGCGGTAATTTCTCACAGACATTAACTACAGGTAATGGGCAAACGCAGTGGTTCAGGAATGGCACTGCAGTTACTACAGCAGCATCGCTTACGGTTAATCAAAGCGGAACCTATGTGGCGCAATTATCAAATAGCTGCGGTACCGTTTCAGACACTATTATAATTTCCAATGGCAATGCATTAAATGTTAATCTTGGAAGAGATACCACGATTTGCAATGGAACTTCTTTAATATTAAAAGCAACTGTTCCGGGAAATAATATTACGTATAACTGGAATACAGGCGAACAAACACCCACTATTTCAGTAAATCAATTTGGTAAATACTTTGTGGATGTTTCTGACGGAACATGTGCGGTTAGTGATACCATTTTAGTGGACGTATTGGATAAGCCAACAATAAATTCTTTAGGAAATGATACTTCTGTGTGTGGTAATATTTCTCTGACTTTGTTTACCGGTGATGCAGGAACTTTATGGAGTACAAATGTTACCGGTCCGCAAATAACTGTAACACAAGCCGGAACATACATTGCTGAAAATAAAAACATATGCGGCAGTGCAAAAGATACCATTGTAGTGCAGCAATTCGCATTGCCTGTAATAAACATCGGGAAAGATACAACGATTTGTGACAGCATTACCTTAAGTGTGGGAAATGGAAACTTTGCTTCCGTTTTATGGAATACAGGTGATACGACCACCTCAATAATTGCAGCGGTTTCAGGAGTATTTTCAGTGAAAGTATCCAATGCGAATTGTACCAATTCAGATTCTGTAAGAATTACGAAAGACTGTTTTTATGATGTTTATATCCCTACAGCATTTTCACCGAATGGAGATGGAATAAATGATACACTTGTTCCCTTATCTTATATCAGGGGAATGCTGGTGATTGACTTTGTTATCTTTGACCGTTGGGGGGAAAAGGTATTTGAATCTGAAAATTTCACACCAAATGACGGCAGGTTTGGCTGGACCGGAATCTACAAAGGACAACCCGCACAGGTGGATGATTATGTGTATTTTTTCACCGCAAAAATGCCGGATGATGAAGTAAAGATATATAAAGGTACTTTTGCGTTATTGAGGTAAAAATGCAATTCAAAAAAATAATTCATTCATTCCCGCGAAAGCGGGAATTTTATTTTAGTCTTAATTGTAAAATAACTGGGCAATATCTTCAATCACTATATTCTTTACACCCACTGAATTGGTGATACCTGCACCTGCTCTTATCGTTTCACCTTTTGCATTGTATCCGCCCCTTGTATAATTGGTCACCACACCTTCCACCACATTGCCTGAGTGTTCTACTATTTTCACTTTTATCTCTTTGCCGTTTAAGTAACTTAATTTGGCGCCAAATAGATATTTATTTTCCGTCTGTTTCATCGTATGTAATTTCCATTAAGATACAAAAAATAAGTGAATTATTCATTAAACAGGCACAAATACAATGCCCGGCAGCATTAAATTATCAGTAATATAATACGCTGAATCGTGGTATTTAATTGTGAATCAGGTGTTAATGATTCTTTACAACGGCATTCTATCGTTTTATCATTTTCCCGTAATACAAATTCTCCTTGTCATCATTTAATTGAATGAAATAGATACCGTTTGGTAAATTGCCTACATTCAATTGCACTACATTGTACCCGGCATTTGGCTTAATATACTCTTGATGCACCTGATTACCTTGTATATCTGTTATCTGAACGCTTAAATTTCCGGGACTGAGTTCATTAAATTCCAGCTGAATATTTTGTGTAGCAGGATTAGGGAATAGCCTGATGTCTTTAATCCCATGATTTTTTATGCCTGTAGGGCGTTCATCAATAATACTCGTGGTTACGGTATTTGTAAATACGGGTAAGTTATAATCAAACAGGATAGCCGCCCGGTTGTATATGGATGCGTCAGTGGTTAATCCTTCTGCAGGTTTTATCCGGAAAGACACATACCCATGACTATAGGTTTCATAGGATGTACTGTCGGGTAAATAAATTCCATTGAATGTCCATGTTACGTTGCGTTTGTTTTGTATATCTAATGTATAGTAATGGCTTGCACTGAGCATTTCAAATGTCGACCAATCCAATGTTGAGGCGAGGGTATCTTTTATTATGATATTTGTTGCGTAACTGTTTCCCGTATTTTGAAAACGAATGGTGTAATATAAATAATCCCTGTTTGATAATTGCTGCAAGGTAATAGCCGAACCATGTGCTTCTGTTTTGTCATTCGGATCTGACGAATTTCTGGCAAGTTGTTGCAGATCGAAAGTATTATCTTTTAAATACCAGTCATTGTCTGTGGGTGTAATAAGAGCATATAAATTTAAAGTGTCACCTGTATTTAAAGCAGGTGGAACTGCATTCAAGCATCTTACTGTAAATTCATTACTACGGTATACATCCAGGGAATCTATATTCCAGACGACAGTATCATCCGCTATAAAGAAAGGGGAGTTGTATACTGAATCAATAGTTTGTAAACTGTCTTTTAAGAATTTCACCTGCACATTGCGGATCATTGCTGTTCCAACATTCTTGGCAAGAATTTTATATGTTGTAGTAAATCCTGATCTTGCAATATTTAATGGAATAATGCTTATCTGTAAATCCTGAATATCGGGTTTTGGCACTAATCGAAAGAAAACAGAATCAACGTGTCCGCGGTGAGTAAGAATACTGGTATCCGTTACAGGTTCAACATCATAATACCTCAAATGCTGGTCATATGAAATTAAACCTGAAATATATCTTCCCGGAAATGTATAATAATCATAATGGCCCAACGTATTTAAAGAGTAGGAGCTTGTTTGTGTTGAATCTGAAATTTCTACACGCGCATTACTGAATACAGTATCCTCCCGGTCAAAGTGTGCATTGTCATTTCTGTCGATATAAGCTGTATAATTAATTTGAGCATCGTTTATGGAAACATTAATAAAACGGACATATCCCGTAGAATCACTATAATTTTTTACCGCCAGATTTACCTGCAATAAACTGGAATCATTTAGTACAAACGTATTTCCGAGTTCCGTACTATATAAAGAGTCTCTGTTTGCAAATGTTTTTTGTGTGTACAGGGTATAAAAGTTTATTGAGTTTGCATCAAAACCAAAAGAACCCCAAATACAATACAGATTATTCTTATAACTCACGGTGGTTTGATGATACTTTTCAAGTTGTGAAAGCAATGCGATAAAATAAGTAGAAATAAAGCCGTTTTGGTTGTTGATTAGTAAATAGGAGTCAGAAAGATTACCAAAGCTGTCATAAGTATAGTTTTAGTAATGGCTGGATGTTATTATAAGGATTATCAGTGATTATGATATTAAAATTACTATCTGTGGTATAATAAACAGGACGACTATATAAATTACAAGGAGATATAACATTACTTGTCAGGTTTTTCTTATTTAATATTGTTCCGTTTTCATCAAAATTCATATATTCTATTTTTAAACTATCATCATACTCTTGTTGTGTGTTTTTAATCAGGCTGAATGAATTATCTGTATGGTTAATGATATTTGGTATGCTTAAACTATAGAGGCTTGCAAAATCTATTATCTTATCTTCGTGTAATTCTATATTCCATAGAAGATTACCGTCTTTATCTATTCTAGAAAGATAGTTGTGCCGGTGTATCCAATTGGAGGCTGTAATGAAACAATCCGACATGCCTTCAATGCTGTCAGCAGCACTAAAAACAAGTAAACTGTTATTGTATAGAGGGTATATCTTTTTAATAGACATGCCGGCACTTATTAGAGGATATAATTTTGCATACAAAAAATTACCCGAACTGTCTAAGAGTATAAATATTGTGGAATCCTGTGTGCTGCCTGCTAATAAGATGTTGCCATCTGCTGTTTGTGTTAAATCATTTATGTAACAGGAATCTTTTAGTTTAAAGCCCAGGTCATTTATTTTTGTACCGGTTAAAGTATACCTGACAGTTTCAATAGAATCATATCTTCCATACGGAGTATAAGAATTATAAGTGTCCATAGCCCCATGAGGACGTAACATCAGGATGGTATTATCCCTCAGCTTCAGGAATTTTACAAGATTGGGACTATAAAAATTTGTATAGTTTAATAGTGTATCAACAATCTTATTGTCTCGTAAGAGCTGTGCATTAGCAGTAAACCCCGACATAAAAATAAGGATGCATAAAATCCGGCGCATAGCTGTTTATTTTAATTACATCAATATTACATAGGAAATCTATGAATTACCGGTACAAATAAACCATGTTGTCATTATTATTAAGGATTTTATTTTTATTTTTTATTGTTAAATACTTGATATATAGACTATTGGGTGTATAAAATCATGTAATATTGTCATAATATATTATGAGTTGCATCAAAAAAAAGCCACCGGTTTCCCGGTGGCTCTCTATTGTCTGGTATCTGATTAAAAATACTAGCTTGCTCGTTTTATTTTTCCTCTTCTACCACTTCTGCATCCTGTACATCATCGGTAGAATTGTTGTTGGTATTTGCATTGTTATCAGCAGCACCATCTTGTTGAGGACCGCCTTGAGATGCATTGTACATATCCTGGGAAGCTGTTTGCCATGCATTATTCAATTCCGTCAGCGCTACTTCAATCGCAGGAACATCCTGGTTTTTGTGAGCCTCTTTCAATTTAGCTGCAGCAGCTTCAATCACCGCTTTTTTATCAGCCGGGATTTTATCACCAAACTCTTTCAATTGTTTTTCCGTTTGGAAAACGAGATTATCTGCTTCGTTCAGTTTATCCACTTTAGCACGTGCTTCTTTATCAGCAGCTTCGTTTGCTTTCGCTTCCGCTTTCATCTTTTCAATCTCTTCTTTTGACAAACCTGTAGAAGCAGTGATGCTGATTTTTTGCTCTTTGCCGGTTCCTTTATCTTTTGCCGTTACATTCAGGATACCGTTAGCATCAATATCAAATGTTACTTCGATTTGAGGAACACCACGTGGTGCAGGTGGAATACCGTCAAGATGGAAAAGACCGATTTTTTTGTTGTCTTTCGCCATTGGTCTTTCTCCCTGCAATACGTTCAACTCCACGGATGGCTGGTTGTCGGATGCTGTAGAGAATGTTTCTGATTTCTTGGAAGGAATCGTGGTGTTTGATTCAATCAGTTTTGTGAAGACACCGCCGTACGTTTCAATACCTAATGATAATGGTGTTACGTCTAACAATAAAACGTCTTTTACATCACCGGATAAAACCCCACCCTGGATAGCTGCACCTACGGCAACCACTTCATCCGGATTCACACCTTTAGAAGGTTTTTTACCAAAGAATTTTTCCACTACTTCCTGGATTTTAGGGATACGGGTAGAACCACCCACTAAAATCACTTCATCGATTTGTGCATTGGTAATACCGGCATCTTTCATTGCTTTTCTGCAAGGCTCCAATGTGCGTTCCACTAAAGCTTCTGTCAACTGGTCAAATTTTGCACGTGATAATTTCTTCACTAAGTGTTTTGGAACGCCGTCAGCAGCAGTAATGTATGGTAAGTTGATTTCGGTTTCTGTAGAAGAAGATAATTCAATTTTTGCTTTTTCAGCAGCTTCCTTTAAACGTTGTAAGGCCATCGGATCTTTACGCAAATCAACTCTCTCATCGTTTAAGAATTCTGTCGCCAGCCAATCGATGATTGTCTGGTCAAAGTCATCACCACCTAAGTGAACATCACCATTGGTAGATTTTACTTCAAAAACGCCATCGCCTAATTCTAAAACAGAAACGTCAAATGTACCGCCTCCTAAGTCGTACACCGCAATTTTCATGTCTTTTCCGCCTTTGTCAAGGCCATAAGCTAAGGCAGCCGCAGTTGGTTCGTTGATGATACGTTTTACATCCAAACCGGCGATTAAACCGGCTTCTTTGGTAGCCTGACGCTCAGAGTCATTAAAATAAGCAGGAACGGTAATAACCGCTTCTGTTACTGTCTGACCTAAATAGTCTTCTGCCATTTTTTTACATTTTTGTAAAATGATAGCAGAAATTTCCTGTGGAGTGTACAATCTGTCATGCAGACGGACACGTACCGTATCGTTGTCGCCCTGTTCTACTTTATAAGAAACATATTTTTGTTCTTTAGTGGTATCGCTGTAATGCTTACCCATAAAACGTTTGATAGACGAAACGGTATTTGTTGGATTGGTAATAGCCTGACGTTTTGCAGGTGCGCCAACCTTGCGCTCACCGTTCTCCAAAAATCCTACGATGGAAGGCAAGGTTCTTTGCCCTTCATCTGTTGTAATTACTACCGGCTCACTGCCTTCCATTACGGCTACGCACGAGTTGGTAGTTCCTAAGTCAATTCCGATTATTTTTCCCATGTTATTAATTTTCTAAGTTATATTACTCTCTATTGGACAAGTAATGTGCCAACAGAAAATATATGACATTTTGTCGTTCAGCAACGTTTACATTTCTTAACGATGGATGAATGCCTGAAAATGTATATATTAGATGATAAAACCACTAAAATGACCAAATTGTTTTCCCTTTTTTTCATGTTTTATATTCAAACGATGACAATTTTGGCTCAAAGCGGCAATTGCACCTTTATTAAAAATATTGCCATAAAACAGGATATCTACAATGAAGGGGCACACGGAGTGAAAATAGATTTCTCCTATAATTTTGACTCCCTGAAAACAGCGCTCGGTAACGATTCTGTTCTAAGTAAATCTTCCTTTTTACTGAATATCAGCTTCTCTGCAAATTCAGGAAATATTAAAACAAACCGTCAGTATAAGTCATTAAGAAATGCCAATGGAGATGCCTCTTATACTTATACGTTTATGAGTAAGGATTATAATTATAAAGATAAAAACACTTGTTTCATCCCATATTCGGCATTGGATATTCCCGAAGGAAAAAATACCATTTTTGTGAATATTGTACTCAGCGGGAAAGATGGAAATGGTAAAAAATATGAGCAGCTTTTACCTAAACAGACCGTTGACATTGAAAAGAAGCAGCAACGGCTGATGACATTTAATGTAGATTATGTAGAAGTAGATAAAACAGATTTAAAAGGAAATGCCTGGGATTTTTCACCGTTTGGGTACAATACATTGCCGGATGTGGCTACTGCTTTTACTTTAGGAGGAGTAATGCTTTGGAAGATGAGCGTGGAAAATACGAATGTTTTTGCTGTAGGCCCGAAATCAAAAAATATCATTTTTAAAATAAGTGAGGGAGATGAAGTCCGGATAAAAATAACGGATGTGGATTTAGTGTTTGATGATTTTATAGGAGAGCTTAAAGTCAAACCAGCTGAAAGTGATAAAGGTACATTACATGTAATAGATAAACCTTACGGCAAAATTACCGGCTGCAACCTGAACTGGAAAGTGGAATAAGTTTTACAATAATTTTTTCCGGAAGAATGTGCCGAATGGCAACAATGATAATAAGAATGCATATACCGCATTTTTAAAACTAAGTTGTTTTTTCAGATACATCTGCAAGATGAAATACATAAAGGCAATAAACAATACACCATGCAATCCTCCTGTAAAATGGACAGCTTCGGGCATTCCCGCAATATATTTTAACGGCATTGCAATCAAGAGCAGTGCTAAATAACTTAAGCCTTCCAGTTTCACAATCATGAGAAATCTTTTTTGGAGAGATGCGTGTGTATCTGTTGCGGATTCCATAAAATAAATTATTTAATGAGTCAGGTTATTCTTTTACCGTAACAAAAATATCGCCGCAATTGGCTACGTTTTTAAAGGTAAGAATTCCCTGAATGCTATCGTGCGGCTGTATTACCTTATTGGTTAAATCCAGTAATTGAAAATCATGCTGCATTTTTTTATTGGATTTATACGCAATGGCAAAATTGGCAGCAGCCATAGGTAAACCGAATGGTAAGGGGATAAATTTTTTGTCTTCTTTTGGCGGTCTTGGATAAACAACCACACCCACTGAATATAACCAGTATAAAGCTGCTTTTTGTTTGATGGCATTATAAAAATCTGCCACCGGAATAGTGGAAATCGGTATAACTGCTCCACAGCTAAATTGAAGGTCATTGATATTTAAAGGCAAGTCAGTTTTGTTCACAATCTTAAATGCCATTAAGCTCATGTTTTTCTTTTGCTCTCTTCTGGCAAAGAAATAATCCTTCATGTTAAACAAAACACCTTGCCGGACAGAATAACTGATTTTAGTCTCTTCGCGGAATTCTTTGAAAGGAATAGCCGACATGTTTATTTTCCGGTACGGACGTGCACAGCTAGAAATAAATACGACAGCAATAAAAAGATAAAATATAGTTTTTTGCATCGCGAATGATTTATGTAAAAATAAGAAAAAAAAGCTGATTAAACGACGAATTTGGCAAAAGGAGAGTCCTTCAAAGGCATTTCCCACTTGGTTTCAAATTCCTTTTTAGTACTTACTAAATTATTGAATATAATAGTGTTGTCTTTTAGTTTACCGTTTTCCAGTAATTCATTCAGGTTAGAAAAAGGAAAACTACCGATAAGGTCATTGGTTACTTTATAACAAACTTTCCTCCTGTCAAAGAAATTCAAATCATATGCCTGTTCCAGTTCACGGATTAATTTAACAGAGCTATCGATGGAACAGCCGCTCACATCGCATTTACTTTCATCAGCCATCAATACTACAAAACGGCGGTAATACAAAGAACCATACCCTGCAACATCCCGTTGGTGTGATTGCCATCGGTCTACGAAATTCTCTAAAATATCACTGATTTCCCACACTTCATCTTGTGTGAAACTCCTGTTCGCCTGGTAAACCCAAACTTTTGCATTCTCCGGTAATATGTGGTAGGGTGTCAGCATGTTGTTCGATACAAATTTAATCCAATTTCTTTTTAGTTACAAGTTCTGTGAAGCTTTTTGCAGCATTTGTAAAATCTGACGGAACCATTACTATAGTGGTAGTATTATTATCAATGCCAATTTCAGATAGCATTTGCATACGTCTTAATTCCAGCGCTATCGGACTACCTTCCATTTCTTTTGCACCTTGAGTTAATTTTATAGAAGCTTCCAATTCTGCTTCTGCTTTTACGATTCTTGCTCTTTTTTCCCGGATGGCTTCGGCTTCACGCGCCATTGCTCTTTGCATGGCTTCCGGAATTTCCACATCTTTCATTTCTACCATTTCAATCTTAATTCCCCAGGGTTCTGTAGTGGTATCCACAATTTTTTGTAGAGTTGCATTGATTTGTTCTCTTTCTCTCAGTACTTCATCTAAAGAGTGTTGTCCGATAATATTTCTTAATGCTGTAACTGAAAATTGATATACTGCTTTATTATAATCAGCAACCTTGATAATTGCATTTTCAGGATTTATTATTTTAAACCACAATACCGCATTCACTTTAATGGTAACACTATCTTTTGTAATGGTTTCCTGTTGTTCAAGGTCTACTGTTTTTGTCCTGATGTCTACTTTCTGTTGCCTTTCGAAAAATGGAATTAACCAATAAAGCCCGGGACCTCTTACAGATTGAAAACGGCCAAGCCTGAAAACGATGGAACGTTGATATTCTTGAGCGATTTTAAATCCTGATAATAATATAAGGACGATAATCCCAATAATGGTATATAATGTCATAATGATTGGTTTTAGCAGATTATAAAGATTTATAATCTATACTAATAACTATTTGCCTGCGAGATTAGTTCCGCTATGTCTACAACTTTAACGTCGTCTTGTTTATTTTCATTTTTAACACCATCTGTAATCATCGTATTACAAAACGGGCAAGCTACCGCAATAACATCCGGATATACTTCCAGTAATTGTCCGGTACGTTCTACATTAATACGTTTTCTGCCCGGCTCGTCTTCCTTGAACATTTGGGCACCGCCGGCACCACAGCATAAACCAGTAGTCCTGCATTTATTGATTTCCACCAAATCAGCATCCAGTGCTTCAATCACGGAACGCGGAGCTTCATAAATTTCATTTGCTCTTCCTAAATAACAGGAATCATGATAGGTGATACGTTTTCCTTTAAATGCACCGCCTTCCACTTTTAATTTTCCCGTGTTTATTAATTCCTGTAAATAAACAGAATGATGCACTACTTCATAATTGCCCCCTAATGCAGGATACTCATTTTTGATGATATTAAAACAATGAGGACAGGTAGTCACAATTTTTTTGACACCGTATCCATTCATCGTCGCAATATTTTGCTGTGCCAGCATCTGAAATACAAATTCATTTCCGGCACGTCTAGCAGGGTCGCCGGTACATGCTTCTTCTGTTCCAAGTACGGCGAAATTAATTCCTAACTGATTTAATATTTTTGTAAAAGCAATCGTGACGCGTTGTGCACGCTGGTCGAAACTGCCGGCGCAACCTACCCAAAATACTACATCTGGGGTTTTGCCTTCAGCAACTAAATCACTCATTATGGGAACGTTGTATGTCATGTGTTTAATTTGATAATTTGATGATGAAATAAGGTAATAATGAAAGTCAAAATGATTTTTAAATTATTTCCATTGTTACATTGCTATATTATTACATTAGTTTAATTCTTCCGTCCAGTTCAATCTGTCACTTGGCGAAAACTGCCATGGCGCCTGGTTGTTTTCCATGTTGGCAAAAACATTATTCCATTCCGGAGGAGAATCAGATTCTTCCATAATTAAATTTCTGCGTAATTCTATAATGATTTCTAAAGGAGAAATATTTACAGGGCATTCTTCCACACAGGCATTGCAGGTGGTACATGCACGTAATTCTTCCCCGGTGATATAATCACCTAGCAAGGTTTTATTATCAGCGAAATCAGGACCATGTTCTTTCTTGCCTTTTGTTATATCTTCCATCCGGTCGCGTGTATCCATCATGATTTTACGCGGGGATAATTTTTTTCCTGTTTGATTGGCAGGACAAGCAGCTGTACATCGTCCGCATTCTGTACAAGTGTATGCATCCAGCAAACTCTTCCACGATAAATCATAGACATCCTTTGCCCCGAATTTTACTTCACCATCCGTTGCAGGCACTACAAAACTCGGATCTATCATGGATTGTACTTCATGTTGTATTGCCGGCATATTCTTGATTTCACCTTTTGGTTCAGGTCTTGTAAAGAACGTATTTGGAAATGCTAATAAAATATGTAAATGTTTGGAATAGGGTAAATACACCAGGAATGTCATCACCATGGAAAGGTGGCCCCACCAGCCCAGTTTTTCAATAAGGTGTAATGCACCAAATGGTAAGCTATATAACATCTTTCCGATTTGGTTACTTAGCATAAAGCCATAACCTTCACCAAATCGTTTTATATGCAATGCGCTGTCTGCGCCATTCATCATGAAAATGAAAGTGATTAAGATTAATTCAAACGTTAAGATTAAAAGAGCATCTTTCCATGCCCAGCCCTTTAACTCAGGCATTTGAAATCGTGCTACTTTAAAAGTGGTTCTTCGTAGTATAAACAGAATTGTAACGAAAAAAGTAAGCAGCGATAATATTTCTATAAAGTTTATTGTAAATACATAAACGGTTTCTAAAAAAGTGCCTTCAAATGCATGATATAAAATACGGTGAGAACCGGTTAATCCGTCAATAAAAATTTCAATTAATTCTATTTGTGTTATCACAAAGGAAGCATAAATAACCAGGTGTAATAACGCAGGAAACGTAAGCTTGAACATCTTTTTTTGACCCAGTGCAATCAGCAATACACTTTTAATCCGGAAACCAAGCGTTGAATTTATATGCTCCGGTTTTCCCATATGTATATTGTCGTAGATTTCTTTAAATTTTCGAAAAGCAATAAAGAAAGAACTGCCAACTAAGCCAATAAATAAGATGATTTGAATGATGGTCAGGAAACTCATTAGTAATTTATTTGAATTTATTGCGAAAATACACCATTATCTACTTATTTTTAATTTCATTTGAATTTTTTTATTTTTTTTGTGCAAATGCCTGTCTGTGCAGACAGGGAATTCGCAAAATAACATTAATATTGTTGAACAGATTTCAAATGCTCATTTCTTGTTTGAAAGAATGATTAAATTACAACTTATTTAGAAATAATCTAAATTATTTTAAATGATAATACCTGCTAGTGCCCAAAAAATTTTAGATGCTCAGAAGATTGAACTAAAATTAGACCGTATGGCTTTTCAGGCCCTGGAGTTGACTTATGGAAATGATGACTTGGTTATTCTCGGTGTTGAGCCCGGGGGCGGCTTTGACCTGGCAAAAATCATGGCAGCCAAGATTGCTACATATGATTCATCTAAAAAAATCGAATTCTCTTCTGTTTATATCAACAAAGCTGAGCCGCTGAAAGAAGATGCTTATTTGAAAGATACGGTTGACTTAAATAATAAAACGATTTTACTGATTGATGATGTTGGGAATTCAGGCAGAACGCTGTTTTATGCATTGAAGCCTATCACTGAATTTTATCCTAAAAAAATCATTATCGCGATATTGGTTGACAGAACCCACAAAACTTTCCCCATAAAAGCAGACATTGTAGGCTTTCCAATAGCCACTACCTTAAACGAACATATTATTGTACGGATTGAAAATAATATAGCAGAAGGTGCCTACTTGTTTTAAATTGGTACAGAATTTGGATACGGTTATTGAACATATGCATTCAGTAAATGTTAATAATTATATTTCAGTTGGATTTTTTCAAAACTAAATATAAAACCATGAAAATAAAAATATTAAGCTATCTGTTATTTTGTACAATATGCTTTACTGCTCAAGCCCAAATCGTAAAACCTACTCCGGAAGAAAAGTTGATCACGGAAAGGTTTGAATATATCAGGATAATAAAGAAATACATAGGCAATTTATTCTGGAAGAATTTTTCTAATAATGATTTCCCAGGGACTGTTGTTTATTTTACAGATTCGGCCTCTTACTTTATCAATCCTTTACCGGAGATGAAAGACAAGGTTAGCTCATATGCTATTTTAGAAAATGATTATGACTGGAATATCTGGAAATTAAGAATGCCGTTAGACAGTGCAAAATTTGTAATGGAAACACAATTCCAATTCGACCCGAAAACAAAAAAATATATTAATTACAGGAACCCTGTTTTGTTTTGCAGTTCACCGGAGTTAACATTTAAAGAAAAGGTCGTTATTGCTACAACACAGGAGTGGTCAATTGCAATGATGCATGAACTCTATCATCAATATCAGTATTCTAACGAAGCGATACTGACATATGTCTTGCGTTTATACCAGGAAAAGAAAATGATTGATATGGATAGTTTACAAGGTATTTATATGACGAACCAGTCATACAGGGATACATTGAAACTTGAAAACGACTTGCTGAAGAAAGCGGTGGCCAGTAAGTCATTTGAAGAAGAGAAAAAATTATTCAGCCAGTTTTTAAAATTGCGTGCGAAACGTAATGCTGAATATTTTAAGAAGAAAAAATTTTATGTGAGTACCCCGGAAAATTTTTGGGAGAAACTGGAAGGTACCTGCCTGATGATGGAAAAACAACTAAAAGAAAATTTCAAGAATATTGTCCCCAATGATTATCTGGTAAATAATGACCCGATGTATAACAAAGCTTTTGCTTTTAATGAGAAGGATATATCAGAAATCAGTTTTTATACTGATCTGGATGATAACCGTTTTTATGTCGGAGCTACAGGTTTCAATATGGTGCAGTTGCTGGAAAAAAATAAAGTACCATATAAAGATAACTTTTTTAATTATGCATCCTTACCTTTGGATTTACAGCTAAAGTATTTTTATAAGATAAAATGATGATAAAAAAACTGTTTACAAAAAAGTTATTCCTCAGAGTTTACATACCGGCTTTTATTCTTCTTATTGCATTTATATTTTTTTGTTCTTACAAAGTAGAAAAAAATGCAGAAGGTAAACTATACAGTGATGTTTCAAAAATTCCATACAACAGGGTGGGTTTGTTGTTAGGTACCTGCAAAACTATGGACGATCATGTCACCATAAACCCATTCTGGCAGTTCAGGCTGGACGCAGCCTTTAAATTATGGAAAGCAAAAAAAATAGACAGGATTTTAATTTCCGGAGATAACGGCTGGCACGGCTACAACGAACCTGAAGATTTTTTGGATGCCTTTATTGCGTTAGGTATTCCGGATTCCTGTCTGGTGTGTGATTTTGCTGGCTTCCGTACACATGATTCGGTGATACGCTGTAAAAAAGTGTTCGGGCAAAAGAAAGTGACTATTATCTCCCAGGAGTTTCACAACCAGCGTGCGTTGTTTATTGCACGAAAATATGGATTGGATGCAGTGGCATTCAATGCCAATGACGTTAGTTTCAGAAGTGGCTTGTATACTTTCTTCAGGGAAAAAGCAGCACGTGTGTTGTTGTTTTTGGATTTATATGTGCTTCATACAAACCCTCACTATTTAGGTAAGAAGATTACTATAAAATAAAGAGTAATTAGTATGCAGATTTTTGAATCAGGGGTTTTTCTTCAGCATTTCTAAAATCTCCTCTACATCAGCATCGCCCACATGCAGCTTTGCTTTTTCGTAAAACGGCTTCCTGCTTTCCAGGCGTTCATCATAAAATGCCTCTAATTCCTTTGGAGATAAATTGGCTATTAAAGGGCGTTTGTATTGTCCTTTCAGTAAACGCCAGATGGTTTTTTCCTTATTGCGGTTGAGATAGATAGTCAGGCCTTTTTCATTCATCACGTCCATATTATCAAAGAAACACGGAGCACCGCCGCCGGTACTCACCACTAAATTTTCTTCACTCTCTAATTGTTGAATAAAATCTTTTTCCAGTTGCCTGAAATAATCTTCTCCTTTTTGTTCAAAGATTTCTTTCACTGTCAATCCTTCCTGTTCTTCTATGTACTTATCTATATCCACATAATCAAAATTCAATAAGGGCGCTAAATTCCGTCCTACGTAAGATTTGCCTGAACCCATAAAGCCGACGAGAAAGATGAGCATGATGTTGAGTTATGAGTTGAATTATTGCTGTCTAAATACCAAGTACCGGATACTAAGTGCTATTTTCCAATCCGTATCCTCGGATCCAGTACTGCGTATAGAATATCTACTAAGAAATTCATCAGGATAAAAACAGATGCCGTAAATAAAACGGTACCCATGGCTACCGGGAAATCAAATTTCTGCAATGCATCCACTGCGGTATATCCCAATCCTTTGATATCGAAAATAACTTCTACAAAAAAAGCACCTGCCAGTAATGAGGCGAACCATCCTGAAATCGCTGTTACCACAGGATTCAGCGCATTCCGCAAGGCGTGTTTAAACAATACTGCGATGGCACTTAGTCCTTTTGCTTTTGCCGTTCGTATATAATCCTGCGACAACACATCTAACATGGTGCTGCGCGTTAATTGAAAAATAATCCCGATGGGACGTGAGCCTAAAGCAATGGCCGGTAAGAGGAGATTTTTATACATCAACACTTCATTGCCATAATCATCTATAATGGTTAAACCGCCGGTTTGCTCCAGTCCTGTATATTTATGCAGGACGATTCCAAAAATATAGCCTAAAATAATAGCAGAGAAATAAGAGGGTACAGAAATGCCAAGTACGGATAAAGACATGGCTGCATTATCAAACCAGGTATGTTGTTTTATTGCTGCAATTACGCCTAAAAAAATACCGATGACACTTGCGATCAGCATCGCTGCAAATGCCAGCAGGATAGTTTGCGGTAATGCCCGTGCCAGGATATCAAAAACATCTTCTTTTGTCTGGTATGAACGACGCAGATAGGGTGGTTTGATTACCAGTGCTTTTTCTTTATTGACGTTGAATAATTTTTTGTAATGATATTTTTCCTGTGAAGCCGCGTCGCTGTAATGAAGGGCAAGAGGAGATAAGTCGTTCAGGTAAAGGGCAAACTGCACGTATTTCGGCTTTCCAGCACAGTGGGATCCGAAGCTTGGAATTCACGTGACTTGAAGTCGCGGCCGCACTGACCCTATAGTGAGTCGTATTAATTTAAATCATACCAACATGGTCAAATAAAACGAAAGGCTCAGTCGAAAGACTGGGCCTTTCGTTTTAATCTGATCGGCACGTAAGAGGTTCCAACTTTCACCATA
>JADMIO011047625.1_pt1 | contig 33757 bp, 49 predicted proteins | sample 8958161 | NCBI WGS metagenome assembly JADMIO01 (sample SAMN16585339, study PRJNA669376) | soil metagenome | isolation source: Crop rotation soil | place: USA: Cullars Rotation, Alabama | collected 2011 | reverse complement strand
AGATCCAAAACCAACAATACACTTACGCACGGGCGAGTGTCATCTCTAGTTCTGTTTATGGGATCAATCTCTCACAGGCTGTGTCGATGTTATCAGATGGACAAGGATTTGTAGTCAAATTTCCGACCACAAACACAACTTCGGTCCTAGCTTTGCAAGTAAATGCCACGGGTCCAAGCTCCGTGGCTGCCAGAATCAAGAATACTGACCTAACAAACCCAATAGTAGGGGCAATTCAGGCTTCTATGATCGGAATAGTTGAATTTGACTCAGTTTCTTCGGTATTTCAGCTTCAAAACACGTATCTTCCAGCATATACCAATACTCAATCATCTTTTTTAAGAGATGATGGACAATTCGCAAGCATTGTAGGGGTAAATTATGATTACTTCCCTAATACAAGCTCAACTTTTGGTGCCTATTTCACTCAAACCTTACCAATATCTTCTGTTTTAGGATGGGCTAGTACAGGAACTCCAACTCAAAGAGCAAATTCTATTAGCGTAACATTAACTTCTAGTAACAGCAGGTTAGAAAATTCTTTAGGTGGAGATGCTAATAGTGTAAATCAACTTGCTTTTGGCGACGGTATAGATTTTAAAGCTTCTTATTTCTTTTTAAATGCAGTTCTTTCTCAAGGAACTTCTCCGTTAGCAGGATCAGATGTTGCTTATTGGCATGGATTTACTGATGTTTCAGGTACGAGTGTTACAAATTTTGCCGATATTACAGCAACAACCCAAGCAAGAATTGGTTTTGCTCATTATAACGGACGAATTTATGCCGTTACTTGTTCTAATGCAGCTATAACAACTACTGATATTCAAGCAGATAGTGCAAATGTTAAGCGACAATTTTTAATTGATTTTACTCCCTCAGTTGTTAATTATTATATTAACGGAGTTTTAGTTGCTACGCATACTACGAATATTCCTACCACTGGAGGTATTTTTCCAGTATTTGGTGGATTTGATGCGAATAATGCTAATGCAACTTTTATGATGTCTAGAACTATTACTTTTTCAGAAACCCTATCCTAATGCCAACAAAAATAATCGATAATTTCTCTGGCCGAATGACTCGTATCAACTACGGGGATTTAAATTCGGGACTAACTAAATATAGCGTCTCTACTGGCTACTTACCTTTTCAATACCCTGAACAGCTTTATTGGGCTGAACAACCAACTCAAATTGATCCTAATGGAGCGGTGATTACGGACTTAATTATGGACGGGCAGGAACGAGTTGAATCTGGAACTTCGTACTTATATGCGATCGGACATACTGGACGGCTGTATAAAATCCAGGTAAATGATCCAGCTTCCTTTAATCCAAATTATGACAACCCCGTATTACTGGCAACTCTTACAATTAACTCTCCAACCTTTACTCGCGGAGCTTCGATGGATTTCTTCGGGGCTACGGAAAAGATATATATCGGCCATGATGTTGGAGTGACTTCTATTAACTTTGATGGGACAGGCGAAGCGTTTGTTGGGATTCTTGGTTCTTGGGTGCAAAACGTCCCTCGCATCCTACGAGAATTTGTAGGAAAGCTCTATATCGGTAATGGAAATAACCTTGCGGAAATTGATTCCACAGCGACGGTAACAACTTATACTAAGTTAACTCCCTCTTTTCCAGTCGGAACCCAAGTTAGAGATCTAGATCAATCCTCTGATGGAAATTATCTTTTCTCCGTAGTAACTCGCTTAGCTTTACCAGATTTAACTTCTACCGTTCAAGATACAACTTTAATTACCAACGCTGAGTCGTACGTCTTTAAATGGAACGGTACCGATCAAGGATACACCGCGTTTGATTCCTATCCCTCATTTTCTTTAAATGGGAACATCATGTTTGGGGATTCTGAATATGTTTTTGGTTACGATGTTGCTGGAGCATGCGTTTTTAACCCGACGCGCAAAATTTTATCTAATATTTTAGCTCAAGCTCCACTACCAAATGCCATTGGTTCTAATGGAGGATTTGTCGCTTGGGCGGTGCCTGAGTTTTATCAAGGATTTTTACGAGTCTCTCACTTTCTTTATGGCTTTTTAGATGACGAAGTTCCCAACGGATGGTATCGACAGATTTCAATGTCAGCACAAGGCGGAGAAACTGATATTCTTAAAGTTCCTTTCAGTAAATTAGTCAGTAACTTTTTACTTTCTACCGTCACTTCTGGCTATGCTAACGGATTAGTCAGTTCAGGAAAACTTTACTTTTCAACCTTAGAAACATCACCGGCTCCGACTACCAAGTATAAATTGTATAAATGGTCGCCAGTACCGATCGGACTAGGAACGGCCGCGCAGGGTGTTTATGAAACCCAAAGTGTTGATTCATTTAAGCTCTTTCGATCAAATGTTAATAAGAAATTTAAAGTTACTAATGTTAGAATGTATACCGCTCCTTTAGTTGCAGGCAATTCGTTTAAAATTGATTTAATCGGTTCTGATGGCAATCCTATGAGTGGTGGAACTCAAACTTTCACAGTTGGGACGAATGTCACTGCCGGACAAGATTATGTTTGGTACACTCCTCAAACGGCTCCAACTCATTCATTAGCATTAAGAATTTCTAATTTAGGCGCAGTAAATTGGATTGGCGTAAAGTGTGAATTAGATTATGAGGAAGCAGGACAGTAATGCAATTAGACGAAAACAAAATCAATAAAATGATTGCCGACTACTTAGAAAGTAGTGGTTTTACCCAGCGCAAACTCACAGATACTCCTTCTGATAACTTACAAGTTGTAAATCGAAAGTACGTCAATTTAAATGGCACAACGGCAAATCGACCCAGATCTTCGGTTATTGGACAATTTTATTATGATACAGATATTAATAAGCCTGTGTGGTGGTCAGAAGATGGTTGCTTCAAAGACGCCGCAGGGAATATAGTTTAGATATATGGCAAATTATACAGATCCAGCAACAGGGACAGTGTATACTTCTCCCGAAGTCGCAAAACAATACGGCGTAAACGTCGGTACTGCTTCTAGTGGAGTTTCTATCCAACAACAAACTCAAAATGCTGCTATCGCAGGAACGGCTGCTTCATACGGCATTACCCCACAACAATATGCAGGTTCTTCATATACTGGAGGTAGTTCAACTCCGCCAGCAATGGCTGAAAGTATTGCGCGAGCAGGTGGAGGAACAACTTTACCGAACCCAACTGGAGTAACTTCGAAGCAATTTGCTAATCCAGTTCCATCAAGTAATTCTCAAGTTGATACTTCTCAACCAAATCCAAATACAGTACAAGTTCAACCTGGAAGTGCAGCAGTCGCCCCAAGTAACTTAAATTCTCCTGCTGGACTAGCGTACATCAAAGCTTCGGGAGAAAAAGGAACATCTACTACTTCTACACCTCAATCAGCAGCCGCACAACAAGCCGCTGCTCTGGCCGCAGCTAAAGCGTCAGGTAAAGCTCCGCAAGATTCTGCCACAGGAAGTACTGGAGTTACTGATGCCCTGACTAAAACTGCTCCGCCAGTAGCAAATACACAACCTGCTAATTCAACACCTGCTATTGATAATTTTTTTGCAGAAAACAAAGATGTAAAACAAAGTGCTGATGATCTTTTAAACTTTCTAAATCCCCCAGAAACAACCAAGCAACTAACAGAGCAACTAGCTCAGATACAGGCAGATAAAGCAGCACTGGGTAATTTAAATATCCAGTTGATGAATATCGATACCATTATGAATGGTACTTCTGACGATATTCGGAAAGAAGTTACGGCTGCTGGTGGATTTGCTACAGAGTCCCAAGTTAATGCATTAGCGGTAGCGAGAAACAAAACCTTACTTTTGAAAGCAAACGAAATTCAAAACAAAATCACCACTCAGCAAAATATCGTAGCTAACGACACTTCTCTCTATGCGGATGAAAAGGACTTAGCTAACACGCAGTACAATCAACGAAGTTCGGCTTATCAAATGGCACAAGCACATGCTGATAAAATCACGGCCGCAGCTCAAGACAACGCTAAAACAATTATCGGAGCCGTAGGGTATTCAGGATACGTTAACTCGCTTCTTAACACTGATCCATCAGGCCAGTCCCTAGCTCATGCGGAACAAGCCTTGGGTATGGCTCCTGGGACTCTTTCTCAAATCGCCACTCAAGAAAAGAGTTCTATGAATTTAGCTCAGATCCAAGCCGCAGGTCAGACTAATGTTCCATTTGTCGTCGCTCCTAACGGAGAAGTTTGGAATACACAAACTGGCTATGCTTACACTTCTTCTCAAGACTTCCAGTTAAAGACAGGACTAACATTACAGCAAGCCCAAATTAAACCTCTACAGCTTTCTATTGATCAACAAACTAAGATCGCTCAGAGTCAAAAAGCTCAAATCGATGCTCAATTTGCCGCACAAATAGATCAAGCGAACATTAACCAGAGTAACGCTTCTGCCGCTTCTTCTGCTGCTAGCGCAAAAAAGTCTAACTACGAATTAAATTATGAACAAAATAATGGCGGTATGAGTCCAGCAGATGCAAACAAACAAGGACAGTCTTTGCTTGATGACGCAGCTGGATATGTTGAAAAGTTAGGAACAGGAAAAATAGACTGGAACACGGCTTATAACGCTCTTCATACTAAATATCCAGACGCTGACACAACTACCTTAGATAATATTCTTCAATCAAATAACTATAGACGCTAATGCCAACAATCGCAGACCTCAATAAAAAATACGCAGGTACCCAAACAGTTTCAGCTCCACCGAAACCGAACTTAGTTCAGAAAACTGGAAGCTTTCTTGGTAACGTCGGAAAGGCTATCGCAACTCCTTTTGCTCGGTTAGGAGTCGAGGGATATAACGTAGCTTCTGGAGTTAATAAAGCAGTTCACGGAGATATGGCTGGGGCAAATGCCACTTTAGATCAACCACGCAACTTACCTTTATTAGGTCAAACTAAACCAACTTTAACTAACTCTAGTAAACCTGGACTAGCCCAAGGACTAGATATTGCAGGGCAAGGTATTCAACTCGGAGCCGACGCTTTGGGTGGTGAAGGGTTTGGCAGCGGGGTTATAAATGGAATCAAGACAGGAGCGACTATTGGTGCAACGCAAGGATTTGGAAACGCTCTGACTCAAACTAAAGGAAAATCGTTCGGACAAAATGTTGGAAACATAGCTCAACAAACTGCTATTGGGGGAGCGACAGGAGGAGCTATCGGTGGAGCAGTAAACGCAATTCATCCAATATTTTCTCGATCAACTCCAATAATGAAAGCCGAAGATATTAGTGGAAATTCAGCAGTTAATGAAGCTCAACAAGGTGTAAACGCGGCAACTAAGGCTCGTGAGCAAGCAGGTGTTGGTGCGGTTGAGGGTGTTAATCAAACCCTTGAAAGGGTAGGACAAGGCAAAACCAACTTAGGTACTACTTTTGAACAAGGTGCTAAACAAATCGAAACTATTAACCCGAAGTTAAAATTACCGCTATCAAACAAAACACTCGAAGGACTTAATAATTTAAGGGAAGGTAAGAACTTTGCCTTACCTTCAAATCTAGACCAAGAAACGAATCCTTTAATGGGATCTACTTTAGGAAAAGCTTTCTTGGAAAAAAATGCTGGCAAACTTGCAGATATTGAAAATGCTACTAAAACAGAACTTAGTCCAACTCAAACTCAAGATTTAATTCGCCGCCTTAATAAATTAACCTTTGATGCCAAAGCTAGTGGAGATCTGGCGGTTAATCAACAAACTATCGGTTTAACTAATGAAATTAAAGACGCCGCTTCTAAAACTTTTGGACCAGAATGGGATAAAGTTTACTCAGGATACAGCAAAGGAATAACTGCGGTTAATGATCTTAAAGATCTTATTAGTCTTAGTGATAAAGGAAGTTTGGATAAAACCTTAAATAAAGTGTTAAAACTCGGAGAAACACCAGAAGGCAAGGCTATTTTAAAACAAGCCGCTTCTCACTTTACAGATGAAACTGGAATAGACCTGACTGATCCCGTGAAAGCCATGCACCAAATTCTTGATAAACAAATCGCATTAGAAGAAGCACAGTCTGGATTAACAGCAGCACAAAAAGAAGCACAGGCGATAGCTAAAAAAGGCACAGGCTGGGATCAATTTAAGCGAGGCGCAGGAAATAGAGAATACTTAGGAAAAAGATTAGTAGAGGGAGTAGCCATTGGAGCTGGTTCTTCAATCCTTATCTATCCAGCATTAAGAAAATTAGCAAAAGAAATTACTGGTCAGCCTTAGAATCTTTCTCCATTTGATCCAAAACATCCCAAATAAAGTAAAGTATAAAAGCAATTATAAATATTATCATACCCACACTATATGCCTAACCCAATCCAGAATCAAATCAATAACGTCAAAAACACCTTCAACAGCACCGTTGGAGAAAGATTAGGCGCGACTGGACGAGCAATTAAACAAGGGTCGTTTAAACCCTTACAAGATTCGTTTCAGAAACAAGGCCAAGAGTTACAACAACAATTTTCAGGACCTATGGGTGCAGTAAATGCCGCTTTGTCTTTCTCAGGAGACACTATGGAAGTCGGAACTAAGATGATGCCAATTGAAAAACTCATAGCCCACGAAGCGACTGATCCTGCCACAGTCGGTCAATACGTTCATCACATCAATAGCGGCCGAGCCATTGATCCATTAAAAATCATTTCTGAGGGTGGTGGGAAGTATGGAGTTGAGGATGGCAAACACCGATTAGAAGCTTTAAAACAAACTGGAGCCAAGTATGCTCCTGTAGAAATTCTTCCGCCGAAAGTTAAAATTAATAATTATTTAACTCCACGCTATACCAAAGGTACTGGTGGATTGTTTACAGGATCAAAATAATGGACCCAAAAAGACATCCTCAAGCTATTCAATTAGATCAAAAACTCGATCCAGGAATTGGTCGAGCATTGTTGGGAGCGACTACTCATATCCGAAGTATGCTCATCCCTCAAGGACAAGCCCCACAGCCTCAAGAAACTGCCCCAGAACCACCACAAAATCAAGAAACGGGAACAGATGTGAAAGCCGAAATGCAAGGCTTAGAATCAAGGATTTTTGATGAGTTAAGCACTCTCAAACAAGAGATCCAAAAAGTCGGGACACCTAAGGATCAAAATCAGGAAATAAAAGATCTTAAAGATCAACTGCAATCTATAATTGACTCTAATGACTAAAAAGGAACAGGCGCAAAAACTACTTGATCGAATCAAGTCGATGGAAAATCCAATCGATCCTTTTAAAGATTCTTTCATCGCACAAGAGTTAGCGTCTATCTCTGATCGATTGAAAAGCAACCCGACTATTAAAACACTTCAAAAGTTCAATGCTGATTTACAGAAACTCCAAAGTGAATTAAAAAAACTTGAAATAGATGTCGCTCCGCTTCAGCAGTCTATCCGTAATCTACAAAAAGAACTCAAACAAGCGGACTTTAATTTAAAAGCAGAGTTTGAATCTAAACTTCGAGCCTTGCCTCAAGTCCCTGATCTAACAGATGAAATTTTAAAGTTAAGAACTGAATTTAACACTCGTATTGACGCTATTCCAAAAGATGATGACTCAGCCTTAGAAAAAGACCTAGCTAACATCCAACAACAGTTACAGGATATGGTAACTGCGAATATAGAAGAAGAAAAACAAGACAAAGCAGAACAAGCGGTTGAATTTGCTAAGTTAAGAAATGAAATCAATCGCCGTCTAGCAAATGTGGGTGGAGGCCAAGCTGCTCCGCAACTCATGGTGGCAAATATCGAATCCAAAAAATACAAAGACATTAACTTAAAAGCTGGGGCGAACGTCACCCTAACCTTAGCTGATAACAACACTACTCATCGATCTGAAATTACAATTGCGGCTACCGGAGGTTCAGGTTCGGGAATTACTCGATCAATACAATCTATTTCTGCTCCGCAAATTTTAGACTCCAACGCAACAACTGATTATGTATATTTGGTAAGCGGAACTACGACAGTGACCATGCCTGATGCGACAACCAATACTGACCTTTATACGATTAAAAATGTCGGAACTGGTGTAGTTACTATCGCAACAACTTCTTCTCAAACCATAGACGGAAATTTAACGATTACTATGGCTACACAATTTACCTCGGTGGACTTGATTTCCGACACCGCGAATTGGAGCATAACCTAAATGGCAATTGCAAGAGATAATTTTACAAGTGCGGCCATTGCTTCTGCTACAGGAGTATCTAGCCTTTCTTATAGTTATACGGTAAACAGCAATTCAAGTGGTATTTTAATTGTTACGGTTGAATATTTTGAACCCACAGTAGCTGTTTCTACCATTACATATAATAGTGTTTCTATGACTTTTTTAAGAAAGGATAATGCCCCTGGTGCAACAAGTATTCATACCGAAATTTGGTATTTACTTAATCCTTCAACTGGTTCTAATACTGTAGCCATTACTATGACGGGTAGTCTCACAGTAGGGCAACTTATGATCAGTGGGGCAGTTTCCTATACGGGTGTAGACCAAACCAGTCCAATAAATGCTCAAAATGGAAGCGGTAGTGGCTCTGCAGGAACAACTGCTTCTGTATCAATATCAACAATAGTTGATAACTCTTGGATTTTTGCTACAACAGGATCTGGCGATGGAAGTGTTACTTGGACTACTTCTCAAAATTTATTATGGAGTAAAGCAGGGGGTGCTGCAACGGGAGAAAGTTCCGGAGGAATTGATTTTGGTCCCCAAACTCCTGCTGGTGCAAAAACCATGTCCGCAACATTAAGTCTTAGTCGTAATTGGTCTATTAGTGTAGTTTCTTTAACTCCACAACCAGTGTGGTACGCAGCATTAATATAAATATATGGCATATGATCCAGCGGTTTCCTCAATAGTAGTTTTTCAAAAAGACCCAACTAAGTTAGTTGGTACTGTTAGTGTTGTCGGAATGAACTTTGGTAATTCTTCCATGATTGTCACGGGTTCAGTAACTGCCATACAAGGAACAAACCCTTGGCAGGTCAACATGCCGTCGCCGTCAGTAGTAGCCTATCAATTAGCAGGCTCTGTTTTAGCGGTTTCTGGTTCGTTTTCGGCTACCCCCCAGGCTTCAATTAACGCATTGCAATTAGCAGGATCGATACTAGCTGTAAACATGCCTTCTCCTTCCGTTATAGCATACCAAGCCGCAGGATCTATCATGGCCGTTTCGGGTTCATTTACAGCGAACCCACAAGCTTCCATCAATGCCTTGCAGTTAGCTGGGTCAGTGTTGGCGGTCAATATGCCTTCGTCATCAATGATTGCTTATCAGCTTGCGGGTTCGGTCTTAGCGGTTTCTGGATCTTTTTCTGCTAGTCCTCAAAATTCCATAATTGCTATTCAAGCAGCTGGATCAGTCATGGCTGTTCGTACTGACAATGCCTCTGTAGTAGCAGTTTTAAGTAACAGTTCTGTTACGGCTTTACAAGGAACAAACCCTTGGCAGGTGAATATGCCAAGTCCATCTGTGGTCGCGTATCAGGCCGCTGGCTCAATCATGGCGGTATCAGGCTCTTTTACAGCTAATCCTCAAGGATCAATTACCGCACTTCAATTAGCTGGTTCTATCCTAGCGGTAAATATGCCCAGTCCGTCAGTAATTGCTTATCAGTTGGCAGGATCGGTTATGGCAATCTCAGGAAGCTTTAGTGCTGGAAATACTTCGGTCCAAGTTATAAGTTCTGTGGCAGTAGCTATTATATCTGGAAATTCCTCTGTAACAGGAACTATGTCTGTTCTTGGAACGGTTCCCGTAACCCAGTCTGGTATTTGGATCAGTTCAATTGTAAATACGATACCTTCTAGTTTATTAGTAGGAGCTTCTGTGATCGGAACAGTACCTGTGACCCAAAGCACTTCTCCTTGGGTCATTCAGTCAGTCGTTGGAACTTATTCTGAAGATGCCGCTTCGACCGACGGAGATAAAGGTATATTCGTTCTAGGCGTGCGTAATGACACCATGTCCTCGTTAGTCAGTGCTGATAAGGACTATGGAGCTTTCGCTAACGACTCTCAAGGGCGTATGGTGATAAAACCTTTTATCCCAGAAGATGGCACTATCATTTCTTATAGTGGTTCTGTTACTTCAGCCTCTGTTACCTTAATTCAAGCTTCGGTCACTGGAAAGAAAAGTTATATCACTGATTTTTGGATTGCGAATACTGGAAATTCTGGAACCTTACTACAATTCAGAGAAAATACTACCTCTGTTATTGGCAATACCTTGGTTCCAGCAGGGGGCGGTTCTAATTCACCTGGTATCGCAATTCCAATTAAAACATCTAATGCAGGGTTGGATCTTAGTTTTACGGGACTAACCGCAACTTCTATTCTTTACGTAACAGTTAAGGGATATCAAGCACCATAATGGCCAGAGCTTTTACTAAAAATACAGCGAATACAATGTCATTGGGTTCAAACAGTCTAGGCGCACTTTTGAATGGTGCTTCTAAAGTAACCCTAGCTTGTTTTGCTAGACCAAGTGTAGTAGACGGATCTAGCGGTTCTGATCGTTTTGTTCATATTAATATTGCTACTAATACTACGGGTCTAACCCTCTGTGCTGGTGGGTCAAGTGTAGTACAAGGAGCAGGTCGCTCTGTAAATACAGATGGATTTCAAGTTAAAGCAGGAACAACTCCCTTGCCTACCGATGGTTCTTGGTGTCATTTAGGAGCAGTCTTTGATATTGGCGGCAAGACTATTCAGCCTTACTTTAATGGCGCACCTGAGGGAGGAGGAGCTGTAACTTTTAATAATGCTACTTGGACAAATGGTACTCATACAACAGATGTAGATGCTATTGGGTTTAATGGTCAGGCTGGTGCGCCACCAGCTGCTACTCAACCAATGGTAGCTGGAAATATTGCTGAAGTTGGTGTTTGGAAAACAGGATTAACAAACGCGGAAATGTCAGTTTTGGCTACCGGAGTCAGTCCACAATATGTTCAAAATTCTAATCTTGTTGCTTATTTTCATATTTTTGGGGTTGATTCACCAGAACAAGATCCAATAAATGGGAAAACAGGGACTATTAGTGGTAGTATTCTTCCGGCCCAGCATCCTCCCCAATACTTTAAAACAATTAATTTAACTGGTGTAGGGAATTAATATATGTGGACAGCAAAATATATAAACATAGATAGTGGTGGATTAGGTGTAGAAATTAAGGTAACTGTATTGTTTTACAATGATTACGATTCTGTTACTTACGAAAAAGAATACAGTATTTTACCAGAAGAATTAGATAATGGGTTTGGTAATATTATCCAAAATCAAATTGATATTTTAAATAATAAAAAAATAAAAGTCGAAAATATCCAAACGAATGTTGCTACCCCAATATTTAAACCTTAGTAATATGGCCGACCAGATGAATGATCATGACCTATTGGTAACGCTTCACGAACAAGTAAAACAAGTTAGAATTGATATTCAAAATCTAAACGAAAATACTTCTGGTAAAATTTTAGATCATGAAATCAGACTACGGAGACTTGAATTGTGGGGAGCTATTGCTATCGGAGGGATGTATGCTATTCAATTTTATTATAACTTTATAAAAAAATGAAGGAAATTTTAATTGGGCTTAAGCAGATATTATTAAGTTTATTTTTATGACAAACCATGGAGTAATACCTGGGAAACTATCTTCAGACTGGATCGGTGGAGATATTCCTTGGGAGGATAGGAATCCCACAGCAGATTGGTCACCATATCTTGTCGTGGGGGAACATCAATCATGGGGATCATTTGATTGTAAGGGTTGTGTCTCCTTTGCCACAAATAATACTTGTGAAATCCAAATCAAACATCAAACCGGTGTCGAGTTTAATGATTCAGATCGCATGCTCGCTAAAGAATCAGGAACAACACAAGATGGTAACTATGTATCAACTGTTCTACTTGCTAAAAGAGATAATCGAACAGTTAGAGAAGCTGAATGGACTACACCACCAAATCCTGATTGGAATTCATATTATGCTGAAATTCCGCAAGCTATAAAAGATCGAGCATTAAAAACACAACCCTATTATGATCTGCAATGGGAATATATAACAGACCTCTCGCCTGAAAATATCCGTAAACAATTGCATCATGCACCGCTTCTAATAACTATTCCAGGTCATGAAGTTACAGGAATAAAATTAGAAGCTGATAATCAAACCTTAACTATACTAGATGATTACGTTTTCAATGTTGATCCAAATCAACCTTTTGTAAGAAAAATTAATTTAAGTGATGTTACGCATATTTATAAAGCGGTCATCACTATGAAAGGAGAAAATATGGTTGGCTATAAAAAGCAAGGTGACGCAACAACATACATCGAGATTGGAGGCAAGTTTGTGGCTTTGGCGGATTTTAACGCGTTTGAAGCTCTAGGGGGCAGCAGTGGTAGCATCGTGGAACTAACACAAGAGCAGTTTGATAAATTTCCAAAGGTCGAAACAGTCCTATTTAAATCTAAATAAACTCTATGAAATCTTGGCTTTCATCAAAAACAATTTGGTTTAACGTCATTATGACAGTTATTGATATTGCAACTTTCCTTACTGCTACTTATCCGACGAATCAAATTATTGCTACTGTTTCTATTTTGGTTCACGGTATTGGAAATATTGTAATTCGCTACTTCTTTACATCGCAACCAATTCAATAACCTATTGACAAATATTGCTTAATACCTCTGTTTTGTATTGGTATAATTGAGATGCTGACGCGTTTGGTGTAAGTCTGTTAAGACGCCTTCACCAACGGCCATATCGAAAGATCGTTAGTCCTGTGGGTAAAATTAACCTAACTCGTATTTAAGGGATGCACGAGGTAAGAATATTGGAACTCATGTATAACAATTTACAAATCAACTCTGTTTTTGATAGCAAGTTTTATGGTCGCTACGGCTCCTATAAAACTTAGAGCTGCAACCCTGTTACCTATTCCTTATGCACAAACCGCTATCTACAAACCAACTGATGAAGTTATTAAAAAGCTTGCCCAAGATTATGCTAAAGCTCAATCCCGAAGTACGGCAACGAGTTATGATCCAAATTGCAAAATCTACTTCACGCAATGCGTCTGCTGGGCCAAAACGCTAACAGGCCACTATGGCACGTGGGGTATTGGTGGTAATAAACTTTCGCTAAACTCTGGTCCAGTAGTCGGTGCAGTCATCATCTTCACCTACAACCACGTCGGGATTGTTACCGCCACTGACGGCTATAACATCACTTATACTGACCGCAATTTTATTCCTGGTACTGTCCGACAGGCTGTAGAGACAACAATCAATGATCCTACAATCAAAGGTTATCACCTTTTCTAATTGGTTTCTGCCCCTTCCTCAATGGGGGCAGAGACGAATTACAAGGAGGTTAGAATGAACGTGTGTCCACTCTGCGACAAAAGGATTTCGGACTGGGTCATGGCATCGGGCAAGGTCATTTTCATCGGCAACCAGATGGTACATAAATCGTGTGCCATGGATCAGGACGTATCAATAGCGGAACTCGAAGCTCGGATACAAGGGAGGCCAGCGTGAGGATCTATCTGATGGGCGAGAGTGCTTTCGTCGAAATCGGGGACTCAAAAAGAGCCAAGATGATGCTCTGCATCGGCTCCAAGTCCGAAGTCGATGAGGCTTCGGAGGAACACCTGATGCGCATGGTCACCGAGGCTTACGCCATGAGCGTCTACCGCAATCTCGAATCAGGGACGTACACACTACACTAAAAAAAGAGGGACTTAGCCTTTCGGCTTTGTCCCTTTCGCTTGTTTTTCGTATTTTTCAATTAGGCGTTTGATCTCGGCAAGTATTTCTTCTGCGGTCTTGGCCATGAGCCTCTCCTTGAAATTGGTCTGTAAATATAGTTGTGTTTTCCGAAAATAAACAAAGAAGTTTGGTGCATAACTTTTTATTAATGACGTTTTAACATCTTATAGCCTGTGTATAACTTTGCAAGCATAAGGAAAGTACAAATAAACAGGGGACTTGCGACGTTTTTTTTGTGCCTTTATACTAAAGTTAACGAATATCATGTTAGTTGCATGGTATTCTCCTATGCCTCTAAGCCATAGGAACAAGAGTCCTGTAATTGGGATTTCTGGAGCTTAGACCAGGAATCCACGATTACAGGTTTTTTGTTTTCTGATGCTACGAAATTATTGCCGCCGAAGCTCTTATTTCCGTAGTGTCAGTAAGTTAAAAACTTAAATCGTACCCCATGCGTCTACTTCGCAGGTTTGCCGATTTTAAATAGCAAACACAAAGTGTGCCAGATAACGGAATACTTAATCAGGCAAAAGCGGTTATAACTTGCTAGACCCAGACTATTTCTGGGCAAGACTACCTAACAACACTAAAAGAATATTTATGCTAGATAAGGAAATGGCTCGTGGGCGGGGGGGTTATGTACCCACAGTACCCACACAGAACAGATACAAGGTAAGACACATAAGAATGGAAGATAAGATATGGGAGAAGTTAAAATATAAACGGCAAAAATCTTTAAAATCGTGGAATCAATTTATTAAGGATATTATTAAATAATGAGTAGCCTCGATCAATTATTAGGTCGTCCAATAATTCCGATACATCAACGCCAACAGCAGACTGACGAGCAACAATATCCAATCGTTAGAAGATTAAATCATCTTTACAAGCGTAGGATGAAACTTTGGGATAAAAAAGCTTATGAATTTGAAATGTTTAATTTAGATACAAAAGAAAGAATTTTTAAAAATTTAAAAAAAGTATTCGCCGATCCAAAATTACTACATGGCTGGCAACAACAATGGTGGCAATTAACTAACAAAAAACAAGCTAAGAAATTTAATTGGTTTTACGGACAAAATAAATAGCGAGGGATCATGCATCTCTGCCATATTCTCCGCAAGGAGTTTCAGACAACATAAAAATCGCTATTAACTCTGTGGGGTATACTACTGTTGACAAAAAGGTACCATGGGTGTATAATGTAAATAGGTCGATAAATTAAGCTAAAAAGGATGTGGGTAAATGACATTAAATCAAGCAAAAGTAATAAGGACTTATGAGAAGTACAAGGTAATTAAAGAAGTTTATCCTTCAATAAGGTGGATCGCCAAAAAGGTTAAATTAAGCCCTAAATCGGTACACCGCACCTTGCAAGCTTATAAGGCTCAAAAAAAAGCGTTTGCAATAAAATAAAAAGAAAGGAAATATATGAATAAAAATAAAATTATAGCGTTAGTGATCGGGGTTGCGGTTCTAATCGGGGGCGTAGGTACTTATACTGGTCTTTGGATTCAAGCTCATAGCTTTGACTGGAAGAAACCAGTTAACTTCCAAAAACCACTAGATATTACCAAGAAAGCATTAGTAATTAACGTGACTACGGTTGTCGAAGATTCGGTTCCTTTGAATGAAAACGAAAAATACCTCTGTGTAAAGTTTGGCGATCAATGTAAAATTGCACTCCAGATTCAACACTTAGAAAATGGCAACGAAAAGTGTGATCGCTTTCATGTAAACGATAACGGAACAATAGATGTAGGTTTCATGCAAATCAACAGCGTGCATTTAAAAAAGGGTTACACCTTGGCACAGTTGATTGATTGTAAAACTAATGTTGACATTGCTTACGAAATCTACAAAGGTTCGGGTTGGAACGCTTGGACAACTTATAAATTAGTAAATAAATAATATGGATTCATTAAGAAAAAAGATAACAGTAAACAAGAAGTTAATTAAAGAACCGATAGTCCTGATGGATTATGTAGAAATGATAGCGTATGGAATTGTCTTTACGGCAATCCTCGTAATCATCGGACTATGGGCTACAAGAGGACTAGTATGAGACAAGAAGTAAAGTGGGATGAGAAAACGAATACCTGTACGCTAGTTACTAAGCATAGCGACAATATGATCAGTGTAGAACCATTAACTATCGAAGAAGCGGCCGAATGGTCATCTCGGTTGAAAGGATATTAATGGACCCAGTAAAAGAAGTTTGGTTGTATACAGAGTTTAGCCCCATCTACGGAGTAAGTGGAGCTAGAAAAATAATTAATCAGCTTAAACAGCTAGAACAATGGACTTATGAATACGCAAAAGGAAAAGACCAGCCGCGAAACTGATCTTAATACCCAAATAGTACCGCAAGCAAATGAAGTTGTAAAGTTCGATCCTGAACAAGATATTAAGCAGGGGCAAAAAGCCGCTAAAGCCCTGATGCAAGTTATCGAAATCACTAAACCTCTGAAATTGGGCGGCAAAACATATCTTTATTTTGAACACTGGCAAACTATCGCTAAATTCTTTCGTATGACTGTTGGGACCGAGTGGGTTAAGCCAACAGAGAATGGCTATGAAGCTAAAGCGGTAGTCTATCAGAATGGTCAAATAGTCGGTGGTGCTGAGGCTTCCTGTAACAAGGATGAAGCGAACTGGAAATCTAAGCCAGACTTCCAGCTCAAATCTATGGCTCAAACCAGAGCTATGGGTAAAGCCCTGCGATCAATCTTAGGCTACATTCCAGTACTTGCCGGAATCGAAGCTACCCCTGCTGAGGAAATGAACCACGATACCCCTACAAATCAAGAATCTGCTATTAGCGGCGGCAACACCTCTAAGAGCGAGATAAGAGCCACCCCAAAGCAAATTAACTACATAAAGGCCTTAATTAAGCAAAAGGGTCAAACAGGTAAAGCAACTGACGAACAGATTAACAATCTAAGTTTACCGACGGCAAAAGAGTGGATAGATCGGTTACTGAAAATGGAAGATAAAACCGAAGAAGATGTAATCCAACTCGAAGAACCATACTCAGGAAAGGAGAACGACTAATGAAATGCACTAAGTGTGATAAAGAATTTGATCCAACCAAACCAGGATTCTCTTGTAACGATCCTGAGTGTCCCCACTTTACCTTGAAAGGACTAAACGATGAAACTCGCAAAATGGCAAATCCTAGATAGGGAGCTAACATTTGCTTCTGAAAAACTAAAAAAAGCATTAAAACTAATATATGAGTCAAATAAATCTCCTATACGACCTCCTGTACGACGGGAAGCCCCACCGGAGCGACGAAATACTAAAAATCGTGTATGGTTCTGAACATTTAGGAATAGCCAGACTGGCCGCAAGGGTTTATGATGTAAAAAAGCGAATGGGCGTGATGATAAAAAGCTGGCCCGATCCCGAAAAGCCTACGCTGACTTGGTATATGCTTATAAAACTAAATCTAAATGGAGTTCCGATAAATGTGGTTCAAAGTAAAAATACGTACTAATGACAAAAATTTCTCAAAATATATCCGAGGACGAGATAAGGGTTTATGCCAATATAATTTTCGATGCTATAAAGGCACAGAAGGAACAGATAACTCTCATTTCCAAAAGCGACGAAAAGAAACTGTCCGCTATGACCCAGATAATTGCGACCTTGCATGTCGAAGATGTCATTTCTTCATTGAGAACGATCCTAACGGACAGCGAGTTCTTGAAGAATTTAAACGACGACAACTTGGTGAAAAAAGGTATAATCTTCTCTTGCTTAGAGCAAATAGCACGGGGAAAAGGGATGACTTTATGACCTCGTTATATATTAAAGAATTACTTAAAACTCTATGAAAATAATCAATTTTCTAAAAGACGGTGAGAAATATATTAATGGTGAAGAAATGCTCAAACGATGTGGTAATGACATGGCAGACCAAGAGGATTTAGAATATTATCTCGCTCATCAAGATGAAATCCCGAAAGAATATAGAGATAACTATTTAATCTTCGGAAATTATACAAAGCTCTACTCCCACGTCGACCGCCGCGTTGCCTACCTCGACTGGGGCGGCGACTCGTGGATTCTGCGCTGGGACTGGCTCGGCAACGTCTTCCGCGGCGACGATCTGGTGGTTCGCGCCCGCAAGTCCTTGGAACCTCAGATTCTTGGTTCTAAAGATATTCTTGAGTTCTTGGACACTTTGGAACTTGGAATTAAAAAATTAAGAGAAAAATTATGAATACATTATGGAAATCATTTAAAGCTGATTTCAAAAACAACAACGGTAATATTGATTGGAAAATTGGCCAATGGTTTCACCAGGACGGAGAAATCAAAGCTTGTCAAAATGGTTTTCATGGTTCTAAACGAATTATAGACGCTATTCAGTTTGTGGACTGTGAAATTATAGCTGTCGTAGAAGTAAAAGGTAAATCTGATAAGTCAGAAAAAGACAAGCAAGCTTGGAGTGATATGAAAATTGTGAAAGCTTATGAGTGGGATAAAACCGCATCAGTAAAACTAGCAATTTTCGCAGCAGAACAAGTCATTGATATTTATGAAAAAGAATATCCAAAAGATGATAGGCCAAGAAAAGCTATTGAAGCTGCTAAGACGTATTTAAAAAATCCAACAGAAGAAAATAAGCAAGCAGCAAGGGCAGCATGGGCAGCAGCAAGGGCAGCAGCATGGGCAGCAGCAAGGGCAGACAAAATCCTCGATAAATGTGAAGAATATATCCTAAAAGAAATTATCCCTAATCTAAAGGAAATCAAATGACATTTGAATTTGAACACTTAAACACAATGGAAGAAGTCCGTAAAAATATCCAACAATGTGAAGGTATTCATTCGCAACAAGTTGCATATAGTACTTTCCACGATTGCTTAACTCAGATTTGCTATGGCTGTCATAAGATTCGTTCGACAATTAAAGATAAATTATGAAAGAATGTAAGCATGAATATATATGGGATGAGCATATTTATAATCAACGATTATGGTGTAAACACTGTGGCCTTCTTAAATCTACTATAGAATCTATGCAAGATGAACATAAGCCAGAATGTTTAATAAATACTCGAGGAACTGGAACGGTTTATTGTACCTGTGATTTCCCAAATGAATCAAAACCTATGCAAGAGCCTGAAATGCCTATCACTTGGGAACAAATTGACAAAGCAATTGAAGTGGCCTTAACTGCTTCCGCTCCGCAACTAGCAATACATCATTTAATTGACAGGGTTATAGAAAAATTAGGAGAGGAGATAAAATAGTATGGAATCAAATAAATGGGAAGAGAGAATCAAGTTTGCAAACACGCCTTTTGAAATCACTTTAGACGGCAAAATAATTGACGATATAAATATTCTTAAATCCTTTATCTCTGAAGAACTAGAAAAAGCTAGGGAGGAGGGGAGAGATTCCTTGATGATAAATGACGAAACTTACCAACAACAAATCCGTCAAGAAGAAAGAGATAGAATTATTAAGATAGCGGAGGGGATTAAAAATAATACACCACCATATGTTTGGGAATTATCAGAAATTCACTGGAATGCGGCCCTCGATTCTTTAATAGAGAAAATAAGATGAAATTAAAAAACACTCTTTTTATTTTTGATTCCGAAGAAGAGTATAAAAATTTTTGGCGGGTTATAACTCAAGAAAAAAATTCTGAAATTATGTATAATACTTTTTTGGTTACAAAACATAAATGGATTTTAAGATTAATAATTTGGTTATTAAAATAAGATGATACAGTTAATCGCTTTTATAATCTTTTATTTAATCGTTATATTGGGACTAATAGTAATTAATTGGTGGGGTAAGAGAAGTTAGAGGAAGATATTAGCTTGACAAATAAAATTAGTATATACTAAAACAAATGGAGACAATTGATCTTAACCTATCTGGGCCTGAATTTACGCGGATAGCCAATAATTTTTACAATTCTTTAGGATTGGATAGTGATTTTAATCGGATCAACACAGACGTAAATCTGTTTAATTACATCATTTCTCATCACAAAGAAACGAAACAAAAACATAAAATAGCCTTTTGTTGCATTGCAGTAAACGCCCCATATTGGGAATATATTAAACCTTTGGTAGAAAGTGCGAAAGGTGGCTTTTTACCAGGACACCAGGTGGATTTTTTGTTTTGGTCGGATATTCCTAAATCTAAAGACTTTAATCTTGAGAAAGTGGCTCAAGACATCACTAAACATCATATAGAACAACGCCAAGCCCGTGGACCCGTAACCGAAGAACAGCTACAAGCTGTGACTAATTATGTAAAACTAGCTCTTCCTAACGCCTTAGAAAGTGCGAAACTATGTGATAATTTAACGGTTTTTCCGATTGAACCTGAAGTTTGGCCGATGCCAACTTTAATGCGGTATCATCTTATGCTTCAGCAAGAAGAAAAGCTAAAAGAGTATGATTACGTTTTTTATTGTGATGTAGACATGATCTTTGCCAACATCGTAGGCGATGAAATCTTGGGTGAACTGACTGCCGTTCAGCAACCGATGTACGCTACGCGTAAAGAATTCTGGCCACCTTATGAACCAAATCCTAAATCGACTTCGCATATCAAACGCCCTGGGCGGATAATAAGTGATCAAGGTCAGCCGAGGTTCATGCCTTTATACGTTGCGGGAGGATTTCAAGGAGGCAAGACTGAGAACTGGATCAAGGCCATGAAAGAAATGAAAAAGCTGATTGATCGGGATATGAATTTAATAAACTACATACCGATCTGGAATGATGAAACAGTTTGGAATAAGTATCTGTTCGATACCCTGTCCCAAGAAGAACAAGATAAGGTTGTTATTTTAAGCCCAAGCTACACTTATCCTGATGGTTTGATCAAAGAATATTTTGTTCCGATGTGGGGTCGGGACTATCAACCCAAACTCGTTACGCTAACTAAAAAATTCTCAATTAATTTAGTGGGGGGACAGCATGTTGCTAAAACTGCCCAAGAACTAGCTTCGCTAAAATGATCTCAGTAATTGTTCCAGCCTATAATGTTCAAGAATATTTAAATGATTGTATTGATTCTATTTTAGATCAAAAGGTGCAAGGGGAGATAATAATTGTAAATGACGGGAGTAAGGATAAGAGTTTAGAAATTGCTAAAAAGTACGAAGCTGATCGACCTGATATAGTTAAAGTTATTTCACAGGTAAACAAAGGCTTGGCGAGTGCGAGGAACACGGGGATTATGAACGCAAAGTTTGAATGGTGCTTGTTTCTCGACGCAGACGACATGCTAGTGGACGGAGCTTTGGAAAAGATTTTAAAAACTATAAAAGAAAATCCAGAAGCTGATATTGTGTCAGGATCATTTAAAACTTTTGGTACTTCGAATCAAGAAATAATTTTAATGCCCGATCCAAAACTAGAAGATTTTAGAACAGGAAATCGAATTGGTTCAAGTTCAGCAGTAAGAACTTCTGCACTGAAAGCAATCGGTGGGTTTAACCCTAAAATGGTGGAAGGCTATGAAGACTTGGCCTGTTGGCTTGATTTATTAAGCCGAGGATCGAAAATTAAAACTATCCAAGAAATCGTCTGGCTATACCGAACTAAAGAAAAATCTATGTGGAGAGACATAACTCCAGAGATACATAAAAAATTATTGGCACAAATAAATAAAGATGTGCCGGAAGCGCAATTAGCATTTTAATATGTTTAATCCTTGCTCTTATTGTGGTAAAGAAAATCCTATAATTTCAACATTTAAGCATCCCACCAAAAAGGGAATAATCATTAATTTATGTAGCGATTCTTATTGTAAAGTCAGGCATGAAAATATATATAAAAAATTAAATCAAATCTATGCAAAATCCTGATCGACTATTTGGTCGTCTCTCAAATCGCATGTTTCAAATGGCGGCATTACTAGCGTACTGCTGGGACAATGATATTCACTTTTTTGTTCAAGATGAGAAGTATTTTAAGAAATATGAAGCTCAGATAAGACAGCTCTATGGCGATGGAATTGTTCCCAATTCGATAGATAAAATAGCAATTCATGTACGTCGAGGAAAAAATCCTATTAATCCCGAAGAACCTGCTTATCATGAAAACCCTTTTTATGAAAATTTAAGCCATCATTTACATGAAAACTTAGACGATAACTATTATGTTCAGGCAATGAAGTTGTTTCCTAATGAAAAATTTAAGATATTCTCAGATGATATTGTTTGGTGTAAAGAGCAAGAAGCTTTTAAAGATTGTGAATTTACAGATAATAAAACTGATATAGAGGATCTTAATGAAATGGCAAACTGTAAGCATATTATTGGAGCAAATTCGTCACTAAGTTGGTGGAGTGCTTGGTTGGGTGAATATCCAGGACGAAGATGCGTATTTCCGAAAAAATGGTTTGCAAGTGAAAAAGATGAAACTTATATCGGTGTTCCTAATCGATGGGAAAGGATTTAATATGGCATACAAAAATCGTGAAGTTATGCTTGCAAAAATGAAAGAATATTATCAAAAGAATAAACCTAAATTTATTGCTGCTGCTGAAAAATGGCGAAAAGAACATCCAGAATATACAGCAGAAAGAGCTAGGAAATGGCGTAAGAAAAATCCAGATAAAGCTAGAAGTGCACAATTTAAATATAAATATGGAATTACTTTAGATGAATATAAATTGTTATTAGTAGGACAGAATAATGTTTGTGCTATTTGTAAGAAACCAAGTTATAGAAACTTAGCTGTAGATCATTGTCATAATTCAGAAAGAGTTAGAGGCTTATTATGTGATCCTTGCAATGTTAGTTTAGGATTGCTTCGAGAAGATATCCAAGTAATTAAGAACATGATTAATTATTTAGAGGACAAAGAATGAAAGCACTTATAACCGGCGTGAACGGACAAGACGGCTCCTATCTAGCAGAACTTCTCTTAGAAAAGAACTATGAAGTTCACGGAATTATTAGGCGTAGCAGTGCTGGAAATACTAGAAGAATAGATCATGTACTCGATAAAATTACTCTCCACTACGGAGATTTAAGTGATGTAAATAATTTAGTAAAGATATTGCAAGAAGTTCAACCCTCGGAGGTGTATAATTTCGCCGCAATGTCGCAAGTAAGGATCAGTTATGATATACCTGCATATACAGGAGCAGTTACTGGTTTGGGGTTCGCTAATCTTATCGAAGCTGTTAGATTGGTCTGCCCTACTACAAAAATTTATCAAGCGTCTTCTAGTGAAATGTTTGGAAAGGTACTTGAGATTCCTCAGCGAGAAACGACACCTTTCTATCCACGAAGCCCGTACGGTTGTGCTAAAGCTTATGCCTTCTACTTGGGACGTGCGTATAGAGAAGGATATGGATTAAAAGTATATAACGGAATCCTATTTAATCATGAATCTCCACGACGAGGAGAAGAATTTTTAAGTAAGAAGGTAGTTAAAGCAGCGGTTCGGATCAAAAAAGGATTACAAGATAAATTAATTCTTGGAAACTTAGAAGCCAAAAGAGATATAGGCTATGCGAAGGATTACGTTTACTGGATTTGGAAAATGGTGCAAGGCGAACCGGATGATTATGTAATCGCCACAGGTGAAACTCACTCCATGCAAGAATTTGTTGAAGAAACTTTTAATTATCTAGGGCTTAACTGGAAAGATTATGTGGTCTTTGATGAGAAATTAAAGAGACCAGCAGAAGTTGATTTACTTATCGGGGATGCTAGTAAAGCAAAGGAAAAATTAGGGTTTTATGTTCAAACTGATTTTAAAACATTAATAAAAATAATGTGTGACGAAGAACAAAAAGAATATGCCTAGAGTTTCGATTTGTGTTCCAATTTACGGAATGACTAACGCTCAAGACTTTTTAGAGCGAAATTTAAAATCTATTTATATCCAAGACTTTGACGACTATGAAATAGTAATTAGTGACGATTCGGATGACGATTATTTTAAGATTTGGTTATCAAAATTCGATATGCCGATTAAGTACATTAAGAATCGTGGACCAAAAGGCATGGCGAACAACAGCAACAACGCGATTAACAATGCCGAAGGCGAGTTGATTAAAATTCTTTACCAAGATGACTATTTTTACGACAACCATTCGTTAGATAAGATTGTTAAATCATTTACAGGCGGCTACAAGTGGCTGGTAACAGGCTGTACTCACACGATGGATGGAATTAATACTTTTAATGACCATAAACCCTACTTCTCTGAATCAGAGAATACAATTGGTTCCCCGTCAGTTTTAACATTTAGAAAAGAAGTTATAGAACGCTTCGATCCTTACTTTCATTGGGTTCTAGATTTAGATTTATATAAACGGCTGCATTTATTTTACGGAAAACCTAAGATCTTCGACCAAGTAAACGTGGTGATTGGAATTCATCAAGGACAAAAAACCTTTTTACTCAGTGATGAGCGAAAAGCTTTAGAACATCAATTATTAAAAAAGAAATTTGAAACTTACAAATATGACTAAAATCCTTTATGCACAAGCGGTCTATGGAGATGAAGAAATTAATGCAGTAACTGAATCATTAAAGAATAATACTTTTCTTTCAGTAGGGCCATTATCTTCTGAATTTGAAAAACAAGTTGCTAAACTTTTTAGGAAAGATTATGGAGTATTCGTTAATTCGGGTTCGTCTGCTAATTTATTAGTAACTCAACTTATTCCTAAAGGTGAAGTAATTACACCCGCTTTGACTTTTGCCACTACCCTTACCCCTTTATTACAATGTGGGTTAACACCTGTATTTGTCGATAGTGGAATTGATACCTTTTTACCAACCCTACAAGATATTGAGTCTAAAATTACTGATAAAACAACGGCAATAATGATTCCTAATTTATTAGGAAGTCGAATGCAATCTTTAAAACTTCGAGAATTATGTGATGCCTATAAAATCTTATATATAGAAGATTCTTGTGATACTATTATTGAATCTAATGGTCATTTTGTAACAACTTCTTTTTACGGATCGCACATCATAACAGCAATGGGTAGCGGGGGCATGGTAATGAGCAATGACAAACACGCTATAGAAAGAATTAGAACAATGAGAGATTGGGGTCGAGGAGTAGATGTTTCTGAAAAAGTGGAAGATCGATATAAATATGAAATAGATGGAATACCATATGATGGTAAATTTTGGTATGTAGAGAGAGGATTTAACATGCGACCAATTGAAGCCCAAGCAGCGTTTGGCTTGGAGCAATTAAAACGGTTTCCTGCATTTGAAAAGATTAGAGCAACTAATTTTATTAAATTAAGAACTTTCTTTGGTTCATATAGTGAGTTTTTTAATCTTCCGTTTGAATCAGCCACTTTTAATGGAACTTATACAAGTAAAACAAACTGGTTAGCGTTTCCGCTAACCTTAAAAGCGAAGACTCCATTTACTAGATATGAATTAGTTAAATGGTTTGAAGATCATGGGATTCAAACTCGCCCAATATTTTCAGGAAATATTTTACGTCATCCAGCCTTTAAAGAATTGGGAAATGCCGATGACTTTTTGCATGCTGATTATGTAATGAGGAATGGATTATTGTTAGGTATTCATCAAGGTATGGATCAGGCTCAACTTGATTATATTAAAGATACTTTCAAACAGTTTATTAAAATTAAAGCTCCATTACATTGGTCCCATGTTAAAACTACCTAACGTGACTCTTTGTTGTCTAACGGGAATTAATTACAAACGACAAGAGCATTTAGACGCTCTATGGAAGTCCCAAGAAGGTATCAAGTTTGGAGAAGTAAAATTAATAGAGATCGATTGGGTTAAATCAATTGATGACTGGAACAAGGCGATAATTTATGAATTACCGAAATACATTGGAACGGATTATTCTCTTCTTATTCATGCCGATGGTTATGTTAGAAATCCTGATTGTTTTGATTGGAGCTGGCTTGATTACGATTATGTTGGAGCTCCATGGCCTCTTCCTACGGATGATTTCTCTTATCGGGATCGATCGGGAGTTCTACAACGGGTGGGCAACTCGGTGTCACTCCGGAGTAAAAGACTTATGGATCTTGCTAACGACAAGGGATTAGAATGGAAAGCCTTTCATGGATACACAAACGAAGACGGATTCATCTGTGTTAATTACAGACACGTCTATGAAGAAGCGGGAATGAAGTTTGCCCCACTAGAAGTCGCTAAGTATTTTAGTAAAGAACATGAGATACCAGAGAATAAAGATATTAAGACGTTTGCATTTCATAGTACGGCTTAGGGGGGATCAACTTGACAGCTAGGTAAAAATTTGCTATCATTAGGGTATGAAGAAGAAATATGAAACAACCTATTGTCCATTTTGTAGCAAAGAATACCAAGCTGAAATTTGGGGAAACGTTAGCATTTTCCCTTTAACTAAATCCCATAATTGCGAAGAACAAAAGAAAGTTGAGGAAGCGAAACGGAAATTTTATGGGGGCAAGGTATGACATTTCAAAAAGGCCATCCCTCTTATATCAAAAAAGCACCTCCTATTTATAGGAACTGTATAAAGTGTGGTAACAAAATGATTGTTACGAATGTTCAGATTAAAAATGGTTGGGGTAAATATTGTTCTCGCAAATGTAGGGCGCAACATCACAAGGAGTTATTTGCAGGAAATGGTAAACACCATAATTTTAAAGGTAATAAGGTTGGATATGCTGGGCTACATGATTGGTTTCAAGATCATCTACCAAAACCTGCACAGTGTCAGAAGTGCGGAATAATTGGAGGTAAGAATAAAGGTGGTAAATGGACAATACAACGAGCTTTAATTCATGGCAAAAAGTATGAGCGTAAGTTAGAAAATTTTATGAATTTATGCCAACGATGCCACATGGAATATGATAAGACGATGGTAAAAGCTGGATGGAATAAGGGAAAGTCTTGGTCTAAGAAAACAAGAAATAAAATAAGTAACGGTCTTAAAAAATACTATGGTGATAGGGATAATTCATAAGGGGAGTGGCTGTGGTGACCAATTATTTAGCTACATAGCTACTCGTGTTCGAGCTGTTGATTTAGGGGTGGACTTTGGCTTTGTTGGAAAAGAGTTTTTTAAAGGTAAAGATTTTATGGAATTGGATTGGGGAAAAAGTGTTGGGATTGTATACACAGTAGATGAAATAACAGGAGAATTGAAAACGGATTTCGATAAAAAGAAGATATCTAAATTAGACAAACCCTATTATGACCCTGAATTTAATTTTATTCCTGATGGATCAATAATAGACGGTTATGGTGCACAAGATATTCGTTATTTTGAACATAGATTAGATGAAGTAAGAGAGTGGTTGCAAATAAAAGATTTAGCGGGGTTTTATGATAAAGTCTGTGTTATTAATTTGAGAGGCGGAGAATATAAATTATTTCCCGAACTCTATTTAACACAAGATTATTGGGATAAAGCAGTTCAGATAATAAGAGAAAAAGGAATTGATGATGAACATTTTTTAGTTGTAACTGATGATATTGAAGAAGCTAAAAAGATTTTTCCGAAATTTAAAATAACCCATGATTTAGCTGATGATTGGAAATCTATTTTAATGGCTCATTATGTTATTCTTTCAAATTCGGCGTTTGGAATTATACCAGCATTACTTAATCCGAATGCTATTGATATTATTGCACCTCGTTTCTGGGCTGGACGAAACGTCGGTGAATGGCGACGACCAGGGAATTATTATGAACAATTTATTTATATATGATTTGGAAAAAAGATTATACCAAGGTTCATTTTGATAGAGTAGCTCCTCATCTATGCGTAAAATGGTTTCATTGGAGCTGGAGACCCAGATTATACATACATTATTGGAATGATGATCTTAAAGAAATGAGGTTTATTGGAATTTTTAAAGACAAAAATAATAATTATCCAGGTATAAATAGTTGCGAAAAAAAAATACATAAAGATCCAAGTGCGACCGAATTATTAGTATATATGAATCCTCAGATAAAAAAATGAAATATGTTATATCAAGATATAACCACGACATGGATTGGATTAAAGATTATTCGGATGAATATGTGGTTTATGACCGATCCGAAAATCCGCTTTTTAATAGTGTTAAAGTTAATAATGTGGGTTCCGATATTTATGATAAGTTCACTTTTATTATCGACAATTACGATAATTTACCTGACGTGGCAATTTACACAAAAGCTAATATTTTCAAGTACATCACGAAAGAAGAATTTGACTTGATAAAAGACAATAAAACTTTTACACCGATACTCACTCAACACCATAAAGAAGTTATGTGCGATCAAGGAATGTTAGATAGTCTGGGTATACAAGGCCCGAAACCATATTCTTATTATAAAGCTGGAATGTATTATGAATTGAATTATCCAGCTTATTTAAAAGAACATAAAACTAAAGACCCTTATTATTCATATTCTAATACTTACCTTGAACACCCGCTTTATGAATTACTTGGCATTAAAGATATGGAATACGTACCCTTTGCACCTGGATCAAATTACATTTTACCGAAAGAGAACATTCTTAAACACTCAAAGGAGTTTTACGAGAAACTCAGGAGTTATTTAGAATGGGCTGTTTACCCAGGTGAAGCGATGCTAATTGAAAGGTCTCTTTACACAATTTGGTCCTAAAAGGAGGACACAATGAAGGTGTGTTTGATTATTCCGCCCTCGGCGTTCCTTCTGGACGACCGAGTGTTTACCTCGTTAGGAATTCTGCGAGTTGCCGCGGTGTTACAGCAACGTGGAGTTGAGGTGGATTTGCTCGACCTATCGGGTCAGGCTGATTACCTCGAAGCTGTGAAGAACTATCGTGACAAAGCGATTTTCGGTATCACAGCCACAACTCCACAACTGCCCTCAGCAGTCGCTATTGCTAGGGTACTCAAATATCAGGGCAAAACGATTCTGGGTGGACCTCACGTTTCGTTGGTTAACGCCGCCGCCAAGAAGATCGGTGGTCGTGCGACGAAAGCCCTGCAAGAGTTGCGTCAGGAGTTCGATGTCCTAGTTGCGGGTGACGGCGAAGAAGCGATCTTTCCTGCACTAAAAGGCATGGGACTGATCGACGCTGATCAACCCAAAGATCTCTTGTTTCTGACCAACAAGCAACTCAACGAGCTTCCATTCCCTGCCCGTCACTTGGTCGATTTGGATTCGTATCACTACGAGATCGACGGAGAACGGGCGACAAGTCTGATCGCTCAATTGGGCTGTCCGTTTGAGTGCGGATTCTGTGGGGGACGATCAACATCGTTCCTGCGCAAGATTCGTACCCGAACCAGCGAGAACATCGTGTCAGAACTGCGGTTCCTGTATGAAACCTACGGCTACAAGGGTTTCATGTTCCATGACGACGAACTCAACGTCAACAAGCAGGTCGTCGATTTGATGCACAAGATCACGGATCTGCAAGCGCAACTCGGTGTACAGTTTCGGTGTCGTGGTTTCCTCAAGGCTGAACTTCTGACCGAAGAACAAGCCAAAGCCATGGCAGAGGCAGGGTTCAAGTGGGTCTTGGTGGGATTTGAGAGCGGTTCGCCGCGGATTCTCAAAAACATCAAGAAACACGCAACCCAAGACCAGAACACTCGGTGCTTGGAAATCGCCCACAAGTACGGCCTCAAAGTCAAAGCCCTGATGTCGCTCGGACATCCTGGTGAATCGCATATCACGATCGAGGAAACGAAATCATGGTTGCGTTCTGTGCAACCTGATGATCTCGACTTCACGATTATTGCGGTCTATCCAGGGACGGCGTACTACGACGAAGCGGTCGAGACACCAGAGGGCTGGTGCTATACTGTGAATGGCGATCGGCTCTACAGCGACGAGATCGACTGCCGCACGGTGGTCAACTACTACAAAGGTGCGCCAGATGCCTACAACTCGTTCATTCACACAGACTATCTGTCAGCACACGAATTAATCGAAATGCGGTATCAAGCCGAAAAAGAATTCGGCAAAGTGATCCCGTATAGGACTGGAGGGTCCTAACAACAAGGTTGGCAGATAACCTAAACTGCCGCTTTCTTATGATTTACGATACATTTACTTTTTTTCAGGAATTAGATCTATTAGAACTTCGACTAAACATTTTAGATCCTTATGTCGATAAGTTTATTTTAGTTGAAAGTCGACAAACTTTTTCTGGTTTAGAAAAACCGCTTTACTATGAAGAAAACAAAGAGCGATTTGCCAAATGGAATGATAAGATAATTCATATAATTGCTGAGAATATTGAATTAAAAGACCCGAACAATCTATTTGAGCGACATTATCTTTGTTATGAATTGATTGAAGGAACCTTATTAGAACTTGCTAAGCCAGAAGATATAGCTTTTTGCTCGGATTTAGATGAAATTTGGAATCCTGAAATCCTAAAACAAATAGACGAACATCCGCACAGCCTGATCCAGCACAATTACTCTTATTGGCTCAATTATCTATCCAATGAAGAATGGACTGGAACTCTGATGACGAAAGTTAAAAACATCTTTCTAGGGTTTAATAAGTTAAACCGAACGGCCAAACCTTTTCCATTACAAAACGGCGGTTGGCATTTCTCTAATCAAGGCGGAGTAGAACAGATCATTAAAAAACTCGAAGCTTATGATCACTCTAACGAAGTTTTACCAGTTTTATCTCAATTTGAAGGCTATGGAATTAAAGATCGAATGGAAAAAGGATTAGACTTCTTAGGCCGAGTTAATAACTATCAAGGTGTGCCATATCAATTCACAGTTTCGGAAAAAGAGTGGCCTGAATATTTAATTAAGAACAAAGATCAATATGCAACTCATTTGCGGCCAGAATCTTTCTAAATTAGTAGACTATTCATTCGGCGATCATCACATCATGTGGGATAAGAATTTAATCGGTGAGGTTAAGTTAGCTAACGCTAACAATCAAGAGTTTTTAGACAAAGCTAAACAGTTTGAGGGACGAGTAATGACGCTGTTTATTGACAATTTAAGACTTTATCCGCGAGAAGTAAAAGTAGAAGATCGAGATAAACAATTTGTCCAAGTTTTAATGATGACCAATAACCTGTTAGCTCTTTGCTCTTTGTTACCGAAAAACCAATTTATTATCTTTACAGGAGAAGAAGATACGCCAATTGATGATAAAATCGTATTACCAAACAACGTACTTAAGATTTACGCTTGCAACGCTCTGTATAACAATGATCAAATAATCCCTTTCCCAATAGGCTTACAAAGACAAATCGGAACAAATGACCATAGATTAGAGATAATGAAAGAAATAGTAGAAAAAGACGAAAAAAGAGAACCAAATAAGCTTCTATACATCAACTGTGGAATAGAACGCAATCCAGAACGGCAACCATTGCTTAAATTTGAGTCTAATAGCTGGTGTACGACTAGATTTGATAAAGACTCCAAGTTCTTTCCCTACGAGCGTTATAACGAGTTTCTAAGCGAATTACGAGATCACAAGTTCGTAGCTTGTCCCAAAGGTCATGGTTACGATACACACCGAATCTGGGAGACTCTATATATGCGCAGAGTACCAGTAATGCTAGATGATCCATATTTCCGAAGATTACTTGATGGATTTCCAGTGTTATTCATATTGGATTGGTCAATTATTACTAAAGAATATTTAGAATACGAATCATTAAGTAATAATTTCTCTTACGAAGCTCAAACTATGGATCTAACTAGACTAGATTTAAATGTGTTGTATAATAAGATTACGAGCGAAAGCTCAACAATTTAATAAATCCAAAAGGATTTTTGTTTTGACTCTCTTATTATCTAAATTGACTGGCTATACAAGAATGAAAAGCTGGTTTCACGCTGTATGTTAACGCTTAACGTGAGGCTCTAATAAGAAGTTAAATAAGCTAATAAAAGAGTTTTAATACTATGGGTAAAGTTCCAGCCAATTTTCATGGAGTTAAAGGAAAATCCGGCCGTAAATCTATTCGGGATGAACGGGCTAATTTAGAAACGCTAGAAAAAATGTACTTTGAAACTCCAAGCCAAGATGAAATTGAAACTAAAATCCGAACTGGTAAATTTACGATTAAAGATCGTCACATGTTAACTGCTTTAGAAGGAGATGTAAAAGCTATTAGCATTATTTTCGCTAAAGTCTTTCCTGATAAATTAACTATTAAAGCTGAACAATCAATCAGCGAATTTATAGATGAACTCGATCCTGAAACTCAAGGACAAGAATTGGCGACTCAATCACCTCTACCAGATTCGGAACAAACAGGGGAAGCTAGTACGATTCCAACTGAACCGAGCGCAAGCTGATTTTAACCAAAAGAAATGGAGTCGGAACTTAATTCTAAAGTCCCGCCAACTTGGCTTTACTACTTATGAAGCGATTGATTCATTAGATGACGTTTTGTTTACTCCAAACACAGACGCATTAATGATCGCGCATAACTTAGAAGCAGGTGAATCTATTTTTAGTAAGAAGATCGCATTTGCTTGGGATAAACTCGGTGAACCGTTAAAAAAACTTTATGGGGTCGACAATAAAACCTCAAAAACTCTCCGCTTCGACTGGGGACAAAAAGGTTTCAGCTCTCTTGCAGTTGATACTTCAGGTCGATCAGGAACTTACCAACGTGTCCACGTCACTGAATTGGCGGACATCTCCAAAAAATACCCAAAGAAAGTACCTGACATTATTGAAGGTACAATCCCAGCTATACCATCTTCGGGACGAGTTGATATAGAAAGCACTTCTCAAGGAGCCAGTGGAACTTTTTATGAAATGTTTATTAACGCTTGGGAACATGGTGAACCAACTAACCCACTAGAATATAAAGCGCACTTTTATAACTGGACATGGGACGATGAGGAACTGAATCAAATTATTCCGATTCCGTTTGAGCAAATGCAAGAGAAAGATAAGTTTAAAGAATACGCTTTACGGTATAACCTAAATCAGACTCAAATCAGTTACTACTATTTAAAGTGGATTACGTTAAATAGAAACTGGAACAGTTTAAAGCGTGAGTATCCAACTACCCCACAAGAAGCATTTGAAGCTGTATCTGAGGGAACTTATTACGGCGAACTAATTGGAGCTATGGAACTTAATGGTCAGATAGGGTTGTATCCATATCAACGTGGGTTAAAGGTTCATACCGTTTGGGACTTGGGAGTTGGCAAGAACATGGTCGTTGGATTCTACCAACGAGACACGGTTAATAACCGAATAAGAAAGATTGATTACTTAGAAGGTGAAGGATCTGACGGACTGGCTGATTTGATTCCGAAAGTCTTAAATAAATCTTATGTCTTTGGTAAACATTTCGGTCCACATGATTTAGAAGCGACTGATATAGGCACAGGTAAAACTCGAATGGAAACTGCCAAAGCTTTGGGTCTACAGTTTACTTTAGTACCCGATTATTCAATTGAAGATGGAATTAACGCTGTGAATGTTTGGCTCTCACGATTAGATGTGGATGCTGTTAAATGTAAACGCTGGATTCTAGCGATGAAAAGCTATGAACGTGAGTGGGATGAGAAACGTGGAATGTACAAAGACGATCCATTACACAACTGGGCTTCTCATGGAGCTGATGAAGGACGCTACGCCGCTTTAAGTGAAAAGCTAATGACTAATGACGGACAATTTATACAACGGCCTTTCTTCGATGCTACGGAGAAAATGTGGACAGGTGAACCAATAATTGAAAGGTATAATCCAAATGAGTGAACAAAAAAGCGATCTAGTTAAAATTACGGGTGGAAAAGATAAAGATTGGTATGGTCAGCAGGTTGGAGTTAATTCTGATACTCCACTAATGGATCTAGGAAAAGGACAAGAATATATCGTCCGAGAATTTCTATTTTCCTTTAATCCTGAAACTATTAGAAAGATCCAAGAGAAGAAGATTCCTGCTCCAACTCATCAAGAGCTGTTTAATTCTAATTGGAATCAAATCAGAGTTATGCTGTGGAGTGATGGACTATTAGC
>JADMIO010814544.1_pt1 | contig 33771 bp, 31 predicted proteins | sample 8958161 | NCBI WGS metagenome assembly JADMIO01 (sample SAMN16585339, study PRJNA669376) | soil metagenome | isolation source: Crop rotation soil | place: USA: Cullars Rotation, Alabama | collected 2011 | reverse complement strand
CTTTCCGCCTGCGCCCGGTGGGGCCGAACAGTCACGAGCCGCTCCTGACCGGCGGCACGCAGGAGACGCGTGTCGTCGCCGAGCTCGCGCCGCAGCCCTCCGACTACCTGATCGCGAAGCACCGCTGGAGCGCGTTCCACGGCACCTACCTCGACCTGGCGCTGCGCACGCGCGGCGTCGACACGATCATCCTGTGCGGCGGCTCGACCGACGTCGGCGTCGCCTCGACCGCCTTCGCCGCGCGCGACCTCGACTACAGCCTGGTGATCCCGTCCGACGCGTGCACTTCGCCCGAGCAGGACAACCACGAGCAGCTCATGCGCCGGATGTTCCCGCGCATGGCGCGTGTGCGAACGACTTCACAGGTCCTCGCGATGCTCAGCTCGTAGTTTCGACGACCACTTCGCCGCCCTCGACCCGGAACTTGTGCGGGTGCTGGTCGGAGACCCATTCGGTGAAGTCGAGGATCTCCTTGAACCGGGCATCGCCCGGGCCGACGGCGTAGGGCTGGGCCTGCGGGTTGATGTAGGCGGGAATGAAGGCGACGCGCTCGATGCCCTTCTTCCCGATGCCGATCTTCGGCACCATCGTCATCCGGCAGTGCGGCGGGAAGTTGTACATCCCGTTCGGCCACATGCACTCGTCCTCGATCTGGAACCAGTTGAAATTCCATTCCTGGAATCCCGCCTTCGCCTTCTTCGAGCCGGTCGTCATGAAGTTGCCGATGCTGTAGAAGCACACCTTCCCCTTGTAGACCTCGATCGCCTTGATCGAGTGCGCGTGGTGGCCCAGGATCAGGTCGGCGCCGGCGTCGATCGCAGCGTGCGCGACCGGGGGCTGGTAGGTGCAGATCGTCTTCGGTACGAGCCGCAGGCCCCAGTGGATCGACACGATCACCACGTCGGCCTGGCCCTTCGCCTTGCGGATGTCCTCCTGCATCGCCGCCATGTCGTCCTCGTAGGGCACGGTGACGATTCGCGGCGGCGTGCCGGGCTGGAATTCCTCGGGCAGGTAGTGGTTGTGCGCCCGCATCGGCGCGATGCCGACCTTGCCTTTCCCCGCCGCCTGCCCGCTGCGCAGGACCGAGCAGTAGGCGAGGATCGCGATCTTCACGCCGTTCTTCTCGACGATGGCGGGCCGGCGCGCCTCTTCGGCGTCGCGCCCGCCGCCGATCACCTGCTTGCCCATGCCGCGGAAGAAATCGATCGTGTCCACCAGCGCGTCGGGGCCCCAGTCCATCGCGTGGTTGCTCGCGACCGAGACGATGTCGATCCCCGCTGCCTGGAAGACGCCCGCCATGCGCTGCGGCAGGCGCGAGTGGTGCCCGCTTTGCTGGCCCGGCCCGTCGGTGAACTGCGGCTCCGCGCCGCGCTCGGAATAGGTGCGCTCGCACTGCCCGAGCCGCACGTCCGCCTGCTTGAGCAGGGGCGCGATCAGGTCCGCGAATTTCTCGGTGGGCTCGAATACCGGCCCGATGTCGCCGCATGCCATCAAGGTGACCGCGGACTTGCTCGTTTCAGCCATCGACTACTCCTGGTTTCAAGACCTGGTTCAAAGACCAGCTAATCCGCCCGGATGCCGGCGCGCTTGATCATGCCGCCCAGCCGCTCCATGTCGGATCTTACCGCCGCGCGCAGCTCGCCCGGCGTGCCCGCGACGACTTCCACGCCCACATTGAGGAACCGCTCCTTCACCTCCGCCGTCTGCAGGTGGCGCACGATCTCGCGGCTCAGCCGGTTGACGATGGTCGCCGGCGTCTTCGCCGGAACGAACATGCCGTAAACCGACGCCGCTTCGTAGCCGGGCAGGGTGGCCGCCAGGGTCGGCACGCCGGGAAACACGGTGGTGGGCTGCGCGGTGGTCACGGCCAGAGCGCGCAGCCTGCCCGCCTTGATCTGGGGCGTCGCCGAGGCGGCGGTGCCGAACGCGAGTTGCACGCGCCCGCTCATCACATCGATCAGCGCCGGCGCGCCGCCTTTGTAGGAAATGCGCAGGATGTCCACGCCCGCCATGTGCTTGAACAATTCGAATGCCAGGTGGGCGGGCGACCCGACCGAGGTCGACGCGCAATTGAGCTGGCCGGGGCTGGCCTTGGCGAGCGCGATCAGCTCCCGCGTGGATTTGGCGGCCACGCCCGGGTTCACGACGAGCACCAGCGGCGAGTGGCCGATCAGGACGACCGGCGCGAAGTCGCGCACGGGATCGTACGGGATGCCGCTCTGGAGGAAGGGCGCCATCCACAGCGCCACGCCGTAGGCGAGGAGCGTGTGACCGTCGGGCTGCGCCTTCGCCACGATGGCACCCGGGATCACGCCGCTCGGCCGGTTCTCGACCACCACCGGCTGCCCCAGCCCGGCGAGCCCCTGCGCCACGATGCGCGCGGCGAAGTCGTTGCCGCCGCCCGCCTCGGCGGTGACGATGCGGATCGGCCGGCTCGGGAAGTCCTTCGCTGCGCTCGTCGCGCAGCAAAGGAGGAAGGCGGAAGGAGGAAGGAGGAAGGAGAGCCAGCCGCGCACTGTCATATCGTCACCGCGAAGCTCATCACCGCGTGGCTCGTCACCGCAAAGCTCGTCACCTTCACTTGGGGAAGTTGGCGATCCGCCGCACCTCGCCCGTCGGCTCGAGGATGTGCAGTCCGGTGTGCGTGCGATCGGTCATGTAGACGTAGCCGCGGTCGTCCACTTCCACGTTGTTGGTGACGATGGAGACGCGGCAGCGCCTTCCCTCCGCCGTCTTGACGCATTCCGGCCGGGTGTTCCTGTTGGTCGCCGGAATGTAGTAGCCGATTTCCTTCGGATTGTAGGGATCGCGGATGTCCACCGCCCGCACGCCGGCGTTGAACCAGGCAACGAACACGACGCGCTTGTGATAGATCGGCGTGAGGTTCTCCTGCGTCTGGTGCGGCCCGAAGCGCCCACCCTTCACGCAGAAACGCCCGTCGCGGTTGTCGACCTGGAAGTTGGCGACCCCGATCGGGTTGCGCTCGTCGGTGATGTCCACCACCACCATGACTTGCGGCCCCTCATGGCACTCGTTCTCGATCGCCTCCGGCAGTACCAGCAGGAAGTCGCGCGTGCGACCGGTGGCATACCCGGCGAACTGCGGAACGTCCACGCCGATCAGCGGCAGTACCGCGTGCACCGCCTGCATCGTGCCGGTGGGCTGGAACGAGAGCTGGGGATAGCGCAGGTTTTCTGCGGTCGGCTCCTTCGGCCCGCTCAAGAGCTTCTCGCGGTCGACGATCTGGAACGCACCGTTGCCGGTGTTGCCGTAGCCGAAATAAAGCCGGTTGCCCTTCGCCCCGGTGGAAAACGGCCCGTGCCCGTCGTGGAGCCGCCGGTTGGCGCGCTTCGGGGCGCCCGGCTCCTGGCCAGGCAGCGCGAAATCGCGGATGTGCACGGGCTTCGCCGGGTCCGACAGGTCCCACACCTGCGTCATGCGCAGCACCTGCCAGTCGGGCAGGCCCGCGTTGAAATAGGCGATGCCCGTGTCGCACTCCCATGCCTGGCGATGCGTGGAGCGGAGATCGCCCACGATGTCGCCCAGCTTCACGGGACGCTCGGGCACCGTGACGTCCCACATCTCGTGCGCGCGGCTGCCGTCGGTGCGGGTCATGTAGAACTTCGCGCGATCCCCTTTCGGCAGATCCCTCCCCGCGCACACCTGCACCATCTGGGAGCCGGTGCCCTCCCCGCCTTCCGCGGCCTTGGTCGACGCCGTCGGGATGTGGTGGACGATGCGCGGCGCGCGCGGGTCGGTCACGTCCACGATCAGCGTGCCGTTGCCTTCTTCCTTGCCGGTGAGCGGGTTCACGGCGCCGCCGCCGTGCGTCCCGACATAGGCGAGCCAGCGCGCCTCCTGCTTGACGATGATTACCTGGAACGCGCTGCGGCCCTGCAGGTCGCTCGCGCCGACGAGCCGCATGTTGCGGCTCTCCTCGCCGTGGCCGCCGCCGGCTGTGTCCTGCCCGAGCACCGGCCCACCCGCGAGGCTCGCCGCCAGCAATACGCCCAGGAATCCGATCCGCATGCTTCCTCCCGTGACAGAACGTCGCGTTCGCGATATGGACGGCCACGATGCGAGCCGCCCGCGCGACGCTTCGAGTATGCTGACATTCTATTCCGGGGATCGAAATGACGAACGCACGATTGCTTGCCGCCTGCGGCGCACTGCTGATCGCCCACGCGCTGCCCGCGTGGGCGCAATACCCGGCCGCGCCCCAGATCGTGAAGGACGGCACCACGGTGCTGATCGAGGATTACGCCAGCCTGCCCTTTTCGAGCCTGCGCCTGGACGGCGCCTATCCCGCGGCGATCGACCACCGCGGGCAGCTCGGCAAGGCGAACGTGCTGGTTCAGGAACCGGCGGACGCGCCGCACGCCCGCGCGCGGCTCTTCGTCGTCGGGCAGAACGGCGTGCTGTACATCCTCGATCGCCAGACCCGTGCGTTCCGGACCTACATCGACTTCGGCCGGATTTTCGCCCGCTTCAACTCCGATCCGAACCTCGGCATGGGGCTCGTCTCCCTGGCGTTCCACCCGGAGTACGCGAAGAACGGCAGGTTCTACGTGGTGCACACGGAGAACCCCGCCATCCAGGCGCCCCAGCAGCCGGCCGGCGCAGCGCTGCCGGCGTTGCGGCTCGACGGCTACCAGACCACGCCGGCCATCGACGTGCCGGCCGGGGAAACGCGCTACCACGGCATCGTCACCGAGTGGACCGACACGAACGTGGCCAACGACACGTTCGAGGGAACGGTGCGGGAGCTGATCCGCATCGGCACCAATTACGCCCGCCACCCCGTGGGCGATCTCCTCTTCAATCCGCTGGCCCGGCCCGGCCATCCCGACTACGGCAACCTGTACATCACGGTCGGCGACGGCGAAGCGGGCGAGCGCCCCGGCGTCACGCACACGATCCCGCAGCGGCTCGACGCCCTGCCCGGCAAGATCCTGCGCATCACGCCGGACCTCGCGCTGCGCCCCGCGGACCGGCTCGCCGAGAACGGTCGCTACCGGATTCCCTCGGGCGCGCAGGACCCGAACCCGTTTCTCCCGGTGAAGAGCGCGCGCCCGGAGATCTTCGCCTACGGCCTGCGCAACCCGCACCGCATCAGCTGGGACCCGGCGACGAACGCGCTGCTGGTCTCGGACATCGGCAATCATTCCTGGGAGGAAGTAAACGTCGTGCGCAAGGGCGGCAACTACGGCTGGGCGCAGCGCGAGGGCCCGGAGCAGACGTTCGTCGGCGGCGCGAGCGGCGGCCGCACCGGCAGCCAGATCAGCCCCCCGGCGCCGTTCCCGTCTCCCGACGTGGTCGAAGTCGAGGGGCTCGCACAGCCGGTCGCGCCGATCTACCCGGTGGCCGCGTACAGCCACCGCGACGGCATCGCCGTGGGCAGCGGCTATGTCTACCGCGGCAAGCTCATGCCCCGGCTCGCCGGCAAGTTCGTCTTCTCGGAGATCGCCTACGGCCGCCTGTTCTATGCGGATCTCGTGGAAATGCTCGCGGCGGAGAAGACGCCCGGCAAGCTCGCGAAAATCCACGAGCTGCAGGTGCTCTACCGGGACCCGGCCGACCCCGCGGCGAAGGAGCCGCGGCCGCGGCGCATGTTCGACATCGTGGCCGACGCGTTCACGCGCAAGGGCGGCGTCCGCACCGGCAACTGCGTGCTGCCGGACGGCTCCAGCAATGCGAAGGGCCTGATCGCCTGCGGCGCGCGCGGCCAGGGCAACGACCCGGAAGGCGTGCCCTGGGGCGGCGGCCGCGCCGACGTGCGCCTCGCCGTGGACGGCGAAGGCGAGCTCTACCTCATGAGCAAGGCCGACGGCATGATCCGCAGGCTGATCGCCGCCGGCGCCCCGGTCAGGTAATCCAAAGAATCAACAACTAATAATTCGGACCGGGTCCACATTTCAGCGAAATTCGGACCGGGTCGACTTTTTCCAGTGTCCCCTCCTGGCCGGGGAGGGGTGGCGCACGAAGTCCGCCGGGGTGGTCTCACTTGAAGTTAGCCACGCCCCGCGCCGCCCCCGTCAGCTCCAGGATGTGCAGGCCGGTGTCGGCGCGGTCGACCACGTAAACGTAGCCGCGGTTGTCCACTTCCACGTTGTTTGACTGGATCGCGATCTTGCAGCGCTCGCCGGCCGCGGTCTTGATGCAGCGCTGGTCGGTCTCGGTGGTGACGGCGGGGATGTAGTAGCCGATTTCCTTCGGGCTGAACGGGTCGCGGATGTCCACCGCGCGCACGCCCGCGTTGAACCAGGTGACGAAGAGCACGCGCTTGTCGTACATCGGCGGCTGGTTCTCGTTCGCGGAGTGCGAGCCGAAGCGTCCGCCGCGCTGGCAGAAGTTGCCGGGCTGCTCGGGCACGTCGAAGTTCGCCACCCCGAACGGCGCCATCTCGTTGGTGATGTCCACCACGTACATCATCTGCCGCGCCTCCTCGGTGCACTCGTTGCGCAGGCCCTCGTTCACGATGAAGACGTAGTCACGCTTCCGGCCTTTCGGATCCTTCGCGAAGCGCGTGGACTCGATGCCGAGGATGGGCAGCGACGTGTGCGCCCCGTGGAACGGCCCGAGGTGGAGCTCGGAGACCACCGGGTAGGCGAGGTTCTCGGGCGTCGGCTCCTTCGGCCCCTTCAAGAGCTTCTCGCGATCGACGATCTGCATCAGCCCGTCGCGATTGGTGCCGTAGCCGAAGTAGATGCGGTTCGCCTTCACGCCCATCGACACCGGCCCGTGCAGCTCGTAGAAGTTCTCCGGCATCTTGCTCTTGGAGCCCGGCTCCTGGCCGACGACGCCCCAGTCCCGGATGTGCACGGGCCTGGCGGGGTCGGAAAGGTCGAAGACCTGCGTCATGCGGCGCGAGCGCCAGCCCTTCACGCCCGAGACCAGGTAGGCGATGCCGGTGTCGCACTCCCACCAGCTCTTGTGCGTGTCGCGCAGGTTGCGCACGACCACGCTGACCAGCGCCGGCTTCTCGGGAGCCGTGACGTCCCAGACCTCGTGCGCCGAGGTCCCGAACGAGCGCAGGAGGTAGACCTTGCTGCGGTCGCCCTTCGGCAGGTCGGACCCGTTGCACGCGCGCACCATCTGCGCGCCGCCGCTCTCCGTGCCGCCCGCCTGGCCGGGAATGTGGGCGAGGTAGCGCGGATTCGCGGGATCGGTCACATCCACGATGGAGGTGCCGTTGTTCTCCACCACGCCGGTCAACGGGTTGAGCTTCGCCGCACCGCCGTGGTGGCCGATGTAGGCGATCCAGCGCCCGCCCTGCTGGTGAATCTCCGGCTGGTAGGCACTGCGCCGCTGCAGCTGGCTGAACCCGACGAGGCGCATATCCTTCGCTTCGGCCTGCGTCGACTGGTAGGCGCGGCTCCCCGTCTCGCTCGTCGTCTGGCATCCGGCAAGAAAGCCGCAGAACAACAGTGCAGCAGCACGACCCTTATTCATTCCTCTTCCTCCTTTCGACATGTTGTTTGCTCAATCCCCCCTGACCCCCTTTGAAAAAAGGGGGGGAAGTTTTTTTGCACCCCCTTTTACAAAGGGGGTCGCTCGTAACACGTGCGGGGGGATTCTACTGGCCGCTCTAACCCAAGTGGGGATTCTGCCACCCCTGAAGGGGTTTGCTCAGGCGGCACGCGTGTCCGCTTCGGACAGCGCGACCTTCACCCGCTCCGGCAGCATCGGCAGCGAGCGCACGCGCGCGCCCGTCAAGCGGAAGACCGCGTTGGCGATCGCGGGCGCCATCGGCGCGACGCCGATCTGGCCGGCGCCCGAGGACTCGCCCACCGCCCCCTCGACGATCCGGATCTCGATGTCGGGAATCTCGTCGATGCGCGGGACGGGGTAATCGTGGAAGTTCGACTGCTGCACGATGCCGTCCCTGATCGAGATCCGCTCACGGAGGCCCGCGGACAGGCCCCACACAATCCCGGTCTCGAGCTGCTGGCGCAGGTGGCGCGGCTGGACCGCGGTGCCCGGATCGGCGGCCGCCCATACCTTGTGGACCTTGATACGCCCGCTGGCGCGGTCGACCGACACTTCCACCACTTCCGCGATCTGGCAGTTCCAGCGCCCGCCGTGGTTGTAGGCGACGCCGAGGGCGGTGTCGCTTCTCTTGCGGTCCCAGCCCGACATCTGCCGCACGAGCTCCAGCAGGCGCCTGCCGCGCGCATCGGAGAGCAGCTCGAGCCGCAGCGCGAGGGGATCCTTGCCGAGCTTCGCGGCGACCTCGTCCACGAACGATTCCACGGCGAAGATCGTGAAGCCGTTGCCGACCGCGTTCCAGTAGCCGACGGGCACGCCGCCCGCCCGGTGGATGTACTCCTGGTGCCGGTTCGGGATGCCGTAGGGCTGCGTGAGCCCCACCGCGACCGAGCCGTCCATGCCCGGGCTCTTGTCCCAGACGACCTTGCGCGAGCGCAGCGCGGGCGCATCCGCGACGAGGCGATGGCTCCAGCCCGTCACCTTCCCGTCGGCGGAGAGCGCGGCGTCCATGTGCTGTGCCGAGAGCGGGCGGTACGCCCCGTGCCGCACGTCGTCCTCGCGGCTCCAGATCACCTTCACCGGCTTGCCCATCGCCTTGCTCAAGATCGAGGCCTCGGCGTTGGCGAGCTGCTCGAGCTTGGCGCCGAAGCCGCCGCCGAGGAAGGTCGTGGTGACGCGCACCTTTTCCGGAGCCAATCCCGTTACCCGCGCGCACGCCTCCTGCGCCCAGGTCTGCCCCTGGGTCGGCGCCCAGACTTCGAGGTCGTCGCGCATGAGCCATGCCGTGGCGGCAAACGGCTCCATGCACGCGTGGTGGACGTGATCCGTCACGTAGTCCGCCGACACCGTCTGCGCCGCCGCCTTCATGGCCGCGTCGAAATCGCCGGCGGCGCCGAAGCTCACGCCTTTCGCCGCGCCGTCGGCGGCGACCGCGGCCCACGCCTTCTTCTTCGCCTCGCTGTCGTACTGGGAAGCCAGAGAGCCCGTGCGCCACTCGACCTTGAGCGCGCGCTTGCCCTTGACCGTCGCCCAGTAGTCCGTGCCCACCACCGCGACGCCGTGCGGGAGCTCGACGACTTTGAGGACGCCTTCGATCGCCAGCGCGGCGGCCGCGTCCACCTTCACCGGCCCGTTCTCCGCGCCGTCCCCATAGAGCGGGTGCGGGAGCGTCGCCACCGGCGGGCGCAGCACCGACGCGTAGAGGAGCGCGGGCATGTGCACGTCGATGCCGTACTTGGCTGAGCCGTTCACTTTCAGCGGCACGTCGAGGCGGTTCACGTCGCGGCCGATGAGGCGCCACTGCGCGGAGGGCTTCAAGTCAGCCGGCGTGAGCTGCGGCGCGTCGAGCTTGATGTCCTCGAACTTCGCGATCTCCATGTAGGAGAGCTTGCGTCCCGAGGCGGCGTGCACCACGTGGCTCGGCACGGTCGCGCACTCGGCGGCGGGCACGCCCCAGCTCCGCGCGGCGTTCGCGATCAGGATCGCGCGCGCCTGCGCGCCGGCGAGGCGCATGATGCTCCAATAGCCCTGGGTGCTGCGGCTGCCGCCCACGCCCTGCACGGCGTTGTAGTCGGGGTTGATGTAGGCCTTGTCCGACGGCGCCTGCTCGACCCGCACGTGGCGCCAGTCGGCGTCGAGCTCCTCCGCGAGGATCAGCGGGAGCGAGGTGTAGATGCCCTGCCCCATCTCCGCTGTGGGGCACTTGATGGTGATGGTGTTCTCGCTGTTCGAGACGTGCACCCAGGCGTTGACGTCGAGATCACCCTCCTCACCGCACGCGCTCGCGTCCACCGCACGCAGCAGCCCGTTCGCGCCGAGCACGAAGCCGAGGGCGAGCCCGCCGGTCTGCTTCAGAAAGCGGCGGCGACCGCGATTGAAGTCGTCAGTCATCAGTCGTCACCCGTCACGCTTCTTTCGCGGCGCGCTGTATCGCCGCGACGATGCGGTGATACGACGCGCAGCGGCAGATGTTGGGCTTCATGTACTCGACGATCTCGGCACCGGACGGCCTGGGCTTGTCCTTGAGCAGCGCCGCGGCGCGCATGATCTGGCCCGACTGGCAGTAGCCGCACTGCGGCACCTGCTCGGCGATCCACGCCTTCTGCAACGGATGGCTCGAATCCGGCGACAGCCCCTCGATCGTCGTCACGCTCTTCCCCGCCACGTGCTGGATCTCGAGCGTGCAGGAGAGCGCCGGGCGCCCGTCCAGGTGCACGGTGCAGGCGCCGCAATGACCGGCGCCGCAGCCGTACTTGGTGCCGGTCATCTTCAGGTTCTCCCGCAGCACCCACAGGAGCGGGGTGTCGGGGTGAACCGTGACCGAGCGCTTGGCGCCGTTCACGACGATCGTCGTGGTGATCATCTGCGACATGGCGTCGGCCTTACGCGAGTCTGCCCTGCTCCGCCAGCGCGACCTTCACCCGCTCCGCGAGCATCGGCTGCTGGCGCAGCCGCGCGCCGGTGAGCTGGAACACCGCGTTGGAGATCGCGGAGGGCACGAGCGGCGTCGCCATCTGCCCCGCCCCGGTCGGGTGGTTGCGCGTCTGGACGAGCTTCACGTGGATCTGCGGCACGTCCGCCATGCGCGGGACCTGGTAGTTGAAGAAGTTCGACTGCTCCACCTTCCCGTCGGCGATGGTGATGCGCTCGGTCAGTGCGAGCCCCAGGCCGTAGACGATCGAGCTCTCGGTCTGGGCGATCACGTTGTCCGGGTGCACGGCCACGCCGCAGTCGATCGCGCACCAGAAGTCGTGCACCGTAATTGCGCCGCTCTCCTTGTTCACGGACACTTCCGCGATCCCGGCCACCTGCGTGCCCGAGTAGTCGAGGTACGCGACGCCCAGCCCGCGGTCCGGGCGCTTGCGGCTCCAGTCCGCCATCTTCGCGACTTCGTCGAGCACGTTGCGGGCGCGCTGCGCGAGCGGGGTCTTGTCGAGCAGGCGCTTGCGGAACTCGAGCGGGTCCACGCCCTGCTTGACGGCGAGCTCGTCGATGAACACCTCGTTCGCGAAGCTGTTCTGGCCCACGCCGATCGCGCGCAGGGGATTGGTGCGCATCCCGGTCGGCTGCATCAGGCCCTCGGTCAACCGCGCGGGGATCGCGTAGGTCGGGAGCTCCGTGCCGCGCATCGCGATGTTGTCTCGCCCCTTGGAGACCTTGTAGCGCACCGGGTCCATGAACGCGAGCACCTCGTCGCACACCACGCGGTGGTGCCACGCCACGACCCGGCCCGAGTCGTCGAGCGCGGCGCGGATGCGGTTCACGTACAGCGGCCGGAAGCGGCCGTTGTGCACGTCGTCCTCGCGCGTCCACAGGACCTTCACGGGGCGCCCGGCCGCCTTCGACATGAGCACGGAGTCGACGATGAACTCCACGTCGCGGTTGCCGCGCCGGCCGAAGCCGCCGCCGAGCAGCGTGCCGTTGAACTTCACGCGCTCGACCGGGATGCCGAGCGCGCCCGCCACGGCGACGACCGTGATGCTCTGGCTCTGGGTGCCGGCCCAGACTTCCACGGCATCGCCGGCCGGCGACACCGCGGCCACCGAATTGAGCGGCTCCATCTGCGCGTGATAGGCGTAGTCGGCCCGGTACTCGCCTTCGACGATGCGCGTCGCCCTGGCGAGCGCGGCGGGCACGTCGCCGTGGGTCTCCCACGCGATGCCGCTCTGCGCGGGATCGCGCGCGACGGCCGTGAAGGCCTCGAACCCCTTCGCGCTGGAGAAGCCCGTGCCGCGGGCGCGCTTCCAGGTGACGGCGAGCGCGTTCTTCGCCTTGAACGCCGCCCACGGCGTCTCGGCGAGCACGCCCACGCCGTACTTGAGCGGAACGACGCGGATCACGCCTTCGATCGCGCGCGCCGCGGTTTCGTCGATGCGCTCGGGCGCCGCGCCCTCGGTCGGCTCGCGCAGGATCGCGCCGTAGATCATCCCCGGCACCTGCACGTCGATGCTGTACTGCGCCGTGCCGTTCACCTTCGACGGAATGTCCACCCGCGTGACGTCGTGGCCGATCAGCCGGAACTGCGCGGTGGCGAGCGGCTCGACCCCGACCTCGGGCGCGGTGGCCGGCACCTTCGCGAACGCCGCGATCTCGCCGTAGGAGAGGCGCCGCCCGGATTTCTCGTGCAGCGCGAAACCCGGAATCGTCGTCACCTCGCCGCCGGGAACACCCCAGCGCTCCGCCGCATTGTCGATCAGCACCTGGCGCACCTGCGCGCCGAACTGGCGCTGGCTGTTGAAGTAGCCGGTGACGGTCGCGCTGCCCGCGGTGTACTGCTCGCCGCCGAAGAGCGGGTTGCCGTAGACCTTGCCGGTTGGATAGGCCGGCACGATCTTCACCTTCGACCAGTCGGCGTCCATCTCGTCCGCCACGATGCGCGGGAGCGACGTGAGCGACCCCTGCCCCATCTCGGCCGCGGGCGACTGGATCTCGACCGTGCCGTCGGTGTAGAGCGTGACCCACGGGTTGATGACGGCCCGCTTCGCCGCCGCCTGCGCGCGCAGGAGCTTCGGCGCGCCGACCGCGATTCCGAACGTCAGCCCGGCCGTTCCGAGCATGAAGCGGCGTCGGCCGGCGCTGGTGACTCGTGACTCGTGACTGGTGACTTGCGTCCCCGCGGCGCGGGATACCTTCATCCTTCCACGTTCATCCTTCATCCTTACCGTCATACCGCCTCCTTGATCGCGCGCTCGATGGCGCGCACGATCCGCGGATAGGTGCCGCAGCGGCAGATGTTCGAGCTCATGTAGTCGACGATCTGCGCCCGGGTCGGGTTGCGGTTCTCCTTGAGCAGCGCCGCGGCGCGCATGATCTGGCCCGACTGGCAGTAGCCGCACTGCGGCACGCGCTCGGCGACCCATGCTTTCTGCAGCGGGTGGCTGCCGTCCGGCGACAGCCCCTCGATGGTGGTGACGCTGCGCCCGGCGAGATCCTTGATCGGATTCAGGCACGCATAGTTGGCCTTGCCGTCGATGTGGACGGTGCACGCGCCGCACTGGCCGGCGCCGCAGCCGAACTTCGTGCCCGGCAGCTTCAATTGCTCGCGCAGCACCCACAGGAGCGGGGTGTCGGGCAGGGCGGTGACGGTGTGACGCTGGCCGTTGACGGTGAGCGTCGTGGTGATCATCTGGGACATGCAGCCTCCTCCGTCGATTGTTCCCTCATCCCCAACCCTTCTCCCGGGGGGAGAAGGGAACTGGAAGCTCCCCTCTCCCTCTGGGAGAGGGGCTGGGGGTGAGGGTGGATCTCTCTCCCGCGCCATTCCCTCGGAGGCAAACTTTTTTGGTATGCGGCGCGCATTGATTCTAGCCCCAAACGACGGCTCCGAGTCCGCCCCATGGCCGCCTGTCTCACCAAAAAATCAGTCCCCTCCCCATAAGACAGGGGAAGGGCTAGGGTGGGGGTGGAAAATAGTATCCTCGGTATCTCAATCGAACAAAGCAGCGAGGCCCTATGGCAGGCAACGGAACCACCAGGATTTTCGCGGGCGCGGGACAGGGCGAAGCCAAATTTCGGGGCAAGTACCGCGGCGGGCTCTACCGGCGCAGCCCCGGCGACGGCGCGTGGCAGGCGCTCGCCCGGGGCCTCCCGGAGAACGTCGAGGTGCGCACGATCCTCGTCCACCCGCAGGATTCGAACGTCATCTACGTCGGCACCCAGGACGGGGTTTACCGCAGCACCGACGGCGGGGAGCGTTGGGAGCGCCTGGGCTTCCCCGAGAAGAACGTCGTGATCTGGACGCTCGGCATCCACCCGACGCGCCCGAAGACCCTCTTCGCCGGCGCCGCGCCGGTCGCGGTCTACCGCAGCGACGACGGCGGGGACAACTGGCGCCGGGTGCCGGGGGCCAAGTCTCCCGCGCACTGCGAGCGCGCGGACTTCGACACGCGGACGATCCGCATCACCTTCGACCCCAGCCGCCCCGACGACGTCTACGTCGCGCTGGAAGTGAGCGGCGTGATCGGGAGCCGCGACGGCGGCGAGACGTGGACCGACCTCTCCTCTTCCCTCTTCAAGCTGGCCGAGCAGCCGCACCTGCAGAGCAGCGTGGGCGGCCGCCACTGCGGCCACTGCGAAGGCATGCTCGACTCGCACGCGCTCGCGATCAGCAGCGCGGCGCCCGGCACGGCGTTCCTCGCGGTGCGCATGGGCCTCTTCCGCAGCGACGACCGCGGCTCGACCTGGCGCGACACGGAGGTCGGCCGCTTCTCGCCGCTCAAGTACTGCCGCGACGTGATCGTGTCACCCCACGATCCAAAAGTGATGTACGCGGCACTCTCCCAGGCCGCGTTCAGCACCGCAGGCTCGCTCTACCGCAGCGACGACATCGCGCAAACCTGGAAGCGCATCGACCACGGGGTGAAGGCGGAATCGACGGTGATGGCGGTGTCGACGCACCCGAAGGATCCCGCGCGCGTGTGGTGCGTTACGCGCAGTGGGCAGGTGATCGGGACGGAGGATGGCGGCAAGTCGTGGGCGGACTATCGCCTGCCCGAGGGCGTGCACGACGTCTACACCGTCGCCTGCGTCTGAATACCCGTTCGCAGAGAACGCTCGCAGAGGAAAGCAGATGCCAGTCGAGGACATGTACCACCAGGGGATGCGGCGCCTCCAGGACGCCCGCGAGACGCGCCCCCTGGCCGATCGGCTCAACCAGGTCACGGTGCGCACGGCCTTCACGGACGACGACCGCCAGTTCATCCAGCTCTGCGCCATGTGTTTCGTGGCGACAGCGGACGCCGACGGCCGTCCCGACTGCTCCTACAAGGGCGGCTTACCGGGATTCGTGCGCGTGCTCGACGAGCGCACGCTGGCGATGCCGGACTACGACGGCAACGGGATGTACAGGACGTGGGGCAACGTGCTGGTCAATCCGCACGTAGGACTGCTGTTCCTGGACTTCGAGCAGCCCAAGCGCATACGGGTCAACGGCACGGCGAAGCTCAGCGAAGACGATCCCCTGCTCGCCGAGTTTCCGGGCGCGGTATTCATCGTGCGCGTCACCGCCACGCAGATCTTCCCGAACTGCCCGCGCTACATACACAAGATGCAGGTGGTCGAGCACTCGGCATACGCGCCGCGGCCGGACTACACGCCTCCAGTTCCGGCCTGGAAGACGTTCGACAGCTTTCGCGATGCGCTGCCGGCGCGTGACCGGCCGACGCAGGAGAAATGAGCAACCGCTCAATCATGAAGTAGAGGTGCGGGGCGACTGAGCGCACCTCGACGGCATTAATGAAGAAGCGATCACTCGTTCCAACGATATTCCTCCAGGCAGTCATCGTGCTCGTGGGCATTGGAGCTCTTGCTCTCATGCTGTGGGAACCCCACCTCGAAGGCAGAAACGCGCATGCCACACTCTTTGAGATCTATTTCAAAGATCCATTCCTGGCGTATGCGTATTTGTCGTCCATTCCATTCTTCGTGGCGCTCTATCAAGCGTTCAAGCTCTTGGGATACATCGCAGAGAACAAGTTCTTCTCGCAGGCTTCCGTGAAAGCTCTGCGGACGATAAGAGCTTGTGCGTTGGCGATCGTCGGTCTTGTCGCGGGTGCAGAGCTTTTCATTGTGCTGGGTAGCAGCGATGATCGTGCAGGCGGGGTTTTTGTAGGCATCCTCATCGCGTTCGGTTCTGTCGTTATCGCCGCCGTGGCGGCGGTGTTTGAACGGATTTGGCAGGATGTCGTGGATATGAAATCCGACAATAAAATGGAGAAAATAGGTCCAGCCTAAGATTTTCGTAGCGGCCACCGCCGCTCACCACATCGATCCGCTCTGACTTTCCCCGTTACGGCTGGCAGCCCCTGATTGCGCTTCGCCCCTTCCGGGCAACAGTCCCTCTCCAAATACTTTAGCCACCCTGTCGAACTCCGGGGCCCCCAAACGACTAAGGGTGTAGGACGACAAAACAGACTTAGGAGATTTCCCATGAAATTCATGATGCTGATGATTCCCGCCGTCTATCACGGCAACAAGAAGCTGGAGAACTTCAAGCCCGATCCGGCGATGGTCGAGAAAATGGGCAAGTACAACGAGGAACTGCGCAAGGCCGGCATGCTGGGCGACATCAACGGCCTGCATCCCCTTTCCAAGGGCGCCCGCGTCTCCTTCGCCAAGGGCAAACCGTCCGTAACCGACGGGCCGTTCATCGAGGCCAAGGAAGTGCTCGGCGGTTACTGGATGATCGAGGCGAAGTCGAAGGAAGACGTCGTGAAGTGGGCGCAGCGCTGTCCCGCCCAGGACGGGGACACCATCGAGATCCGCCAGATCTTCGGTCCCGAGGATTTTCAGAAATAGCTGGAGTCCGTTTCCGTGCCCGTCGCCCCGTTCATGCTTCGACTCCGCTCCTTCGCGCTACGCTCAGCACGAACGGCCAGCGTTTAACTTTGTGGAACGACTTTCAGTCACCCGAATCCCTCTTGATTTTTGCAGGAGCCGAAATGGCCAAGAAACTCCCGAAGAACACGATCTGCCTGTGGTACGACGGCGCCGCTCTGGACGCCGCCAAGTTCTACGCCGCGACTTTCCCCGACAGCAAAGTGGGCGAGGTAATGCGCGCGCCCGGCGACTTCCCCGACGGCAAGCAGGGCGACATCCTGACCGTCGAGTTCACCGTGGCGGGCATTCCCTGCGTCGGGTTGAACGGCGGGCCGATGTTCAAGCACAACGAGGCGTTCTCGTTCCAGATCGCGACCGACGACCAGGCTGAAACCGATCGCCTGTGGAACGCGATCGTGGGCAACGGCGGCCAGGAAAGCGCGTGCGGGTGGTGCAAGGACAAGTGGGGGCTCAACTGGCAGATCACGCCGCGCGCCCTGATCGACGCGATCACCGACCCGGATCGCGCGGCGGCGAAGCGCGCGTTCGACGCGATGATGGAGATGGGCAAGATCGACATCGCCGCGATCGAGCGCGCGCGGCGAGGTTGAAGCGCCCCGTTCATATTTCGACTCCGCCTCGCTACGCTCAATACGAACGGATTTCCAACGATCCAGAATTAAGGCTCCCGTTCGTATTTCGACTTTGCTGCGCCGCGCTCAATACGAAGGGAGTTCTGGCGAAATCGACCTCACTTCGCCATCGACTCCACCACCTCGCGCGCCCACGCCGGGACCTCCTCGCGATAGCGCGCCACGTCGGCTCCCCGGCGGCGGAAGTAGAGCGCCATGCCGCCCTGGTAGACGAGCGAGACCACGATCAGGCTCGTGTACCACATCGTAGTGACGCCGGCGACGATCGTCTGGACGTCGACGCCCAACTCCTGGGCGCCGCCGAGCTGCTGCAGCAGCTCGCTCGAAACAGGCGGGGCCGTGAGGCCATACGCGCCGTAGAGCGCGATCGCCCCGAAGAGCGCCAGCTCGCCCCACGCCAGGCGCAGCGGCGCAGCCATGTCGGCGTGCAGCAGGCGAGCCGACTGGGCGCGCTCGTAGAAACCGATAGCGAGCAGGACGGCGCCGATCATCAGGCCAACCAGGTCCACTCCCTCGACGAGCGCGAACCCCAGGCTCAACCCGCCGAAGATCGCGTAGCCCGTGCCGTTGCCGATGCCGACTTTCGCCGCGCGCGCGAGCGGGCGGTGCAGCTCCGCAGCGCGGGTGAGCCCGGCGCGATACTCCGCGTGCGATGGTGTCGATTCGGCCTGCGGCGTGGACATCGGATTGATCACTGACAAACACTACCATGTTATCCCCGCTCGATTGCTCTCCGAACGGGCGGGGACTACAGTGGGCCATAACATACAAAGCGAGGAGACCACCATGACGAGCTGCGTCCGCCCGGGCTGGATCACGAACACCATCGCGCTGCTGGGCTCCTGCCTCGCCGCGGGCGCCGCGCAGGCCGCTGATCCCGCGTATCCCACCCGCCCTGTCCGCCTGATCGTCACCTTCGCGCCGGGCGGCGGCGTCGATGCTACGGCGCGCATCGTCGCTCCGAAGCTCTCCGAGTCGATGGGCCAGAACTGGATCGTAGACAATCGCACCGGCGCCGCCGGCAACATCGGGAGCGAGATCGTCGCGCGCGCCAATCCGGACGGCTACACCGTGTTGCTGGCGCTCGACACCCAGCTCTCCGCGAACCCGAGCCTCTACGAGCTGCCGTTCAACGTCGAGAAGGACCTCCAGCCGATCATCATCCTCGCCGTGAGCGACCAGATCGTCGTCGTGCATCCGGGCGTTCCCGCCAAGACGGTGAAGGAGTTCGTCGCCCTCGCCAAGTCGAAGCCCGGTGCCATGCGCAACGGATCGGCCGGCGTAGGCAGCTCGAACCACCTCGCCGCCGAGCTCTTCAAGTATGTGACCGGCATCAACATGGTGCACGTCCCGTACAAAGGGGCGGGCCCCGCGTTGATTGCCATCCTCTCGGGCGAGATCCAGATGAACGTCAGCTCCACCGCCTCCACGATCGGGTATATCAAGGACGGGCGGCTGCGCGCCCTGGCGAGCACCGGTCTCAAGCGCGGCAAGGCGCTGCCGGACTTGCCGACGGTGGCGGAGTCCGGCTACCCCGGATTCGAGGCGATCCAGTGGTACGGCCTGGTCGTGCCCGCCGCGACGCCGAAGCCCATCGTCGCGCGCATCCACAAGGACTCGGTCAAGGCGCTGGAAAATGCCGACGTGAAGGCCGCGATGGACCGCCTGGGACTCGAGCAGGACATCACCACGCCGGAAGAGCTGCGCGCGCGCGTCAAGAAGGAGACGGCGAAGTGGACCAAGATCATCAAGGACGCAGGGATCCGCGTTCAGTGAGGCGCCGAAAATAACGAAATAACGCCTGGCAAAGTTAGAGACGTCACGCCGGGCAGCAAGGCGTCCTGAAAACGGATCGGGGGAATTGAGATGAGCGATGGGCCGGGCCGCTATGGCGGCTATGGATCGCGTCCCAGGCCGCCGGGCTCCGCGCGTCACTGGATCGAGCCCGTGCCGGAGGGCTGGCAGCGGAATATCGCGCGCGCGCACGCCGCGCTGACGGAGCCCTTCCGCGGCGTGACCACGAACGGGGAGGTGGCGCCGGGTCTCTTTCCGCTGCGGCGGACCGGCATCAGCACGGGGCCGATCGCGCGGGCGGCGGCGGCCTTCGTGAAGCTCCTCAATGACGCCCAGCGCCGCGCTGCCCTGCACCCGATCGTGTCCCCGAACTGGCGCAAGTGGGCCAACTGGGAGCAGTTCGCGCTGCGCCATGGGATGTCCCTGGAATCGATGAACGCCGCGCAGCGCGCCGCGGCGCTCGATCTCATGCGGGAAAGCCTGAGCGTTCGCGGCTTCGATACGGCGCGCAACGTCATGAAGCTCAACCACGTGTTGGGCGAGATCACCGGCAACTGGGAGAACCTGGGCGAGTGGGACTACTTCCTGTGCCTCTTCGGCGAGCCCTCCGCCGACGCGCCGTGGGGCTGGCAGATCGACGGCCATCACCTCGACATCAACTACTTCGTGCTTGGCGACCAGGTCGTCATGACGCCGGGATTCTGGGGCGCCGAGCCCACGCTCGCCGATCGCGGCAAGTACCAGGGTCTGCGCGAATTCGCAGCCGAGGAACGCGAAGGGCTGGCGCTCATCCGGGGGCTTTCGGCAGCCCAGCGCGGGCGCGCGATCCTCTACGAGTCGATGCTGACCAAAGACCAGCCGGCTGAGCGCTATACGCCCAACGACGGGCGGCAGCAGGCGGTCGCGTTCAAGGACAACGTGGTGATCCCGTTCGAGGGCCTGCGCGCCGACGCGATGAGCAAGGGGCAGCGCGAGCTGCTCGTGGACCTGATTCGCGTCTATACGAGCCACCTGCGCCCCGGGCACGACCAGGAATGGTTGGGCAAGGTGCAGCGCCACCTGCACGAAACCTGGTTCGCGTGGATCGGCGGCTACGGCGACAACGACACGTTCTACTACAAGATCCACAGCCCGGTGCTGCTGGTCGAGTTCGACATGCACAAGGGCGTGTTCCTCGACAACGACGAGCCGGAGAAATTCCACGTCCACACCGTCGTGCGCACCCCGAACGGCAACGACTACGGCATGGACCTGCTGCGGCAGCACCTCGCGCGTCACCACCACGCGCCGTAGCGCCGCGATGAGGAGCCGCGCACGTCTCGTTCTCGCGCTGGCGCTGGCCGTGCCGGCGGCGCCGGCTGCCGCGCAGGCCTACCCCGCGCGGGCGGTCACGATTTTCGTCGGCCTGGGGACACAGTAGGGTCTGACCCTACTTGGGGTCTGACCCTACTTGGGGTCTGACCCTACTTGGGGTCTGACCCTAAGTACCTGCGAAGGACCGAAGGCGTAGCGCCACCGCGCGGCTGCCCAGCGCTATGGCGACCCCGGCCACCGCCAGCACGGCCGCGATACCAAACGTCACCCGCATGCCCCGCCCCACCGCCTCGGGAAGCGCCGTCGTCAGCTCCGAGACGCCCGACGCGGCGGCGAAGACGGCGCCCATGACCGATGCGCCGGTGATGAGGCCGAGATTGCGCGACAAGTTGAGCATCCCGGAAACGACGCCACGCTGGTCAGGACGAACGTCGGCCATGACCGCCGTGTTGTTGGCCGTCTGGAACAGCGCGTAGCCGAGCGTGATGATGACGATCGGGCCCACATAGCCAGGAACGCCGAGCGTCGCCGGCGTCATGAACAGGATGAAGGACCCGGCGGCGATTCCGGCCAGCCCGGCGATGGTGATGCGCTGCGCGCCGAACCGGTCCGCAACACGCCCGGCCGGCACGCCGCTCAGCGCGACGACGACCGGACCCACCGACAGGATGAGCCCCGCCAGCGCCGTGTCGAGGCCCAGTCCCCGGGACAGGTAGAACGGTCCGACCACCAGCGTCGCCATCATCACCGTTGAAACGAGCGAGCTCGTGACGAGGCCCGCCGTCAGCAGCGGATCCCGGAGCATGGCCAACGGAATCAAGGGTGACGCCGCCCTCGTCTCGGCAACCACGAACGCGAAGACGCCGAGGGCTGCCGCCAGCAGCAGGACCGGGTTCATCGAGCCGGAACTCCCCTGCCCGATGGTCACGCCGAGCGCATACGCCGCGAGCGTCAAAGCGAGGAGCGCCGTGCCCACGATGTCGAAACCGGGCCTGGCGGTCGTCCGCTCCCGGCCATCCGCGGGCAGGAAGCGACGCGAGAGAACGAGTGCCAGCACGCCCAGCGGAACGTTGATGAGGAAGATCGCCTGCCAGCCAAGCCCGGCGATGAGGACACCGCCGAGGGATGGACCGACGGCGGTGCCAACCGCGGATGCGGCGCCGAGCAGGCCCATCGCGGTTCCGGTTTTCTCCCTTGGAACGGACTCGCTCACGAGCGCCATGGCGAGAGCCACCATGATCGCCGCACCGAAGCCTTGTGCTGCCCGGCCGGCGATCAGGAGCCCGAGCGTCGGCGCAACGCCGCACAGTCCCGAAGCGAGCGTGAAGAGCGAGATGCCAATGAGGAGCAGCCGTCTCCGGCCGATCACGTCACCCAGCCGTCCGGCGGTGACGACCAGGGTGGTCACCGCGAGGAGATAGGCGATGACGACCCACTGGACTTGCTGGAACGAGCCATCGAAGGCCTCGGCCAGCGTCGGCAACGCCACGTTGGCGATGCTGGTGCCGAGCGCTGCAAGCAGCGTGCACAACCCCAGGCTCGCCAGCGCCCCGGCCGGCCCGGCCCTGCTACGCGAAATGTCCATGACGCCTCCTTTTTCTTGCCCTTGCACAGGCAGTGCCGGTAGTCTGGAACTTCAAGTCAACTTGAGGTCAAGAGGGCCAGGATGGACATCACCGAAGTCGCGCGCCGCTCCGGCGTCCCGGCGTCGACGCTGCGCTTCTACGAGGAGAAGCGCCTCATCGCCTCCGTCGGCAGGCGCGGGCTGCGCCGTGTTTTCAATCCGAAGGTTCTGGAACGGCTCGCGCTGATCGCCCTCGGCCGGGCCGCCGGCTTCTCGCTCGACGAGATCGGACGCATGTTCGCGCCGGACGGACGGCCGCGCATCGACCGGCGACTGCTCGCACAAAAGGCGGACGACCTGGACGGCACGATCCGCAAGCTCGCCGCCGTTCGCGACGGCTTGCGGCACGCGGCTGCCTGCCCTGCACCGAGCCACCTCGAGTGCCCGACGTTTCGCCGCCTCATGCGGGCCGCCGCCTCCGGCGCCATCGCCCCGCAGAGCGCGAAAATGGACCGTATGTCGAATTCCGGGGCCGCCAAACGACCAAAGGGGTAGGACAACAACCCACACCCGCACCGCGAAGGCCGCGCTCGAGACAAGTTGCAGAATCCAGCGCGAAGACACCCTCCCGCCCCGACAACGCAACCTAGTTTTTCTACTCCAGTCGGCAAGAAAATCTCCGCTGGATCGATGCAGTAATTTCACACGATCCGTGTCTCATGTGCCTTGTGACGCCACGACCGCCGGCGTCGGACATTTGTGTCTCATTTATTGCAAGGCAACGGGAGGTCGACATGCGAAGCAAGCGCAGCAGTGGAGTACCGATCGGCGCCGCCCTGGCGCGGATCAACCTGAGCGACGCCGAGCGTCGCATCGCCCAGGATTCCCTGGTGAAGGGCGAGCTGGTCGCCGATCTCATCATCGGCGCCGCGAGGGGCATCTCGTACCTGATCCAGCGCCTCAGGCGCAGCTCGCGGCCGCGGGCCCTCAGATCGTCCAACTGGCCGTCGTGATCCGTTCGCCCTGAGCGTAATGCGAACGCCGTGGAGTCGAAGGGTGAACAACGCCCGTTCATGTTTCGACTCCGCCGGCCTACGCTCAACACGAACGGTCGAGCGCCGACTTTGCTACTCGTTCCGGATGCCCGCCTCGCGGATGACCTTCGAGTATTTGGCGACGTCGCTCTCGACGAGCTTGCCGAAGGCTTCGGGAGTGCTCCCCTGTACGTCGTAGCCCTGGTCCACGAGGCGCTGCTGCACGTCCGGCATCGCCACGGCTTTCAGGACCGCAGCATTGACGGTCCTGATGATGGCGGGCGGCGTGCCGGCCGGGGCGAGGAGCCCTACCCAGCTCTCGAGCTCGACGCCCTTCACCGTCTCGGCGATCGTCGGGATGTCCGGCGCGAGGCGCGAGCGCTTGCTGCTCGTCACCGCCAGGACTCGCACGCGCCCCGCCTTCGCGAACTGCATGCTGGAGGCGAGGCTCACGATGCTCATCGCCACCTCACCCGAGAGGAGCGCGTTCATCGCCGGGTTGCCGCCCTTGTAGGGGACGTGCGTGATGTCGGTGCCGGTCGCGAGCTTGAGCATCTCGGCCGTGATGTTCCCCACCGTGCCGTGCCCGGCCGAGCTGTAGGCGAGCTTCGACGAGCGCGCGAGGACGATCAGCTCCTTCATCGACTTGACCGGCAGCGCCGGTGTCACCGTCACCACGTTCGGCAGGTCGGCGATCTTGATGACGGCGGTGAGATTCTTCAGTACGGCGAGCTTGTCGTGCAGGATCGCGTTCGGCGCGAGGTTGGCGTTCAGCATCACGAACGTGTAGCCGTCAGGTACCGCCTTCGACGCGAGCTCGGTGCCCACCATCACGCCCGCACCCTGCCGGTTGTCCACGACGACCGACTGCCCCCACATCGCGGAGAGCGGCTGCCCCACCACGCGCGCCATGATGTCCAGCCCGCCGCCCGGCGCCGCCGGGACGATGAGGCGGACCGACTTCGTCGGGTAGCTCTCCGCGACGGCGTGACCGAAAGCCACCAGACCCAGCACCGTTACCGCGCCCACCCACCGCCCGCGCTTTCCCATCACTTCACTTTCTTTTCGAGCCACCCGTGAAGAAACGCCGCGATCTCGAGGTTGTTCTTCTCGAGCATCATCATGTGCGCGTTGCCGCGGATGCCGACTTCGGGAAGCCGCACGAAGTCGTGCTCCACGCCCGCCTGGCGCAGGAACTTGGACGTCAGGTGATCGTACGGCGCGTGATACGACGCTTCCGCGGTGAGGACCAGGATCGGGATGCCGGCGAGGTTGACGAGCTTGCGCGCGGGCTCCGCCTGCAGCCAGCCGCGCACGAACTCCGGGCCGTCCGCCTTTCCCTGCTGAACGAACTTCATTTCGGAAGGACTCTTCGCCGGCGGGTCGTAGGTCAGCGGTCCGCGGCTGATCCCCCACGGCCGGCTCAGGCCGTCCTCCTTGAACCAGTCCGGCGCGCCCGTGAACGCGATCTCGTAGACCGGCGGCCCGTTGGGCTCGATCGCGAGGATGCCGCGCACGAGCTTCGGACGCGCGTCGGCGATCGTCCAGCCGAGCGGCCCGCCCTGCGAGTGCGTGAGCAGAACCGCGGGCCCGATGCGCTCCAGCAGCGCCGATCCGGCGTGGCGCATCATCGCCTCCACCGACGCAAGGTCGCCGATGCTCTCGACCTGGGAGGCGAAGAAGTGGTCGAAGTGCAGATCGTCCGCGACGCCGCTTCCGGGCCACTGCGTGTGGAGCTTCGCCTGCGGAAATCCCTTCGTCCGCTCCGGCGCCGTGAAGCGCTCGGCGATCTGGTCCGTGTTGCGGTTCGCGGCCTTGCCGTAGCTCGCGCTGTAGAAGCCCGAGCGCCCGCGCCCCGGCTGGTCGACGACGTACACCGCGCAGCCGTTCGCGACGAAATAGTCGGCCCAGCCGCGCCGGCCATCGGGCGTGCCGAGGAAGTTGACGCCGGTCTGGCCGCCGCCGTGGATCATCACCACCGGATACGGAAAGCGCTTCTGGCGGGGCACCTGGTACTGCACGAACATCTGCCCCATCATCGTGCGCCCGCCGGTCTCGACGTAGCGCCCGCCGACGTGGAAGCAGCCCTGATCGGCGATTTCGAGCGGCTGGCGCTCGTCGAACAGCACATCCTTATCCATGGGTAACACCTTTGGTTTAGGCCAGGGCGAAATTCGGACCGGGTCCACATTTCCCCAAAAATCGGACCCGGTCCACATTTCCGATTCGCCTGGATCCCGGCCTTCGCCGGGATGACGTACCTTAACTGGCGGGCTCCAGCCCGGTCTTCGCGATCACGGCCGCGTTCTTCGCGGACGCGAGGAACTGGATCACCGAGCGCGCGAGCGCAGGATCGCGCGCGGTCGACGCGACGCCGGCCGAGAACACCGACACGCGCTGCACGTCCGGCGGCAGCGGCGTGATGTGCGCGATCCCCGGCACGGGCAGGAGCTCGCTCATCTGCTGGAAGGCGAGATCGGCCTCGCCGCGCGCGACGATCGCGCCGGTGCGCTCGCCGCCGCCCACGAAGCGGCTCCTCGGCAGCATCTCGTCGGCGATGCCCAGGCGCTGGTAGAGCTCCTTCGTCAGGTACTCGCCGCTCACGCTCGCGGAATACGCGACGCACTTCGCCGCGAGAAAGGTCCGCTTGAGCGCCTCGGCCGAGCTCACGTCCGGCTTCGGCGCGCCCGCCCGCACCGCCAGCGCCATGCCGGAGCGCGCGAGGTGCGCATAGCCTTCCCTCACCACCAGGCCCTGCTCCATCAGCTGCTGCTGCAGGCCGTCGGCGACGATCACGATGTCCACCACCTCGCCGCGCTTGAGGCGGTTGGGGATGGAGCTCTCGCCGGTGCCCACCGACGTCGAGGCCGTCACGATCTGCTTTTTCGTCAGCCGCTCGAGCTCGGGCACCAGCGCGAGGTGCGCCGCCGTGAAGGCACCCGAAGTCATCACCCTGAAATCGGTTTCCGCTCCCATGGGTCGCCTACTTGAGGCTGGCGGCCGCTTGCCGGAGCTTCTCCGGCGGCTGCTCGCCGCCGAGCGCGGTGCCCGGCACCAGATACTTGCCCATCGCCAGCGGCCCGATCACCACCGGCTCGAGCCCGACCTCGCGCACGAGGCGCGAGGCGATCTCCAGCGCGCCCTTGTCGTCGCCCGCCATCGGCATGCCGACCGCGCCTTTGTTCTGCGCGAAGCTCGGGAGCCGCGCGTAGCCGATCGCGTTGAAGGTGCGCACGATCTTCGCCCCCGGCAGGTACTCCGCCGTCGCGATGCCCGCCCCCGTCTCGCGCGCCTTCGCACCGACGTCGCCGTCGCGCCCGGTGATGGGATTCGACGCGTCGATCACCACCTTGCCCTTGATGAGGGCGCCCACGTCCTTCGCCACCGCGGGCATCGCGCCGTAGGGCACCGCGATCAGGATCACGTCGCCGAACGCCACCGCCTCCTTCGACGTCCCGGCGCGCGCCTTGCCGCCGAGCTTCGCCGCCAGCGCCTTGTCCTGCTCGAGGTCGAGCGAGGAGAACATCACCTCGTGCCCGTTCCTGAGCCAGATCTCGCCCAGGGTCGAGCCAATGCGGCCGGAGCCTATGGTGCCGATCTTGAGCGGCGCCTGGGCCCAGGCAGGCATAACGCCCAGAGTAAGCCCCGCAGTAATCGTTCCGGCCGCAAACAGAAACTCACGCCTAGTGTTTTTCATCAGGTCTCCGATGTTGATTTCCGGTCATCCTTCATCCTTCACGGGTCAGGCCACCCGGAAGAATCCGCGCTTCGCCCTGTGCAGCCGCTCGAACCCGCTCTTCGTGACGCGGATCATCTCGCCCACCTGCACCCCGGCGCGAGGCTTGCGCTTTTCCTCGCGCGTGGTGACGTTGGGCTGCACCACCACCGTCATGTTCTCCTCCAGCGTCATGTCCGGCAACGGTCCCGCCGGCCGGCTCCCCGAGCCCAGGATGGGCTGGAGGTAGCCGCCGCCGAAGCCGTGCATGAGATCGTCGCACACCGTGAAGCCGCGGTCCTCGATCACGCTGGAAGCGTCGATGATCTGCTGCATCTTCGTGCCGTCGCGCACCACGGCGGTGACGGCGTCGAAGGCCGCTTCGGCCGTCTCGTGGAGGCTGCGGTACAGCGGGCTCGGATCCTCGCCGACCGTGAAGGTGCGCAGCACCTGCCCGGGATAGTCCCACCAGTAGGCGGAGAGCTCGCAGAACACCACGTCGCCCTTCTGCACCTTGCGCGGCGACGGGTGCTGCGGCGGCACGTAGAGGTGCGGCTTCGCCATGGACGTGACGCCGATATAGTGGATCATCGTCGTGCCGCCGTGCTTCACGTAGGCGCTTTCCACGATCGCGGCGAGCTCGCGCTCGGTCAGGCCCGGCCGGGTCTCCGCGAGCAGCGCGGCGAGGCCCGCGTCGCTCATGGCCGCGCCGATGCGCAGCCAGTCGAGCTCCTCCTCGGACTTGACCATTCGCAGGCGTATGTACTCGTTGTTGAGGGGCGACAGGCGCTTGCGGTAGTAGTCCTCGAGCTGGCGGTACTTGGAGGCGGCGAGCGGCCCGATCAGCCCGACCCGCTTCGCCCTGCGCCGCCGCAGCTCCTCGGTGAGCTTCAGGATCCCGCGGTGCTCGCCCCACACCACCTCGACGTCGTGCGCGATCTTCTGCGCGAGCGGATAGTGGTTGAACCACTCGACCGACATCCACATCGGCTCACCAGGGCTGAACACCAGGTACGCTTCCACCGTGCCCGGCCAGCCGGTGACCCACTGCGGCGCGTTGCCCGCGCGGTTCTCGGTGACGATCACCAGGTGGTCCACCCCGGCGCGCTCCATCACTTGCGCGAGCGCCTTGTGGCGGCGGGCGTACTCCGCACGGGAGAAGCGCGGGTAGTCCTGCTCCAGGATCGATTTGAGCCGGGGCTCGAGACGGAACGGCGCGGGCGACTGATGACTCACGCCTCTGCGCTGGGCAATCCTTCTTTCCGGCATCTTCCCTCCCTCGGCTTCGACTCGTCGGTGCGTCTTCACTTCTTCCGCTCTTCAAACAGCGGGTAGGCGTTGGTCTGGCTCGCGGGGCGCACGGGCTGCGCCGGGCGCACCCAGGAGGGGTTGAGCTGCGAAAGGGAGGTGACCCCCATGAGTCCCATCGCGGTGCGGATCTCGACGTCCATCAGCTCGAGCATGCGCTTGAGGCCGGCCTGCCCCGCCGCGGCGAGCGCCCAGCCGAGCATCTTGCCGACCCCGACCGCACGCGCGCCCAGGCACAACGCCTTGATGACGTCGGTGCCCCGCTGCACGCCGCCGTCCCACAGCACCTCGGCGCGGCCGTTCACGGCGGCGACCACTTCCGGCAGCACCTCGATCGTGCCCTGCGCGTGGTCGAGCTGCCGCCCGCCGTGGTTCGAGACGTAGACCACGTCGGCGCCGTGCTCCACCGCGAGGCGCGCGTCCTCCGCGGTAGCGATGCCCTTGAGGATCAGCGGCCCCCGCATGCGCTCCTTCATCCAGGCGACGTCGCTCCAGCTCAGCGCCATCTGGAACGAGGGATCGCCAAAGCCCTCGCGCACGTTGGCGCGGCTCACGATGTCGCGCTCGCGCCGCCCGTAGTAGTTGCGGTCCACGCACACGCACAGCGCCCGGTAGCCCGAGGCCCGCGCGCGGTCGATGATGTCCTCCACCCACTTGCGGTCGGCGCGCACGTAGAGCTGGAAAATGAGCGGCTCCTTCACCGCCGCGGCCGCTTCTTCCAGGCCGGGCTTGGCCGCCGTGCTCACGAAAGCGGTCGTGCCGTGCGCTACCGCGGCGCGCGCCACGTTGCAGACGCCCTGCGGGTGCGCGAAGCCGACGAAGCCGCCGACCGGCGCGAGAAAGACCGGGCTCGACAGCGTGCGGCCGAGGAGCGTCGTGGTGATGTCGATCTTCCGCACGTCCACCAGCACGCGCTGGCGCAGCGCCAGGCTGTCGAGCGCCTGGCGGTTGCGCAGCAGCGTCGTCTCGGAGTCCGCCCCGCCCGAGAGGTGATCCCATAGGTCCTGCGAGAGATTCTTGCGCGCCGTGAGCACGATCTCCTGCAACGACACGAAATTCTCCGCCGCGCGCTCGTCGATCTTCGGGTACTTCTGCTGCGCTGGTCTTTCTTTCCCTGCTTTTTTCGTTTTGGCCATTCTCTTTTCTTCGTTGGTTGGCTGTCTCAATCCCCCCTAACCCCCCTTTGGAAAAGGGGGGAAGTTTTCATGGCACCCCCTTTTTCAAAGGGGGTCGCGCGTGAAGCGAGCGGGGGGATTTTACCTGGTGGCCGTTCCCGGACTCACACGCCCAGGTCCCTCATCACCTTCTCCGAATTGCGCGCCCCTGCCCCCGAGCCCGGCGCGAAGAGCTCGTCGAGCTCAGCCAGCTCATCTGGCGAAAGCGCCAGCTCCGCCGCCGCCGCGTTCTGCTCGACGTTGGCCGCGTGATTGGTGCCGGGGATGGGCACGATGAAATCGCCCTGCTCGAGGAGCCACGCGAGCGCGAGCTGCGACGCCGAGGCCGCCCTTGCCTTCGCCATGTCCTCCAGCCGCTCGACCAGCTTCAGGTTGCGCGCGAGGTTTTCCGGCGCGAACCGCGGATGGCTGCGCCGCCGGTCGCTCTCCGGCAGGTCCTCGAACTTGCGGATGCGCCCGGTCAGCAGGCCGCGTCCGAGCGGCGCGTACGCCACGTAGGCGATCCCGAGCTCCCGGCACGCGGGGATGATCTCCTGCTCCACGTCGCGAAACCACAGCGAGTACTCGGTCTGCAGCGCGACGAGGGGCCAGGTCGCGCGGGCGCGCCGGAGGCTCGCCACGCTCGCCTCGCAGATGCCGACCCAGCGGACCTTGCCCCGCTCCACGAGCCGGCTCATTTCTCCTATCGTGTCCTCGACGGGTACGCCCCGGTCCACCCGGTGCAGGTAGTAGATGTCGATCGAATCGAGGCCCAGCCGCTTGAGGCTCGCATCACAGCACTGCCGCACGTATTCCGGCCGCCCGTTGGTCGCCTTCCCGCCGTCCGGGAGGTCGATGTTGCCGAACTTGCTCGCAACCAGGACCTCGCTGCGGAACGGCCGGATCGCCGCCCCGAGCAGGGTCTCGTGCCGGCCGCCCCAGTAGGCGTCGGAGGAATCGAACAGCGTGATGCCCAGCTCGCGCGCGCGGCGGATCGCGGCGTTGAAGTCCTGCTCCAGCGGATCGCCGGGGCGCACGGGCTGGCTGCCGCGGCCCATGCCGATGGCCGAAACGGTCGGGCCGTCGCGGCCGAGCTTCCGGTATTTCAAGCGGTCTTCTTGCTCGGCGCGCCGGCCTTGTTCGCCCAGTAGCCCGGGTCGGCCTTGGATTTCGCGAGCGCCGCGGCGTCCTCGAAGCCCGGCGCCATCGACGCCGCCGTGCCGGCCATCACCTGGTGGTGGTCGATGTTGAGGAGCCGCAGCCAGCTCTGCTGGCCCATGGTGAGGGCCACGAAGCAGCCGAGCTCGACGAGCTCGGGCTCGCTGAAATGGCGGCGCATGCGCTCCCAGAACCTGTCGTCCGTTTCGAGCCGCCAGGTGATCGCCTCGGCGTAGGCGAGCGCGGCCTTCTCCCGCTCGCCGTACTTCGCCGACTTCTCGAAATTGACGAGATCGTCGGTCTGCGCCTCGTTGAGCTTGCTCTCGAACGCCTTGATCGAGCGCTGGTTGCCGCAGAACTCGCAGGTCACCGCGCGCGAGACGTAGAGACGGCACAGCTCCTTCACCGTGTGGTCGCACACGCCGGTGTGGAAGATGTCGCGCCACGAGTTGGCGAACGACCAGAACGCGCCAGGCACGTGGGCGCGCACCGCGGAGCTTTCCGGGCGCGGCGTGCCCTCGCGCGCGCAGCGCTCCATCTCCGCGCGCATCTCCGGCGTCATCTTGTCCAGTGGAACGTAGCTGATGCGTTGTTTGGCTGCCATGGCGTGCTCCTGTATTCGAATTCGACGCGTTACTGCGCCTGGATGCCGGCCGCTTTGATGACGCGGCCGATATCCGCGATCTCGTGGCGTATGTACTGGCTGAAGTCCTTCGCCTGCACGTCCATCGGGGTATTGGCCAGCGCGGTCAGGCGCTCCTTCACGTCCGGGCTCTGCAGGGCCTTGGCGACGTCGGCGCGGATCTTGTCGACGATGGGTTGCGGCATTTTCGCCGGACCCCACAGCCCGAACCAGAGCACATAGTCGAACTTGGGCACCCCCGACTCGGCGATCGTCGGGAGGTTGGGCACCAGGTCCGAGCGCTTGATGCTGCTGATGGCAAGGCCACGGAGCTTCCCCTCCTTGATGAACGGGATGCCGGCCGACAGCGGGCAGAAGTAGTAGTCCACGCGGCCCCCGATGATCTCGGTCAGGATCTCGGGCGTGCCCTTGTACGGCACGTGGGTGACGCTGATGTGCGCGTCGAGCTTGAGCTTCTCGATGTTGAGGTGAGTGCCGCTGCCGACGCCGGCCGAGGCGAAGTTGATCTTGTCACCGCGCGTCTTCGCGTCCGCCAGGAAATCGGCGAACGTACGGACCTTGGCGTTGATGTTGGCCACCAGCACGTTCGGCGTGTAGGTAAGCGGCGCGATGTCGGTGAAGTCCTTCTGCGTGTCGTACGGCAGCTTCGCGTAGATCCACGGGTTCACCGCGTGCGCGTTGGAATTGATGATGAGCGTGTAGCCGTCCGGGGCCGAGCGCACGCCGATCGCCGAGCCGATGGAGCCGCCCGCGCCGCCCCGGTTGTCGGCGAGCACGTTCTGCCCCCACATCTCGGTCAGCTTCTGCGTCACGATGCGGCCGACGATGTCGGTCGCGCTGCCCGCCGGGAAGGTGATGATGACCCGCACCGGCCGTTCGGGCCAGGCGGCGAGCGCCTGGCCGGCGCACAGCAGCGCGGCGAGCAGGGTCCATTTGATGTGGCGTGTCATGTCGGTCTCCTCGAGTCGTTCATTATGAGTTATCTGGTAGCCGTTCCGCTCCTATACTACGCCTACCCCCTGGATTTCGATCACGATGCCCGGGCGCGCAAAGGCGGTCACCGTGATGAGCGCGCTCGCCGGAAACCGCCCGTCCGGAAAAAAGCCCGCCCGCAGCTTCACGAACGCGTCGCCGTAGCGTGCGTCGTTGATGAAGACGGTCATCGTCACCAGGCTGGCCAGCGAGCCGCCGGCGCGCTTCAACGTCTTGTCCATCATCGAGAAGATCGTGCGCGTCTGCGCCTCGAGGTTCCCCGAGATGTCCTTGCCGGCCTCGTCCACGTTCGTGGTGTGCCCCGCGAGCCAGATGATTTTGCCGCCCTGGGTCATCACCGCCGGCGAGAAGGCGCGGGACTGCTGAAAATCCGTGCCTTCGAGGTGCTCGATTTGTGCGGCCACGGTGTTCCCCTAGGAGCTGAGCCCGTCGCCGATCTCGACGTGCTCGGACTTGAGCTCGATGCCCGCGGCCTTCGCTTCCAGCAGGAGCAGCGTCGAGAAATCCTGGTCCGCGTAGCCGTTGCCGATCAGCGCCTGCACGGTGTCGCGCGTGAGCGACGTGAGCGGCATCGGCACGCCGTGCTCGCGCCCGGCGGCGAGCCCGAGGTCCAAGTCCTTGCGCAGGAGCTCCGGCGTGAAGGTCACGTGGAAGTCGAGGTTGGCAAGGCCGGGCGTCTTGTAGCGCGTGAACATGGACCCCATCACGCTCTTGTTGAGGAAGTCGAGAAACGCATGGCGCTGCATGCCGGCCTTCTGCGCGAGGATCGTGATCTCGGCGAGCGACTGCGTCACCACGCCCAGCATCACGTTGTGGCAGATCTTGGCGATGCGCGAGAGCTCGCCGTCGCCCACGTAGGACACGCCCTGCCCGATCGCCGCGAAATACGGCGTGACCGCGTCCATGGCGTCCTTCGGGCCCGATGCGACGACCGTGAGCTTGCCCGCCTTGATCACCTTGGCGTTGCCCGACACCGGCGCGGCGAGGAGCTTGATGCCTTCGGCCGCGAGCTTCTTCCGGATCTCCGCCGAGTCCTCGATCGAGATCGAGGTGCTGTCCACGATGATCTTCGGCTTCGCGTCCTTGCGGGTGAGCACGCCGTTCGCGCCGAACAGGACCTCCTTCACGTCCTTGCCCGCCCCGACCATCGTGAACACGATGTCGCAGGCGGCGAGCTCGGCGAGCGACCCCGCGACCTTCGCGCCCGCTTGCGCGAGCGGCTCGGCCTTGGCGCGCGTGCGGTTCCAGACGGTGATGTCGCAGCCCGCCTTCGCCAGGCGCTCCGCCATCGCATAACCCATCCGGCCGATGCCGATCCAGCCGAGCTTGTGCTGCTTCATGTTAGCCATTTCGCTCTATCTCCAAAGAAGGCGTGATGACTGACGACTGATGGCATTCGTAACCGCCGACGCCTTCCCCGTCAGTCGTCTCTCGTCAGCCGTCACGCAGTTCGCTTTCCCAGTCATTCGTCTCGATGATCTTCTTGAGCTCGTTCAGGAACGCGCCCGAATAGGCGCCGTCCACGGCGCGGTGATCGAAGGTCTGCGCGAGCACGCCCACCGGCCGGATTCCGATGCTGTCGCCGCCGGGGCCTTCGATCACCACCGGGCGCTTGCGGATGGCATCGGTGGACAGTATCGCGACCTGCGGGGGGCTGATGATGGGGGCGGTGATGAGCGTGCCGAAGGCGCCGTTGTTGGAGATCGTATAGGTGGCCTCGGTCATGTCATCCGGCTTGAGCTTTCCGCTCCGCGCCCGGCCGGCGAGGTCGCTGATGGCCCGCGCAAGCTCGGCGACCGGCTTGCCCGCGGCGTCCTTCACCACCGGCACCATCAGCCCGTCGAAATCGAGGTCCACCGCGATGCCCAGGTTGACGCGCTTGTGCACGACCAGGTGATCGCCGCCAAAAGTCGCGTTCAACCGGGGAAACTTGGCGAGAGCCATCACCGTAGCGCGCGCGACGAACGCCAGGTAGGTGAGCGGCTGGGCGATGGCGCGGCGCGCGTTCGCCACCCGCGAGAAATCGGCTTCCACCACCTGCAGCACGTGGGGCACCGTCGTCCAAGACTTCGCCACGTGCTCGGCGGTGCGCTTGCGCACGCTGTTGAGCGGCACCTTCTCGGTGGCCGGGGAAAG
>JADMIO011486942.1_pt1 | contig 33774 bp, 26 predicted proteins | sample 8958161 | NCBI WGS metagenome assembly JADMIO01 (sample SAMN16585339, study PRJNA669376) | soil metagenome | isolation source: Crop rotation soil | place: USA: Cullars Rotation, Alabama | collected 2011 | reverse complement strand
CGCGACAACTTGTCCACGTGGAATTCTAAGCTTAGGATCCCAATGTGCTGGAAAGAGGCTCGCCATGGAGATGCCTGCAGTCACCACTTCCTGGGGATGGGTGGCCAGCCTCAGCAGGCTCGCCACGGTGTCTCCGGGGTCCGAAGCCGCGACCAGGCCCAACCCTACGGCCGTGGACGCGGTGGACGACGTCTGGAGCCCACCCGGATCGATGTTGCCCACCGGCGGCATCGGTCCCGTGCCGTCGGGTAAAACTTCTCCCTCACCTAAAGGATTCATGGATGAGATCCTCCTGTGCCGGTTCTCCAAAGATTGATGCTACGAATCACCATACCATAGGCGTTGAAAGGGCTGAAAAGTTACGCCTCAGCGAGGATCGCCGGACAGGATGAACGGCGCCCAGTAGTAGGGTTCCGCATAACGCTTGGAGGAGGCCATCGCGAGCTTCGCCTGGCGCAGCGCCTCCACCTTGCCCGCACCGAGGTTCCGGTAGGTGTCATACATGAGATCGGAGGTCGAGCGGTCCGCCACGGGCCAGAGGCTCACCACGATGCTGCGCGCGCCGGCGTACAGGAAGGCGCGAGTCAGCCCGATCATCCCCTCGCCACGGACCTCCCTGCCCATCGCCGTCTGGCAAGCCGAAAGCGTCAACAGGTCGGCGTTGAGCTTCAGATTGAAAATGTCAAATACCTGCAATCTTCCATCCGCCAGCTCCAGCCCCGAGAGCTCGGGCCGAACCGCATCCACCGTCCCATGGAGGGCGAAGTGGACGCGCGGAGTGGTGCGCAGGTAGAGGCTCTGCACCACGTTCTTCTTCGTCGCGGCGGAGCCGAGGTACAACATCGACTTTCCGGGATAGAGCGCGGCGATCCGCTCGACCTCCTCACCGGAGGCCGGGAGCGGCGCCAGGCCGCCTCCGGAGCCGGCCGGGCCGCGCTGCGCCGCCATCGCGGTTCCTCCATAGCTCGGATCTGCGAACGCGAGGAAGCTTTTCTCGGAGTTGCCGGTGAAGCGGTTCTTGCGCAGATCGGCGAGCACGCTGGCCGAGGGGATGTAAGAGATCGCGAACCGCCGCAGCAGATAGGGCAGGTCTGCGTAGGAGCGCCCCCGACTTGCGGTCAGGAGTGCCTCGAAGGGGAGCAGATAGAGCGGACCGTCCGGAGCGATGAGCAGCCGGGTCTTGCCGGTGAGGGAGGGGGCGGCCGGCCCCAGCAGGGTGGAATACAGAGCGGCAGCGGTCTCCTGAAAACGCGGCAGGCTGCGGGGGCCGCGCGCCTGGATCAGGTTGCGGAGCCGCGAAACCTGATCGGCGAGCGACGAGGCTCCGGGCAGGCGATGAAGCTCCAGCCCCTTCCGGGTCACGACGAAAAGGAACGATGCATCCTCGCCCACGAAGTAATGGAGCAGGGCCGTCCGCTCGTCGACCAGAGTCTGGATCTGTCCGGCGTGAAGCGGCGTGGGGTAGCGGACCTGGGCGTAGTGTTGATCGCGCTCCCGGATCTCCCCCGCGAGTTGCGCCATCGCATCCTGGACCTGATCCATCTGAGCTTGCAGATCCGCCTGCGCCTTCACGTCCTGGGCGCTCTTCTTCCCCAGCTGATCCTGGAGCCAGGAGAGGCGGGACCGCAACTCGACGTCCCGCTTCTGCAGATCGAGAGGAACTTCCGCGCGGACCTTGCCTTCCGCCAACAGGTCGAGCAGACCCCGGGCGCGCGACCAGTCGCTCGCTTCGAGCGCATCCGTTTTATTTTCAAGCTGGGAGAGCAGGCTGACCAGGAGCTCGTAATAGGCCCGCTTCGAAGCGAAGAACGAGGTCCGCAACTTGTCGGTGATGACCTGGCTGCGCACCGACTCGACGATCCGTAGCGATTCCCGGACCCGCCGCAGGGCGTCCTTCAGCCGGCCACGGCTGCGATCGAGCAACGCCCAGCGGAAGAGAGCTTCCGCCTGGAGCCCGGTGCTTCCGACGCTCTGGAAGATCGCGAACGCCCGCCGATAGGCATCTTCCGCGCGGGGGTCTCCCAACGCGCGATAGGCGTTCCCGATCTCCAGGAGGGTGTTGCCCTGCGTTGCCCGTTCCCCGATCGTTTCGCGGATTTTCAGCGCCTCGCCCAGAGAGGCCAAACCCTCTGGAGCCCTGCCCAGGAGGGTGTAGGCCGCACCGACGTTGGTGAGCGCGAGGGATTTCTCGGACGGGCTGCTCGCCGACAGCTTCAGGGCCTGCTGGTAATACTTCAGGGCAGTCCCCGGATCATGCTTTGCATTCTGGTAGACATAGCCGGTGTTGGTAAGGATGCGCTTCTGCAGGTCCTCGCGCCCGATCCCCTGGCTGATGTGGAGGGCCTTTTCATACTCCGCGAGCGCGCGATCCGGCTCTCCCAGGTTGAAGTACAGCGACCCCAGTCCCTGCCGGATGAAAGCTTCGGAGAACGGATCCTGCAAAGCGATTTTGATCTCGAGCGCCTCTTGCGAATCACGGAGCGCCTCCTCCAGCTCTCCCCTCGCGTTGTGGATGGACCCCAGCAGGAGGAGCACCGAGCTTCTGGCCCCGTCATCGTGTGCGGATTCGCTCAACCTGAGGGCCGCCTCCGCCTGCTCGAGAGCTTTGCCGTATTGACCTCTCCCGGCCTCGATCCACCCCTCGACCGTACGCGCGTTGGCCTCGTAGACCAGGTCGCCCGCCTCGTTTAGGAGGACCCGCGCCTGCTCGAGGGATTGGAGGGCCTCGTCCGGACGGCTGCTGTAGCGCAGGGCCACACCGATCGAGTAGAGGGCGAGCCCCTGCCAATAGACGTCCCCCAACGCCCTCAACCGCGGCAGGGATTCATTGAGCGGCTCCAGCGCCTGCTTGGGGTTGTTCAGCCGGTTGTAGGTATCCCCCAAGGAGGCGAGGGCCCTGGCTTCTCCTTCCAGATAATGCTCCTCCCGCGCGAGCCGGAGGGCCTGCTGCGCATCGCCGAGCGCGTCGGCGGAGCGTGACAGGGAGTTCTGGATGGCCGCGATCTGGATCAGAGCGTCGACCTGTCCGGTGCGGTCTGCGGACCTCTGCCAGCGGTGGAGAGCGTTCTGGAACCCGCCGAGGCTCCGGGTCGCTCCCGTGTTGACGTCCTCGGCGAGCATCCGGCGGGCCTTCTGATATTCCGCCTCCGCGGCGAGCCGCTCGGCATCGTCCGCTCGAGCCGGGCGCAGCTCCTGGAGAGAGAGCCGGTATCTCCCTCGCTTCCCCCGCGGTGTGCGTGGCTTGACCTCCAGCCGGTATTCGCCCCCGCGCTTGGCGATCCAGACCAGCCGGTCCGGTTCCTCCACGCGCTTCGGCTCCTCGAAGAACTCGACTTCTCGTCCCCCTGGTCCCACGAGTTGGGCCGTGACGTCGATCCCCGGCTGGTCGATCCGCATGCGCAGATAGGTGCCCGCCGCGAACGGCAGCCGGTAGGTGTGCACCTCGGCGCCCCCGATCTCCCGCACCACGGCCCTGCCGACCTGCAGATCGGCCTTCGGGGCCGGCTGGCAGCCGGACGTCAGAAACCCGAGGAGCGCGGCGAATACGATCAGGAGGAGGCTCGATCGGGAGACAGGACCGGGGTACGTGGACGGGGTGAGGATGGTCACGATCGGGCCTCGGAGGTACTTATGTCCCTAATTGTACAAGACTTAGAGCTGCCAGGCAGCACTTGGAGCGAGCGGGGGTCCACCCGATCCGCGGCGGAATCCCCCCACAGCGCTCCCCAGAACGATAGGATTAGATGTATGGCTATCGAAGACCGGGAGATGGTCTCCCGTTTCCTGCGCGGGGAGGCGGAGGCGATCGGGGTCGTGGACGGCTGGATCTCACGCGCCGCCTGGCCCTATCAGCGCCGGCTCGCCGACCGCTGGGACGACGTCCTCCAGGAGGTCCGTCTGGAGGTGACGCGCCTGCTGGGGCAGGGGAAGTTCCGGGGCGAGTCGAGCCTGCGGACCTATCTCTGGCGGGTGGTCAGCCATACCTGCCTCGACCAACTCCGCATCCAGAAGAAGTGGAAGTGGGCGGATCTGGAAGAGGTGGACCTGAGGAGCGATCCCGATCCCGTCCCGTCCGGTCCCGCCCGCCAGGAGGACAAGGACCTCCTGCTCCGGGTGCTCGAGCGGGTCCCCTCCGACTGCCGCGAGATGTGGCGGATGATCGTCGCGGGCCTTTCCTACAAGGAGATGAGCCAGCGGCTGGGAGTCGCCGAAGGGACGCTGCGCGTGCGCGTGCTGCGCTGCCGGGAGCGGGCCGTGGCTACCCGCCGGGAGCTGCTGGGGAGCGGGGCGCCGGGCAACGGGGGTGGCAACGGAGGTAACAATGCGGTGAAAAATTCGCCTAAGAGAAGCGAGAGGGCGAATTCTGATGACATGTGAACAAGCAATCGAACGACTACCCTGGCTGCTGAACGGCACCCTGGAGCCCGCGGAGCAGGAGGAAGTCCGGGGGCATCTGACGACCTGCGAGGCCTGTCGCAAGGCCCTGGCCGAGACCCGGGAGGCCTGGAAGGTCTTCGGCGGGCATCTCCCGTCCGCGGCCCTGGTCGCTCTGGCGTATGGGGAGGCGCCGGAGGGGATCGACTACGCGGTCGCCGAGCGCCACCTGGCCTCCTGCCCGGAGTGCGCCGCCGAGCTGGAGCTGGCGCGGATGAGCCGCCGGCTCGAAGAGGACGACCACCTCGCCACCTTTCCAGTGAAGAAGAAGCCGGGCCGCGATACTGGCCGCGATACTGGACGCGATACTGGACGCGAATACCGGACCTGGCGCGGCGCCGCCCTGGCGGCCAGTCTGGCCGGGCTCGTGGCGTTCAGCGGCTGGTTCCAGGCGGCCCAGCGCTCCCGGCTCGTCCCCGAGCTCCAGCGGGAACAGGCGCAGCTCGCTGCGGGGGTGAAGGAGGTGCGCGACCAGATGGCGCAGCTCACCCAGCCGCAGATCAACACCCCCACCCCCGACCTCCGCCCGGAGGAGGTCACGCGCAGCGGCGACGTCCCCGAGATCCCGGTCCCCGCGAACCGGATCGTGACCGTGTTGCTGCAGCCCGGGCACGACACCACGGCCCCCGAACGGGACGTCACCATCCTCGACGAGTCGGGGAAGACCGTCTGGCAGGCGTCCGGCCTGCTCCTCGACGAGACTCTCCGGGAGTTCACTCTGACGCTCGGCCTCCTCAAGCCGGGCCGCTACACGATCCAGCTCGCCACGGTCGAGAACGGCAAGCCGGTGCCGCGCGAGAGGTACTCGATCCGGGTGCAGTAGTAGGCCTTACCGCCCCACCTCTCGCGCCGCCGCGCCGTGGATGGCGAGGGTCGTGGGGTCCTGGAGGAAGGCGGCGACGCCGAGGTCGGCGGTCTTCCAGCGTTTGTCGATGCCGAGGACGACCTCGCCGGACTTCTCGGCGCCGGCCGTGGCGGGCAGGGTGAACGCCTTCTCCAGCCGGCGCACCACGTGGTCATTGCGCAGCAGGCGCGAGGCGTTCTCCCCGGCCTTCACATCGGTCGCCAGGTTGCTCTGGTAGACCGCCACCCAGAGGTCGAGGTTCCCGGCGCCGGCCGCCCGGGCGAGCTTGGCGTCGACCTTGACCCGCAGGTGGCCGTCCGGCGTCGGCGGATCGAGCGCCAGGCTCACCCGCCCGGCCGGCTCGGCGGCGAGGGCGTCGGAGATCCGGCCGAGGACCTCCCCCTCGGAGTTGCCCACACACTCGGCGCGGCCGTTCACCACCACCTGCGGCGTATAGATGCGGTTGCTGTGGAAGACCCGGCCGGCGTACGCCTGCTGCCGCTGCGACCAGCGGGAGGAGGAGAAGGGGTCGGTCCAGCCGATGGAGTTCCAGTAGTCGACGTGGAAGGAGAGGGGGATGACCTTCCCCTGGTATCGCCCCTGATATTGCGAGTCCTGGGCCAGCTTCGAGAGCAGCCGATCGGCCGGCGGGCAGCTCGAGCACCCCTGGGAGGTGAACAGCTCGACCACGGCCACACGGTCCGCGGCAGAAGAAGACTTTCCTTGCCCGGTACCGCCCCGGGAAACGAGAACGGCCAGGGTCAGGGCGAGGAGCGCGAGTCGGAAGATCGGGTGCATGGCGTCAACCTCCAGGTGAATCCTCATCATGTCAGATACGGGCCTGGGGGAGGTGGTGGCTCTGCTCCCTCCTGCCGCACCCCGAAACGCTTTCCCGTCCCCGGTCACCCGGAGTGATAGGATGCGTCCACCTGCCTCGGAAAGGAGGAGCCATGCAGTCTCTGGTCTCTGCCTTCGGAGTGATCGGCGTTCTCTTCGCCATCATCTTCTTCTACGCCCTCGCCCGCCTGCTCTACAAGAAGGCCGGCCCGGACGAGGCCCTGATCGTCTACGGCCGCAAGGGGGTCTTCGGCCAGAAGGTCAAGGACGCGCAGGGGGTGACCGAGGGGTTCCGCATCGTGCGCGGCGGCGGCACGTTCGTCTGGCCCGCCTGGGAGCAGTACCGCATCCTCTCGCTGCGCATGATGACGCTGGACATCGACCTCCAGCACGTCTACACCAGCCAGGGGATCCCGATCAACGTCAAGGCGGTCGCCCAGGTGAAGATCAAGGGGGACGTCGAGCACATCCGCAAGGCGGCCGAAGGGTTCCTCGGCGTGCCGCCCGAGCAGGTACGCTCGACCATCCAGGAGACGGTGGCCGGCCACCTGCGCGGCATCATCGGCACGCTCACCCTGGAGGAGCTCTATCGCGACCAGAAGCGGTTCCAGGAGAAGGTGCGCGACGAGGCCCACTTCGATCTCGAGGGAATGGGCTTCGAGTTCAAGTCGTTCGTCTTCCAGGCGATCCAGGACTCCGAGGGATACCTCGACTCGCTCGGCCAGCCGAAGATCCAGGAGGCCCTGCGCGACGCCCGCATCGCCACCGCCCAGGCCGACCGCGCCGCCAAGCTGGAGGAGGAGACCGCCCGCCAGCAGAAGGAGCAGAAGCGCTTCCAGGTGGACACCGAGATCGCCGACGCCGAGAAGTCGCTGTCGCTCAAGCGGGCCGCCATCCAGAAGGAGGTCGACGTCGCCAAGGCGCAGGCGGTGAAGGCGGGGGAGATGGAGACCAAGGTGCAGGACATCACCATCGCCGACAAGGAGGTCGAGCGCCGCAAGCTGGAGCTCAACGCCACCATCCGCGAGCAGGCGGACGCCAAGAAGTACGAGACCGAGCGGCTGGCCGACGCCGAGCAGTACAAGGTCGAGCGCCAGGCCGCGGCGGACCGCAAGCGGCGCGAGGAGGCGGCCCAGGCGGTCAAGGCCGAGGGCCTGGCCAAGGCGGAGGCCGAGTCGGTGATGCGCAAGAACATCGGCCTCGCCGAAGCCGAGGCGATCCAGGCCAAGGGCGCGGCCGAGGCTTCGGCCCGGCGCCTGCTGGCCGAGGCGCTCAAGCTCTACAACGACGCCGGCCTGTCGATCGAGGCCCTCAAGGTGCTGCCGGAGATCGCGGCGGCCATCGCGGAGCCGCTGTCGCGCGCCGGCGCCACCACGATCATCAGCAACGGCAACGGCCACGAGGGGACCGGCGCCGCCAAGCTGAGCCAGGACGTGGTGCAGGTGCTCTCCCAGCTCTCGCCGATCATGGAGCAGCTGGCCGGCGTGGACCTCAAGCGCTTCCTCCAGGACGTCTCGAAGATCCCCACCGCGGTGACCGAAGGGCTGGTGCGCGTCGAGTCGCAGCCGCCGGCTCCAACGCCCCGGGCCTCTTGAGGTAACCGATCGTGGCCGCCGCGCCGACCACTCTGCCCGAGCTGATCCAGCAGCTCGGGTCGACCTACTCCCCGTTCGAACGGCTGAAGATCCTCAGCCGCGCCTGGGCTCTGTTGCGGGCGATGACGCCCCGGGATCGGCTGGTGGTGGTCTCCCAACTCGGGCTCGACCATGCGGACGAGGTCGTCGATGCGATCGCCAAGCGGGGAGGTCATCAGGCCTCGCCGGTGCTGATCTCGATGATCGAGAGGGCGCAGGCCCAGGGCACGGCCCAACTGCCGGGGCTGATCTCCGACCTGCGCGATCCGAGCCGGCGCACCGAGCGTCTGAAGCAGGGCGCTCAGGCGGCCGTGGACGCGCTGGCCAGCGGTCCACCGCCGCCGAAGCTCGCTCCGAGCCCGCCACCGCCCGTGGTCGCGGCCCCGCCGCCTCCACCCGAGCCGAAGCCTGCGCCCCCGCCCGTGCCCGTGGCACCACCACCCCCGCCGCCACCGCGTCCGCCGGTCGTGCTGGTGCCGGAGCCGCCACCACCCGCACCTCCTCCGCCGCCCAAACCCCGGCCGGAGCCCGTGGTCCACAAGGCGGACAACGTCCTCGCCGGAAAGCTGGCCGAAGCCTCATCGCTGACCGGCCGCTTCCACGTCCTCCGGCGGTCTCTGAAGGAGGCGAAGGGGCTCTCCGCGGAGGAGCTGTACCTTGTCCTGGGAGACTTCCCGGACGGCTGGGCCCGCCGCCGGGCGCTGCTGGAGATCCTGCGCTCCGGCGTCCCGGCCGCCCTCGCGGACGCCCTCTCTCTCGTCGAGCTCCTGGGCTCCGAGCGCGACCGCGCCTGGTGTCTCAGCACCCTGGCGGAAGAGCGGCCGCTCAATGCTCAGGACCGGGAGGCGCTGCTGGCGGCGGTCCCCACCCCGGCGGCCCGGCGGCGGCTGGAGGCGCGGTTGGGTGGAGATTGAGACGCCCCCCACCCCGAAACCTCACCCCTGTCCCCTCTCCCATCGCCCTCCCTCCGTCCGGGAGAGGGGGACGTGGCTGAGGCGGTGGTGCGAGTAGTACACCGTCAGCTTGGAAGGCTCGGATTCTGTAGGGGTGGCCCTGGGAGGGGGAGGTCCCCGACCAGGCGTCCCCACCCAGGCGGCCACGCAGGGCCACCCCTACAGAACGCAACCTACACGCACTATCGCCCCAGCCAAGTCCCCCTCTCCCGGACGGAGGGAGGGCGATGGGAGAGGGGACAGGGGTGAGGCTTCGGGGTGGGAGGCTTCCCGCGGTACAATCAGGAGGAAAGGAGAGCTGGAGATGACGCGGAACGCCAACATCAAATTTCGACTGGGGATCGCCCTCCTCGGTCTCGTTGCCCTCGGCGCCGCCGCGAACGCCGCGCCCCTCAAGATCGGAGACCCCGTCCCCCCCTTCAGTCTCCAGACCCTCGACGGCAAGACGCTCGACATCACCAGCCTCAAGGGCAAGGTCGTGCTGCTCGACTTCTGGGCCACCTGGTGCGGACCGTGCCGCCAGGCGATGCCGGAGCTCAAGGAGCTCCTCCTGAAGAACACCGGCAAGCCGCTGGTGGTGGTCAGCGTCAGCGCGGACCAGGACCGCAAGGCGGCGGAAGAGTACGTGCGCAGCAACAACATGACCTGGACGCAGGCCTGGGACGGGCAGGGCAGGGTGATCGGCGGCGTCTTCGGTGTCCAGGGTCTGCCCAGCTACGCGCTGATCGACGCCGAAGGCCGGATCTCGTATCTGATGCGGGGCTGGGCCCCGATGAGCTCCTCCGCCCTGTTGAGCCAGGCCGTCTCCCGGGCCTTACAGACCGCCTGCACGCCGTCCGACTCGGCCAAGGCCTGCTGAGAGGCTGAGAGGAGCGTGAAGGCGGCGATCATGCGGCACGACCCGGCGCTGCCGGCTCAGGTGGTGGGCTCTCGCCCGAGATCCTGGCCTACGTGATCTTCCTGGTGATCCTGTCGCTGGCGTCGCTGTTGGACGGCAACCGGCAGGCGATCGCGATCCGGCGCACGACGTAGTCGTGGTTCCGGCCGACCTGACGACCTCTTCCTACCGCCGGCCAGACCTGCTATGATAGTTTGCGTCTCAATTTAAAATTAGTCTGAAGTTGCTATAAAAGCTCCGTTCAACCGCCCGGGCAGGTTTCGCCTTCGTGGAGGCGCGTATTGGAGCCAACTGATCGTAACGCTTTGGAGACGCCATGACATCGATCGCCTGCTCGCCGGCAGTTTCAGAGGTCGTTCGCCCCGCCAGCCCCGTATCTCGCAGAAGCGCCCGCAGTAGCGCGCAGGTAGTGCCCTGGCCGCGACGCCTGGCGGTGCTCGCGAGCCTGCTGGCGCTCGCGCTGGCCGGCGTCTCCAGCGCTTCGGCGCAGGTCAACGTCACCGCCACGGGCGGCACCCTCGCCGCGAGCTACACGACGGTCAAGGGCGCCTTCGACGCGATCAACGCCGGCACCCACACGGGTACGATCGGCATCGCCCTGGTCGGCGACACCACCGAGACGGCACCCGCGGTGCTGAACGCGAGCGGCGCCGGGGCGGCCAGCTATACCTCGATCGGCATCAGCCCCTCGGGAGGCGCCGCCCGCACCATCTCGGGCGCGATCCCCGCGGGGTCGCCGCTGATCGATCTGAACGGCGCCGACAACGTCACGATCGACGGCCTGAACACCGGCGGCAATTCGCTGACGATCGCCAACACCACCGTTTCGGCGACGTCGGGCACGTCGACGATCCGGTTCATCGGCGGTGCCACCAGCAACGTCATCACCAATTCGAACATCCAGGGCGCGAGCACCTCGTCGGTCGCGACCAACGGCGGAACGATCTTCTTCAGCACCGACGCCGTGACGGCCAACGGCAACGACAACAATACGATCTCGAACAACAACATCGGCCCGGTCGGCGCGAACCTGCCGAGCAAGGCGATCCTGGGCAACGGCTCGACCACCACCACCGCCATCGGCAACAGCGGCATCGTCATCAACAACAACAATATCTTCGACTACTTCGGCGCGGCGGTGACCAGCGCCGGGATTGCGACCAACGGCGGCTGCAACGCCTGGTCGATCACCAACAACCGGTTCTACCAGACCGGCACACGCACCTGGACGACCGGATCGCTGCACGCCCCGATCAACATCGGCAACACGACCGCCACCAGCGGAGCGCAAGGCTTCACCATCACCGGCAACGTCGTCGGCTTCGCGTCCAACACGCAGACCGGCACCTATACCCTGACCGGAGCAGGGACCGGAGCGAAGTTCGTCGGCATCCTGTTCAACGGCATCGTGGCCGGAACCACGACGAACGTGAACAACAACACGGTGGCGGCCGTGAGCATGACCGGCGTCACCGGCTCCGGAACGACCACAGCCAGTCCCTTCACCGCCATCCTGCTCCAGGAAGGCAACCTGATTTCGAACGGCAACACCATTGGCAGCCAGACCGCCACTGGCTCCCTGGTCTTCTCGACGACGACCACCTCGGCGACCGACGTCTACGGCATTCACAATTTCACCTCGAATGCCTGGACCTCCAACAACAACAGCGTCGGCGGCATCTCGGCCACCAACCTCGGAGCGTCCGGCACCTTCCTGCTGATCGGAATCAGGGCTTTCACGGGCACTACCGTCACCTGGAACGCGTCGACCAATACGGTCGGCGGCACGGTTGCAAATTCGATCCAGTTGACCGCCACCGGGACGGCCTCCCAGGTCCTGGGCATGTTTACCAGCAATGCGCCGGCCGTCCTCACGTCCAACGTGATCCGCAATCTGACCACCAACATCGGAACCGGCACCACGACCACGGCGTCGGTGATCGGCATCAGCATCACGTCGGGGACTCCGAGCTCCACCCTGTCGCGCAATACCATTTCGGGCCTGACCAATACCAACGCGGCCGCGGCGTCCGTGGTGACCGGCATTCAGTTCAACGGCGCCACCGCGAACCTGGTCGAACGCAACTCGATCTCCGGACTGACCGTGGCGACCAACAGCGCCACCGCCGAGGTGAACGGCATCCGGGTGGCGGGCGGCACGACCGTCTACCGCAACAACATGATCGCGATCGGCGCGGGGATCGCGAACGCGATCGGCGCGGTGGCGGCCAATGCGAGCACCACCGGCATCAACGGCATCAACGAGGCCCTCGGCACGAACAGCTTCTTCCACAACAGCGTCTACATCGGCGGCAGTCCTACCGCCGGCACCGGCGCCTCCTATGCCTTCAACGGAACCCAGACGGTCAATACGCGGAGTTTCAGGGACAACATTTTCTTCAACGCCCGCAGCAACAGCGGCGCGACGGGCAAGAACTACGCCGTCAAGATCAACGGCACGGCTGCCAACCCCGCCGGCCTGACGCTCAACAACAACGTCTACTTCGCCAACGGCACCGGCGCGGTCTTCGGCTTCTTCAACTCGCTCGACGTGGCCAATCTCGTCGCCTGGAAAACGGCGGTCGGCCAGGATTCCGCGAGCATCGAAGGCAACCCGCAGTACAACGATCCGACCAACGCGATCCCCGATCTCCACATCCATCCGACCAACCCGACGGTGATCGAAAGCAACGGCGCGGACGTCGGCGTGACGGACGATTTCGACGGCCAGACCCGCAGCGGCCTGACGCCGGTCGACATCGGCGCGGACGCGGGCAACTTCAACGGCGTCGACCTCGCCCCGCCGATCATCACGTACACGCCTCTCGGCAACACCACCAGCACCTCCAACCGCTCGCTGGCGGCGACGATCACGGACGCGGGCAGCGGTGTGCCGACCACCGGCATCGGGTTGCCGGTGATCTATTTCCGCAAAGGAAACGTCGGCGCCTTCGCCTCGACCCAGGCGACGTCCGGCGGCGGCGGGGTCTACAACTTCACGATCAATTACTCGCTGGTGACCGGCGGCAGCGTCGCCATCGGCGACACGATTCAATACTACGTTGCGGCGCAGGACGGAGCGGCGACGCCGAACGTCATCACGAATCCGGTCGCGGGAGCGGGCGGCTTCACGGCCAATCCCCCGGCGGCGGCCACGCCCCCGACGACGCCGAACAGCTATCTGATCTCCGCGCCGATCAACGGCATCAAGACCGTCTGCGCTTCCGGGTGCGACTTCACGACGCTCACCGGCGCCACGGGCATTTTCAAAGCGATCAACGACGGCGTCGCCACCGGCAACGTCGAAATCCAGATCGCGGGCGACCTGGTGGTGGGTGAAGACGGCACGAACGGCCTGAATGCGCTTTCCGAGCAGCCGGCGGGCAGCAACTTCACCGTCAGGATGTATCCGACCGGCGTGGCCCGGTCGATCACCGGCGCGTTCAACGGCGCCCTGATCCGCATGAACGGCGCGAGCCGCGTCACGATCGATGGCTCGCTCGGCGGCGTCGGCACGGACCGCAGCCTGACGATCACCAACACCAGCGTCACGACCCCGAGCGTCATCCTGTTCGGCTCGGTCGGCGCCACGCCGGTGACCAACGACACGCTCAAGAACTGCATCGTGATCAACGGCGCCAACACCAGCTCCGCGGTCGTCATCTCGGATGCGACGACTTTGGGCAACGCGGGTCTCTTCTCCAACATCACGATCCAGAACAACGACGTGCAGAAAGCCTTCGTCGGCGTTTTCGCGACCGGCGGCACGACGCCCCAGGGCGGCTCGAACCTCGTCTATACCCAGAACAAGCTCAACACGACCGGCGCCAATGCGATCCGCGACGTGGGGCTCTACATGCAGGGTGTCAACGGCGCCACCGTGAGCCAGAACATGGTCGGCAACATCGACAAGGTCAACGATGAGAGCGACGTCGGCATCTGGCTCGCGACCGGCACGATCAACGCCACCGTCTCCGGCAACACGGTGTCCGGCATCGGCTACACCGGCACGGGCGCGTTCGCTCCGATCGGCATCAACGTGACGAGCTCGGTCGCCTCGACGAACAACGTGGTGACGGGCAACAACGTGAGCGATATTTCGTCCAACGGCAGCACCCAGGTACGGGGACTCTCTGTCGCCGGGGCCACGTCGGATCTGACGATCGAGAAGAACAACGTCCAGGGCATCATCAACACGAACACCGGCACCTTTGGCGCCTACGGCATGGACATCAGCGGCGGCAACAACATCACGGTCAAGAACAACTTCGTCAGCAACGTCAGCTTCAACATGACGGGCGGAGCGGCGTTCTCGACCACCTTCGGGGTGTTCGGCATCCGCGTCGGAGCGGGCACCGGGCACAAGATCTATTACAACTCGGTAAACCTCTATGGACCGCTGGCCGGCACGGCAACCACCAGCCTGCTGTCGGCGGCGTTCGCCCTCGTCGCGACGACCTCCACGGGCTGCGACGTGCGCGACAACATCTTCGCCAACAACATCACTGGCGGCACGACGTCGATCGCTCACGTCTCCGTCTTCCTGCCCTCCGCCGGGACGTCAGCGATGAACCTGACCTGGAACAACAACGCCTACTACTTCGGAGCCGACGCGGCACGTCAGGGCACAGGGCAGGCGGGTACGACGGCAGGTACCAACTTCTTCACCACGCTCCCGGCGTTGGCCGCCTATTCGAGCACGCTGTCGCCGGCCGGGACGAACGACAACGCTTCGCTCGCCTCGTCGGGCGCAGTTCCGTTCCTGACCAACAACGACCTCCACATCCAGCCGGGCACCCTGCCGATCGGCGCGGGGACTCCGATTGCCGGGATCACCACCGACATCGACGACGAGACGCGGTCCACCACCCTGCCGACCATCGGCGCGGATGAGCTGGTGGCCGATCTCTCGATCACCAAGACCGACGGCGCCACGACCGCCATCTCCGGCGGCAGCACGACCTACACCATCACGGCTTCGAATGCCGGGCCGGGCGGCACGACGGGAACGGTGACCGACACCTTCCCGGCCAGCCTCACCTGCACGTGGACCTGCACCGGCGCACTCGGCGGCCTCTGCACGGCCTCCGGTTCCGGCAACATCAACGACCCGGTCACCCTGCCGGCCGGCGGCTCGGTCACCTACACGGCCTCGTGCTCGATCTCGGCTTCGGCGACCGGCACCCTGGCCAACACGGCGACGGTCGCCGGTGTCGCCGGCGACCCGAACGCGGCCAACAACACCGCAACGGATACCGACACCCTCGCCGCTTCGGCCGACCTCTCGATCACCAAGACGGATGGGGTGACGACGGCGACGGCGGGCGGCTCGGTGACCTACACGATCACGGCGAGCAACGCGGGTCCGAGCACTGCGACGGGCGCGACGGTGGCGGACACCTTCCCGGCATCCCTCACTTGCGCGTGGACGTGTGTGGGAGCGGGCGGCGGCACGTGCACGGCGTCGGGCTCGGGCAATATCAACCAGAGCGTCAACCTGCCTGCCGGCGGCAGCGTGACGTATACGGCGAGCTGCACGGTCTCGGCAGCCGCGACCGGCACGCTTTCCAACACGGCGACGGTGGCCGCTCCGGGCGGCGTGACCGATCCGACGCCGGGCAACAACTCGGCCACGGACAGCGACACGGTGGCCGCGAGCGCCGATCTGTCGATCACCAAGACGGACGGTGTGACGACAGCGACGGCGGGCGGCTCGGTGACCTACACGATCACGGCGAGCAACGCGGGTGGTCCGAGCAACGCGACAGGCGCGACGGTGGCGGACACCTTCCCGGCGTCGCTGACCTGCACGTGGACGTGCGTTGGAGCGAGCGGCGGCACGTGCACGGCATCGGGCTCGGGCAACATCAACCAGAGCGTCAACCTGCCTGTCGGCGGCAGCGTGACGTATACGGCGAGCTGCACGGTCTCGGCCGCCGCGACCGGCACGCTCTCCAACACGGCGACGGTGGCCGCTCCGGGCGGCGTGACCGATCCGACGCCGGGCAACAACTCGGCCACGGACAGCGACACGGTGGCCGCGAGCGCCGATCTGTCGATCACCAAGACGGACGGCGTGACCACGGCGACGGCCGGCGGCTCGGTGACCTACACGATCACGGCGAGCAACGCGGGTCCGAGCAACGCGACGGGCGCGACGGTGGCGGATACCTTCCCGGCATCCCTCACCTGCACCTGGACCTGCGTTGGAGCGGGCGGCGGCACGTGCACGGCATCGGGCTCGGGCAACATCAACCAGAGCGTAAACCTGCCATCGGGCGGCAGCGTCACCTACACGGCGAGCTGCGCGGTCTCGGCAGGAGCGACGGGCACGCTGAGCAACACGGCGACGGTGGCGGCACCCGGCGGCGTGACCGATCCGACGCCCGGCAACAACTCGGCGACGGATAGCGACACGCTGGCGGCGAGCGCCGATCTGGCGATCACCAAGACGGACGGAGTGACGACGGCGACGGCGGGCGGCTCGGTGACCTACACCATCACGGCGAGCAATGCGGGTCCGAGCAACGCGACGGGCGCGACGGTGGCGGACACGTTCCCGGCGTCCCTCACCTGCACCTGGACCTGCGTGGGAGCCGGAGGCGGCACGTGCACGGCCTCGGGCTCGGGCAACATCAACCAGAGCGTCAACCTGCCATCGGGCGGCAGCGTGACGTACACGGCGAGCTGCACGGTCTCGGCAGCCGCGAGCGGCACACTCTCCAACACGGCGACGGTGGCAGCTCCCGGCGGCGTGACCGATCCGACCCCCGGCAACAACTCGGCGACCGACATCGACGGGCTGGGGGCAACCGCTGATCTGTCGATCACGAAGACGGACGGCGTGACGACGGCGACAGCGGGCGGTTCGGTGACCTACACAATCGTGGCGAGCAACACGGGTCCGAGCACTGCGACGGGCGCGACGGTTGCTGACACGTTCCCGGCGTCCCTCACCTGCACCTGGACGTGCGTCGGAGCGGGCGGCGGCACGTGCACGGCGTCGGGCTCAGGCAACATCAACCAGAGCGTCAACCTGCCCTCGGGCGGCAGCGTCACCTACACGGCGAGTTGCACGATTTCGGCAGCGGCGACCGGCACGCTGAGCAATACGGCAACGGTGACGGCCCCCGGCGGCGTGACCGATCCCACGCCGGCCAACAACAGCGCCACGGACTCCGACACGCTGGGAGCGAGCTCCGATCTGTCGATCACGAAGACGGACGGCGTGACGACGGCGACGGCGGGCGGCTCGGTGACCTACACGATCACGGCGAGCAACGCGGGTCCGAGCGACGCGACGGGTGCGACCGTTGCGGACACCTTCCCGGCGTCGCTGACCTGCACGTGGACTTGCGTTGGAGCGGGCGGCGGCACGTGTACAGCCTCGGGCTCGGGCAATATCAATCAGAGCGTCAACCTGCCCTCGGACGGCAGCGTGACCTACACGGCGAGCTGCACGATTTCGGCGGGAGCCACCGGCTCACTGAGCAATACGGCGACGGTGACGGCCCCCGGCGGTGTGACCGACCCCACACCGGCCAACAACTCGGCGACCGACATCGACGGGCTGGGGGCAACCGCCGATCTGTCGATCACCAAGACGGACGGTGTGACGACGGCGACCGCCGGCGGCTCGGTGACCTACTCGCTCGTGGTGAGCAACGCGGGTCCGAGCAACGTGACCGGCGCGACGGTTGCCGACACGTTCCCGGCGTCTCTCACCTGCACTTGGACCTGCGCGGGAGCGAGCGGCGGCACGTGCACGGCGGCGGGCTCGGGCAACATCAACGACACCGCCAACCTGCCTGTGGGCAGCAGCGTCACCTACACGGCGACCTGCGTGATTTCGGCTGCGGCGACCGGCACGCTGACCAACACGGCGACCGTGACCACTCCGGCGGGAGTGACCGATCCGGTGCCAGGCAACAACTCGGCGTCGGACGGCGACACGCTGGGAGCGAGCGCTGACCTGTCGATCACCAAGACGGACGGTGTGACGACGGCGACAGCCGGCGGCTCGGTGACCTACACGATCGTGGCGAGCAACGCGGGTCCGAGCGACGCGGCCGGCGCGACGGTTGCCGACACGTTCCCGGCATCTCTCACCTGCACGTGGACCTGCGTTGGAGCTGGCGGCGGCACGTGCACGGCGTCAGGCTCGGGCAACATCAGCGACACCGTCAATCTGCCGGCGAGCGGCAGCGTCACCTACACGGCGGCTTGCACCCTCTCGGTGGCGGCCACCGGCACGCTGAGCAACACGGCGACCGTGACGGCTCCGGCCGGTGTGACCGATCCAGCTCCCGGGAACAACAGCGCCACGGACAGCGACACGGTCCAGGCCGCCCCGGGCGCCATCGTGTCGGGCACCAAGACGGTGTCCGCCGGCCCCTATACAGTGGGCTCCACCATCACCTACACCATCACGCTGACCAACAGCGGTCCCGGAGTGCAGGCCGACAATCCGGGGAACGAGCTCACGGACGTCCTGCCGCCCACCCTGGCACTGGTCTCCGCCAGCTCTCCAGCCGTCGCGAACGTGCCGACCAACACCGTCACCTTCAACGGCGCCATTCCGGCCGGCGGCACGGTGACCTTCACCATCACGGCGACGATTCTCCCCGCTGCCGCTGGAACCACCGTCTCCAACCAGGCGACGATCTCCTACGACGCGAACGGTGACCTCGTCAACGAGTCGACGGCGCAGACCGACGATCCAGCCGCCGCGGGCACCAGCAACCCGACGACGATTGTGGTCAACGGAATACCCGAAGCCATCCCGACCCTCTCCAACCTCGGGCTCCTTCTGCTCTCGCTGGCCCTGGCCATCCTGGCCGTGGCCCTGTTGAAGCGGCGGTCGGCGCAACAGGGATAGCCCCCATGCACAACACCCGCGGCCTCGGCGCCTCCTCGGCGACCGGGGCCGCGGGGAGGTTCGACGGCGCGGTCGAGGCGATCGAGCTCGGTGCCGCTGAGTGTAGAATCTCACCGAGGCTCCATGAATCGAGCCTTCGGCACGTCAAGAGACCAGACGATGACTGGACATCGAATCTTTACAATGCCATTTGCGTCCGTGTACCCGGCCTATGTGAAGAAGGCTGAGCGGAAGGGCCGTACGAAGGAAGAAGTTGATCGTGTCATCTGCTGGCTCACGGGCTACGACCAAGTCGGCCTGCAGCATCAGCTCGAGCAGAGGACGGACTTCGAGACCTTCTTTGCGCAAGCTCCGGCCCTGCATCCGAACAGCTCACTGATCAAAGGCGTGGTCTGCGGTATCCGCGTGGAGGAGATCGAGGATCCGCTGATGAAGAAGATTCGCCAACTGGACAAGCTCGTCGATGAGCTCGCCAAGGGCAAGGCCATGGAGAAGATTCTTCGCCAATGAGCACCGCCGGGAAGAGGTGCCAGGCACTTATTTGGGGGGCTGCGGCAGATCCCTTCGCCAGCGGTCCCGTCTTCAGACTGAAAGGAGTCCTCGATGAAGAAGAGAATGGTGTTGTTCCTCATGGGCTTCGCCCTTGCCACCACCGCCTTCGTCTCTACGCCGGCGGCAGCGGGGCCCTCCCTGCTGTGTCCCCACCAGGGGTTTGCTTGTTTCATCGGTCCGGTTTGTTGCTCTAACGAGCAATGCGCCGGCTTCTGCGAGAACCTGAACCCTGGCAGTACCCCGCACTGCAGTGGCAGTGCGTCTGAACCCGGGTGCTGCAGCTGCGATCCCGAGATCGAGTAGCGCCGGCGGAGAAACTCTTCGCCCGACAGCGTCGTCTTCTGGAGGCGCTGCCCCTGCTTCGGGGAGGACACGGGTATCCGGTCCGACCTATCGATAGGTCGGCTTGACTTATCCATATCCAAGCCGGCTTATGGATAGGTCGGCTCGACCTATCCATATCCAGACCGACCTATGGATAGGTCGGCTCGACCTATCGATATCCGGGCCGACTTATGGGTAGGTCGACTCGACTTATCGATATCCAAGCCGACTTATGGATAGGTCGAGCCGACTTATCGATAGGACGGTCCGTTCTGGGCGGAGCTCCCTTGACGAGTCGTCCATCCACGTGGCGAGCGACTCGCAATGATGGGCGAATGTTCCACCGGCAGAGGTGCCGGCCGAACAGTTTCGGCTCGTTGAGGCTCGTGGCCCCTACATCTGTTTCTGATCAGGCACTTTCCGGCTCCAGGCGCACCGGCACGCCGCTCAGGACGGCGTTGCCGGAGAGCGGATCGCGCAGGTTCTCGTCGAGCAGCGCGTTGAGGTTGGCGCCCGGCCGCCGGGCGGCGACCTCCAGGTGGATCCCGGGGAGGTCGTGGCCCCAGCCGTGCGGTAGGGAGATCACGCCCGGCATGACCTCGTCGCTGACCTTCACCTCCCGAGGCCACGTGCCATGTGCTCGCGCAGGCGTTGGCCATCAGATAGGATCGATTCCCCTTCCGAGACCCTCCCGGCGGTAAAAGGTGTCAGAATGAGCCCCAAAAAGGAGGAAGTCATGAAGTCGAAGATCCTGATCGCCCTTCTGTTCGCCGCCGCCTGTCTGCCCGCCGTCTCCAACGCCGCCCCGATCAACACCGCCACCGTCCGGAGCACCGTTCTCTCCAACGAGCCGGATTGCATCGCGTGCAGCTTCGGTGTCCCCCATGGCTGCTATATCTCGATGCAGACGGGAGACAGTGTGTTCTCTGTCTCCCTCCCCGGGGGGGTCGACGAGGACGACTGCTCCGTGCTTGAGGAAGGAGACTGCATCGAGGTGAGTGGTGAGGTCGCGAACTACCCCCTCACCACCGGGTTCTCGATGTCCTCGATCCAGCTCATCGGCTCGATGTGGACCAACGCCGGCACGTCCGCCTGCGAGTAGAGCTCGTGCAATCGTCCCCAGGACATATGCAGCGTGCCCTGGGGACCATGCCGGGGGCTTGGGTGCCAGGCGCTCATTCTTGGCGTCGTGGCGCCCTCGCCCCTGGTCGATCTCAATCGCGCAATCGCCCACGGCATGGCCTTCGGGCCCGAAGCGGGCCTCAGACTGGTGGACGAGATCGGCGACGCCGACGCCCTCCGCAACTATGCCCTTGTCCGCGGCGCGGGGCGACTTTCTGGCTGCCCGCGTTCTTCCTCCGCCGTGGCTAGTCCGGGACGCGCGTCCGCCTCGCGACCATGGCGCTCTTCGCGGCGGGGCTCCCGATCTCGGCGCTCGGCGTGATGGCGGACGATCTGTGGACGGCGGTGGCCTTCATCAGCATCGCCACCTCGTGTCATCAGGCGTGGTCCGCCAACATGTTCACGGTGGCGTCCGACGCTTTCCCGAATCGAGCCGTGGGCTCGGTCGTCGGGTTCGGCGGCATGTGCGGCGGCATCGGCGGCATGCTCATGCTGCTCGTCGCGGGTGGGATGTTGCAGTGGCTCGGGAGCTTCACACCGCTGTTCATCTTCGTGGGTGTCATGCATCCCCTCGCCTAGATCGCGATTCGCGCGCTGGTGGGAAAGAGCATCACGCAGATCGACCTCGACAAGGGCCTCCGGACCGCGCAAAGCCCCGCGCTTTCCGCGATGGGGCTGGAGCTCCTGGCCGTGGGCGCCGCGCTCGCCGCGCTCGTTTTCGCGAACTGGAGCTACATCCTGTCGGTGACGAAAGGCTCCGTCGCCGCTGCCGCCGCGAGCCTGCTCGCCCTGATGGGCCTTGCGCTGGTCTACGCGAGCCGCGAAGTCCGGCTCGGTGCCGCCCGTTCGGTGGCGTGATCGCCTGCGCCGGCACCCCGGCGAGTGTGCCTGCGACCTCAACCCAGCAGCCAGTTCTCTACTGCGAGGCCGGGAATCGGGTCCTCGTGGAAAGCGCGGTCGTCGGAAACCAGAGTTGCTTCGAGATCAAAGGCAATCGCAGCGATCGACAGGTCGAAATCCGCTTTGGGCGTGCCGCGCCGCCGGAGCTCCGCCTTCAAGGTTCCGAAGCGCCGCGCCGCCGCGTCACCGAAGACCTGAAAGCGCATCCGGCTTGAGAGCGTCTTGATCTTCTCAAGATTGGCCTCCACCCGGCCCGAGAAGCGAGCTCCGTATTCGAGCTCGGCGAGCACGGGGGCGCAGAGAACGATGTCCTCTGGGTTCAATGCACCGAGGCGCCGCAGCACCTTGGTATTTTTATTGAGCCCGGCGATGAAGATATTGGTATCCAGGACGTAGATCAAAGCTCAGGCGGTTCCTGGGTCGCTGCCTGTTCCCTGGCGTTCTCCCTGGACTCTCGGATGGCCCGCAGCATCTCTTCTGCGGACGCGTCGTCCAGGGGCTCGATGTCTCGGAAGAGATCGGCGGCCGTTCGCCGGCCTTTGTAGCGGACCTCGAGAACGAGACCATCGATCTCGGCCGTCACCGGATGCTCGGGATCTACCCTGAGTTTCGCTACGGCTGCTTCTATGCCTTTGACCATCGCAACCCTCGTTCGTCCACTGCGAGTGTAGCGCACTTCTCGGTGACGGAGGTACAGAAGACGGAAACCTGCTTTCCTTCTTCGGAGGTCACGCAAGGGCCTCCGGACCTCGCAAAGCCCCGCGCTCCTCGCGATGGGGCTGGGGCTCATGGCCGTGGGTGCCGCGCTCGCCGCGCTCGTCTTCGCGAACTGGAGCTACATCCTGTCGGTGACGAAGAGCTCCGTCGCCGCTGCCGCCGCGAGCTTGCTCGCCCTGATGGGCCTTGCGCAGGCGCCCCGAACGATGCAGCATTCTCCCCATGGAGGATCGGCGAAATGAAGAGACAGCGGCCTGTCAAGAAACTGCAGCTCAGCAGCGAGACCCTGCTCCGTCTCGACCAGTTCCCGCTCGTGCAAGGCGGAGTGATCGCGGGCACCCTGACCTTCGAGGGGACCTGCGAGAACTCCCTTTGCCCGGTTTGCACGGATCTGTGTACCGGCACATAGTAGGGCTGAACGGCTCCGCCGAGGCTACCGGCTCTACGCCGTCGCCGGCTCCGGGCTCGTCGCCGGTCTCTTCGCTATCTACGGCCTTCCGGACAGCCGGTGTTTCAGGCTCATCCATCTGCCTTCTCAGGCGAAGATCATCGAGTTGGAGATGCAGTGCGCCTGCAAGGACGCGGCGGAGAAGTTTGCCGCCCTGGACCTCAACTGGTGGACCTGCATCCCCGAAGAGGTCATCGGGCCGGACCTCCAGGAGATGAGGAACATCCACCTCCGCCTGAAGCCAACCCCCTGGATCGCCAGCGATTGGGGGAAGGGGAACCGGTGAACGGGCCCCTCCAGTGCTGTCAGCGCGGCTACGAGCGTTGAAATCCCTGGGGCCGGCGTCCGGCTACTATCGCCGATCTGATCCAGCCAGCGGAGGAAGGTCTCCGACAGGAAGTTGCTCCCCTAGCCGCCCGTGCCATGGAGCACCAGCACGGCATTGGTCGTCCTTCCCCGGTCGTCGCGGACCGGCCGGCCCAGCGTGCGGTAGTGGAGCTTCAGCTCGGGGAGGGCACGATGGCGTGGCCGAAATGTTCGACTGGTACTTCACCTCGGGGGACGTCGAGTTCCACACCGGAGGGGCGGATCCCATGACGTTCAAGGTGTCCGGGCCGAGCGCCGAGCACCTTCGCGGTCTCTGGTCCGAACTTGGTGCCGTGCTCACCGGTCGACGCACGTTCGAGGTCGCCCAAGGCTGGGGCGGAAATCACGCTTGGGGACCAGCTTTCGCGCTGGCCTACGCGAGTCGCGAAGTTCGGCTCGGTGCTGCCCGTTGACCGGGCGGGCTGTCAGTGGCCATTCATTTCAGCATGCTGATGATGTGCCGAGCCAGGTGGTCCTTGATTTCTCGATGACGTGGAACCGGCTGAGAGACGCCCGTGGCCGGATTGCGGTACCAGTCGTACTTGCCGCCATGGCGTATCAAAACGCAGCCCATTCCTTGGATCGTCTTGATCAGGTCAGCTCGCTTCACGAGACCATGAGCTCCCCGACCTTGCGGATCCCGGGAATCACACCGCTGGTGAGGTCTTCATACAGATCCTTGAGGTGTTCCTTGAGGTCGTCGAGACTCTCCCCCTGCGACCAATAATCCGGGTACTCCTGAATGTACCCGAGCCAGCCCCCTTCCTCTTCCCAATAGACGATGCTGACCTTTTGCATGAAAAACCTCCAATGGAGCTGATTCAAGGGCCGGTCTGGCTTCCAGGAGCGCTGTTCTGGCAGGCGCCAGCGGCATCTCGAAGACCTTCATTGTACCCGACGCTCAGCGCGAACGTGCGGCCCACGTGAGCTTCGTGGCTCGTCGGGGAGATCCTGATCAAGCGTTGTCCGGCTCCAGGCGCACCGGCACGCCGCTCAGGACGGCGTTGCCGGAGAGCGGATCGCGCAGGTTCTCGTCGAGCAGCGCGTTGAGGTTGGCGCCCGGCCGCCGGGCGGCGACCTCCAGGTGGATCCCGGGGAGGTCGTGACCCCAGCCGTGCGGCAGGGAGATCACGCCCGGCATCACCTCGTCGCTGACCTTCACCTCCACCGTGACCGCATGTCCGCTGGCGCCGATCAGGCGCGCGGAACCGGCATCGGTCACACCGCAGCGGGCGGCGTCGGCGGGATGGACCAGCGCGGTACAGCGGTGCGGACCCTTGGCCAGGAGCGGAAGATTGTGCATCCAACTGTTGTTCGAGCGCAGGTCGCGGCGTCCGATCACCACGAGGTCGGGAGCGGGCGCCGCGAGATCCGCCCCGGCGTGCTTCAGACGCGGAGAGCGTCCGGGGGAGGAAGGGGAAGAGCTGAGCCAACCTGCTCCGCTGTTCAGTGTTCGGGTACTGCGCTCCGGTTCGCCAGAACCAGCGGTGCGAGCATACCCTCCGGGTCGACGCGGCGCAGGGACCCCAACTGTCTTCCTAGAACCGCGACAGCTCCCGGTGCCGCGAGAATGGAACGCGCGGTCTCGATCGCGACCTTGGCCGGCCCGAGGTCGCTCACCGCACCACAGAGGGCAAGCCCAGCGAGTGAGAGGGCCTTAGTCTCCCAGGGATCATAAGCCTCAGGACACAAGCCGAGGAGCAGCTCCGCCTGTACCAAGGCGCGCTCGAATGCCGCGCGAGCCGTAGCGGCGCCACCTTCCCGCAGGGCGATGATCCCGTCGAGGAGGTTAGGGAATTCACGATGGGTTGGTGCGCAGTCCACGATCGCCTTCTTCAAGGCAGACTGTGCATTGGTGATATCATCGAGTTGGAGATGAGCCCAGGACAAGGATTTCAGTTTGGAACGAACAGGTAGCTGGAGGTCCGTAGCAAGCGCGAGAGCAGATTTCAGATGAGAGATTGCAGCCGTAAGGTTTCCTTCTTCGATGTCGACCCAAGCCAGCGCCTCGAGATCCCAGGCTTCGCCATCCAGATCTCCCACCTCCCGTCGAATCGCCAGCGATTCCTCGATCAGCTTTCGTGCTTCCAGCGGTTGCCCCCAGAGACGGAGGCAGCCCGCGAGAGCGGTACGGTGATTGGCCTCCCAGAGACGATCGCCGGTTTCGGGCGAGAGCTTGAGAGCCTCGCGGAACTGTTCTGCCGCGCGCTCGACTCCGCCGACTTTGAGGAGACATAAGGCATGGTTATGGAGTTCGCCCTCCTCTCCGTGTGGGTTACCGAGCATGCGGTAGATAGAAAGAGCTTCTTCGTGATGGTCGATGGCCTCCCGCACTTTTCCGACGTCTCGCAGGCAGAAGCCGATGTTGGAGAGAACGACCGCGACATGCTTTCGGTCGCCCAGGCTGCGGAGCACTGGGAGCAACTCGGTCAAGATTTCGTATGCCTCCTCCGGGCGGTCGATCATTCTGAGTCCGCTCGCGAGGTTAGCGCGGTGGGAGATTTGCCAGTTCTTATTGCCAGTTCTCTTCGCTAGCGCAATTCCTTCTTCATGGATTTCGAGGGCGCGGCGGATTCGGCCGATCCTCGTCAGCGCCGAGCCCACAATGTTGAGGCGCTGAAGCTCTTCCTCTGTATCGAGTCGACCTTCGAGGCGTTTTGCCAAGTCGAGCACGAGGCCGGCATGCCCCCACTGGATCAGGTGGTCCCATGCGATCTCCCGCAGAATCCAGAACGCTTGCGAAAAGTCCTCGGCCTCCAGGCGAAGATCGAGCTCGGCGAGCTGCGGTGCCAGGCTGTCGAGATCCTTCCACTCCTGCCGCGGTTTCTGGATCTCCTGAAAATAACCTGCCGCAGCATTCTGGAGAGCCCGCAGGCTGAACGCGTCGTGCTCTTCTGTTTCAGGGAGCCTGGTTTCCATGTCAACCGGGATCCGAGACAGCGCATAGCTGCGGTCGAGAGGGTGAAGATAGTAGCGACCGGCAGCCTCCCGGCGGACGAAGTACATGCTGACAAGCCGGCTCAGGATGGGGCCGCTGTCGACGACGGGAAAAAAATCACTAAGGGCGTAATCGACGGCGGCGGCAGGCACAGGGCGGCCGAAGACCGCGAGCCCCTGTAGGACCTGCTGGGCCGCGCGATCGAGGCGGTTGTACGCCTGGCCAACGAGGGCTTCGGTGATGTGCTCCGTCAGCCGGCCCTGGGCCTTGGCGAGGATCTCCTCGACGGTCGAATCGCGGTCCGCGGCTAGGATGGAGTAGAGCGCCTCGAGTGCGCGAGGGTAGCCGCGGGTGAAATCGCGCGCCCGGCGGAGAAGGGCCTCGGGGGCGTCGCGCAGCCCCAGCGCACCGTCGCGGTCGAGTCGGCGTAAGAGGTTCTCGGCAAAGGGGGAATCCAGACCTTCGTCCAGGCTGATCTGGAAGTACCGCCCCGGTTCGACCAGCGGCAGGTCGCGGGGAACGATCCGGCTCGTGATGATCACCTTGAGGCCGTGATGGCTGAAGTGGGCGATAGCACGCAGCGCGGCGTCGAGAGCTGAATCCGTGAGAGTGCGCGCCTCCGGGTCGAGCACGTCCTCGAAGTTGTCGAGCAGGTTGACGACAGTACCTCGGCCGGCCAGTGCCTCGAGCAACTTCTCCATCTTCTGCTCGTCGCCCGCTTGCGACTGCTGATAGAGAGTGTCCAGTCGGGTGGCGTCGCTCTCAGGCAATAACCGCAACAGGGAGTAGAAAAGGTTCGGGAAGGTGACGCGGTAAGCGCCGTTGCCGCTGAGATAGACGATGCCCGAGACGGTAGCCGGCCCCCTGTCGTCCGGCAGCTGGCCATGCTCCAAAGCCCGCAGGAAACGACAGACCATCGCGGTTTTTCCTATCCCACCGCGGCCGCAGACCACCAGGATGCGCTGCGCCGGGTCCGCCAGGAACTCCGCAAGCAGCCCGGTCTCGCTATAGCGGTTCTGGAAGTGGTTGGGCGGCAAGAACGGCGGCGGATTGACGACCTGAAAAGCCGGCTGCGGCCCCTCCGCTGGGGGGGCCGCAGGTCCAGCGGCCGGCCGACTGAGATCCATTACAGCCTCGCGTCGTGCGTCGGCACGCTGTGGGTGGGCCAGAGCGGCCTCAGTCGCCCGGATCTGCAGGGTCAGGGCTTCTATCGTCTTGCGCACCCGCGCTTCCCGCAGCGCATCTCCCGGGCGAGTGAGTTCGCGCTCGGCATCCTCGAGCTGCAGGCGGAGCTGCTCGAGTTGTCCCTCTGCGGACCGCAGCCGGCGCAGATACTGCCGCAGCTTCGCCAGGCCGGAGTCGAACGAGGTGACGAGGTCGACGTATTGTCGGTTTTGGAGCCGGTAAGGTACCTCGACATCGAGATTCGCGATCAGAGGAATGACCGGCTTCTTGCAGCGGATCGCGTACGACCACTCCTCACGGCAATTCGAGCTGCGAGACACGCTGTCCGGGGTGATCAGGAGGAGCAGACTGTCACAAGTCGCAATGCTCTCCTCGATCTGATCCGGCCAATCCCCGGGGCCGAGGTCGTAATGGTCCATCCAGACACCGAAGCGCTCGGGCCCCCCTTTCAGCGCGTCATACAGGCTCAGTGCCAGAGCTTGACCATCAATCCGCGAGTAGGAAAGAAAGCAGTGTCCAGACATAGAAAGAGTTTAACGCATTCGGCCTCCTGGCGGTTTCCTCCCGGAAAGGGTGCCTACGCATGATGCCAATCATACACCGAGGTCCCTCACCATTGCCGATCGGAAACTTGGCGGTTGCCGGCGGATACCTACATTCGTTCCTGATCAGGCGTTTTCCGGCTCCAGGCGCACCGGCACGCCGCTCAGGACGGCGTTGCCGGAGAGCGGGTCGCGCAGGTTCTCGTTGAGCAGCGCGTTGAGGTTGGCGCCCGGCCGCCGGGTGGCGACCTCCAGGTGGATCCCAGGGAGGTCGTGGCCCCAGCCGTGCGGAAGGGAGATCACGCCCGGCATGACCTCATCGCTGACCTTCACCTCCACCGTGATCGCATGTCCGCTGGCGCCGATCAGGCGCGCGGGACCGGCATCGGTCACGCCGCAGCGGGCGGCGTCAGCGGGATGGACCAGCGCCGTACACCGTCGCGGACCCTTGGCCAGGAGCGGAAGATTGTGCATCCAACTGTTGTTCGAGCGCAGGTCGCGGCGTCCGATCACCACCAGGTCGGGAGCGGGCGCCGCGAGATCCGCCTCGGCATGCTGCTTCAAATCCTCGAGAAACAGGGTGGGCGCGAGCTCGATCTTTCCCGAGGGGGTGCGCAGGACTTCCGGCATGCGGGGCGCCAGCGGGCCGAGATCGATGCCGTGCGCCGCGGCCTTGACCTTCGCCAGCGTCAGGCCGTCCGGGCGACGTCCGAACTGGTCGCCGTACGGACCGCCGCGCAACGCGAGATCGAGCAGCCGCTCGGGGCCGCGCCACGGCGCCACGGCCTGCAACAGGGTATCTGCCTGGGCATCGGCGGCCTGGGCGCCGGTCCGGCGGCGAAGGTCCTCGCCCACCATCTCGTCATCCAGGGCCTGCACATCGGCTCCGGCGCCCCTCCCTTCGGCGACCGCCGCCAGCCGCAGCAGGATCTCCCACTCCGCGGGCCGGCCCGGCGGCGGCGCGAGCACCGGCGAACTGTAGCGGGCGTGGTTGCGGTAGGAGAGCTGGGGGAACGCCACGTCATAGTGCGACTCCTCGAACGGCAACAGCCCCGGCAGGATCACGTCGGCATGGCGTGTGGTCTCGTTGACGTAGACGTCCACGCTGACCATGAATTCCAGCGAATCCAGCGCCGCGGCCAGCCGAGGACCGTTGGGAGCCGACAGCACCGGGTTGCTGGCGACCGTGAGCAGCGCCCGGACCTGACCCTCGCCCGGGGTTTCGATCTCCTCCGCCAGGCAGGTCATGGGCAGCTCGCCATACACCTCCGGCGCGTTCGAGACGCGGCTCCGGCGGCGCCCGGTCGCCACGCCCTTTCCTCTGCCGGGAGTCCCCATCGTGTTGGCGGCGAAGGCGGCGGCCTTGGGAAACATCGCGCCCCCGGGCACGTCCAGATGGCCCGTGAGCGCGTTGAGCACGTCCACCAGCCAACTGCTGAGCGAGCCGAAGCGCTGCGTGCAGGTCCCCAGCCGCCCGTATACGGCGGCCCTCGGGGTGGCGGCCAAGGTGCGGGCCAGCTCCCGGATCGTCTCTGCCGCGATGCCGCAGCGGGCCGCGACACGCTCGGGCGCGAACGGCAGGACGGCCTCGCGCACCGCTTCGACGCCGTTTACGTGCTCCGCGAGAATCCCGAGACGTACCAGCCCCTCGTCGAACAGCGTGTGCGCCAGGCCGAGAAGGAAGAAGACGTCGCTTCCCGGACGGATGAACAGATGCCGATCGGCGAGCCGCGCGGTCTCCGTGCGCCGCGGGTCGACCACCACCAGCCTGCCGCCGCGCGCCTGGAGCGCCCTGGCCTTGCCGCGGAAATCGGGCACCGTCCAGAGACTGCCGTTGGATGCCATGGGATTGGCGCCGAGCAGGAGCAGGAAATCGCAGCGCTCGATGTCGGGCACGGGAATCGACAGCCAGTGGCCGAACATCAGCCCGCTGGAGAGATGCTTGGGCATCTGATCGAGGGTCGAGGCGCTGAACACGTTGCGTGTGCCCAGTGCGCGGGCGAGCCGCGTCACATAGAGCAACAGCCCCATCTTGTGGGCGGTCGGGTTGCCGATGGCGAGCGCCGCCGCGTCCCGTCCCGAGCGCGCGAGAATGGGCGGGAGACGCCTCTCGATCTCGGCGAAAGCCTCTTCCCAGCTCGCCGCTACGAAACGGCCGTCGCGCTTCATCAGCGGCGCGCGCAGCCGGTCCGGATCCTCATGCAGCTCCTTGAGCGCCACCCCCTTGGGGCAGAGATAGCCGGCGCTGAAGACGTCCTCCCGGTCGCCGCGGATGGCGGCCACACGGCCCTCGCGCAGCTCGACCGTGAGGCCGCAGCAGGCTTCGCACAGGGGGCAGATGCGGTAGGCGACAGTGGGTTCCGTCATGTTCGTCTGGCGCAATGTTAACGCGTCGCGGACCGGCCGGCCCAGCGTGCGGTAGTGGAGCTTCAGCTCGGGGAGGGCGGCGGGTTGGCGTATAATCCGGATGCCGGGCATTTTTCTCCTGCCGGGAAGACCGAGAGACGTTTCAACGAGCCTCAGGACATCTACATGGAGTCGACAATGGGCGGCGAGTTTCCTGGAGAGGTGCTGTGATGGTCGACAACCTCGAGCGGATCGGCGAGATCCTCGGCGCGGTCGGCTCGCCCGGGTGCTTCACCGCCCGGCGGACGGCGACGGCCGATGACCTGCAGTTGGAGGTGCAGGGGCTCGGACGGCTCCACCTTCCCGTCTCGCGGGCTCAGGCGGAGAGGCTCTGCCGGCTCGCCCGGCCCGCTCGCTATGGACGGGGGGAGAAGACGCTTCTCGACCGGCGAGTCCGGGACACCGGGGAGATTCCCAGGAGCCGGGTGAAGATCGACCGCCGGCGGTGGAACCGGACGCTCCTGCCGGTGCTCGAAGAGTTGCGCGCCGATCTCGGGCTGGCCGACGGCTGCCGGCTCAAGGCCGAGCTCCACTCCTTCCTGGTCTATGGCCCGGGCCAGTTCTTCCTGCCGCACCAGGATTCGGAGAAGGCCGACGCCATGATCGGCACCCTGGTCGTGACATTGCCGGCCTCGTTCAAGGGCGGCGCTCTGGTCGTCGAGCACCAGGGCGAGAAGGTCGTCGACCGCGGCTCCCGCCGGCAGCTCTCCTTCGTCGCCTTCTATGCCGACTGCCGGCACGAGGTCCAACCGGTCAAGGAGGGCTACCGGCTCGCCTTGACCTACAACCTGATCCTCGAGGGAGGCAAGACTGCGATCGCAGCGGCTGCCGCCGAGCCCGCGACGGTCGACGCCCTCGCCCGGTGCCTGCGCGATCATTTCGCGACACCACGCCCCTCCCGGAGGTATCGGGACGAGGGCCAGCCGGCGCAGCCGCCGAACCGTCTGGTCTACCTCCTCGATCACGAGTACACCGCGCACGGCCTTGCCTGGCAGCGCCTCAAGGGGAACGACGGCGCGCGGGCGGCGGCGCTCCAGGCGGCGGCGGAACGCTGCGGCTGCGAGCTGGTGCTCGCGCTCGCCGAGATCCATGAGACATGGGACTGCAGGGAGCCGGGCTGGGACGAGCCCTGGCGCGGCCGGAACCGCCACTGGGAGCGCGACGAGGACGATGAGTGGTCGGAGAACGACGCCGCGACGGACGATCCGGACGCCTACGAGCTCGGCGATCTCATCGAAGGCGAGATCACGCTGGCCCGCTGGGTCGACCCGGCAGGGGAGGAGGCCCTGCCGACCGTCTCGCAGGTGTCCGACGACGAAGTGTGCTGTTCGACCCCGTCGTCGGACCTCGCGCCCTATGCCTCCGAGTACGAGGGGTACATGGGCAACTACGGCAACACCATGGACCGCTGGTACCGGCGGGCTGCCCTCGTGCTGTGGCCGCGCGAGCGCGCGTTCGCCGTGCGGGCCGAAGCCTCGCCCGCCTGGGCGCTCCGGGCGCTCGAGCAGCGGATCCTGGCCGGCGGGGTGCCCGAGGCCCGGGAGCTGGCGGCGTCGCTGCTGCCGTTCTGGGGGGGCGTCGCATACCGCGAAGACGGCCGCGGCCTCCTCGCCAGCGCCCTCCGGGTGGCGGACGGCCTCGCTACGCCGGAGCTGGCGGCGTCGCTGCTCCAGCCCTTCCGGGTCGAGGCGCTCACCGCGGAGGAGGCGCCGCCGCTGGTCGCCCTGACCAGGCGCTACGGCGAGAGCTGGTGGGGGCAGCTGCTCTCCGCCTGGTCGGGCGACCGCCATCGCGGCCGGTGGCTCGCCGAACGGGAGCGGCTCTCTTGGCTCGCCGCGCTGCCGCGCCTCTGCAAGGCCCTGCGCGCCGCCGACGAAGCCGTGGGATCGGCCGTCGCGCGGCTGCTGCTGCGAGACCGGTGGGAAGAGCTGCAGGTGGTGATCGGCGAGGCGCGGCGCCATGCGCGGCCGAGCCTGCGGGACAAGGCGGTGGCGGCGCTCTTCGCGCCGCTCCACGGCCTTCTCGGGAGCGCCGGAGCCGTGGCGGCGGACGACTTCCGGGACGAGGTCGTCGCATTCCTGTGCACCGCCGAGAACGAGCCGCTGCTCCCCTGCCTCGTGCAGGTGGTGCGGGCGGCCGCGAAGGAGAAAGCGAAGCCCGGGAGATCGGCCGCGCCTGCGCTTGCGGCCCTGAAGCAACATTGCATCGGGCGGCTGGAGGCCCGGCTGGCCCGGCCGGCGCGGAGCGCGGGCGACTGGTCGATCGCCCTTCCGGACGGCTGCCGATGCGAGCACTGCAGCAGGCTGGGCGCCTTCCTCGCCGATCCTGTCCACCAGCGGCTCGAATGGCCGCTCGCCCAACAGGGCCGGGGACACATTCAGCAACGGATCGATGCCTCCGAGCTCCCCGTGCGCCACGAAACACGGCACTCGGGGCGGCCGTACACCCTGATCCTGAGCAAGACGGAAGAGCTGTTCGAGCGGGAGGCCCGCGAGCGCCGGTCCTGGCAGTCCGATCTCGCCCGGCTCAGGCGGCTCGGAGCGGGCTGAGCGAGCCGCCGGCCCTCTAGGCGGCCCGGGCGGCCCGGCGGTCGGCCTGAAGAGCCTGGCACTTCTGCTGGCAGGCACTTCTGCTGCACTTCTGCTGGCAGGCACTTCTGCTGCACTTCTGCTGGCAGGCACTTCTGCTGCACTTCTGCTGGCAGGCACTTCTGCTGCACTTCTGCTGGCAGGCACTTCTGCTGCACTTCTGCTGGCAGGCACTTCTGCTGCACTTCTGCTGGCAGCGGCCCAGCTTGCTGGTATGATGACGGCATGATGTTCGACCGCATTACCTTTGACCCCAAGATCATGGCCGGGCGGGCTTGTATCCGCGGCATGCGGATTACGGTCGGCCTGGTCGTCAATCTGGTGGCGAATGGGATGCGGGTCGAGGACATCATCGGCGAGTATCCGGTGCTGGAGCCGGAAGACATCCGCCAAGCCCTCCAGTACGCGTCCGCCCTCGCGAATGAAGAGGTTTACCCTCTCAGCATCGCGAGCTGATGAGATTCGTCGCCGACATGGGGGTTTCCCGGACGACCGGGGAGCACCTGCGCGATCACGGCCACGACGTGATTCATCTGAGCGAGGAAGGACTCCATCGCCTGCCGGACGATGAGATTCTCGGTTTGGCTCTCCGCGAACAACGGATCGTCCTGACCTTCGATCTCGACTTTGGGGACCTCCTCGCGCTGGGTTCTCTGAGCCTACCAAGCCGCCTCTCGTGGGCGGATGGCACGCGAAGCAGCATCAGGTGTTCCGCGCCGGCGCTGGACCGGTGACCGCGCCGAAGCTCGGCTCGCACTGGCTCGCAGATCTCAATCTCAATCCGCGGTATCGCGGCGCCGCGGGATATGGAGCGGAGGTCGTCCGCATTGCCCCGTAGCTTTGAGCTCAGCTCCCTACCCGGCGCAGCACCCGCCCCGGCTTGAGCCCCGTCGCCTTGCCGCCGGCGTAGACGGGTTGGCCGTTCACCCAGACGCGCTCGATGCCCGTCGCGAGCGCATGCGGATCGCTCGTCGTCGCGCGATCGATCACCGTGGCCGGATCGAAGAGCACGAGATCGGCAAAGGCACCGGGCACGAGGCGGCCTCGGTCCTTGATTCCGACGTGATCGGCGGCGAGCGAGGTCATTTTGCGCACGGCCTCTTCGAGAGAAAGCACGCCGCGTTCGCGCACGTAGCGTCCGAGGACGCGCGGACTTTCCAGCACAGTGGGATCCGAAGCTTGGAATTCACGTGACTTGAAGTCGCGGC
>JADMIO011482828.1_pt1 | contig 33774 bp, 35 predicted proteins | sample 8958161 | NCBI WGS metagenome assembly JADMIO01 (sample SAMN16585339, study PRJNA669376) | soil metagenome | isolation source: Crop rotation soil | place: USA: Cullars Rotation, Alabama | collected 2011 | reverse complement strand
CGCGACTTCAAGTCACGTGAATTCCAAGCTTCGGATCCCACTGTGCTGGAAAGATAATCCCGATACGATACTCAGACATGGAATGACGAATGACGAATGACGAATGACTAATCAAGCCCGAAACCCAAAAAGCCGAGAATCAGCGCCGGTTTGGGTCATTCGGATTTATTCGGCATTCGTCCTTTGCGCTTCATCATTCCAAGCGCGGCATTCAATTTGCTACCTATCGAGCGAATCATGAACTTTGATCAGGCTAAAACGCAAATCCGGCAGTGCGCCGCTCAGATGAATGCCCGATATAAAGCTGTCGTGTTCGACGAGTGGGCTGTGGTTTCCATCGCGAATGGCAAGCTGCGCGTTCTTGAATATGCGGGGGCGCGCCCCGACTTTCGTAAACAGTTCCTGACGGATGCTGGCCCCTTGCGGGCTGGCCTTCTGACCGGCAGTCACGAACCGGGGTACTTTGAGTTCGCCCATACGGGGGTAGGCACCGGTTTTGAATCGTTTATGGCCCTGGGCGAAGGCATGTACCTGATTTGGAATAACACTGCCAAATCCATGGACAATATCGTCGAAGATCCCCGGTGGCTTGCGGCTCAGGTCCCTTTCGCAGAGCTAAGCACCAATTTTGCGATCAATCCGGTTTCGCAGGCGGCATAAACGCCGCGTTGAACTCACGACGGTCCTTTAATGCTGCTCAATGCGGCTCTTCCATTACTTCTAGGGTTAAACGCCCACCCCAAATGTAATGGTCTGCCATGATAGGTGTACCCCTCGCTATCCTATATAGCCAGCGGTGCTAATGTTCATTTGCCAACAGATTCTCAGCCGCTTTCAAGGAGGAGCGGCTATTTTTTTATTCCGACACTTTTCGCCCCGGGGAAATGGGGTGATGCTCTATTTCTTTGAAAGTCTTCGGCATTGAGGGTTGGTCCTGCAGGTTGTACATTCAATCGGATGATTAAAGCGGGATCGATTTCCGTCTAAAAACAAAATGGCTGTTGCAGTGTCAGGGCCACGCGCGAGCGTGGATGGCAAATTCTTTCGTCTGGGAAGCAAGAAATTCTATGTGAAAGGGGTTTCGTATGGCCCTTTTGCGCCCAATTCCGCCGGCCAGCCGTTCGCCTCCCCGGAACAAACCGCGGCCGATTTTGCACGAATTCAGCAGTTGGGCGCCAATCTCATCCGCATCTATCACCTGCCCGCCAAATGGTTTCTGGATTTGGCCCTTCAGCATGACTTGAGGGTTCTGCTGGACGTTCCCTGGAGCAAGCACCTGCGATTCATGGATTCGAAGGAAGAGCGGGCCAGCGCCCGGGATGCTATACGTCGAGCCGTCCTTTCCTGCGCGCGGCATCCTGCGATTTTCGCCTTGAGTGTGGCGAACGAGATCCCCGCCGACGTCGTGCGCTGGAGTGGCACAAAGGCGGTGGCGGATTTCATCGATGAGTTGGTTCGCGAGGCAAAGACCCTCGATCCCGAACTTCTGTGCACCTACACCAGTTTTCCTTCCACCGAATTTCTCCGCCCGCAAAGCATCGATTTCGTCTGCTTTAACGTCTATCTGCACCAGAGGCAAAATTTCAAGAATTACCTCAGCCGGCTGCAAATGCAGGCGGACTCGAAACCCCTGTTGCTGGGTGAGACTGGGATTGATTCGATTCGTGAAGGGGAAGAGCGCAAATGCTCGATTCTTGAATGGCAGATCGAAGAGGCTTTTCGGAGCGGACTGGCCGGCAGTATCGTCTTCAGCTTCACCGACGATTGGTGGCGCGGAGGAGAGCAGGTCGAGGACTGGCAAATGGGTCTGACCACTCGCGACCGTGAGCCGAAGCCCTCGTTCTTTGCCGTTCAAAAGGCCTTTCAGGCAGCGCCGTATTTTCCCTTATCCCGTACTCCGAAGGTCTCCGTCGTCGTGGCCAGTTATAACGGAGACCGCACGCTTAAGGCATGCCTGGATTCCCTTCTGCGGCTGAATTATCCGGATTACGAAGTGATTCTGGTAGATGACGGTTCCACCGATACGACGCCGCAGATCGCTTCCTCCTATCCAAATGTCTGCCACTTGCGCCACGATACCAATCTGGGCCTTTCCGCCGCGCGCAACACCGGCATCGGCGCGGCCAGCGGTGAAATCATCGCCTTTACCGACGCAGATTGCCGGGCGGACGAAGATTGGCTGTACTATCTCGTCGGCGCGCTGCTCAGCAGCGAGTTCGCCGCAGTTGGCGGGCCAAATCTGCTGCCTCCGGAAGATTCTACCGTGGCCGCGGCCGTGATGGTTTCTCCCGGCGGACCTGCGCACGTAATGCTGACAGATCGCCAGGCCGAGCACATCCCCGGCTGCAACATGGCTTTTTACAAATCCGCTTTGGTGGGCATTGACGGATTCGACCCAATATTTCGTCGGGCGGGCGATGATGTGGATCTTTGCTGGCGACTGCAGCAGGCAGGATTCAAAATCGGATTCAGCCCCGCCGCATTCGTGTGGCACTACCGCCGCTCGACGGCGAGGGCGTATTTGAATCAGCAAAAAGGATACGGTGAGGCCGAGGCATTGTTGGTGCGCAAACACCCCGAGTATTTTAATCCTTTTGGCGGCAGCGTCTGGCGCGGGCGCATTTATACCGCATCCAAATTCGGAGTTCTGGTGCGACCACCCGTCATTTACCACGGTTTTTTCGCCAGCGCGGGCTTCCAGTTCCTCTACTCATCGCAACCGTCGGTAAGCCTGATGCTCTGCACCAGTTTGGAGTATCACGTCCTGGTCACCTTGCCCCTATGGATTCTGTCGGTGCATTTTCATTATCTGCTGCCGTTGGCGATTGCCAGCATGCTGGTTTCATTCGGCGTCTGCATTGCCGCAGGCGTTCAGGCAGCCTTGCCAAAAAACAAGATACGGCCATGGTCTCGGCCGCTGGTGGCGCTGCTCTTCTTTCTCCAGCCAATCGCGCGCGGCCTGGCCCGGTACCAGGGCAGACTCGCCGCGCCGCCGACACCGCTGGCAGTGCAGCAATCGCTGGATTCGGTCGCATTGCGGCACAGCAACCGATCGCTCGAACAGGTATGTTATTGGGCAGAGCAGGGGATGGATCGACTGGCGTGGATCGCGGCGGTAATTCGCGGTCTGGAAAAGAATGGCTGGCCGCACCGGCCCGACATCGGATGGAGCGATTTTGACGCAGAGATCTATGGTAGCCGCTGGAGCAGCCTGCGGCTGGTGACCGTCGCCGAAGAACATCCGCACAACAAGAAAATGCTTTGTTGCCGCCTAAGCGCGCGCTGGTCATTACAGTCGAAGGTTGTCTTTTGGGCTTTATTCGCGCTCCAGTTGCTGGCTCTGGGTCTTCTCGGCTCCTCCCTCAAATGGCCCTGGCTGATCCTGCTTTCCTTGCCCTTGCTCGGCTGGCTCCTCCACCGCGAAAAGCGCAGCCTGCAAAGCATCATCGTCGTTTTCCTCGATGATCTCGCAAAAGAATTAAAGCTCGTGAAAGTGCAACCGGAATCCCAGCCTGCTTCGGTGGCCCCCGTCCCTGCGCGCCCCGATCCCAAAAGCCCATTCCGATCCCCCCAGGAGCCCAAATCAAGTCAGGTCATATCGTAATCGGCGCACACGCTACGCCGGCGGGAGTGAAACTGCCGGTCAGCAGCGCAAGTTCACCTCTCATTAACACCCACATTCATGTGGGTGCTTGCGGTCCCTCGAACGCCTTTGAACTGTTTTAACAGTTTCGTCGCGCAGAGGCGGCCGGCACTTTCAGTCACACGCTACGCCGGCACAAAAATCTCCAAAGTGGCCAGCGCGCATAATATCAGGATAGCGAGCACCAAGGGCGTGATTAAAAGTGGGTGCCAAAGCGGAGCGGGCCGTGTCTTCTCCCTCTCCTCCTTTGGAGGAGAGGGCCGGGGAGAGGAGGCCACACACCTGAACACCACCCACTCTTAATCACGCCCGCGCACCAAAGATCTTAAGTTTTAGACTTTAGACTTTAGACTTCAGACTTTAGACTGTCCCCGCATGGTCCATTACCTCGATCTGCTCCGCCTCGTGCTGGACGAAGGAAAATTCAAAACCGATCGCACCGGCACCGGCACGTATTGCATTTTTGGAGCGCAAGCGCGTTTTCCGTTGCAGGAGAATTTCCCCCTGCTGACGACGAAGAAACTGCATCTCAAATCCATCATCCATGAATTGCTTTGGTTCCTGCGCGGCGATACCAACGTCAAATACCTGAACGAGCGCGGAGTCAGCATCTGGGACGAATGGGCTAACGAAAATGGTGATCTTGGCAGAATCTACGGTGCGCAATGGACCGATTGGCGAACCACGGACGGCCGTTCGATCAACCAAATTGATCAAGTCATCTCGAATATCAAGACGAAGCCCGACAGTCGGCGCCTGATTGTGAGTGCTTGGAACGTGGGTGAACTGGATCGCATGGCGCTGCCGCCGTGTCACACGCTCTTTCAGTTCTTCGTGCAGGATGGCGAATTAAGCTGTCAGCTTTATCAGCGCAGCGCTGATCTCTTTCTGGGTGTGCCTTTCAATATCGCTTCTTACGCGCTGCTCACGATGATGGTGGCGCAAGTATGCGGCTTAAAACCGGGAACGTTCGTTCACACATTCGGAGACTTGCATCTCTACGCCAACCATTTGGAGCAGGCGAAGTTGCAACTCGAACGCGAACCTCGCCCGTTGCCGCAGATGAAATTGAATCCGGCTGTGGCTGATATTCACGATTTCAAATTCGAAGACTTCCAATTGCTCAATTACGACCCGCATCCGGGCATAAAAGCCCCGATTGCGGTATGAGTCTTCATCGCATGGGACGATCCCGCAATGCGGGAGAGAATCAAAACTCCAATGAACTGTTCGGTGTCCACCCTTTAGCCCGATCCATGCAGTTCGAACGTCGCGGTCCCCCTCACCCCAGCCCTCTCCCCAAGGAGAGGGAGTCCCTTCCGACCGTTTCTCGGAGTCACTGGACGGTGATTGAGTATTTGGCTGCCAAATGTGTCTCCCTCTCCCTTGGGGAGAGGGTCGGGGTGAGGGGGAAGGTCGTGTCCAACTGCATCGTTCGGGCTTTAGGGTGTCCCGGGCGATCGTGGCCTGACGCCCTCCTGCAATAAGAGGGCCCACCCCACTCAGAAATGAGAGCGTTCAAAGCCATCGCCGCCATGTCGCTCAACCGGGTGATCGGCGCCGGAAACAAAATCCCCTGGCACCTGCCCGAGGATTTCAAATGGTTCAAGAAGATGACGACGGGGAACGTCATCATCATGGGCCGCAAGACCTTCGAATCCATTGGCAAACCATTGCCAAATCGGACGACGCTTGTGCTGACCCGCTCTGCCCAGCCTATCAGTGGCGTGGAAACGATTTCCGACTTGAACCAAATCACCATGCGCTTGTCGGAAAACGACCCACGAGAGATATTCATCTGCGGCGGAGCACAGATCTACGGACAGGCCCTGCCGCTTTGCTCGGATCTGTATCTGACCCTGGTCAAGCGGGATGTCCAGGGAGACGCCTTCTTCCCACCCTTCGAAGGCCAGTTCACGTTACACGAAACAATCGCGGACAATCCAGAGTTCGAGATCCGCCACTACGTGAACAAGTCTCGCAGGTTGTCCTGAAAGGTAAGGACGCGTTCCACCCGCGTCCCAAACATCTCGCGTCAGAAGAGAGGGACACGGTGGAACGCGTCCTTACCTTCGATTGCAGCTATTTATCTCCCGCTACCGCCTTTTGTAGCGCAGGCTTCAAATGTTCATCAAACCAATCCGCACAAACCTCCACATCATCGACAATATTCCCCCAGCCGTGGCTCTTGCCCTCACGCACCGCCAGCTTCGTAACACCACCAACTTCCTCACAGCGTTTCAGGAAAATCTTCGCCTGATAGATCGGCACCAGCGTGTCGGCGTCACCGTGAATGATCAGAATGGGGGGCATGTTGGAATGCACGAAATAGATGGGTGAAACCTCGCGTTCGACCTTGAGCCGGTCCTGCTCATCGTTCGCTCTCGGACCAAACGCGACACTGAATTTCTTGAGGGTGCCAATCCCCAACGCTTCCTCGCCAGGTTTGCTGTAGTTCAGGAAATCGGTTGGTGGAAAGAAACAGGCGACGCATTGAACCTCGCTGCTCTCCCGGTCCACGGGATCTTTGGCGGCTGAATCTCCTTCGGCGCCCTTGACGGCCATGGTCAGAGACAAATGGCCGCCGGCGCTCGCGCCGGAAATGCCAAGGTGCTCCGGATCTATTTCGTACTTCGCGGCATTGTGGCGAATGAAACGGATGGCACGGTGAATATCCTGTTCGATTTCCGGAATGCTGAACTTCGGCTGCGACCCGTGCACTACCGCAAAAACCGTGTAACCATGGTCCAGAAAGGGCTTATAAAAAGCGGGCATGATCGAATCATGCGAAGAAAACCACCCGCCACTGACCATAAACGCGATGCCTAAACCCTTGGGCTTTGCGGGTTGGAACACGTCCATTGTCAGGGCCGTGCCGGATTTCCGGTAGTAAATCACGTCCTCAGTCCGTTTGAAATCCGCGGGCGGCGCGGCAATCGTGCCGAAGAAAAGAAACGAGACGAGAGCACTGATCAGCATTTTTTTCATGTGTAATCTCTAATCTCCGGAAACGTCGAACCCTTTGCAAGAAAAGTTCCCTGGGTGCGAACCACGGCCAAGGCAGATTCAAGCAATTGTAGGAGACGACGTAAGGAGACTCAAAAACTCCAAAAGAGAAGCATGAGGCCAATGAGCTGTTTGGTGTTCACCCTTTAGCCCGAACGATTCAGTTGTTTCGAGCGTAAGTTCCATTCTTGCACGCATTTGTGGGCCCGGGATTCAACTGCAATGCAGTTGGAATCTTCACCAAAACGGTGCAACAGTTTTCCCTCTCCTTGGGGAGAGGGTGGGGTGAGGGGGACCGCGATGTCCAATGTTCCTAACGGCTTCACGGAAACGCCTAAAGCTGATCCGACTGAATCGTTCGGGCTTTAGGGTGTTCCGCGCGACCAAAGTACCAATCGCACCTTACACCCTAAAGGGTGGACACCGAACAAGGCCGTTCATTGGCAAACTCTAATTGGCTGTTTTTCGAAAAAATAGTCTTCTTACGTTGTCTCCTGCAATACTCCTCCGACCGCATTTCGATTTGGAGCTTTCAGATTGGAAATTCTCTGGAGGTTGGAGCTTGGAATTTGGACCTTTCCCCAATTGGGGGAAACACCGTAAACCCAATTCGCACTTCATGTGGCAGGTTTGATTGGGAACAGAATCTGATCAACCAGGGCTAACGGGCAGCAACCAAAAAAGGAGCAACATATGAAAAGGGCATTGGCTATTATCGCGGCGGCGGGGATTGTAGGAACGTTCGCAAGTGGGTGTGCGCGACGACACGTGGTTGTGCACGAGCAAGTTCAGGCGGCGCCCGCGGGAGAAGTCGTCGTAACCGTCGAACCGCCTCAGCCCCGACATGAAGTGGTCACGGTAGCGCCAAGCGCGCGTCATGTGTGGGTCGAAGGTTATTGGGCTCGAACCCATGGGCAGTGGGTGTGGGTAGCCGGACATTATGAAGTACGTCCTCGCGACCGCGCCGTTTGGGTCAATGGACATTGGGACCATACACACCGGGGATGGGTTTGGACGCCGGGACATTGGGCGTAAGAGGGACGCAGCGGTTCGTTCTAAACCTCTGATCTCAGCGACGGCCGTCTCGATTTTCGATCCTGCGTTGAGCCCCTCGGCCTGAAGTCTTACAATCCCAAAGGGATTGCGTCCTCCAGCCCAGGGTTGCGAGGAACGAGCTACCCTGGGTTGGAGGACTTTTCCGAGCCAAACCCTGAAGGGGTTTCGACCAACCTAACACCAAAACTGAGTGATGCGGGCGGCCCGCATCACTCGAAACTGCAAGCGACGTTCCACCCGCATTCGCTCCAGTGACATCGTTAGGCCGCGATCTCATCACTGATCATTTCTTTCTTCCGAACTGCATTATTGTTCCGTCGTCACCATCGCCATACGTGAGCATGAGGTCGTAGGGCTCACCCTTCCTCCTGAGCGCCAGCGCGTCAATTGCGGTGTCGGAATCAGAAAACACAACACCCCAACACATTTTGCCGTCGTACATGATATTGACTTTGTCGCAACACCAGCGGCCCTTTGTCGAGGTGAATGTGGTTACACCAGGCGTCTCAGAAGTGGTGACGTGAGCCGCGCCCGAAGAGACCGGTCCCCATTGCGGATAATTGGTGACGGTGAACGACCCGTCGGGTCGCAGATCCAGCTGGCATGGCCGGCCCCCGAGAACGGCCAACCCGTCTCCGGTGATCGTCTGCCGGGTGAGTTCGTAAACTCCGACTACATCCTCCTGCTTCGGTTGCGTTACAACGAACAGCTCGGGGGGTGGAACGTGAGGCCAATGCGAAAGACTGGAGCCCCAGGGCAAATGTAAGCCAGCCGACACGGCGACACCCGCCGCAACGAGACCAACACTGCTGGCCACCATAAGAGTGATCTTCGTCTTTCGATTCATCGCTTAACAATGAAACTCACTCGCGTCGCGCCAGTGATCCTCGACATAAACCAGGATGTCATCGTGGCATCGAGTGCAGTGATTTCATTTAGCCCTTTCCGTCTTCACGTTTCCAAACGCCAAGCTCTTTATACCAATCAAACATTGAAACGAGCAATTCGAGAAAACTTTTCTCTTCCGAATACCAGTCCTCGGATGAGTTATTGCGCTGCCAGGTCTCTGGATCGCCCTTCGTCAGGTCTTTCTTCTTAATCCCCCATGAGACGACACTCTGATTTTCGTCCATGAACATCAGATAACCATCCTCAAGCGTCAGGTCTTTCGGATGGAAAATGGTGTTATGGATAGAGCAGAGATCAGGCACAGCCCCAACGGTCAAATAGAAGCTCCTTAAGGCGGCAGGCAGAGTGACGCCCAGGCGTGACTCGGCTTTCTTCACATCCTTTTCAGCAAGGCCGTCGGTGCCGGACCAGGCTCGGCCGATGTAATGCTTAACAAACTCCTGGCAGGTTTTCGCGTGCTCGTTCATGCAGGAGCGCGACCAAAGGGGCTCGATTGAAACGGCGATGTGAACCCGCTGCTCGTCATTGGCTCAATCCGTTGGTCGGGCGGTTTTCCAGAGCTGCCACCACTTGCGGGAGTCGTCTGCTCGTTGCGCTCGCTTGAGTTTCTCGTAGGCAGCCCTGTAGATCGGAAAAGAGTGAAAGGAGGTGGCGCTACATAGCAGAATCCCATCTGCATCTCGGATCTTTTCGGCCATTTCAAGCAGCTCTCTGCCAGTCATGGTGACATTGATGCAGCCCGGATAGTTACGGCTGAACAAGTCCGGGTCCGCACAAGCTTTTACCATTCTTCTGCCACTCGGGTCGCTCACAAACCGCATCGTCACGGACCCAGAGCCATCAACTTCCAGCTTCTGCCCAGGCTCTGCCTTAGGTAGTCCACTCACAAGCAGGCCGAGACAGACCCGGGGAACAGGCTCTCCAATCGGGCGACGGCGCGGTTACTACCCCTTGCACTCATTTGAGAGATCAGTTCTGAGATACTCATGCGGTTATTTTGCCCAGCGATACGAAACCAGCGCGCCATCGCGCCGTGGCCTGAAATGCGCTCGTTAGCTGACACGTCTGAATTGATGAAACCACTCCATGTTCGCGATGTTCCCTCCCCCGATTAGGGCAACCAGCATGGAAAACAGAACCCCGCCCACGAAAGCAGCAGTGCGTCCATACCGCAGCCAGCGTGATGTCGGCTCGTCGCTTCCAAAGAGAAACTCCAGAACGTAGACGAACGTATACCAGATGTTCGCGCCTACAGCAGACAGCGCGAACCAGGGAAGAATATAGGAGTAGTGTGTCGCGTGTGTATCCCCAACCGAATTCATGGTGTCGGTGAACCCGTATCCAAAAACCGCTGGGAGGAGGAGTGCCAGATTGTAGATGAGACGGCGGCGCTCCCAGTATCGAATAGCTGCCTTCTTAAATGTGAGATAGTCGCGCATAGTTGGTTTTCAACGCTCCAGATCAGTGACCCGGCGCCAGTGATCTCCGACTGCAAACTGGAGCGCTATCGCCGGGTTCACTGCATCTGGTTTGTTGGACGATTCTTTCACTTCTTTGCCATCTGCTTCTGCTGCTGAAACCACGCTTCGGTGGTTCTGACCGCAGCGATCACAAAATCGCCGACCACTGGAGGCGGACCTTGGGACTCGGCCCCATACTGCCAATGACTCATCGCCTCGCTGCCGTCAGCGTGCTGAAAACCCACCGTGAGTCGGCAGAGCTTTCCGCGCGGTGAGGGATCGCCATACTGCCCAATCCAACGAAGCAACTCGGCTCCCACTCGCTGTCGCAAACCCTCGAATAAATCTGGTGTCGTACGACCAATAAACAGGTCTCGCTCGGTATTGCTAACAGACCCGGTGCCCATGCGATTAATCGTCCCGTCAACCGCCAACATAACGAACAAAGCTTGCTGCTCCGCGATGTGAAGCGTGACCATGATTCCCTTGATAGTTTTTTCCGATGTCATGACATTTGCGTCCGATTCCAAGCACCCGAAACGATCGGCTTTTTCATTCTTGTTCCCAACGTTCGGCTTTGCTCATGGACTACCAGGAACCGTGACATAGCCTTCCGGCCACTCGTCTTTATCGAGGTCGTAGGCACAGATCTCAAAACCTTCCGGGGCATCGCAGAATCCGGGAAGCTTTGCCGCCCGTGACCGCGCTGCCTCCGCTAACTCGCTCGAGGAGTATACTCCGAGCAGCTTTTCGTCATCTTCTCCGCCGCGGAGCTGGTGCGTGTGCCACAGAAGGAAAGCTTGCATTAGCGAATCGTTACCGGACAAGCGATTATACAGATACAGTGATATCCGAACGGTTTGGGTGGGGAATGGTAGGGTTCGCGGCTTTGGAGCCGGCGCTTGGTCGTCCTACCTGCATGCAGGTATGGGAGCAGAGCGGCACGGTTCTGGCAAGAAGTGTCCGACAGCCGGGTACCCAAAGTGAGGAGTGGTAATGGTTGAGTTCTCATGGCGTGTGGCGACGACATGATGTTTTCTATCATTGTTCCCGCTCCAGGATGCGAGACGCTTCTGCAGTGTCTCCCCTGCCAATCGCAATGGCTCCTCTTAGATACTGGATTCTTAGTTCATCAGTCGCCCCTTTCAACTGCTGCGCTGCTATCTGGCCCAAGTGCTTGAGCGACTCGAAGTAATCTTGCTCAAGCTCGAGTGGCAGCGCGGGCCCACGACCTGCCACCCGGTCTATCTCAATTGCCGTCGGCAGCAGAAAATAGCTCATTGTCGCTTTGTCGGGGTGAAGTTGGGCGAGATGAACGATGTGGGGAACGGCTGCGTAGGACGCCGAATAGACGTCATTCTGATGGCAAAGTGCGCTCCAGAGGGAGAACCAAGGCTCGCTCTTGTAGTCTCTTTCATCGGGATATTCCGCCAAACGCCTCAGAAGGGCAGGAATGTTCTCTGCGCTTCCATACGCGTGGTCAAGTTGGCGCCATTCAGGTGCTTCCAGCGAGATCATCTCTTTGCCGAACGCCGAGCATCAGCGACCCGGCGCCGGTGGGTATTCAGCATGGAAACGAAGCGTAATCCCGAGTTCGCTGCATGCAAATGTTATGCCTAGCCCCCAGCCAAGCACGAAATCAAAGACGCCATCTGTGACAGGTCGCCCGCGCACCGATCTAGCTCAGTTCTTATTTCCAGGTGCCACGACTTTACCGCCGGGATTACCCAACAATAAACAGGAATCCAGGACGGCGTGCGGACAAGCGTTGCCCCGTATCCCTCGGGAAGAGCCAGGCCACCATGAGTCACCTGTATGGCGCCTCGCGGGGGAAGCTCGGTGCGAGCATACCAGAGATGACTCCAGTATTCATCCGATGATTGATCACCAGGGGGCATCGGTGCCTCGACGATGGTGATGGTGCAGCCATCTTTCTTGCCAAGCCCCAAGCGGACTGGTTCAACCGCAGCGTACAGATTGGCGATGCGCCATGGTGCTGGCAGGTTCGCGAGGTTCCAGCCCGTGACCGTGTCGAGACTCCTCGGGGTCCGATTCTGTTTCTGCCGAGGAATGATTCGGGGGACCGGTCGCGGCGCGTGCAACGAATCATCGAGGTCCGTGAGATTCGCCAGCACTTCGCAGTCGCAGTATCCGCCGTGTCCGCCCAACCACGAAAGAACCGTACCCTTTTCAAGTTGTTCAGAGTGGAGGAAGATCGTGGTAAGCTTCGTGGTGTGGTCGCACGCCTTTAGATTCGCATCAAGGTAATCCAACAGTCGATGCAGTTGTTCCGGCGAAAGCGGCATCCCGGCAACGAGTTCAGCACGTTCGGCGTGCTTCCATTGCTTGAGAGCGGCTTTACGGTGTTCCTTGTCCATAGGCACAACTCAAGGCATAACAAGTAATTATGCAGGTCTGGATATCACCCCAGGAGCGCCGGACCCTGATTCAGGAAAAACACGCAGGCGCAATCCGGCGTCGCCTGCACCCGAATGTTAGCCTGAGAAAATCTCATCTCCATACTCCTCTCAGCACGAACTCCTCCAGACTCGGCGCAAGCTCGTGGGTGCCGCCAAAGTTGTGGTCCTCAACAACCACTCGACCAGTAACCGTCTCAATGCCGAAAGGATTGCCAGCGCCATCCCAGCCGATGATGAAAACATCCTGCATCGTCCAACCGCGTGGCGGCCCAAACTCGCGTCTGAACTTGGCGTGGCTCTTGGCAAGCTCAGCGATGTCGTCAACCTCCTCCGCCCCAAAACGACCGCCGCCGCAAGTAACTAGAAACCAGCGATAGTCTGCCGGAATCTGACCGTAACGCGCCTCGAACTCGCGCAACTCCTGCTCCGTGGCCGGCTCTCGACGCAACGGCTCCGGCATCGCCTCGATGTGCTCCTGAATCTTCTGCTTGGTGTCCGGTGAAATCATGGGCGGTCATTTCGAGCTGGTCGGTCCTGCGCCGGGGAACCATTCGGTGTGCTGGTCTCCGCCGCGCCCCCAATAAGTCACACGCCGGCCGCGCAGAAATGCAATGTAGCCCTGCACGCCAGCCTCCATCGCGCGCCGGGTAAAGTCGCGGAAATGCTGACCGTGACGCTGGCTGTCGAGAATCGCCGCGCGCAACCCCGGTGCATCGAAGTCGGCGGCCACGGCGGGCAACCCTTCGTAGGGAATGGGCGTCGTCACCACCCCGCCGCTGGCACTGTAATAGCGCATCTGCAGAGCGACATAATCAACGTGATAATACTCCACGCCCGTCTCGATGAGCCTGCGGACAACCTCCGGAAAAGGAATAGAGCCGTCGAGAGCCGCTCGAGCAGCTTTGCTAATAATCTGGGTGTCCATAGATGCTTCGTTTCACTGTGTCCGAGCGACGCCTAACCAGCAGCATCAGCGTCCCTGCGCCAATAGATGTTCAGCACGCAGACAAAACGTAATCGCCGGGTTCGCTGCATGCAATCGTTAGCGATGCTGGTCATGCAGGAATCCAATCGCGCTCCCAAAAGTGGATCAGTCCGAGGTAGAGCGGCCAGGTGGCGGCCACGATCACAACAGCCGCTACAATGAAGCAGAGCCCCGCGCTTTTCCTCTCTTTTGCCCTGAGCAGCCAAACCAGCAAGACGGCGGGGACGACCCAGCGGCTGGTTTGAAAGACATCGTTGCCAAGGTTTCCCAAATCCATCCAGAGGCCGTAGTCGCCGGCAAATCCATGAACGTTGATGCCGTTGGAGTAATGCACGGCCAACGCAGCGCCCGAAACTAGGGCAAAATGCAGCGATGGCAAAACCAAGTATGGCCAGAGCCGTTTCATGGTTTCCGCTAATGCTTCAAAATGTAAACTGCGCGTCATCGCCGCGTCCAGTGCAGGCCGATTGTTAGTTGTCATTATCTCCTTTCTGAGCGTGTCAAATCCAGCATCGAAACCACGGCCTCGCCACGCTCGGTCGCGTGCCGGTAAAGTTCGACCGCGCGTGATAACTCTGTGATCGTCCAATCCGCATACTCAGCCGGCATCGCGGAGCGATCACTGATAACCTCCTCTAGCCTCTCCAATGCCTGAGGCACGACTTCCGGCGCATAAACGGCCGGGCCACGAACGGGATGCCACATCTTGGTAACAAGCGGAACGCCACCATCGAGCGCCTGTGCGAGTGCGGGGCAAAACTGCGTCACGAGATGAGAACAAAAAGCAGTGCGCGACGCAAAAGTGGCAATGTCCTGCGGAGTCGCAATGTCCCCGACTTTTTCTTTTGATATTGAAGCCATGATTACTAGGTATGCCATGACATGGAGGGTATGGGAGCAGAGCCGAAAGCGATCAAAGCAATTTTAAGCGGGCGTTTGTTCATCGTATGGTTTCAGCCGAATGCCGAACCAGAGTAGCGCGAGACCGAGTAATCCAGCACAGGCGAGGCGCATCGCGTTTAGCCGCGTTTCCATGTCGAACCGAATAAGATCCACGTACGGTTTCCATCGTGGCGGAGAAGGCATTGTCCCGGTTACCGTACCGTCGCATGCCAGGGAGTTGCCGTCGATCGGACAGAGAAGGAGAAGCGCATGAGGATTGGTATCGCTGACGTTCGACCCGGTTCGAAGCTGATAGGTTAGGTTCTCTGGCTTTAGGTGTACAAAGTCGCAGGCTGCCTTTTTCGAATGATCTTTGGGACAGAGCAAGACTAGCGGCGTGTTCAATTCATTGGACATCACCAGGCAATGCGTGGCGGCGCTGCTGTCGAAGCCGTCCGGGCCGAGAGCGCAGAATTCCTTTGTGCCGCCGGCGTTGGTCGGAACTCTAAATGGGTATTGGCCACCGTAATCGAGAGACCACTGCTTAAAAGAGAGTCCGATTTGCTTAAGATTGTTGACGCAAGTGACCGGCTGTGTGGAGGGCCAGCAGTGCGGGAGGTGAGTGAGCAGGCGCTGGCTGAGGGGCGCACAGGCCAGCAGGCAGATGGTGCTGAGGGAGAGGCAGAATATTTTAAGCGTGAATGTCACGGTGCGGCGGCGGGAGCCTATAAATTCGCGCTCCCACTGAAGGTCTTACTCCTGTCGCGGTGTGGCTGCAATGCTTTTGTGGAGCGCGGTGTGGTCCGGATTTGCGGAGCACCGAACAAAGGAGGCGGAACTGCTTAATGGAGGCTAGCAAACGCTAATTCTCTGGAGTTTGTTCTGTGCGTTTGGGTCTGTGTTCTGGGAAGACGTTTGTTCTGATTGCGGCCGCAGCTTCAGGGTGAAGGGAGTTGAGAGCGCTGTAGATCTGGAGGCGGTCCTCTTTGTTCGTCGTTGCCGAGAAAAGTTCAAGCAGACCCGCAACCGCAAGGCTCGTGCAGTTGGTGGCCCCACCGAGAACGTCTGTAGCGTAGTATCTTACAGTAGCATCACCTTCGCGGTAACATTGCAATACGATAGGCCCCAAATGCTGCGGATCTGATTCTAATTTCATGAGAGCGTCTGCGGCGGCAAGTCTTGGATAGGGCGATTTGTCCGAGAGCAAGTGCTGAAGCTTCGGGATCAACACAGGTTCGCCTGCGGCGCGGTGGCCCAGGATGAAAGCAGCGAGTGAACGGTTTGTGGCGTCTTCAGACGACAGCAACGGCAGGATAAAGGGTGTTGCGTCTTTGCCGACATTGTCTAGCACCATGACGGCTTTGGCTTTGGTTTCGATGTTGGCGGCGTCGCATACGATATTGGTGAATGCGGGGATAGCCCTCCGAGCAACCGATGGGAACTCGTGGAAAACCCAAACCGCCATTCCGGGTCGGCTGGGATGGAACACTGCCGGCATGGGTCTGGAGAATCTGACCAAATGCTGCTTGGAATCCAGCCAGGCCATTGCGCGGCGGCGCCAGGGCTCTCTGTAAGGTGGCTCGGGTTCTTGAAACCATTTGATAAGGAGGTCCAGGTTGTTGGTGCCAATGGTAGTTATGGCGTTCGTGGTTTCTGCCCGTTCGGCCGCGGATAGGTACTGGTCGTTGACGCGAAACAGCCAGAAGCTGAGCTTCTTGCCGGCGCAGCACGGCTCGGCGGGTGGCAGTGTGGCGACCACGTACACCGCAACCGCTGCTCCTGCAGTTAGCATCAGAAATAACCCTGCTTTTTTCGGGGACGTTCTCACCTGCGGGTTAAATGGAACAGCACCCGCCCCACGCCTTAAGCGTTTGGCTCATACACTTTGACCCCTATGTAGCGGTCATAATCGGATCGCTGACTCTCTGGTAACTTGCTGCGCGAAACGCGAAGAGTGTAACCGCCAAAGAGCCGCCCGTCTTCAGTCAAAACCATCCAGTCGAAGATGTCTTCTCCCTCGAATGCGAGTCTCTTGCCCACCTGATGCCACTTTTGCAGCTGAGGCGGAACTTCGAAAAAGGCGCCCGAGAAAACGCGCTCATCCGGGTGATAGTGAACTCCTCCTAGCCAAAGGAAAACGAATCTGTCTTCACCCAAGCGCTCCGATGCATCGGGATCACGAAACGCAGCTTGGCCGAAAAGTATGCGCGGACACCGCTCTGAATGCGCTCGGTGAACCGCGGCAACGTCCGGCTCGCTTCTGCGTACGCAGCCTGAAAATCCGGGTCTGTGTTCGAGATTGCCGTGAACAACGGCTCCTTCGGCTTTTGCTCGAACTTGCTGCGTTCAGAATCAGGCATAGGCGGCTGATATGCCTTCCGACGGTTGTTGTCAAGCGGCACGCCCGCGCCGACTGCGCGCCCCGGCGTTTCGTGCACAACCTCTGTCGATCCCAAAATATTCCGCGTGTTATCAACACCTTACAAAAGTTGCGTCAAGATTCTTTACTCTTGCGCCCCCATCCTTTGCGCCGAAATCCACCCAAAAATCGCCGCAACCCGTTGAAACATAATCACTTTCCGCCAACACATTTTCCCAGCCCGCCTCGTCCATATATGGAGGGGTGCATTTTTTCGACGAGTCTAAAGCCGCACTCTGCCGTCGGTACTATGTCAGGACCGATGCAACGAGTAGTCAATGTAACCATGTAACCTATTCCATTCTTTAACTCATTAACTCACTAATTCACTAACTCACAAACTGCCTTATATCGCCATCTAACACCATCTAACACCATCTAACGGTTCACCGGTAACCGGCCGGTAGCCAATCGGAAGGCTGTGGAAGGTGCTGGAAGGTCCTGGTAACCCCTGGAAGGTAGATCTTTTGGCTTCTTTGTGTCCTTCGTCAGGTTCGGAAGGTGGCTTTGTGTCTTTCGCCTTTGCCTCTTTGCGTTCAAGCGTCAGTGCCAGGCAGCTCAGAACAATATTTCAGCTTTTCAGCGTGTCAGCATTTCAGTTTTTGCCCCGGAAGGCTTTTCAGCTTTTGTCTTAAAAACGCCCTTTTTCAAAGCATTTCAAAGCATTTCAAAGCAAAATTTTTGTTCTTATTCTCGTCCAGCGGCCAGGATAAGAGGCCGGAGTTCCTGCATCAATTCGGCGAATATCTCAAGGGATACTTGTTGATTGCCGTCACTCCAGGCTTCGGCCGGATTTGGGTGGACCTCAATTAGCAAAGCGTCTGCGCCCATGGCCACGGCGCCTTTGCACATGGATTTGACCAGATCCGCCCGGCCCGCACCCTGGCTGGGGTCAATGACGATAGGGCAGTGTGATTCCTTTTTGATGATCGGAATAGTCGAGAGGTCCAGCGTGTTGCGGGTGTAGGTCTCGAACGTCCGGATGCCGCGTTCGCAGAACATCAGTCCGGCATTTTCATTGGAGAGGATGTATTCCCCGGCCAGCAGCCACTCTTCGATCTTCATCGAGAGGCCGCGTTTGAGCAGGATGGGTTTGCCGGTTTTGGCAGCTGCGATCAGCAACTGGAAGTTTTGGGAGTTGCGCGCGCCAATCTGGATGATGTCGGTGTATTCAGCCACGAGCTCGGCATGCTGCTCGGACAAGAGTTCGGTGATGATGCCGAGGCCGGTTTCTTTCCGGGCTTTCGCCAGCATTTTCAAACCGCGCTCGCCCAGGCCCTGAAATTCGTAGGGCGAAGTGCGCGGCTTAAAGGCCCCGCCTCGCAGAATCGTGGCTCCGGCTTTTTTTACCGCCTCGGCGGTCTTTAGCAATGGCTTCTCGCCCTCGACCGAGCAAGGCCCGGCCATCACCTGGAATTTTTTGCCGCCAATGAGATGTTCGCGGACTTTAACCGTGGAATTCTCCGGATGCGCCTCGCGGCTGACGAGTTTGTAGCGCTTCTGCACCGGCATGACGCTCTCGACCAGTTGCGGAAACATCATCGCCAGTGTCTCCAGCGACTGATGGGTCAGTTCGTCGCCGATTGCGCCGATGACGGTGCGGGCGACCCCACGCATAACATGAGGGCGATAACCGCGCTTGCGGATTTCTTTGAGGACAGCGGATTCCTGTTTCCTGGAGATGCCGGCTTTAAGGATAATAATCATAGTTGTCGTTGCCGGATCGTGCTTGCGGAGAACAAAAAAGCCGCAGGCGACGACCTGCGGCGGAGTTAGTGGTTGCTGCTGTTAGTGCAGTCGCAAGCACCAGTCCGCCGCGCTGGTAAAGTAATACCAACCGGCAAAGCTGCTGGCAAATTGCTGACCGCTATAATTCACGGCAGTAGACTAGCAAAAAGCGGGGCCCTGGAGCAAGGCGGAAATCTCTGGTTGAATGGCTGGGGCGCGTCTTACCGTTAGGCGGCTTATCGGAAGAGGTAGGGCGCGTCTGTCCTCAGCGCGCCGCGAACCCCAGGATCTGCCGATCAGTCCATTGCGGCGCGCTGAGGACAGACGCGCCCTACCCAGCTTGGTCATGCGTGTGACGGGACTACCCGGACGCACCCCTTATTCCATCGTCAAAAACCGATCCTCTTTCAAGCGCGTTGGAATGTTTTCCGCGGCAAAAAAGCGTAATTCGATGCTGGTGCGGTCGCGCATCATTGCAGGAGTAACGTGCGTGCGATGAAGCACATCGCCCTGAAACAAGAGAGCATCTCCAGCCTGCATTGCCGGCCGCCAAACATGATCCGCAGAAAATCTCCTGCGGACTCGATCATCCGCAAGTTCCGACGGCGGCAGCAATTCGGTGAGGCGTTCAGTCATCAGTTCAAGTCCTGGCGCTTCGACGCCGCAAGCGTCGAGAGCTATCCAGCAGGTCACCATCGACAACAAAGCATCGGACGGATAACCGCCGTCGGGATAAGATGAAAAGGCAAAGCCCAGGGCGCCATCCTGATGCCATCCGTGAGGCGCGTGCAAAGGAGGATAGCGATTCGGCGAGTACTGGCGACGAATCCACGACCGGTCCAGGTCACAAGCAACCTGAGCTGAAAGCCCGTTCGCAATCCAAGCCTTTAGAGTTGGTGCGACCGCAGCGCACAGCGACCGCAGCGAAGACATCGCAAGGACGGCCTGAACATTAAAGGATGAAGCGGTGGGTGCAAAACGCTTCTCGGCAACGCGCTCTGGTTTCTGGCGGACAGCATCTATCTGAACATACTCGACATCGATCTGTTGTTTGAAAGCAGACAGGAGGGGTTCAGACAAGATCGACGGAAACAAGGCGATGCCAGAAAGCAAATCGGCATTCACAAACGCAGTGCACCGTCAATGGGCGTCCCGGACCGGCGTCAGGAAAAAGCCGAACTCGCGAGACATGACGTCGGCGAGCGCCTCAGCGTATCTCGGGGATCCGCGCGGGATGGTTTCTCCAACCAGATTGCCATCCGCATCTGTCAATTTCGTTTTGAGCGCGGGGCGGGTTTGCACCTCTGCCCAGGCCGTGCGCAAGCGCTCTGCATCGGGACCGGTGCCGGTGACATTGAGATCCGCCCGCCCACCAGGTTGAATGGCGAAAGTTCCTATGGTGGCGAAACGGCCATCGGGCTGACGGCATTGCGCGGCCAGGCGTTTGACAGCAGCGGGCTGGGCCGATGAAGCAGCAGTGGGCTGCGATGGCGGCGGGGCCTTGGAACAGCCGAGGCCGCCCGTTATCAGGGACAAAGCAATTGCACCACACACCCAATTTATTCTAGTCGTCATCGTCGTGATCGGCCCACTTGTCGTTTTCCTTTGGCGAGGTGGTTGGAGGAGTTGAGGGAGCGGTGCCGCCGCCGGTCGTTCCGCCGGTAGTGCCGGTGCCGGTCTTGGGAAATCGCTTGCTCATTTCCTGTTTCACCTCAGACCCCATCACGCGAGAGTGAGCTTCTTCAGGTGAGGTCGAGTACACCTTCTTGAATTCTTTGTTTTGATTGCGCCGGTAATTGTCGCAAAGCGAAAGCGACTTGGCTTCCTCATAATTCGGGTCGCCCGGTTTCAAGGTGCCGTCGCGATATTGGCCGATCAGCACACCTTGCTGTTTGTGCCCGATCTCGTGCGCGACGGTATCGAGCAATTCATCGAAATCACCGTGAGCATCGTTGTTTAGATTGATGCGCATCTTGCCACTATCATTGTTGTAGCTGCCATAAAGAATGTGGCCGTCTTTGTCCTTCTTCGCATCGAAGAACTCGAACTCCTTCGGGTCACCGACGTTCCAACCGTCCTTGCCGCAGGGGACCTTGGTCAGGTACTTGACGGCTTCTTTCTTTTGGTCCTCCGTCATCGTGCCCCAGTTTTTGCGGTATTCGAGGATCTTGGGGTCCTCGGCGTAGATTTTGACGATCTTATCCCGGACAGGTTTGTCGAGAGCGTCAAAGTCCGGATCCACGGAAGGATTCGCCCAGATTTTGTTGATGGCCGCCGTGTCCTGGGCCGTCATTTTGCCCTTCATCATTTGCTCGATCAGGAGATTGCGAGCTTCGCTGGGCAGATTGGCCATGCCGCCCTTTTTATCGATGTCGTCAACGATGGCCTGAGCTGCTTTCTTCTTGTCATCTTCGCTCTTGGCGCCATCGAGTTTGCCTTTGATATCCTCGACCTGCTTCAGGTCTTTGACGAGACCCGGCAACTGGTCCATGTCTTTGGCGGCTTTGGCAAGAGCCGCATCGTCGTTTCCGCCCGCAGCCGCTTTGACTGACGCGATCAAGCCATTGATCTTGTCTTTAATCGGCGATTTGGCGCTATCGAGTCCTTTCATGTCCGTCTCAACCTGCGGCAGGTTGGCCTTAATAGTGGACTTGATTTGATCGCGTTGCTTGTCGCGTTCGGCGAAGAAATCCTTGATCGAGGCTTCCATCGCTTTGCCCGCTGCTTCGGCGCCTTTGAAATCCTCGGCCGTGGCCATCTCGGTCATCTTCTGGTAGGCCGCCGTCAGCTCGGCTTTCTTTGCGTCCAAACCCGGATACGGACAGGCATTGACTTCCTGCATCTTGGTCTCAATGCCGTCAGCGACTTTCTTGTACGACTCCTGCGCTTTCTTTAGCTCTTCGACTTTCTTTTTGTAGGCGTCAACCTTGGCCTTCAGGTCCGAGAGCATCTTGTTGGCCCCGGCGTAGTCTCCCGAAGTTGCAGTAGTATCGGCCTGCTCACGGAGTTGGAGAATGGCATTCCAGTCTGCTTCAAGAGTCTTGAAGGTAACATCCGCAGGAGCAAGGATGACTGCTTCGGCCGCTTTGCTGTCGGCCAGATATTTTGTGCGCGCCGGATCTTTTGCCAGTTTGTCGAGCGCATCAATGGTGGTCTTGACCCCTTTCATTTGGTCGAGTCCGCCAACGAAGTCCTTCGTATCGGCTTTGCCTTTGGCCTGTTGCAAAGCAGTGTCGGCTTCGCCCGCTTTGGCAGTCATCGGCTGCGACGGGCGGTCGGATGCTTTGAGCGCATCCAACCGTGCGGATTGTTCGGCAAGAGTTTGCTCGTATTTGGGTTTGGCGGCCTTTTGCTTCAGATAGTCGTCGTAAATCGGCTTCAGCTTCGGCAACAGTTGATCGAGGGTAGTGGCAGCGGGGGCGTATCGCCGATCATTGACCTGTGTGCGAATACCATCCACCAGGCCTCGCAAAGGAGGGGCTTTGGCATCTCCCCACGTTTCCAATTCCTCGACCTGATGAACCGCCGCATCGAATTTCGGTTGCCGCGCGGTCCAATTGTTTTTCGCTTTCTCGGCTTCGGCGCGAAATTTGGATACCTCTCCTTCAAGCGCCTTGGCATCGGCCAGCACTTTGTCAATCGCGCCTTTGGCCTTGGCGGAATCGGTGGGATCGATTTGCGCCAGGGCGGATTGATAGGCCGGATAAAGCCCATCGCGGCGCGCTTCCAGCGGATTGTGGCGGGCAGCTTCGGCATTCGCCGACGTATATTGGAGGTGGCCGTTGATACAGCCGATCGTCCTCTGAAATGTGGCCTGAAATTCCTTCGCCTGCTTGTCAGAGGCCGGTTTTGCCGGATCTTTAACGCCCCACTGCTGCTTTAGTCCGTCGCCCATAATCGCCTTTTCTGAGTTTCGTCCCCGCGAGCTAAGCCAGGTTGGACGGCGTGCCAAAGAAGCCGTAATTGCGAGAAAGGATGTCCGCTACGGCCGTCGGGTAATCCGGATCCCCCTTGGGTACATGTTTCCCTTTGAGCAGTTCCGTCGCGCCGGTCTTATCGGCCGGGTCCAACTCAGACCACTTCATCAGCACATTGGGCATCGCGCTCACCTCTTTCCAGGCAGCCCGCAACTGTTCACCGACGGGTCCCTTGTCAAGGACGGTAAGCGTGGCCTGGCCTTTTGGACCGAAAGTGAGTTCGCCAACGGGAACGAACTGGCCGTTAATGTTTTTGGTAAGTTTGAGTTTATCGGGCATAAGTTTGTTTTACGTTAAAGTCTTCCGCAAATCGTTGAGCGCTTTCATGATCGGCGCGTGAATGGTGACATCGGCGAACTCCTTCATGTCGATTGCTTTCATGACAGCGTTGCCTTCGACGTATGAGCGGTAGCCATCCAGGATCTCTTTGGCCTCGGCGGCGAGCGCTTTAAGTTTCGCCTGGTTCTTCAAAGGAGTGGAGGCGTACTGGTCCAGCGTATTGCGCAGAGCGTCGTCCAGATTGTCGAGAATGGTATCTATGTCTTTGCAGCCTTGAACGATCCTTGGGAACTGCGTCGCGTCATGCGCGTACATCGTGTGCGCGCCATCTTTGACTTTCTCAAGGTCCATTTCCGCCTTGTTCTTAACAGTGACCCACGCAGCGCGGGCTTTTTTAAATTCCTGCCGGCGATCATCCAGCTCCTGCAACTGCTTTTCAGTCAGCGGAACGGACGATTCTTCAGGCGCCACGGCGGCTGACGCGCCAGCAGCCTGAGCTTCCGGCTGGGCCGCCTCTTCCCCCGCGTCAGACTCGGCTTCCTGCCCATCCACCACGACCCGAATCTTTCGGAAGACAGTAATTTTGTTTAACTGAAAATACTTCCGTACGAAGCGCGACAATCCTCCGATCAACGCGCCATCCAGCGATAAGATCAATGTCTTCGGATCGTCCTCGGCGGCCTGGGCCTGGCCGCAACAGCCTTTCATTGCCCCGCTGCGGGTTTTGGCGATGCGCAGGAGGCTTTTGGGATTTCCGCGGACATGAACCGCCAGCAGGGATTGTTCGGGTTTGGAGCCGATGGTGAAGGCAAAAACGATCGGGGCGCGAAGCGCCCTTCTAATCGTGCTGAGCTGAAACGCCGGATCGAAAAGTTTGTCCGTCGGCGTTTCTTTGTCCTCCTCCTCTCCTTCTTCCTCCTCCTTTTCCTTCTCTTTGGCCTTTGCTTGAGCCGCTGCCTTCGCTTCGGCCTCGGCCTTTTTCCGGGCGGTTTCGGCAAGAGCATCGAGCGAATCCAACGCCTTCAGCAGGTCCTTATGCTCTTTTTTATCTAATTCCTTGCCGGCCTTGGCAATCGCGCCAGACACTGCTACCAGCGCCGCCGCACGATCTTCATCTTCGGCTTGCTCCACCGCCGCGAGCGCTTTCTCCAACTCGGCCCCTTTGATATCTTTGGGTCGGTTCGTTAGCCACCATTTTTTCGTCAGTTCAATTCTGCTGATAGCCATAAAGGGTATGTTTAATGCCGGGCTGCAAACACTTCGTCGAGGTGTCTCAATCGCCTTGAAAGATCGCGGGCGATGTTCACGAGCAAAATGCCATATTGACGCGGCATAGATTCGTAAAGCTGATAAAAGACGATCGAAGAAAGACTGTAAAGAGTGGTGTCCGCAGTTGCCTGGACTGTCGCAGAGCGCGGCAACGTCTCAAGAATGCACATTTCGCCAAAGAAATCGCCTTTGCCCATTCTCACGAGTTCGACTTCTTTTGGCTGGCCGAAATTCTTGCAAACGCGCACCCCGCCGCTCTGGATTAGAAAAAATCGATTGCCCGTTTCGCCTTCACGAACAATGACCGATTGCGCCGGCATCTTGCTCTCCACGGCCCTCTCCGTAAGAAGGGCCACGGCAGCGTCGTCAAGTCCGGCAAGGATGGGCACATTCCGAAGAGCCCCGCGCATCGGCTCGCTGAACGGCGCTGTTTCAGGTGGGTCTCCGATGGTCGCGCTCAGTCTTCGCCCTCCTGAGTTTCTGAAACGCCACGAATTTTTTCAACGTTGGTACTCGGATCGAGGTCTTTGGACTTTTGGAATTCTTCGAGTTCCTTCGAATACTGCTGGCCGCCGCCACCACCGTAGTCGCCACCGCCACCACCACCACCGTAACCTCCGCCGCCCTCGTAACCACCACCACCGCCTCCGCCGTAGCCGCCGCCAGGAGGCTTGTCGTAAGAGGGTTGGTCGCCTCCGCCATAACCTCCTTTGGGTTTCCCATAAGAGGGAGGCTTACCGCCGCCGTAACCTCCACCTGGTTTGCCGGGCGGGTATCCTCCGCCACCACCGCCACTGTACCCGCCGCCCGGAGGCTTAGCGTAACCCTGTCCGCCTCCGCCGCCACCTTTGCCGCCTCCGCAATAAAGCTTCGTATATTCAGCCACGGATTGAGCGATAATCATGCCGGTCGCGGTGTCCAGCACATGTCCGTGAGTTGAGCAAAGGACGTGATTCGCCGGCCCCGGGCATTTTCCACGCACAGGTTTGCAGTCTTTGCCCATGGGTTGGCCTTTTCCGTATGCGCCTTCGGGTTCTTCCTGATTACCCCCGTAGCCGCCGCCATCGTCGGAATAGTCCGGCTGTTCAGGTTCCTGGCCCGGGTAACCGCCGCCTTTCTTTCCGCCCTTTCCTCCAGAATAACTGGGCTGCTGCGGTTTCTCATCCTCGTAGCCTTCATCCTCGCCGCCACCATACTCGGGCGGTTGTGAAGGACGCTCGGCCATGCCTGTTCCCTGGTAATTCGTGACGTCGCTACTGCGCATGCCGCCTTTTGGTTTTGAAGGAGCATCGCCGCCACGGCCCTCGCCGTAACTGCCGCCGCCGCCATAACCGCCGCCTTTTGGCGGGCTCGGTGGGGTCGGCTGGTATCCACCGCCGCCTCCTTTGCCGTACGTTTTCTTGTACTGCTCGATCGACTCAGCAATGATCGTGTGGTTTCCGATATCCACCACATGGTTGTGGATGGCGCACAGAACATGATTGGCGGGCCCGGGAACTTTTCCTCGGACAATCTTACAATCCGGTAGCATGGGCTGGCCTGCACCTCCCGACCCCGGCGGCCCTTTACCGCCGCCTGGAGTCGAAGCTCCGCCCTTTGGCTTCGGCACCCGCGAAGCGGTGGTCTCGGCCCCAAAAACTTCGTCTTTGGCTTTGCCCAATTCTTTGCCGGCCGCCTTGAACTGTTTTTTGGAATCTTTCTCATTTGCATCCGCTCTTGCGCGTACGTCCTTGGCCGTATCATGAGCCCCAACGGCATCAAGAACTCCCGCTCCCAGGTATTCCGCTTTGGCGAGTCCGCCTTCAACCTCTCCCTTCGCAATATCTATCCCCGCTCGCGCCACATCTCCGACAGCATTCAGCCCGGACTTCAGCATTTCTCCGGCCCCCGAGACGATCGAACCCGATGCGTCGGGCGGACTAACGTTAATTCCCAAACCTTCAAGCCACGAATCATGTTCATCACCCATAAATATCCTTCGCTTTATATATTCTTGTTGATTGTCGAATAAGCTTTCACGCGCCGATGGACTGCGCCATGTGCGTGATCGTGTCCACCAGGGTCTTCTTTAGCTCAACCTTCACCCATGGGTTCTTGTCCACGTGCGCGATCAAGGGTTCCGTTTTCACGTATTGGATGTACTCAGCCAGGATGGCCTTCGCGTTTTTGAGCTCGGTTTTCCGGGCGGCTTCGTCCTTGGCGGCGTTCGCTTTGGCCAGCGCATCGGCAATCCTGTGATCAAGCTTGTCGGTGATGCCGTCGAGTTGGTCGAGACCTGTGTGTATTTGCTTCACCAGTTCTGGATGCTCATGAGCATAATGTCCTTTAACCGCCTTTTTGACCTGTTCCAGGTTTGTGTCAACGATCTTGCGCATGCTATGCCAGACCGCAGGCGCTTTAGCCAACTCCGCCTTGCCCAGCTTCGGCGCGGCCACGGGCTCAGGCGCCGGCTGCGGTGGGGGCAACGGTCCGGAACTGGCCAGGATGCGCGCTGTTCCGCGACCGGGATCAACGCGGCCGTCCGGCGTATGCATGCCAATTTTTTTCTGTAGATCCGTGATGGCGGTGATCAGGTCAGCACTGACTTTTCCATCTACGGGAAGGCCCGCCTTGACTTTCTTGTTCAGCGCGATCTGCACCGCCTGAATATCTTCCGGCGCGTTCTTGCCGCCTTTGCCAACAGATCCGCCGATTTCAAACGGCCGCGTCATATCCACGGCGCCCGTGGCAACGTCGCGAGGAGATTTTGCGGCCTCCGCAGCGGCCGCCACCGCCGCACCTTCAGCACCTTCCTCTTCGCCGGCCGCCTCCGTCCCTACCTTGATGGGATGACGTTTGCCCGTATGGTGCTTCAAAGATTCCTGCAGCTTTTTCGCCAGGCCGGACACGGGCTTATCCATGTCGAAAACATAATGGCTGCCGTCAAAGCGGCATTCGCCGATATGCAGAAACCGTTTATTTCCGGTCACCTTGGCCAATTCGTCTTTGTGTTTCGGGGTGATGCGTTTGGCCACCATGACTGCCGGTGGTTTCCCATCGCACACGATGAATTGGTAGGTAACCTCCTTGGCGCCTTTGAGCTTTTTCAAGGCGGCCAGCAACTTGTCCTGATATTCTCCCTCCTCCTCGTCCTCGTCTTCTTCCCCATCCTCTTCCTCACCCTGCTTCTTCGCGTCAGCAGCCTTCTTGTCCTTTTCCTCTTTTGCCGCGTTGGCTTTGTCTTTGCTGACATCGCGTTGCTCGCTGTCGGCGGCGCTGAGGACATCGGTCAGGTATTTCACCAGGTCCTTATTGGCCGCGGCTTCTTTGGACTTCTTGTAAGCTGCCGCCGCGGATTTGATATCGGCGATACACTCCAGCAAATCGTCATGCTCTTCGTCCTCGAGCTTGTCGTATTCCGCCAGCGCCTGTTGCAGGTCGTTGTTTTGGACTTTGCATTTGGCCGCAATGGCTTTCCACGCATTGGGCGCCAGTACTTTTGGATCAGACATATAATTTTCCTATTCGATAAATGCTTTGATGTTTTGGCGTAGAAAGTCTGTTCCCAGTTTCGGATCGAATTGTGCTTCGATCAGATACTCCTCGAAAACTGGATTCTGGATCGGCTTCCCATTCTTATCGAGTGTCGGGAAGGTCTTCTTGAAATTCGGCACGCGGACGATGTAAGCGTCTCCCTGGTCGTTCTTCGTTCGGGCGTTGGGGGCCGGTATTTTTACCTTGATCGTTTTGGGTTTGGTCTGTGGCGCGGTAACGCGAATGGTCACGTCCATGCCTTCGATGCTCGTATCCTGTCCCACCGAATGAGCGAGCAGGCGCAATTCATCTTTCGTCTTATCCAGAATAATGTTGTCTTTGGTGTTATCCCAGCGCGCTTCCACCCCTTGTTCCACAAACGTGTGTGGAGTGCGTCCATCGCTGCCGGGTGCCTCTACCGGCTTATCTCGCAAAGCCGCCCACGTCTGATTGCCCACGATGCCATCCACCTGGATGCCGAGCTTCTTTTGAAAGGCGCGGACTGCCTTTTCCGTCCCAGGCCCGAAATTGCCGTCTACCTCTACCGCGTTGGCGCCCAACTGGCGATTCAGTTCCTGCTGCAAGAACTCGACCCAACCATCCGGGCTCTTGTCGCCTTTGCGAAGGGTCGGTTCGCGCGAACCGGGTGCCGGATGGAACTCAGGCTCCTCTTTGCCGGGAGGTTCCACACCACCACCTCCGCCGCCCCCTCCGGAAATCGTGAATACAATCGGCACATTCTCGTCGCCCTCGCCGACTTTGCTGATGGATTTGAAACCAGCGGTTTGCGGGTCCACCTTGCCTTGCGCGGTATTCTTCTCACCTTTCGGATTGTGCCACTCGACGCGCCAGATGCCGGCGGCCGGGGAGCCGACCTCCCAGACCACAAACCCCTTGCAGTCTTCATCTTTGCTATTCGGGGTCTGCTCGAAAACGAAAGACGACTCGCCGCCCGGCGGCACTGTATCCGCGGGAAACGTTCTATAATCGCCGCTCTCTTTTCCGGGATCCTCGGCCAGGGACAGGGGAACCTCCGTATTATTTTTGACCGTGATCAGGCAGCTTGATTTCACATCCGAAACCGGTTTCGGATTCGGAGGCGGTGGCGGTGGCTGTTGGCCACCTTTGGGTTGAAGAACGAAAAGGAATTTAGCGTCCACCCCGCCCCCAGCCTTAGGTTTAACAGGCTCGAAATTGCCGGCGTTCGCGCCCTCGAAACTATCTTTGCCTTCGATGCCGCCCGGACTGCGAGGATTGTCAAAGAAAAGCGTCCAGCTCGTCTTCTTATCGGCTCCGATGAAATATTTCACGCGGCCCGTGACTCCCTTAAAATGGGGATGAAGAATGAGCAGATTGATCGGAACATTCTTGGCTTTGAATTTTGCGGTCTGATCTCCCGCCTTTATCACGCTCGGAGGGAAATCGTCATACTCGCCAGACGAAAGTCCCAGCGCCTTCGTGTCCTGGCCATCCTCCCTGCTCGCCGGGTCCAGGAAGAGGTCCTCCGTAGAATTGTTGTTGATCATGACGGTAGCCGTCAGTTCACCCAACAATGCATCGGCGGTTTTGGGTATGATCTCAGGAATATCGAGCGGGCTAAATCCCACCGTCAGGTCGCGCTTATCCCCCGCCAAATCGGCGCGGTCTTTGGGTAAGGCAACGTCTTTCAGCCCGGCAGGCTGGGTGCCTCTTGGCAAGACCGCGGGTTCGCTGTTCCCGTTACTGTCTTCGCCGCCGGCTGCGCCGACCAGTGTCCCCAGCTTTTTGAGCCACGCCTTCTCTTCAGGCGAAAAACCAGACGCGCGCGGCGCCTTTGCGATTGCAGATTCTTGATTGCTCATCTTTTGATCCTTCCTAAAGTCTTCAACCGATCGCCTGTGCCATGTGCGTCAGGCTGCCCGCCAGCACCGCTTTTAGATTCGTTTTTACGCCGAAAGGATTCTGATCGATATGCTCGATTAAAGGTTCAGCTTTCACGTACTTGATATATTCAGCGAGGATCGCCTTGGCTTTGGTTAATTCGGCGCTTCGGCCAGCGGCGTCTTTGGCAGCGCTCGCTTTCTCGAGCGAATGCGCCAGCCGCCCGTCCAGCTTCTCGATGATGATCCCCATTTTTTCCATGTTATCGTTGATCTCATCCACGAAATCCGGGTCTTCATCGGCGTATTTCGCCTGCACCGCTTTTTTCAAAGCATTGATATTTTTATGCAGGATGTCTCGCGTCCCGTGCCAGACCTGCGGCGCGCTGGCCAGCTCGGCTCGTCCCAACTTTGGCGGCGCGATTACTCCCGCCTCACCCTCTTCCTCCGCGCCGACAGATTCGTTTCCGACCAGAATGGGGAACTTCTTTCCGGTGTGATGCTTGATCGCTTCCTGAAGTTTTCTGGCCAGGCCCGCGACCGGTTTTTCCAATTCGAAACGGAATTTGCCATTCTCCATCCGGCAGAGGCCCGTGTGCAGGAATCGTTTGCTTCCGGTAACTTCGGTCAGGGTGGCTTTGTGTTTTGGCCCGATTTTTTTGGCGATCATCACTCCGCAATGCGGCTTGGCGTCGCAGACGATAAACTGGAAAACAGCGTCTTTTGCTCCCTTCACTTTCATCAACGCGGTGAGCAGCGCTTTCTCGAACTCCTCATCCTCTTCCTCGTCTTCCTCATCCTCATCTTCATTCTGTTTCTTCGCCTCCGTCGCCTTCTTGTCCTGCTCCTTTTTCGCCGCATCCACCTTCTCCCTGGTCACATCTCTCAATTCTGCTTCCAGCGCTGCCAGCAGATCGGCCAAATGCTTCATCGCCGGCGGGGCCGCCGTCACTTCCTTCGATTTTTTGAGGGCCAGCGCCTGTTTCCGTATTTCCGCGATGCCATCCAGCAAATCATCATGGGCGTCGTCCTCCAGGTCATCATACGCAGCGAGGGCCTTTTGCAGGTCATTGCCTTTGATCTTAAACTTCACTGCGGCTGTCTTCCAGCCGGCTTCGGTCAACATTCTTGGATCCATATTCTATGTGTTGCTTCTATTCTGCGGTTCGGTTCCAACGGTAGTTCGCCATTTGATAAGGAAGGTTACAAAGAAAAGATCAGGAAGAGTCCGAACCCTGGCTCCCGCCGCAACGGTGACGGTTTCATGGGAAATGTGCTGGCTCCTTGATACCCCCGATTGGACCCCCGTGTCAAGATTGCGCTCGTTACGATGCGGTCTGTTTGCGGCGGCAATGTTTTCAAGTGGACGCGGCCATCATCCACCTTTAGCCCGCGGCTGGCAATTATAGATCGGAGCCGACTTTATAACCGGAGCGTGAGAGCGAAACTCCAAATTCCAACCTCCAACATCCAGAGAAGCACCAAGCACCAAAATTGCAGAGTGTGCCTATTTGTGAGACACAGTATTCCTCTTTGGAGCTTTCCTACTCGTCTCCTTCCGCGCTTTCTTCACCAAGCATGACCGGCAATCTTCGTCCTGTGTGTTTCAAAAGCGCGGCCTGCAGTTTCTTGACCATGCCGCTGACCGGGCGATCGGTGACAAAGACGTATTTTCCGTTTTCAAAACGGCATGTGCCGGGCCCGACCAGCCGCCTTCCGCCAGTGATTCGCATCAACTGCTGCCGGTGTTGCGCCGAAATCGTCGGCGCGATAATCACGGCGCATCCATCCGGCGCATCGCAGAGAAGAAACTCGGAACTTGTTCCTTGCGCGCTCTTCAACTTTTGCAGCGCGACTCGCAACTTGGCTTCGTAGTTATCTTCTTCCTTTTCCTGCTTTTCGGCGGCGGCCTCCGCTTTGTCCGCCGTCACTTTGGCTTTGGCAATCTCTCTCTGTTCGGCATCGGCGGCTTCCTGCACCTCATCCAGATAATCCACCACCGCGTCATTGTCGGCCACATCCTTGTTCCGTTGCAACGCGGCTGCCAACTGATTGACTTTCGCAATCCCTGCCATCTGTGCGGCATGATCGTCATCATCCGCGTCTTCGTACTGCGCGAGGGCACGCAGCAATCCGTTGTCCTTGATCTTGTATTTGCCGGCGATTGCCTTCCATCCACTCTCAGTCAATTCTTTTGGGTTCATGTAAAAAAACTACCGCTTCGGTTGTGAAACGTCAGGAAACCGACGGAAGCGTAAATCGGATTCAGGCGGAGTCAAGGGCGGGCGAGACAGACCACGGGAACCGAATCGACGCGGGAAAGAGAAACCTTGAACTTCGAACTTTGAACTTTGAACGCAGGATAGCGGATAGAAAATAGCGAATAGAAAAGGGGAAGAACCGCAGAGGCGTAGCGCGGAAACACCACAACCAAAAACTGCAAAACCACGAATGGACACGAATTAACACGAATCTGAACAGGAGCAAACAGAGGAAACGGAGAAGAACCGAATTCTAACCACAGAGACACCGAGGCACGGAGAAAGAAAATTGAAGTTAATTTTGGTGTCGTTAACGGTCGTTAGCGGTCCATAGCGGTCATTTGCGGTCGCGTCATGCGTGGCGGCGGGAGCGTTCAAAGTTTGATGACGCAAGAGGCAATGGAGGAACGCTGAGTTTAAGACAAAGTTTGGGGACGAAGATTAAGAGAAGGATTAAAGGAAGGATTAAGAAGGGTGCTGGCATACCCATGCCGGATCGGGGGCCTTGGGGGTCTAGAGGTACTACAGTACTACAACCTTGATTTTACCGAGGTGCTGTTGGGGTCAAACCTGCTACATTTGATGCTACAGAGGTGTGACAAGGTGCTACAAAGGACAAAAGCCGACCAGAAATGCTGGATTCGCATTACAGCTACTTCTTTCCAAACATCCGGCCTTCGAACGAGAAATAGATCAGGCCGCCTAATTGCGGGGTGGCGCGGTTTAGGCCGATGGGAAGGCCTAAACCGACTACCACTTGGGTCTCTTCTGCCAGGTTAAAGGCGTACCGCACTCCGGGTGAGAGGACGGCTAAGAATTCATGGTCCTCCACGCGATCGCCACGCAGGCCCTGGTTCCAAGCTCCAACCCATTCCAGCATGAAATTGAGCCTGTCGGTTGCGCAGTAGATCGCGCTGCCTCCAAGATTGAAGTTCAGCAAATCGTGACCGGGCTTCGGGCCGGCCAGGGGCAGAAAGGTCAAGCCAGCGTTAGCGTGGGCGAACCATCGGTCTCCGAAGGTAGTGCTGAAGGGCAGGTTCCACTGATAACCGAGGGTTCCGTTTCCGAACCCTTTTTGTTCGTCGCCAGTGGGCAAAACCAGGCTGAAGCGGGGAGCGAAAGCCGTCAGCGTTTTCTCGTCAAAATAAGCCTGGTATCTGTAGTTCAGCAGGACATCACCGATGCCGTTTTCCCAATGGCCGGAGTCTTTCACGACGCTGTAGGGAATGGTGTAACTGAACTGGTGTGTCTGGCTGAACACAGGCCATTCCTCGGTGAATGAAAAATCAAACCGACGCTCGGCTGTGTTGGAGACGCGGTCCACGCTATACGCTCCGACGAAAATGTGCTGCACGATTCCGGGCTCCTGGTTGTAGGCTTCTTCGACCAGAAACGAATTGTCCATGATCCCATCCACCGGCCGGTGGCGTTCTTCTTCTTGCGCCTGTCCGGCGGCAAGACACATCGTCCACACACAACTGATCGCCCGCGATATACGCATGGAGCGGAGAATAGCGGGTCGTGCGCGGATGCCTACACCTAACTTGTAATGGACGGGATAGCTCGAAACGGCCTCCGAGAAGCAGGATTTGAAGATCGTAGGAAAAGCGGCGGAGGACAGCCGCACTCCAAAACCTGGCGGAATGCGTTGCATCCCGTCATATTCGGCGCGCTGAGGACAGACGCGCCCTACCCAGCCTAGTCATGCGCGTAGCGGTACCACGCGAAGGCGCATGCGGAAATGCGGCCCGACGTCGGGGATGTGGAATTCCTGGCCGACGGTTTCAAAGCCTAACTTCGAATAAAAAGCAGCAGCGCTGGTTCGGGCATTGCACCAAAGTGTCTTCGCTCCATTTTCGCTAGCGAACTTGGCGCAGGCTTGCACGATCGTTGTTCCCAATCCGGAGCCGCGAGCAGCAGGTGCAGTGGCCATTCCGCGGAGTTGGAAGGCTGGGGTTGAACTTTCCAGCACATTGGGATCCTAAGCTTAGAATTCCACGTGGACAAGTTGTCGCGGCCGCTTCTATAGTGTCACCTAAATACTAGTGACTCCAGCGTAACTGGACTGGCCACAGTTAGGCCGCAAATGTAATCACACTGGCTCACCT
>JADMIO010955807.1_pt1 | contig 33774 bp, 14 predicted proteins | sample 8958161 | NCBI WGS metagenome assembly JADMIO01 (sample SAMN16585339, study PRJNA669376) | soil metagenome | isolation source: Crop rotation soil | place: USA: Cullars Rotation, Alabama | collected 2011 | reverse complement strand
TGAACGACGCCGACGCTTCCGCGCTCGCGCTATAGTCCGGATGGAACGCACGCGCCCTGAGCGGAAGGGCCGACGTCTTCAGCAGGAACGGTCCGGTGTAGAGGAAATTGTTAGTTCCCACACCCTGGCTCACGCTGTTGTTGGTCGGCGTGTAGTAGATGGTCGCGCCAGGCATCGCGTTCAGGGTCACGAGCACCGCGCCCGCGTACGAGCCGCCGGCTGGCGCAATGGTCGGCGTCGGCTGCGCGCCGAAACTGAACGAGACCGTCCGGCTGAACGGCGTGGGCGGCGTGAATCCGGCGCGAGCGGCAATCGCCTTCACCACGGTCTGCGTCGACAGCAGGAACGGTGTCGAATAGACCGGCGACGACGTCGTCGGATCGGAACCATCGAGCGTGTAATAGATCGTCGCGCCGGTCGTCGTGGTGGTCAGCGTGTAACTCTGCGGCGCCGGCACGTTGGTCGTGAAGTTCGGGTTGATGGAGATGCTACCCACCACCATCGTGTAGGTTTCCGCGCCGACGTTGCTTTCCGGCTTGGTGGCGTGGAACGCCTTCACCATCAGCGTCTCGGTCTTGTCGATGGTGATCGTCTGGTTGTGGGCGATCGGCGTATCGTTCGGCGTCGGCACGGCGCCGTTCAACGTGTAATACATCGACACGTTGGTCGTCAGCGCGTTCGTGATGGTGACGACGCGGTTGTTGAAGAACGTGTTCGAGACGTCGCTGATTTGCGGCGTCGGCGTCTTCCACACGTAGTTGTCGATGCTGATGGCCACCGGCGTCAGGCGCTGGCGGGTCGTGCCGTCGCCGAGCTCGTTGAAACCGTTGTCGCCCCACGTATAGACAACACCCGAGGCCGTGACGGCGAGCGACAAGTCGTTGCCCGCACCGATGTCCACGGCGTCGATCACGCCCTGCGCCTTGACCGGCGCCGGTCGTGTCGTCGTGGTGCCGTCGCCCAGTTCCCCGCTGTTGTTCGATCCCCAGGCCCAAACAGTGCCGTCCGACTTGCGCGCCAGCGTGTGTCCGCCGTTGGCGGCGATCTGCACCACACCCGTCAAGCCGGTAACCGCTACGGTCGTCGTCCGCGACGTCGACGTGCCATCACCGGTGCGATTACCAATGCCAACCCCGCGTACCGTGCCGTCGGCCAGCAGCACGACGCTGTGCGCGTCGGCGGTCGCAATCGCCACCGCGTTGGTGATGCCAATCATCTGGACCGGCGTCGACACGATATTGGCCGTGGCGTTGTTGCCGAGTTGGCCGCTCGAGTTCACGCCGGCGCCCCACACGGTGCCATTGGTCTTGAGAAACAGCGTGGTGTTGTTGCTCATCGCGATTGCACGAACGCCGGTCATCACGAGCTTCGGGACGAGCGACGACGTCGTCGTGCCGTCGCCGAGCTGGCCGTTCGAGTTGTCGCCCCAGGCGTAGGCATCGCCATTGGCGAGCACGGCGCCGCTATGGCCCGTTCCGGCCGCGATCATCACGACGTTATCGAGCGCGATCGGCACAGGACTCGTGCGGATGCTGGCGGTGCCGTCGCCAACACCGTTCGTCGCCGAGCCCCACCCATACAGCACGCCCGCACGCGTCAACGCGAGGCCATGCGTGTTGTCGGCGGCAATCGTCGCGAGATCGCTGATCGTCGCCATCGGCGTCGGCACGACGGCGCTGCCGCTACCGATGCCGAGCGAGCCGTTGGCATGTTGGCCCATTGCCCACGCGAAGCCACCAGGTTGTGCGACGAACGCGCCGCGGAACTCGCCGGCCAGCATCGTCTTCGCTGTCGTCGCGGCGGCGAGCGCGGACACTTCTGCGGCTGACAACGCGCGGTCATAGATGCGGACTTCATCGAGGCGCCCCGTCAGAACGTTGCCGGTCTCGGATCGACCCAGATAGATCGCGCCCTCGGTGGCCGGGAGCGGACCGCTCGCGTTCGTGGTCGCGATCAGGGTGCCGTTAACAAACAGCTTGAGCGCAGTGCCATCGTAGGTAGCCGCCAGATGCGACCACAGCTGCGGTGTCAGCGCGCTCACACTCTGCGCGACGACGGCCGAGCCGTTGGGATAAATCACTGCTTCCGCACGGCCGTCAGGTCCGATACCGAGCGAGTACGACGGCGTCGTTCCGCTCTTCTCGATCAGTGTCTGGATCGAACCCGCAGCAGACGGCAGCACCCACGCGGACATCGATACCGCGGCGGACATGTCGAAGTCGTCGTGATCGGCGGCGACGATGCCGCCGTTCGCGCCATCGAGCGCGATCGCCTTGCCGAACTGGCCCAGCGTTGACCACGCCGTTCCCGCGATCAACGTTCCGGTGTGGCCGTTACCGGTCGCATCGGCGGTCGTCGTTCCCGTCCCTTCGTCGAGCGCCCATCGCGCGACCGGCGACGTCCGATCGATAACGATCGCACGGGTCTGCGTGGTCGGCTGACCGAGCAGGTCATAGGCGGTTACGGTGATGGTGGCGTCGCCGTCGGCCAGCATATCGATCGGCAGAAGGGCCGAGTAACTGTCGGGCGAGTGCGAATCGGCAATGCTGTCGCTGATCGTCGTCGTGCCCAGCGAGAAGTCCACGCGCGTCGCCGGTTCGCTCACGGTGGCGGTCACCGCAACGGGTTTGCGCGTACGGAAATTGGCAACCGGCGAGGTGATCGTCACCACCAGCGGGCTGTTGTTGACGACGACGTCGATCGGCGCGCTGGTTGGGCCGACGTTACCAGCGTTGTCGACGGCGCGCGCTGTCAACGAATAACGGCCGTCCGCAGTGCTCGCCGCATTCCAGGTGCCGGTGAACGGCGGCAGGAGGTCGAGGATCTTGGACGCATCGCGATAGATCTCGATGCGTGCGACCCCGGACGTGGCATCGGTCGCGGCCGCCGCGATCGTCGTCGTGCCGACGATCGTCGTGCCATCGCCGATGTCGGTAATGGCTGCGACGCCAGGCGCCGTCGCATCGATCCTGATCGAACCGCTGACTGCGCCCGTATTGCCGGCGCGATCCGTACTGGTTGCGGCGAGGGCATGCGTGCCGTCGCTGAGGGTTGGTGCAGTGAACGTCAACGCCGACGCGGACTTGGCCGGCGTCACCGCACTGCCATCGATGCTCAAGGTCCCTGACGCAGTGTCAATGCCGCTCGTCGCGTCCGTGCGCTGTACCGAGATAAAGGGCGTGTTATCCGTGAGCCACGTGGTCTGCGAGGGCGCACTAATGGTCAGCACCGGAGCAACGGTATCAGCCGTCGCGAACAACGATGTGAATGCGGCGCCCTGCTCGTTGCCGGTCGCATCAATGGCGCCGTCGACCTTCACGTTGTAGATGGCATCGGCGGCAAGCGCACCCGACGGGGTGAACGTCACGACGTTCGCCGGCCCCTGCACGGACGTGCCTGTGATCGGGGTACCCGCGCGCGTCACGGCGATCAACCCGTTCACATCTGCATTGGCGATCGGCTCCGAGAACGTAACGACGATCGGCGAATTGCCGGCGATCTGAATTGCGTCATTCACCGGCGACACGCTGCTCACGCTCGGCGCCGTGGTATCGACGGTGACGAACTTGCTGACCACCTGCGTTGCCGGATGCCGTCCGAAGAGATCCGTCACGCTGGTGGTGACTTCGATCGTGATCTCCGAGCTATCCGGCCACGTCGACGTCAACGTCAGCGTGCGGCCTTCGGCCGACAACGCGCGCGTCGCGCCAAGCGTCGTCGTGCCCTTCTTGACGTTAACGCCTGACGTGTTCGCGAGCGCGTCGCTGAAGGTGACGACAACCGGCTGCGTGCGGGACACGCCGGTGGCGCCATCCGCGGGCGCGATCGACTGGACCGCGGGCAACGTGTCGTCAAGCACGAGCACGTTGGCATTCGCGACATCCCCGTTTTGCGCGAGCACCAGGCCGCTCGCACGCGCGTAACCGTTGCTGATGACGTCGTAGACGCTGATCGCATAGCTGCCAAGCGGCAGGCCGCGGAACGCAAACGAACCATCACTGAAGACCTGCGTCGTGGGCGACCCGGTTCCACCGGTCAACGTCACGGTGGCGCCGATCGCGGGCGTGGCCGCATCGGAGCGGCGAACGACGCCGATCACATCGCCGGTTGATTGCAGCGTGACCACGATGCTGGTGACGCCGCCAGGCGACACAACACCGGTCGCGGTTCCGTAAAGCGTGATTCCGCCGACCGTGTTCCGGACCTGCGCGGTAAACGGACCCGCGAGCACTTGCGCGGCAGTGAACGATCCATCACCGGCGACAGTCAGCGTCGTCGACCAGCCAACGACGCCAGTGCCGGTCAGCGTGACCGTGCCGCCGACAGGTACGCCGCTCGCGGTTTGCGCGATTCCAGAGATGCCGCCAACGCCGATCAGTTGGAGCGGCGCCGAGGCCGACTGTCCGCCGACCACGGTCACCGTTCCGACCGCCGTATCGATGCTGCCGATCACGTCAACTGAGAGCGCACGCGTGCCGGCGGGAACGAGATCGAAGCGGTACTCGCCAAGATCGTTTGTCGTCGTCGAGAAGCGCGTCGACCCCACCTGGGCGGTGACGATCGACAACGGCGCCGGCGTCGTGCCGTCGGCGGCGGTGACGATGCCTACGATGCTGCCCGACGGCTGAAGCGCGACGTCCACGGTGACAGAGCTACCCTCGCCGAGCAACGTGCCCGTCGCCGTGCTGGGCAACGCGCCCTGGAGGTCGGCGTTCACCGTCACCACGCCTTCGGGCACACCCGGCACCGAGTACACGCCGTTGCCGTCGGCATTGGTCTGGGCCTTGAACGTGCCTGATGACACTTGGACGTGCGCGCCATCCTGCGGCACGCCGTTGCTGGTGACGACACCGGTGACCGTGCCCAGCCCCTGCGCGCGAACATCGAGCGTGAGGATCTGCCCGTCGGTGGTGAGCTGGCCGATCGCAATACCGCTGCGACCGGTTGCAGGATCCAGTCCTTCAAGTCTCACGGTGCCGGCCGGCACATAGGCAAACGAGAAGCGACCCGCGTCATCACCTGAATCGGTCGATACCTGGCCGATCACCTTGCCGCCGGCGATCAGCTTCACGGTGCCGAACGGAATCGCGGTCACCGCATCAGGCATCAGGAAATGACCGGTGACCGTGCCGGTGACCGTCAACCGCACCGTCACTTCGATCGACGCGCCGTTCGAGGGTAGCGCCCCTGAAATGCGGCCGCCGCGAGCGAACACATCCGAGGCGGACACGCTGAAGTCACCCTCGTGCACGTTCGAGAATGTGACGACGCCTTGATTCGATGACTCGACGACAGCTTCGAACCGTTCGAAGGGATAGTCGGATTCCGTGAGCGTGACGAGCGCGTTCGACACCGGCACGTTGCCGCCGTCAACGACCTTCACGCTGACCGTGCCACGGCCCCTGAGGCGGAAGTCGCGGACAACGTCGGTGCCCGCCGTCAACGAGATATGGTCCTGCGTCGCGAATCCAGTCGCGGCATCTCGCACGGTCACCGTGTAGCCGCCGGCCGGAAAAATCTTCGGGAAGGCATATTCGCCGTTGGCGTTGGTCGTAACCAACACTTCGGGCAGCATGCCGATCGCGCTGACGGTCACACCCGCGCCGGCCGGTGTGACGCCGTCCGGCAGGAACACCTTGCCCGTCACCTTGCCGGCCGTCGTGTGGATCAACTGCAGATCCGCCACTAACTCATCACCGTCACGCGCCAGCACGCCGTTGGCGCCAACCGGCGTCGGGAAGAATTCCTGGCTCGCGCTGATGCGGACAGAACCCACAGGAACGCCGGTGACGCGATATTCGCCGTTCAGGTTCGTGCGCAGCCGATGCGACACGCCCGCCACCATCTGGCAAAGATGTCCGTCGTAAATCATCGAGAAGATTTCGATGTTCGCGCCAAACACCGGCTGTCCGAGATCGTCGCGCACGATGCCGCGAATGCTGCCGCCGCCGCCAAAGCGCAGGACGCCGGTGACCGTCGCCCCTTCGTACGGAATGGTCGCGTCCAGCTTCGCGATGTCGACGCCATTGGCGGTGGGACGGATCGAGACCGCGCGCACGGCTCCCACGTCGAGCCCGGCAAACTGCACGCGGCCTTGATCGTCGGTCGGCGCCAGGTAGAACGCCGTGCAGTCGGTCGGGGAAATATTCATTCCCGTCCGCGCGATCTGGACGATCTGATTGCGAACAGGATTGCCGTTGCTATCGATGACTACCAGATCGAGAGTGCCGATGCCGTTGAGTGTGACGACGACATTCGACAACTGCTGTCCCGGCTGGTTGATCAAGACCTTCGAGTGGCCCTCGCGCAGACCATCGGGCGAATACGCCACGATCTGCTGCGGGGTTTCCGCGATGAGGACATCCTCGATCGTGAAGCTGCCGTCTTCCTCACCGACGGTTCCGCGCGACGACAACGTGACAACCGGATGCGGAACAATGCTGCCGTCCGCATACCGCACCACGCCGCTCACTTGGCCGTCGCGTTTCACCTCGATCGAGATGTTCTTGGTGATCACGTCTCCCGGCGCCGTCACGCCGCTGAGCCGGGCGTTGTCGCCGCTCGCCACGGACGCCCGGATGGCATAGGGCCCGGCCGGCAGTTCGGTGAATGAATAGCTTCCGTCGGCGGCAGTCTTGGTAGCGCCTGCGATGATCGAACCCGAGCCAAGCGGATCCGGGCCATCGAAGACCACGATCGCGCCTGCGGCCGGCTTCGCCACTCCCCGTTCGATGATGCTGACGATGCCCGACATCGAGACGGTGCCCTGATTCAACGTGACGTCAGCCGTCGTCGTCGTACCGGCGCGCGCGATCAGGGCGGCCGCGGTGCCCGCGCTCTGCCCTTTCACCGCCTTCACACTGATCGGACCCACGGTGATGCCGAAGATCGTGTAGCGGCCGTCACCATCAGTCGTTGCCGATCCGCCGATTTGCGATTCGAGCGTGCTGACCGCGATCACCTGCGCGCCGGGGACGGGCGCGTTGTTGAGGCCGCGCACGATGCCGGTCACCGCGCCGCGGCCGAGCAGCGCGATATCGGCGGTGATGCGCTCGCCCGGCGCCCGCACGCTGCCCGTCACTACGCGGTCGGCGTGGTTGATCTCATCGAGCGCCTGCATGCCCCAGCCGGTGCCGCACGGGTCGCGGTAAACGTAATGGAACTGATAGCGGCCAGACGCGTCCGTGACGGTTTCAGCGACCGGCCTGACCTGGAGGTCCTGGCAATCCTTCCAACTGGTATTGATGGAGTAGATGACACGAACGCCGGCCGCGAGCTGGCCATCGCCGTTGATGACGCGGCCGCTGACGACGGCTCCAGGATCCACGAGCAGCGAATGCAGCGGTCGTGACTCCGAGCCCACGCCGACACCGCGCAGATCGGTCATGCCTGCCACGGTGACCGACGATGGAATGTTCGGGCCTTCGGGTTTCGCGAGCGCGCCAAAGACGAGACGTCCCGACAGCTGCCGCCGCGCATTCTGGAACTGGTTGTCGGGAATCGAATAGTGGGTGAGATCGGCCGCCGCCGATTCATCCACGACGCGATCGAACAACAGCGCGACGTTGAAACCGAACGGACCGGCGCTGTCGAAGGTTTCGGGACCAACGACAGTGGCGGAAAGCAGATGTGGGCCGCTCGCGCTGAGAGTCTCGAGAGACAGCGGCACTGTCGCATCGATGGTGCCGTTCGCGTCGGTATCGATCTCGATCGCCGGCGAGGCGCGCGAGGGATCGATCGCAATGCGCGCTTTCGCGCCTGCCGGAACCGTCACGCCGCGCGCAGTGACGCGCGTAAATTGACCGTCGCCACGCGGATACGTCACGGATAGATCAACGGGCCCGCCACTGCGTCCGGTCAGCTCGAGCCTGTACGGCGATGCCGTGGGCGCGGCGATCACGCCGAACAGAGGCGACGACGATGGCGGACCGAGCGGCGCAATCGCCGCGGAGGTCACGGCCGGCCGCGCGTCGCTGTTGGCGCCGGTATACGGCAGCGCGCGATTGGCGGCATCGAACAATGCGACGTCGACGTCAGCGGCGGCGCCGCCGTTGGCGATTGCGAAGGCAACGAAGTCCTTTCCGGATGCTGCCACGTTCGAGAACGCGGCCTCGAGCGCGAGCGCGTTCGCGGATGCGTCCGGCGCGAGCGCGGCCCCGACCGCGCGATTGAAGTTGCGGCCGGCATCAGTCGTGCGCAGCAACTGATCGAAGCCGCGATCGATCGGCGCCGGGCCGTAGAAGTCAGGCAGCAGATCGCGAATCGCATCCAGCTCGGGCTCTCCGAGACGAATGCGCAATCCCGCCTCGGCCAGCGCCAGCGCCTTCGACGTCACGACCGACTTCGAAATGCGCGCCACACCGGCAGGCATCGCGTTCGGTGGCGTGTTGGCGATGCTCCACGCCTGGCCCAGCACGCGCATCGCGGTCAGCACGACCGCCTCTGGCAACGCATCGACCTGCGCGGGTAATACCAACGTGTCCGGGGACAGCGGAACACCGCGCTCCCCCACGCCGACCTTGAACTTGAGACTGCCCGTCGCGCCGTCACCCTCGAAGCGCAGGTAGGTGGCAACGGCTTGTCCGGTGCGCAACGACTCGAAATCGAAGACGAGCGTTTCAGCTTCGCCGGGCTTCAACGTGTCGATCGTCTTGGTGCCGTCGCCGATCAGGTTGACGCCGCTCAGGCTCGCGCCGTCGAGCGTCATGCTCACGTCGTTGGCAATGCCCTGGCCTTTGTTCGTGACGGTTGCGTAGAGCTTGAACGGCTCGTTGGCGCGCACCACCGTCGGCAGGGTGAAGCTGACGTCGAAGAACGGATTGCGGACCAGCACGCCGCCGGTCGCACGTCCGGTGATTTCGATCGGGCCGGTCGCAAGACCGTCGAGCGTTCCGGTGATGTCGAAGCCGAGCGTGTGGAAGCCCTCGAGATCGCCACGCACCAGGAACTCGGCCTGCCCCTGCTCGCCCGCGCGCAGGCTCGTCACGTCATCGTCAGTCCCGGCCTTGCCGTCGGGGCCGACGCCCGCGATGGTCATCTGCAGGGGCTGGACGCCGTTGATCGTTTCCGCGAGCGACAGCGGATCGTCCGGTGTGCCCGCCGTGGCATCAAGTCCCTTGGGCAATTCGATCGTGCCCTTGAGGTTCCGCACGATCAGGTTTGCCGTGGCCGGCGTGCCGTTGCCGACGAACAGTTGCGCGGAGAAGAACTGTTTCAGGAAACCGACTTCGCCCGGGATCACCAGCAGGCTCGGAATCTTGATGTCCTCGTCGTCGAAATCGAGATTGAGGCCGAGACCGGGGCCGAGCTTGGGAATCTTGAACAACACCGGCACGAGCTTCGGAACGAACACCGGTTCCTGGATCGTGTCTACGCCGAGCGACGGCTGCGACTGCGGCACCGGCACGACCACGCCTTGGCGATCGAACACTACCGGGAAGGCGATGTTGACCGGCTTCGACTCGAGCAGAACACCGAGCGTAAATTCGAAACCAAGATAGTCGTCGCTGTCGAGGACGATGCCCTTGTCCTTGATCTCCTGGAGCGTCAACGGACGCGTGCGCACCGACGTGATCAACACCTGCTCGACGACGTCGACCGGTACCGAGTGCGGCTGCAGATCGAGCACCGCGCGCCCACCGGACATGATGCGCAGGTTTGAAAGTGTGTGCTCACCCGAGACCGCCATCGCGGGCAGGGGCAGGACGAGATCCGTCTCCGTGCTCGCCGGCGTCACCGTGCGATGCACCGTCACGGTTTCCCCGAACGACGGACCCGAGAGTTCGGCTGCGATATCGAAGCTGCCAAGGAGCCGCGCCGCGGCCGCGGGGCTAAGAGTGGTGCCGCCGCCGTTGATCAGGATTCGGACGCCGGATGCGACGTTTTTCGGGATGGCCGGACGGGCACCGTCAACCGTCGCGCTCAGGCCGACGAGCGATAATTCCATCTCGCCGATCTTGCGAAGTTGCTGGGCCTCCGGCGCCACCGTCGCGCAGACGACGAGCCAGAGAGCGAGCGCGGGGAGCAGTCGCGGACGCATTAAGAGGAGCGGATATCTTCAACGAGATCCGCCGCCCGCGACTCAGAATTTATGCAGAAAACTGCACAGAAATTGCGCCCGGCGCGATGTCAACCATCGGTCCGAGCGCAAAAAAGTGTTCAGCTTTGAGAATCCGGGTAGTAACTACCCGGATCGGTCTTTTGACCTCTGATTAGAATCGAAACAGTCGCGTCATTTTTACGACAAACGCGCGATTCCGAAGATCGATGCTGCCGCGTTGCGGCACGAGCGGATTCGTATCCTGTTCATCCGTCCACACCACGAAAAACTCGCTGCCGGGACGATATTCCCACCGATAGCGCACGTTACTGCTGAAGGTGTGATCCGCCGAGCTGTATTGCAGGAGCGCGCTGAGGAACATGCGCGCCGAGAAGCCGTAATCGGTGCGCGCGCCAACTTGGTTCTGCGTGAAGCTCGACGTCGGCAGCTCGACGTGATTGATCGAGAAGCGCGGCTCGATCGAGAACTGCTTGAGGATCGCATAGCGTCCTGACGAGAACGACACCGCGCGGATCGTGCCGTTGTAGTACTCACCGATGTTGAGCGCGACGTTGCCGGACAGGCGGCGCTGCTGGCCCATGTTGTACGACACGGTGGCGTCATTGTAGTGATACCCGCCGATCGGGATCACCGAGCCGACGTTGGGCCGGAACGGCGTCGCCAGGTAATCGTAATTGGCGTTGGCTTCGACGTTGAACGTGTCGCTGTTGTTGAACTCGACGTTGAAACGTCCCGTCGCCTGGCGTGATTCGACGCGGCCCTCGCCATTCTCGTAATACTCGTAGGCCGTCTGATAGGTGTACTTGCGGACGTGGTGCACGACCTTCGGACGCGGGCTGAAGCGCGCCGAGCTGTAGCCGCGAATGAAATCCGTGCGGCGCAGGAAGCCGACTTCGGGGTTGAACGCCTTCCCCACCTTGAGCACTTCCGCCTGCAGGCCGTAGCGGTCCGGCACCCAGTCGAACTTACCTTGATAGCTCTTGTTGTCGCCGGTCAGATTCGGCGTTCTGGTCTCGGCGTAGTACGTGCCGATCGCGATGTTCTGGTAGAAGCCGAACGACGCATCGACGCCGTACGCCTGGTTGTCGCCGGGCAGATTCGACGTCAGCTTGTTGCGATTCGTGAAGATGCCGCCGATGGTGCTGCGGCGCAGGATGTCGCGCTTGACCCGCAACACGGTGAAATTGGTCGAGGGTGAGCTCGACACTTCTTCATCGCCGGTCTGGATGTTCATCACGCCCAGGCCGTACTTGCCGACCTTGCCGGTGAGGCGGCCGCCTACGTCGATCGGGACGACGCGATTGCGATTGAGGCCGATGCGGCGCGTATAGAACACGTAGGGCTGATCCGCCGAGCTGCCGGTGCCGCCCGGACCGCCGCCCGCGCCGGCGCCGCCGCGCGCGAAGTCGAACAGGCCGCGCCCTTCGAGGAAGAACTCGCGCTTCTCGGGCAGGAACAGGTTAAACCGCGTCAGGTTGACCTGCTGCTCGTCGATCTCGACCTGCGCGAAGTCCGTGTTGACCGTGAGATCCGCGGTGAGATTGGCCGTCAGGCCGTACTTCATGTCGCCGCCGACATCGCCGTCGCGATCGTTCGACGTCGGCGGAGTCGTCAATCGATCCGTCGACATCTTGCCAAGCGCGTACGGCTTGAGCTCGAGATTGCGCCCCGCCGGCGGCAGGTCGAGGCCGACCAGCGTACCGTAGCTCGAAATGCGATTGAGCGCCTGCGGTCCGGCCATGGTGCGCGGCACCGGCGTCCAGTAGGTCCACTCGTTCTTGTGGCGGATGGCGCGGCGGAACTGCACGCCCCACACCTGGTCGTTACCGGAGGTGTAGCGCAGCGTCTTGAACGGCACCTTGATTTCGATCGTCCAGCCGCCGTCGAAACGGCCGGTGCGCACGTCCCACACCGGGTTCCAGTCCGTGTTGGAGCCGCCCTCGTCGATGACGGAATAGTCCGCAAACCCGCCCAGCACGTTGGCGTAGAACATGAAGCCGCTGCGCCGATCGTAAAAAGTGTCGAAGGCAACGCCGAAGTGATCGTTGTTGCGCATCTGGTTGGTGTCGCGGCGCAGCTCGTTGGCGATCCACTGCTCCGGCGGCGCGGTGTCCCAGCACTTGGCCGAGACGTAAATGTTCTCGGTGTCGTACGAGACCCAGATGTCGGTGCGCTCGGTCGACGGCTTGCCGTAGGCCGGTGCGGCCTGCACCATGCCGTCGAAGGGCTGATACCGGGTATAGATGTCGTCGTCCAGCTTGCCGTCGAACTTGAGCGGCTCGGCCAGCTTGATCGCGCGCACCGTCGACTTGCCGTTCGACGTGTCGCGCGTCATCACGTTCGGCGTGGGCGACGGCGCCGGGCCGTCGATGACGATGGCCGGAGACGCACCGCCCACTCGGGCGCCTGTATCAGGCGCCTGAGCGAACGTTGGATTGATGGAGAGAAGAAGGAGCGGAGCGACTAACAGGAAACGCACTTATGGTTATTCTTTGCTCCGAGCTTTTCGAGAAGGGCGATGGTCTCGGGGAACGGTTGAATACGCTGCACGGGGCCGTTGGCCATATCTACCGTCGTTCGTCCTTCACGATCGACAGCTTTCACGTTGGCGCCTTTGGACACCAGGTAAAGAATCATTTCGTTGTCGCCACGCGACGCGGCGTGATGGAGCGCGGTGTGGCCTTCATGATCGGCGGCGTTGACGTCGGCGCCGAGCTCTTCGACGAGGTACTTCACGGCCGCCAGCATGCCGGTCGGCGCGAAGCGATGTGAGTTCGCGCCGAAACCTTCGCCGTAACCGGCGCCGGCAGCGGCCTGGAGCGGCGTGATCGACGGTCCGCCGACCGGAATGTCCGGGAGGCCCGACACGTCCTTTGCTTCACGCGTTTCCGTCATGTCGCCGAACCGCGCCCGGCCGGCCGGCTTCATCGTCGGCACGTTGGGATCGGCGCCTGCGGCAACCAGCATCTTCATCGCGGCAATGTCGCTGGCGTAGGCGGCGCGCCAGAACACGCTCGCGCCGATTTCATCCACGCCCGACAGGTCGAAGCTGTAGCCCGAGTACCACACCTTCATCTTCAAGCGCGCGTTCGGATCGGCGCCCTTGTCGAGAAGGAGCTTCATCAGGTCGAGATAGTTGGTCTTCTGCTGCATGTGGGCGCGCGGCTGCGGATAAAGCGCCTTCGGCGCCCACTCGACGTTGAGCACACCGTAGAGCGGCGTCACACCATTCGAGCTCGCGGCATTCACGTTCGCGCCCTTTTCGATCAGCGACTTCGCGAGATCGAAGTGACCGTTGATCACCGCCATCACGAGCGGTGTCGTCTTGTCGCCGGCCGATGGCTGGTTGATGTCGGCGCCGGCCTTGATCAACGCATCGGTCGATTCAACGTAGCCCTGGCGCACGGCATACAGCAGCGGCGTCAATCCACCCTGCGCGACGATCAGCTCGTTCAGCTGGTAGTTGCGATCGACGCCGGGCATGGGCGGCTTGCCGCCTGCTCCCGGACCGCCGCGCCCCGGTCCGCCTGGACCAGCACCCGGTGCACCCTGCGCACCCGGTGCACCTGGTACTTGAGGATTGCCGCCGAAGCCCGCTTCTGCGCGGCCAACGTTGGCAAGGTCCGAGACCTTGTTAGTGGCCTTGAGATCCGCGCCCTTCGACGCGAGCAGCTCGATCACCGCGGCGCGGTTCGACGCCGCGGCGTACATCAGCGGCGTCTGCTGGCGCACGCCGTCCTTGGCGTTGACGTCGGCTCCGGCATCGATCAGCGCGCGCACCGCATCGACTTCACCAGACGCGGCCGCCACCATCAGCGGCGAGGTGCCGTTCGGCGTGCCGGCCTTGATGTCGCCGCCGGCCTTGATCAACGCCTGAATCACCTTGGCGTGGCCCTGCTGGCTGGCGAGATACAACGGCGTATACGCCCCGAGTCTCGTCGTCGCCTTGACGTTGGCGCCGGCGACGATCAGCATCTGCGCCAGGTCCACGTCGCCGTTCATCGCGGCCCAGTGCAGCGCGGTCATGCCGTCGCCCTGCGCGGCGTTGACGTCCGACGCCTGCTTCAGCAGCGCCTTGACCGCATCGCGATCACCACGCGCCGCCGCATCGGCGACCGGTGAATCAGCCATGCGGGCGTTGACGCCCACGGAAACGAACAGCGCTAACGCAACGATGGAAAGTGCTCTACGCATACGGTTCCCGTTATTCCGCCGCGGCCGTGGTGGCCGGGACGCTGTTCAAGTCGAAGGCGGCCGTGCTGTCGCCGAACGTCTTCAGTTGATCGAGGCCGAGCATCTGCGAGACCGACAGCATCACGTTCGCCATCGGCGTGCCGTCGGCGGCGCGCAGGTGCAGTCCGCCCTTGAGCTGACCACCGGCGTGGCCGGCGAGGAACAGCGGGCAGCGCTTGTGGTTGTGCACGTTCGAGTTGCCCATCGGCGAGCCGTAGATCAGCAGCGTGTTGTCGAGCAGCGTCGCATCGCCGTCCGGCGTGTTCTTCAGCTTGTTCAGGAAATACGGAATCATGCTGACGTGGTACTTGTTGATCTTCGCGAACTCGGTGATGCGATCGTCGCGATCCTGGTGATGCGACGCCGAGTGGAACGCGGCCTTGTAGCCGCTGTCCGGATACACGCGGTTTGACGCGTCGCGTCCGAGCTTGAAGGCGAACACGCGCGTCGTGTCCGACGCGAACGCCAGCGCCTGCAGGTCGAACATCAGCTTGACGTGCTCTTCGAACGAGTCCGGCACGCCGACCGGCGCGCCCGGCAGCTCGCGCGGCTCACCCTTGCTATTGGCGGCTTCCACCTGCTGGATGCGGCGCTCGATTTCGCGCACGTCCTCGAGGTAGTCGGCCAGGCGCGCGCGGTCCGCGGCGCCGAGGTTCTTGTTCATGCGCGACACCGAGCTGCCGAGCCAGTCGAGGATGCTCTTGTCCTCGGCGCGCCGCTCCTTGCGCTCCATCGGCGTGGCGCCCACGCCGAACAGCTGATCGAACACGGTGCGCGGGTCGCGAATCATCGGCAGCGGCTGATCGGGCGCCGCCCAGCTGATCGAATCCGTGTAGGTGCAGGAGTAACCATACGAGCAGCCGCCCGCCTGGTCGACGTTCTCGATGCACAGCTGCATCGAGGGGATCGCCGTGCCCTGGCCGTTCTTCTGCGCGTAGTACTGATCGATCGAGGTGCCGGCGTGGACGTCCGAGCCCTGCGTCTGCTTCGGATGCATCTGCGTCAGGAACACCGCGCTCGAGCGGAAGTGGTCGCCGCCGATTTCAGGCGCGGTGAACGCTTCGGCGTTGCGCACGTCGGTGTTGCTGACGATGGTGATGTGCTCGCGGAACGGCTCGAGCGGCTTGAGCGCGCTCGGCGACAGGTCGAAGTCGCGGCCGACCGCTGCCGGCGCCCACATGTTCTGCTTGATGCCGAACGCGGTGCTGCCGGCGGAGCCGTGCACCATCTCGATCGCGGCAAAGCGAATGTTGCCGCGAGCCGCGGCGGCCGACGCGCGCGCCGGGATCATCGCCTCGAGGAACGGCAGCGCCATGGTGACGCCGACACCCTTGAGAACCGTGCGGCGGGACAGATGCTTTTGGGTCAGATACATGTGTGTTTACCTTTGTCCTGCGACGTCGGTCGCGCGTCGTTCACTCTTGCCTGAATCCACGGCGCCCATCTTGAAGGCGGGGCTGTTGACCACGCCGAGGACGAATGCCGAGAGCTTGTTGTCCTTCTTCGCCGCGTCGCGCACGATCGCGCGAATCGTCGGCATGTCCGTGTAGGCGATCCGGCGGCCGGTCGCATACGTCATCAGGCTTTCCGTGAAGCCGGTCAGGAACATGTCCTGGTGCTTCAACAGCGCGGCGCGCAAGCCGGCCGGGCCTTCCATCGGCGTCCCGTCATAAAGCACGCCGTTCACGTCCACCGGCACTTCATTGTCCTTGATGCGCCAGGCGCCCGTCACATCGAAGTTGTCGAGCGCGAGGCCGAGCGGATCGATGACGCGATGGCAGGAGTTGCAGCTCGGATTCGCGCGGTGCTGCTCCATGCGCTCGCGCGTCGACAGCATCTTGCCGCCTTCGCTCGCCTTGACCGAATCATCGAGCGCCGGCACGTTGGGCGGCGGCGGGGGCGGCGGCGAGGCCAGCAGCACTTCCATCACCCACTTGCCGCGCTGCACCGGTGACGTGCGATCGGCCACCGAGGTCAGCGTCAGGATGCTGCCCTGTCCGAGCAGGCCGCGGCGATACGGCGGCAGCGTCACGCGCTGGAACGCCGGCCCCGTGATGTTCGGGATGCCGTAGTGAATCGCCAGGCGCTCGTTCACGAACGAGTAGTCGGCGGTGATCAAGTCGAGCAGCGGACGATCCTCGCGCACGATCGAATCGAAGAAGAGCTCGGTCTCCTTCTTCATCGCCTTGGCGAGCGTGTCGTCGTACTGCGGATACAGCAGGTAGTCAGGATTGATCTTGTCGAGGTCCTGCAGGCGCAGCCACTGCGAGGCGAACCGCGTCGAGAGCGCCTCCGCGCGCGGATCGTTCAGCATGCGACGGACCTGCTTCTCGATGCCGGCCTGCGTCTTGAGCGAGCCGAGGCTCGCCGCCTTCAGCAGTTCGGCGTCGGGCACGGTGCCCCACAGGAAGAACGAGAGGCGCGATGCGAGATCTTCGTCGCCGATGCGATAGCTCGCCGCGCGAATACCCGCCGGCTGTTCCTCGAGGCGGAATAGGAAGCGCGGGCTCATCAGGATCGACTGCACGGCGAGGCGGATGCCGTTCTCGAAGCCGCCCTTTTCGCGGCCCTGCTCGTAGAACTTCATCGCATCCTGGAGATCCGCTGCCGTCGGCGCGCCGCGGAACGCCTGCGTCGACAGCTTCTTGATGATGTCGGTCGCGCAGGATTCTTCTTCGCTCTTCGCCGTCGGGCGGCACGAGAAGATCTTCAGGCGGCTCGGCGTGTCCGACACACCCGTCACGTCGAGCGGACCCTGCACGACGAAGTCGCGCAAATGCGGCAGCATCGTCACGCCCCAGGTGATGCTGACGTCGGCCAGCGTGTTCTCGAGCGGCATCAGCAGGTCGTCAACGGGACCATCGAGCTTCTGCACGAACGCCGCGGTGACGCGCTGCGGACCCGCCTTGATGTAAACCGGCGGCGTCACGAGCTCGAGGCCGTTCTTCGGATCGGTCTCGCTCATGCGCGTGTTGAGATCGTAAAGAGCGACGCGCTCGCCGTTGACCGAGAACTCGACCTGTTCCTTGATGTCGTAGGCCGTCATCGAGTTGCGGCCCGCGAGGCCGCCGAGCGGCTCGTAGTGCAGCGACGCCTTTAATACATAGTGACCGTCCGCCGGGAACGTGTGCACGACCGACGTGCCGCCGCGCGTGCCCATCGGCGCGCCGTCGACACGGCGCATCTGCGACGATGCGCGCGGGAGCTTGTAGGTGACCGACGAGGCGGACGCGGTGCGATCGCCGACTGCAAGACGGCTGATCTGGCTGGCCGCGCGCAGGTAACCATCCATCAGCGTCGGCGAGAAGCTCTGCGAGTCGGCAACGTTGTCGAAGCCGTGGCTGATCGTGTCGGGCGGCAGGTAGGTCGAGACGTCAACGTCGACGTCCAGCAGATCCTTCACCGCGTTCGCATACTCGGCGCGATTGAGGCGCTGGAACGGACGCGAGCCGGGATTCGGATTGAGCGCCGCATGCCTGTCCATGCGCGTCTCGAACGAGGCCGCGAGCGCGGTGATCACGGCAGGCTCGGGACGCTTCGCGCCGGGCGGCGGCATCATGCCCGCGCGCAGCTTGCGAATCATCTTCTCGGTCACCTCGCCGTTGTCTTCGAGCTTCGCCGCATCGAAGTTCTGGAACGACAGGTTGCCGGTGCGTTCCTTGCCGCGATCGGTATGGCACGTCGCGCAGTAGGTCTTCACGAGCGCCGTCTGCTCCGCCGGCAGCATGGTGGTGGTCGCGGCCGGATGCGCAACCGCGGGCTTGACGGCGACGGCCGCAGGCTTCGCTGATTGAGCAGAAATGGTGACCGTGCAGAGCGCGACGGCGGCACCGAGGCCGAGCAGGTTAAGCGGTCTATTTAGCATGTAATGCACCGATGATTGTTCTTCGCGCCAAGGCCTTCGAGCAGTTTGATCGTTTCCGGATACGGTTGCGTGCGCTGAACAGGACCGTTGGCCATGTCCACCGTGGTATTGCCCTCACGGTTGACCTTGGTCACGTCGGCGCCTTTCGAGACTAGATATTTGATGCACTCATTGTCGCCGCGTGACGCACACAGGTGCACGGGCGTATTGCCCTCGTGATCGGGAGCATTCACGTCCGCGCCGACTTCCTCGACCAAGTACTTAATAGCCGGCATGAAGCCCGTCGGTGCGTAGCGGTGAGAGTTCGCCGCGAATCCTTCCCCGTAGCCAACGCCGGTGGCCGCGTGCAGCGGCGAAATTCCCGGGCCGCCGTAGGGGATCGGCTCGAGTCCTGACGTGTCCTTGATCTGACGAGTTCCTTCGCCGGTGAACGGCCGGCCGGCCGGCTTCATCGTCCCGATGTTCGGATCGGCGCCGCTGGCGACGAGCAGCTTCATCGCGGCAACGTCGCTCGCATAGGCGGCGCGGAAGAACGGCGTCGCACCCGCTTCATCGAAGCCCGCGTAATCCGAGTTGTAGGCCTGATACCAAACCTTGCGGCCAATGCGCGCGTTCGGATCGGCGCCCTTGTTCAGGAGCGCCTGCATCAGCTCGAGATACGTCGTCTGTTGCTGTTGATACGCCTTCGGGCTCGGATAGAGCGATTTCGGCGCCCACTGAATATTCAGCGTCGCGAAGAGCGGCGCCACGCCGTTGAACGCCGCGGCATTGGGATTCGCGCCGCGGTCGAGCAGCATCATCGCCAGATCGAAATGACCGTTGATGACGGCCATCAGCAGCGGGCTGGTGTGATCGCCGGCGTTCGGCTGATTGATGTCGGCGCCGCCATCGAGGAGCGCCTTGGCCGTGTCCATGTACCCCTGGCGCGCCGCGAAGAGCAGCGCGGTGAGCCCACCTTGTGAGCTGATCAACTCGTTATAGCGATACGCGCGTGTGGCGCCGGCGACGTCAGCCGGACGCGCCGCTCCCGCCGGCCGTGCCGCGCCGTTTCCGCCGGCTCCGCGCGCCGCGGCTTCTTCTTCCGGTGCGGTCAGCGCAAACAGATCGACGACCTTCGTCGTCACCTTGTGATCGGCGCCCTTCGCGAGCAAGAGCTTCACGGCATCGGTGCGGTTAAAGCCCGCCGCGAAGATCAGCGGCGTCTCGCCTTTCGCGCCGTCGGTCGCATTGATGTCGGCGCCGTTTTCGATCAGCGAGGTGATCGACTTCGTATCGCCGGCGGCCGCCGCGATCATCAGCGGCGTCGTGCCGTTGCTCGTCATCGCCTTTGCATCCGCGCCCGCAGCGAGCAGCACCTTGACCACGTCCGAGTAGCCGCCCTTGGCCGCGAGATACAGCGGCGTGTAGGCGCCAAGTCTCGTCGTCGCGCGCACGTTGGCGCCGGCGTAAACGAGCATCTGCGCCAGTTCGGCATCGCCCTTGATCGCCGCCCAGTGCAACGCGGTCGAACCGTCGCCCTGCGCCTCGTTGACGTCGAGGCCCTTCTTGAGCAGCGCCTTGACGGTCTCGCGATCGTCATTCATTGCGGCATTGGCAATGGGCGCTGGGCTCTGGGCACTAATTACGACTGCGAAGCTGAGGGCAGCCGCACTAACCGTGAGCAACTGACGCATTTGAGATCCCCAGAAAAAAGTGTTCTCTGTGCCTCTGTGTCTCTGTGGCCCGCCCGTCACAGCGCCGCCGTCGTCGTTTGCGTTTCGTTCAGATCCATCGCGCGCGTGCTGTCACCGAACGAGGTGATGTCGCTGACGCCCAGGCCCTGCAGCGCCGCGAGCATCGCGTTCGCCATCGGCGTGCCGTCCGCCGTCTTGATGTGCAGCCCGCCCTTGAGCGCGCCGCCGGCCTTGCCGGCGAAGAACAGCGGGCACTTGTGGTGATTGTGGATGTTCGAGTCGCCCATCGGCGAGCCGTAGATCACCAGCGTGTTGTCGAGCAGGTTGCCGTCGCCGTCGGGCGTGTCCTTCAGCTTCTTCAGGAAATACGGCAGCATGCCGACGTGATAGCGGTTGATCTTCGCGAAGTCGAGGATGCGATCCTCGCGATCGCCGTGATGCGACGCCGGATGGAAACCGGTGTTGATGCCGCTGTTCGGATAGACGCGGCTCGACGCATCGCGTCCCATCTTGAACGAGAAGACACGCGTGCTGTCGGACGCGAACGCCACTGCCTGCAGGTCGAACATCAGGCGGACGTGATCGTCGAATGAGTCCGGCACGCCGACCGGCGCCATCGGAATCTCGCGCGGCTCGCCGCTCTTGTTATAGGCCTCGACCTTCTGGATGCGGCGCTCGATCTCGCGCACTTCATCGAGATAGTTGGCGATGCGCGTGCGATCGGCGGCGCCGATCTCGCGATTCAGCCGGCCCAGCTGCGCGCTGATCAAATCGAGGATGCTCTTGTCTTCGGCGCGGCGCTGCGCACGCTCTTCCGGCGTGGCGCCCACGCCGAACAGCTGGTCGAATGCCAGCCGCGGGTCGCGGATCATCGGCAGCGGCGCATCCTTGTCCGCCCAGCTGATGGTGTCGGTGTAGACGCACGAGTACCCGTAGGAGCAGCCGCCGGCCTGGTCAACGGCCTCGATGCACAACTGCATCGACGGGATCGGCGTTTCCTGTCCGAACTTGCGCGCGTAAATCTGGTCGAGCGACACGCCGGCGCGCACGTCGGAGCCCTGCGTCTGGCGCGGATGCGACTGCGTAAGGAACACGGCGCTCGAGCGGAAGTGATCGCCGCCGATCTCCGGCAGCTCGAACGCTTCGGCGTTGCGGACGTCGGTGTTGCTGACGATCGTCAGATAATCGCGGAACGGCTCGAGCGGCGACAGCGCCGTGACCGAGAGGTCGAACCCCTTGCCGACGGCCGCCGGCGACCACAGGTTCTTTTCGAGGCCGAACTTCGTCGCGCCCGCGGAGCCGTGCACCATTTCGATGGCGGCGAGGCGGACCTTGCCGGTCTTCGCCTGTGCGGTCAGCGCCGGCGTCATCGCATCGAGCACGGGCAGCGCCATGGTCACGCCAAGGCCGCGCAGAACGGTGCGACGCGAGATGTGTTTCTTCGTCAGAAACTCCATTAACCTCTCCTCACAGTCCGGCTGAAGCCGGACGTTACACTACCGAGCCGCTTCGTTCGTTGAATCCACCGGGGCCACACGGCCCATGCGGAAGGCGGCGCTGTTGGCGACGCCCGAAATCAGTGCCGAGAAACGATAGTTCTTCGCCTTCGCGTTCGCGACGATCTGCCGCACCGCCGGCATGTCGTAGTACTCGACGCGGCGGCCCAGCGCATAGGTCATCAGGCTCTCGGTGAAGCTGAGAATGAAGACGTCTTGATGCTTGAGCAGCGCGTTACGCAGCGCGATCGGGCCATCGAGCTTGGTGCCGTCGTAGAGGTCGCCGGTCGGATCGACGTTCACGCCGTTGTCGCGGATGCGCCACACACCGGTGACGTCGTAATTCTCCAGCGCCAGGCCGAGCGGATCCATCACGCGATGACACGAGCTGCACGCCGGATTCTTGCGATGCTGCTCCATGCGCTCGCGCGTTGAGAGCGGATGCCCGTCTTCCACCGCCTTGGTGTCCTCGAGCGCCGGCACGTTCGGCGGCGGCGGAGGCGGCGGCGAACCCAGCAGCACTTCCATCACCCACTTGCCGCGCAGCACCGGCGAAGTGCGATCGGCGATCGACGTCAGCAACAGCACGCTGCCCTGCCCGAGCACGCCGCGGCGATTCTCATCCGCGATCGTGACGCGGCGGAATTCATCGCCCAGGATGTTCGGGATGCCGTAGTGCTTCGCCAGGCGCTCATTCACGAACGTGTGATCGGCGGTGAGCAGATCGGTGACCGGGCGATCCTCCCGAATCAGGCTGTCGATGAACAGCTCCGTCTCGCGCACCATCGCCTGCGACAGCGTCGTATCCCAGTAGGAATAGAAGTGATGATCGGGACGGACCTTGTCGACGTCCTGCAAGCGCAGCCACTGCGATCCAAATCGCGTCGCCAGCGCTTCCGATCGCGGATCGGCGAGCAGCCGCTTCAGCTGCTTGTCGAACACGGCCGACGTGCGCAGCGTTCCGGACGCGGCCGCCTTCAACAGCTCCGCATCCGGCATCGAGCCCCAGACGAAGAACGACAAGCGCGACGCGAGGTCGTTGTCGTTGATGCGATACGTCTGGCCGGCGCGCAGCGTTGACGGCGTCTGCTCGATGCGAAACAGGAAGCGCGGGCTCGCGAGGATCGCCTGCACGGCGAGGCGGATGCCCGCTTCGAAGTCACCACCCTTGCGCCCACGCTCGTAGAACGACATCAGGTCCTTGAGGTCGTCTGCGGGCGCGGTGCCGCGGTAGGCCTGCAGCGCCAGCTTGCGAATGATGTCGGCGGCGCAGGCCGACTCCTCGCTCGCGGTGGTGGGGCGGCAGGTAAAGATTTTGCGGCGGCTCTCGGTGTCGGACACGCCGGTGACGGCGAGCGGTCCGCTGACCGTGAAGTCGCGCAAGTGCGTCAATGCCGTCGTGCCGAACACTTCACCGATGTTGGTGTCGGCGAGCGTGTGCTCGATCGGCATGATCAAGTCGTCCGCGGGACCGTCGAAGCGCTGCACGAACGCCGCCGAGATGCGATGCTCGCCCGCCTTGATATTCACCTTCGGCGTCTGCATCGTCAGACCGTTCGGGTCCTGCTCGTTCATGCGCGGGTTGATGTCCATCAACGCGACGCGGTCGCCGTCGATCGACACTTCGATCTTTTCACCCGCGTACGGACCGCCGAACAAATCGCCGGTCGGCCCCATGTGGAGCATGATCTTGAAGAGATATTCGCCGTCCGCCGGGAACACGTGCAGCACCGACAGGCCGCCGCGCGTGCCGAGCGGCGCGCCTTCGACGTGACGCATCTGCGACGCGGTGCGCGGCACTTTCCAGGTCGTCGACGTCGGCGAGGCGTTGCGATCGCCAACCGCGAGCCGGCTGATCTGGCTCGCCGCGCGGAGGTACCCCTCCATCAACGTCGGCGAGATCGTCTGTTCATCGGCGATGTTGTCGAACCCGCCGCTGAGCGTGTCGGCCGGCAGGAACGCGTTGACGTCGATGTCGACCGCGAGCAGATCTTTCACCGCACGCTGGTATTCGGCGCGATTCAGGCGCTGCGACGGACGCCAGCCGGGATTCGGATTGAGGGCCGCCGCGCGATCGATGCGCGTCTCGAACGCATTGACGAGCGCGCTGATCGTGGCCGCATCAGGACGCTTGGCGCCAACCGGCGGCATCATGCCCGAGCGCAGCCGGCGAATCATGCGCTCGACGGTATCGGCATGATCCGCGGCCGTCGCTGCATCGAATGACTGAAACGAAAGACCGCTGGTCCGATCCTTGTTGCGATCGTTATGACAGCCGACGCAGTACTGCTTGATGACCGCGTTCTGATCGGCGACGGGCATCGTCGTCGACGCCGGAGCGTGAGAAGCGACTGGCGTAACAGCAGCAGTCTTCGGGCTCTGTTGAGCGACGAGCGTAACCGGGAGGGCCGCTAAGACGGCGAACGCTAGACGTTTCATCTCTGAGTTATCTGCGCCTTCTGCGGCATCAACACGAAACGCACTTGTGATTGTTCTTCGACCCGAGCTTCTCGAGCAGCTTCACCGTTTCCGGATACGGCTGCGTGCGCTGCACGGGACCGTTCGCCATGTCGGCGACCGTCTGGCCTTCGCGATTCACCTTCGTCACGTCGGCGCCCTTCGACACCAGATACAGAATCGTGTCGTTGTCGCCGCGCGCCGCCGCGTCATGCAGCGCCGTGTTGCCGTCGTGATCGACCGCGTTGACGTCGAGGCCCGCCACTTCGACGAGGAACTTGATCGCGGGCAGGAAGCCCGCCGGCGAATGAATGTGCGAGTTGGCGGCGAAGCCTTCGCCGAAGCCGACGCCTGACGCCGCATGCAGCGGCGACACGCCAGGACCGCCGACCGGAATCGGCGGCAGGTTCGACACGTCCTTCGATTCCCGCAGGCCCGCGTCACCGAGCGGACGACGGCCCGCGGGGCGCATCGTCGAGATGTTCGGATCGGCGCCGTGGTCCATCAGCAACTGCATCGCCGGCACATCGCCCGCGAAGGCCGCGCGCCAGAACGGCGTCGCTCCGATCTCGTCGACGCCGGCCAGATCGAAGTTGTATTCCGAGTACCACACCTTCTTGGTGAGGCGCAGGTTCGGATCGGCGCCCTTGTCGAGCAGCGCCTTCATGAATTCGAGATAGGTGATCTGCTGCTGGTTGAACGCGCGCGGCTGCGGATAGAGCGCGCGCGGCGCCCAGGTCACGTTCAGCGCGGCGTAGAGCGGCGTGACGCCGTTGTCGGCGGCCGCATTCGGATTCGCGCCCTGATCGAGGAACCACTTCGCGAGATCGAAGTAGCCGTTGATCGCGGCGATCAGCATCGGACTCGTCTTGTCGCCCTTGCTGATCTGATTCACGTCGGCGCCGGCCGCCACGAGGATTTTCGCGGCATCCATGTAGCCGCCGCGCGCGGCGAGGATCAACGCGCTGTGACCGCCCTGTGTGCCGATCAGTTCGTTGTAGGAATAGGGACGATCGAGGCCGGCCTTACCGCCGCCACCGAATCCGCCGGGGCCGCGACCGCCGCCGCCTGCACCCTGCGCACCCGGTGCACCCTGCGCACCCTGCGCACCTTGCGCCGCCTGCTGCACGATCTGCCCATTCCGTCCCTGACCGTTGCCGCCGGCCTGGTTACCGCTGCCGGACGCCGCGGCCTGGAAGTCCTGCTGCTCGGGCGTGAGATGGCCGACGTCGTTGACCTTGGACGTCGCCTTCAAATCCGCGCCGGCCTTGATCAACGCCTTGATGGCGTCGACGCGATTCATCGACACCGCGAACATCAGCGGCGTCTGGCCGAAGGTCTTCTCGCGCGCTTCGATCTCGGCGCCGTTTTCGACGAGCGTCGTCACCGCCTGCGGATTGCCCGAGCGCGCCGCCAGCATCAGCGGCGTGGTGCCCATCGTGTTCGCCGCTTTCGCGTCGGAGCCACCGGCGATGAGCGCTTTGATCACGTCGGCGTTGCCCTGCTCCGCCGCCATCATCAGCGGCGAGTAGCCGCCCAGGCGCGTCGTCGCTTTGACGTTGGCACCCGCGTAGAGCAGCATCTGTGCTAGTTCGGCGTCGCCGTTGCGCGCCGCCCAGTGCAGCGCGGTCATTCCGTCGCCCTGCGCCGCATTCACATCGGCGCCGTTCTTGAGCAACGTCTTGACCGCCTCGCGATCCTTCGCCATCGCCGCATCCGCGACGGGAGCGGGTCCAGCGGCGTGGACGGCAATCGTCAACACCAACGCGATCAACGAGCTATACGAGATCAGCCTGCGCATATGTGCTCTCTTCAAAAGTCTTGCTCTGCGTCTCTGCGGCTCTGCGGCCTTAGACAGCTGCAGTCGTCGCCGGCGCGCTCTTCAACTCGAAGCGCGCCGTGCTGTCACCGAACTGCTTGAGATCGTTGAGCCCGATGTCCTGCAACACCGAGAGGAACGCGTTGGCCATCGGCGTGCCGTCGGCCGCCTTCAGGTGCAGCCCGCCCTTGAGCGCGCCGCCGGCCTTGCCGGCGAAGAACAGTGGGCAGCGCTTGTGGTTGTGCACGTTCGAGTTGCCCATCGGAGATCCGTAGATCACCAGCGTGTTGTCGAGCATGTTCTGCCCGTCGCCGTCCGGCGTTTCCTTCAGCTTCTTCAGGAAGTACGGAACCATGCTGACGTGATAGCGGTTGATCTTCATGAAGTCGGTGACGCGATCTTCGCGCTCGCCGTGGTGCGACGCCGGGTGGAACGCGCTGCGCACGCCGCTTTCCGGATAGACGCGCGCTGAACCGTCGCGGCCCAGCTTGAACGAGAACACGCGCGTCGTGTCCGACGCGAACGCAAGCACCTGCAGGTCGAACATCAACTTGACGTGCTCGGCGAAGTCATCCGGGACGCCAACGGGCGCATCCGGCAGCTCGCGCACGTCACCGCTGCTGTTCTGCGCCTCGATCTTCTGGATGCGGCGCTCGATCTCGCGGATTTCCGTGAGGTACTGATTCAGGCGCTGACGATCCGACGCGCCGAGGTCCTTGCTGAGGCGCGACACTTCGCCGGTGACCCAGTCGAGGATGCTCTTGTCGGCACGGCGGCTCTGCGCGCGCTCGGCGGCAGTGGCGCCGACGCCGAACAGCGAATCAAACACCGCGCGCGGGTCGCGAATCATCGGCAGCGGCTGCTCGGGCGTCGCCCAGCTGATCGAGTCGGTGTAGGCGCAGCTGTAACCGTAGGCGCAGCCGCCGGACTGGTCGACCGTTTCGATCGACAGCTGCATCGACGGAATCGCCGTGTCCTGTCCGTATTTCTGCGCGTAGAGCTGATCGAGCGACGTGCCGGCGAACACATCCGAGCCCTGCGTCTTCTTCGGATGCGACTGGGTCAGGAACACCGCGCTCGAGCGGAAGTGATCGGCGCCGATTTCCGGCAGCGAGAACGCTTCGGCGTTGCGGACGTCGGTGTTGCTGACGATCGTCAGGTAATCGCGGAACGGCTCGAGCGGCGCCAGCGCGCCGGGGCTCAGGTCGAACGCGCCGCCCACTTCCGCGGGCGCCCACAGGTTCTTGCTGAGGCCGTATTGAGTCGCGCCGGCGGAGCCGTGCACCATCTCAATCGCGCTCAGGCGCACCTTCTTGGCGCCGGCCGCGGTCTTGGCGAAGACCGTCGATGCGGGCGTCATCGCCTCGAGCACGGGCAGCGCCATCGTGACACCAAGGCCGCGAAGGATCGTGCGGCGAGACATGTGCTTTTTCGTCAAGAACTCCATTGCGCTCTCCTAATCAGCAATCCACGATCTGCGATTGATCAGCAATCCGACATCTGCAATCAGCGATTCTTCTCTTCGGTCGTCGTCGTCGCATCTTCCGCGCGCGACATCTGGAACGCGCGGCTGTTCACCACGCCCAGCGCGAACGCCGAGAAGCGGTAGTTGTCCTTGGCTGCGTCGCGAATGATCTTGCGAATCGCGGGCATGTCGTAATACTCGACGCGGCGGCCGAGCGCATAGGTCATCAGGCTCTGCGTGAAGCTCGTGAAGAACATGTCCTGGTGCTTCAACAGCGCAGCGCGCAGGCCGTTCGGGCCTTCCATCTTGGTACCGTCGTAAAGGTTGCCGACCGGATCGACCGGGTTGCCGTTGTCGCGGATGCGCCAGCGGCCGGTCACGTCGAAGTTCTCGAGCGCGAGGCCGAGCGGATCGATCACGCGGTGGCACGAATTGCACTGCGGATTCGCGCGATGCTGCTCCATGCGCTGGCGCGTTGTCAGCAAGGTGTCACCGGATTCAGCCTTGGTCTCGTCGAGCGTCGGCACGTTGGGTGGCGGTGGTGGCGGCGGCGACGCGAGCAGCACTTCCATGATCCACTTGCCGCGCAGCACGGGCGATGTGCGATCCGCCACCGACGTCAGCGCGAGGATGCTGCCCTGGCCGAGCAGGCCGCGGCGATTGACGTCCGCGATCTGCACGCGGCGGAATTCCGAGCCGTTGACGTTCGGAATGCCGTAGTGCTTCGCGACGCGATCGTTGACGAACGTGTAGTCGGCGTTGATCAGGTCGAGGATGCTGTGATCTTCCCGGACGATGCTGTCGAAGAAGAGCTCGGTTTCGCGCTTCAGCGCTTCGCCCAGCTTGAAGTCGTAGTACGGGAACAGCAGCGCGTCCGGATAAATCTTCTCGAGGTCCTGCAGCCGCAGCCACTGCGATCCGAACCGCGTCGCCAGCGTTTCGGATTTCGGGTCGAGCATCATGCGCTTGACCTGCGCGGCCATCACGCCCGGCGCGCGCAACGTGCCGCGCTGCGCGAGCTTCAGCAACTCATCATCGGGACCCGAGCCCCAGATGAAGAACGACAAGCGCGTCGCGAGATCCAAATCCGTAATGCGGTAGTTCTGCCCGGCGCGAATCGTCGACGGCGCTTCTTCGAGACGGAACAGGAAGCGCGGGCTCGCCAGGATCGCCTGCAGCGCCATGCGGATGCCGGACTCGAAGTCGCCATCTTTGCGGCCCTGCGTGTAGAACTGCTTGAGGCCGTCCATGTCCGTCGTCGTCAGCGGACCACGATACGCCTGCGTCGCGAGCTTGCGGATGATCTCGTTCGCGCACGTCGCTTCTTCCGCGGCCGTCGTCGGGCGGCACGAGAAGATCTTCTTGCGGCTCGGCGTTTCGGAAATGCCGGTGACCTTGAACGGACCGCTCACCGCGAACTCGCGCAGGTGCGGGAGCGTCGTGATGCCCACGCCGGCGCCGATCTGCGTATCCGCAAGCGTGTGATCGATCGGCGGCATCAGGTCGTCCGGAACCGCGTCGAAGCGCTGCACGAACGCCGCCGACAGGCGATGCGTGCCGGCCTTGACCTGAATCTTCGGCGTCGTGAGGTTCATGCCGTTCGGATCGGCTTCGCTCATGCGCTGGTTGATCTCGAGAACAGCGACGCGCTCGCCGTCGACCGCCACCTCGAGCAGCTCGCCCTTCACCTGGCTGCCGAACAGCTGCCCGGTCGGGATCGAGTGGAGCTGCATGCGGAAGCTGTAGTCGCCGTCCGCGGGGAACGTGTGCATCACGGCGATGCCGCCGCGCGTGCCGAACGGCGCGCCTTCGACGTGCTGCATCTGCGACGCGGTGCGCGGGACTTTGTACGTGAATTCCGACGCGCCCGCTTTCGGATCGCCGACGGCGAGGCCCGAGATGCGGCTTGCCGCGCGCAGGTAGCCTTCCATCAGCGTCGCGGAGAACGTCTGCGCATCGGCGACGTTGTCGAAGCCGGCGCTGACCGTATCCGGCGGCAGGAACGCGTTGACGTCAACGTCGAGATTCAGCAGCGCGCTGACCGCGCGTGAATACTCGGCGCGATTCAAGCGCTGAAACGGACGATGACCGGGATTCGGATTGAGCGCGGCGGCCTGATCGAGCCGCGATTCCATCGAGGCGGCAAAATCTGCGAGCACCGTGCCTTCAGGGCGGCGCGCCTGCGGCGGCGGCATCATGCCGGCGCGCAGCTTGCGGATCATTTTTTCCGCAACTTCAGCAACTTCAGCGTCGTGACCCACCTTCGACGCATCGAAATTCGCCAGCGACAGTCCGCCCGCGTTGTTCTTGCTGCGCTCGTTATGGCACGTCGCGCAGTACTGCTTGACGAGTGCGGTCTGGGATTCGGTAACCGACGCCGGTGCGGCCGCGTGGGCGACCGCGATCGCGGGTGCGCTTTGCGCCGCTGTGGTCGGCTTCTGCGTCTGGGTGGACTGATCTGCGTACGTGGATAGGCCAAAGGCCAACACGAACGCAGACATCACTACGAACGAGAGTTTTTTCATCGAGCGCCTGCCCCCGACGCTGAGGGCCGTGTAAGCACGGCCGTTTTGTACCAGTAACTCACAGAATTATCAACCACTTAGGGGCTTTCGGTGTCAGCGATTGTCACATCAGATACTGAACATCCGTTCAACTCATGCGAGTGGCAGAATCTGCAATTTCTGGCCTGAATTTCATCAACGGCAGCGTGTTACCCTTCCCCGTCTTCAAGGAGGGCGCATGGATCGTCCGAAATCCATCTCTCGTCGTCGGGTATTGGCCGCGGGAACTGCCGGAATCGTCGGTGCGGCGCTGCCAATCGCGGGGCAAAACGCCGAGCAAGCAGCGCGGCCGAAGGTGCCGGCCGACCCGACGAAGGTGCAGGGTCCGCTCGGGACGGATGTGGGATCGCGCTCGCCGTTCGAGCGGCCCAAGCGCGTCTCGCTCGGCGATCGGCGCACGTCGAGCCTGTCGCCGCTCCAGGATCTCGACGGCATCATCACGCCCTCGGATCTCCATTTCGAACGGCATCACGCCGGCGTGCCCACGATCGATCCGAGGCAGTACTCGCTGTTAATCCACGGCATGGTCGACCGGCCGATGGTCTTCACGCTCGACGATCTGCGGCGCTTTCCCGGCAAGTCGATGATTCGCGCGATGGAATGCTCCGGCAACGGCGGGCGCGTCTATCGGCGCGAAGGGAATCAAACCGATCTCACGCCGCAACAGATCGACGGGCTGACGAGCACGAGCGAATGGACGGGCGTGCCGCTCGCAACGTTGCTGCGCGAAGTCGGCGCATCGCCGAAAGCGACGTGGTTCCTCGCCGAAGGTGGCGATGCCGCAGTGATGACCCGCAGCATTCCGATCGCCAAAGCGTGGGACGACGCGATGATCGCCTACGGCCAGAATGGCGAGCCGCTGCGTCCCGAACAGGGATACCCGGCGCGCTTGTTTCTCCCCGGCGTCGAGGGCAACGCGAGCGTGAAGTGGCTGCGCCGCATCGAGCTCGCCGATCAGCCGTTCATGACGCGCGAGGAGACGTCGAAGTACACCGATCCACTGCCCGACGGCACCGCGCGCATCTTCAGTCTCGACATGGACGCGAAGTCGCTCATCACCGAGCCGTCGTTCCCCGACAAGTTGACGGGGCCCGGCTGGTGGGAGATTCGCGGCATCGCGTGGAGCGGCCGCGGCAAAATCACGCGCGTTGACGTCAGCGCCGACGGCGGCAAGACCTGGCAGCCCGCGAAACTTGACGATCCCGTGTTGCCGAAGTGCCATACGCGCTTCCGCCTGCCGTGGGAATGGAAGGGCGGCGAGGCTACGCTCGCAAGCCGCGCCACCGACGAGACAGGCTACGTGCAGCCCACCTACGAGGTACTGCTCGCGGCGCGCGGTCCGTCGACGGCGTACCACTTCAACAACATTCGCGCATGGAAAGTGCTCGCCGATGGAACGGTGAAGTTCGGAGGAGGACTATGAAGATCGTTCATTCGATCGTTCTTGCCGTCGTTCTTACGAACGTTCATACGATCGTTCTTGCGCAGACGAAGACTCCGGCGCCCAAGCCATTCGGTATCGGTCGCGCCGCAACTGCCGACGAAATCAAGAAGCTCGACATCGATGTGCGGCCTGATGGCAAAGGATTGCCGGATGGCAAGGGGACGGTTGCCGAGGGCGCGAAGGTCTACGCGGCGAAGTGTCAGTCGTGTCACGGCGCAAACGGAGCGGGCGGGTCGGCGGACAAGCTCGTTGATCGCGAGTCGGGCAAGAACTGGGATTTCGCGACCAATGCGAAGCTGGTGAAGACCGTCGGCAATTACTGGCCGTATGCGACAACGCTCTACGACTACACCAACCGCGCGATGCCGTTTCCGCAACCGGGCACGCTGACGCCGGATGAAACCTACTCGCTCGTCGCCTACATCCTGAACTTGAACAAGATCGTTCCCGACAACGCCGTCATGGACAAGACGACGTTGCCGAAAGTCGTGATGCCGTCCCGCGACCGGTTCGTCGTCGACAATCGGAAGGGCGGGAAGGTGGTGAAGTGATTCGGCCAGGGGGACCGATACTCGCCGGGGGTTCTCAATAAGACCAGTTCTGCCAACCAGACGTCGAAAGCGCGGAGGCTCTTCATGCCAGACGCGCTTCGCCTGATCCGATCGGTCGCTTTCGCCGCGGTTCTCGCGGCCCTGTTTACGTCTCCGTCATTCGCACAGTCCGTCGACGCCACGCGGATCGGCGCGATCAACTTGTCGTACGTCGCCCGCACCAGCAAAGCCGGCAAGGAAGGTCTCGCCAAGATTGATGAAGTGAGTCGCCGCAAGGCAACCGAAGTCGAGGCGAAAGCGACCGAATTGCAAAACGCGCAACTTGCCGTCGAGAAAGCGAGTCTCGGCCTGAGCGATCGTGCGCGCGCCGATTTGCAGCGCGCCTTCGAGAAGTCGAAGATCGATCTCGATCGCCTTCAGCAGGACGCGCGGAATGAGATCGAATCAATGCAGACGCAGTTCGAGCTCGAATTCCGCGCGACGCTCGAGCCGGTGATCGATGAAGTGTCGAAGGAGAAAGGATTGCAGTTCGTCTTCGGTCTCGAGCAGGCCGCTATTATCTGGATCAATCCGGCGGTGGATATTTCAGAAGATGTGGTGAAGCGGCTGGATGCGAGGAAGTGATCCCGGCGAGGATCACTTCCCCGGCGATTGTCGGTCACCCCGGTGAGTGTCGGGCACCCCGGGAGTCACTGCTTCTGCGAAGTAACGGGCTTCAGCACCGTAAGGTCCTGTGAGTCCACCGAGTACTCGGTAAACGGCTGATACATCTCGTCCCAGCTCTGCTCCGACCAGAACACTTCGAGGTGCGGCCCGGGATTCCACTTGTTGCGGATCGAGTTGTCGTAGACGCCGAGGCCAAGGATCTTGCTGCCGGCCGGAATCTTCAGCGGCTCCTTCAGCTCGTAGTTGAACTGCCAGTTGAAGTCAAATTTCGGCACGTTGAGGATCGTCTTCTCGGTGCCGTCCGGATACACGACGACCCACTTCAAGCTCTTGCCGCGCAGATGCATGTGCGGCGACATCGCGTAGAGCGTGATGTCTTCGGTCACCGGCGTGATGCCGGTGAGGCGCCAGTTCTCCGCATACGGCGGAATGTTCGGCGTGGTGCGGCTGCGGCGCGTGCTGCTCGGGTCCGCCTTGTATTCCACCTCGCGGCCTTCCGCGCGATAGAGCGACAACCCGCCCTCGGTCGTCGCGAGCGGATCGCCGGCCTGGCGAATCAGCACTTCATGCGTGACCGGCACCTTGTTGAACCAGATGCCCAGCTTCGAGCGATCCTTCTCGGGCTTGCCGGTGACGTTGTAGTGCAACTGCCAGTTGATGTACTTGCCGCCGGGAATGCGCTTGCCAATATCGGGACGATGATGATCGAGCCCGCGGCCCGGTACCCACGACAGCAGCTTGCTCGATCCAGGCAAGCCGCCATCGGTTGACGGCAAGCCGCGCGATCCGCGATCGCCGATCACCTTGCCGTCTTTGCCGACGATGCGGCCGTCGACGATCGATGAGCCTTCGGGAATATCGACGAAGAAAATGCCGGCGTGATGCAACACCGCGCGGTTGCTCGGCTTGAGCTCGACGATCTCCGCGAAACGATCTTCGGTCCACGGCACCTTCGAATAGAACATCTGCACGCCGAGCTCGCCTTCGGCAGGGATGTCGAACTCAACCGGCATCTCGAGCACCACATCTGGCTCGGTGCCGTTGGTCCATCCCGTCGTCAGCTTCGGCGCGGGCGGCATGTCCGCGGGATTGCCCTTGACCGCGCCGCCGTCGACCCACGCGGCGATCGTGTCGATCTCTTTTTGCGTCAGGCTGATGTCGTTGCGCATCGGCAACGTCTGCGACATGTCCGCGCCCCAGGGCGGCATCTCGCGCGCCGTCACTTTGGTCTTGATCGCCTTCGCCCACGGCCGCGCATCCTCGTACGAAAGCAGCGACATCGGCGCCACTTCGCCGGGACGATGGCAGTTCGCGCACTTGTTGAACATGATCGGCGCGACGTCCTTCGCGAACGTCGGCGCGGATGCTTGCGCGGGCGTTGGCGTTTGGGCGGTGACGGTGAACGACGCGAGAGCAGCAGCGCCGACGGCGATGAGCGCGAAACGTTTCATGGTCGCTCCAATTCGTCTCTGTAGAGGCGG
>JADMIO010991025.1_pt1 | contig 33779 bp, 23 predicted proteins | sample 8958161 | NCBI WGS metagenome assembly JADMIO01 (sample SAMN16585339, study PRJNA669376) | soil metagenome | isolation source: Crop rotation soil | place: USA: Cullars Rotation, Alabama | collected 2011 | reverse complement strand
GGGGAGCGGGCCGGTGCCGCTTCCAGCGTCAGCTGGAAAACAGCATCAATACCGGAACTCCGCCTGCAGCCACAATTTCTCCGTATCCGCCCCGAAGCTCTGCGCATCGTAATGGGCATACCGCGCCAGCAGCGCCACCTTGCCCAGATTGAAGCCGAGCCCGGCGTCCCACTCGCTGCCGTAGTCGACGCCGCCGGCATCGCTGTCGAACTGGTGCCAGGTCACGCCCGCGTTCAGCCCGGGCAGCGCCTTCACCTTGTCGGTCTTGTACGACAGTCCGGCATAGGCATCCTGCAGACCGGCGGCGGGCGTCGTCAGGAACAGATCGGCCCAGCCGTTGAACTTGAACAGCGTCGCCATCGGCGTCTGCACGGCGCGGCCGTTATCGGAGCCGAGCTTTTCATAGCCGCCGGTCAGCCCGAACCCGGCGCAGGACAGCGTCGCCTCGCCCGCGATGTAGTCCGCCGAATAATCGAACGGGTTGTCCTTCCAGTCGCTCTGCCGGGCATAGCTGGCCATGAGGTCCAGCTTGACCTTGGGCGAGAGCGGGAACGCCGCCGTCGCCCGCACGCCATAGGTCTTGGAGCTGTTGGCGAGGAAGAACGCCTCGTCATAATCGAGCAGGTAGGCGAAGCCCTTCACGTTCACCGGCCCCAGCTTCGCGCCCGCGCCGGCGAAGAAGAAGTTGCCGTCATAGGACTGGCGCGGCCCGGCATCGATGCCGAACAGGGTGCGCTGGCTGACCATGTAGCCGCCGTCGAGGCTGACCGGCCCGAACTTCGCCTCCATGCGCACCGCGTCGAAGGTCTGCTCGTTCTGCCGCCAGGCGACCGAGCCGATCCAGCGCTGGTCGTCGAGGTTGATCCGCTGCCGGCCCAGCGTGAACGTCGCGGCCTTGCCCTTGTATTGCAGCTGCAGCCGGTTGAGTTCGACATTCATCGGATCGGCGACGGTCGAGAACCCGGTCCGCCGCTGGCTGCTCGCCACCGCGAAGGGAAAGGCATTGTAGTTGTCGACCACCGCCAGCGTCCCTTCGGCCTCGGCCAGGAACGACAGCGAATGCAGCTTCGCCTCGGCCCCGGCGCGCAGGCGCAGCGTCACCGCATCGGCATCGAGCGCCACCGGCGCGGTGTCCTGATCGACGTGCTCGTAGCGCAGCCGGCCCTCGATGATCGGATCGATGGTCAGGTCATCGCTGACCTTCACCGGATCGCCGAAATGCGGCTGGGCAGGTGCGGCGTGAGCAGGCTGAGCGAGCGCCATCGGAGCGGCCACGGCGGCCGCGGTGAGATATATCCTCATGCGTATTTTCCCTGAAACTCCCCCCTCTCGTCATCCCCGCGAAAGCGGGGACCCATCTCCTGGATTTCGTCTGGGGGGAAGGTCTGGAGATGGTTCCCGCTTTCGCGGGAATGACGAGTTGGTGGGCTGCGCTTAAATCCGCACGCCGTTGGCTTCGGCGCCCCAGGTCGAGCGCCAGCGCGCCTTGACCAGCGTCAGTCCCAGCAGCGCGATCACCGCGAGCGCGGCGAACAGCAGGAAACCGGGCGCGGCGCTGCCGGTCATCTTCTTGGCGAAGCCGATCGAGGAGGCGAGGTAGAACCCGCCGACGCCGCCGCCGAAGCCGACCAGGCCGGTCATCACGCCGATCTCCTTGCGGAAACGCTGCGGCACGAGCTGGAATACCGCGCCGTTGCCGACGCCGAGCGCCCCCATGACGACGAGGAACAGGCCGACCGTCAGCACCAGCGAGGCGGAGCTGGCGGCGATCGCCAGCAGCACCGCGGCGGCGAGTGCATAGACCGCGGTCAGCGTCGCGACGCCGCCGAACCGGTCAGCAAAGGCGCCGCCGATCGGACGCAGCAGCGATCCGGTGAACACACAGGCGGCGGTCAGGTAGCCGGCGCTGATCGGGGTCAGGCCGAAGCTGTCGGCATAGTAGGTCGGCAGCGAATTGGAGAGGCCGACGAAGCCGCCGAAAGTGACGAAGTAGAACAGCATGAACCACCACGCGTCCTTTTCCTTCAGCACCTCGCCATAGGCCGAAAGCGACTTGGGCGCGGGCTGATCAGGGCTGTCCTTGGCGAAGATCAGGTAGAACACGAAGACCGCGACCAGCGGGATCAGCGCCAGGCCGAACACCTCGTTCCAGCCGAACATCGCGGCCAGCAGCGGCGCGAACAGCGCGGCGAGCACGGTACCCGAGTTGCCCATGCCGGCGATGCCCATCGCCTTGCCCTGATGCTCGGGCGGATACCAGCGGCTCGCCAGCGGCAGCGCCACCGCGAAGCTGGCTCCGGCGAAGCCCAGGATCACGCCGACGGCCAGGGTCCCTTCGTAGCTGGAGACGCCGAAATGCCATGCCGTGGCGAGGCCGGCGATGACGATAAGCTGGTTGATCGTGCCGGTCAGCTTGGGGCCGATGCGGTCACCAAGAATGCCGTTGACGATGCGCAGCACCGCCCCGGCCAGCGTCGGGATCGCGACCATGAGTCCCTTCTGCGCGGGATCGAGGCCGAGATCCTTCGAAATGATCGGCGCCAGCGGGCCGAGCATGACCCAGACCATGAACGCCACGTCGAAATAGAGGAACGCGGCCAGCAGCGTGGGCCGGTGGCCGGCGTTCCAGAAGCTTCCGTCCCTGTCGGCTTCAGCCGCCGGCATGGGATCGGTTCGTATCCCGTCTTGAGGAATCGCGAGACTGTTCATCGTCAGGTCCCTTCAGTGGCTCGGTGCGGGACAACGCAAAAAAGCCGCCTCGACTGGACCGGAAGGCCAGATCGGGCGGCGACGTTGCCACGCAATGTTCGAAAGTCCGTCAGAGCGCCGTTCAGCCAGCCCTTCGTTGGGCGGCGGCGTCTGCCGTGGCGCTTATCTAAGCGATTCGCGGCACTGCGGTAAAGTGTTTTTTGCGGCGCAGCATGAAAGGGCTCAGCGCTGCTCGCGCAGATAGGCCTCGGCATTGGCCGGATCGAACACGCGGCCGTCGAAGAAACGGTTATCTTCCAGCGTGATCCTGCCCTGCTGGGTGCCCACCGCGGTCGTGCCGCCCAGGCTGCCCTCGACCTTCGAACTCGCGCCCGGCAGCGGCTCGTCGGTGCCGATCAGCGCTGCGCGATAGACGTCGGGGCGGAACACGCGCGCCGCCTTGGCCGCATCGGCCGAATCGAACGTCAGCCCCTCCCAGCGCACCATCTGGGTGTAGAGCCACTCGGCCTGGCTGACCCACGGGAAGTTGGCCGCCTCGCGATACTGGAACATGAAGTCGGGATAGTGGATCGGCTGCGCGCCGCGCGTCAGCAGCAGCCGGTCGGAGATGGCGCGCCGGATCAGCACGGCGTCGCCGTCGAGGTATTCGGGCCGGGCGAGGATCGCGGCGTTGACGTCCCAGTTGACGGGATCGACGAAGTGCCGCCCCGCCCGGCACATCGCCCGGATCAGCCGCTCCACCGCCTCGCGCTTTTCCGCCAGCACCGGTTCGCGCAGGGCCAGCACCTTCTCGACGCCGCGTCGCCAGATCTGCGCCGTCGCCAGCACGATCGTGCCGGCGCCGCGCTCCACCGCGACGCTGTTCCACGGCTCGCCGACGCAGATGCCGTCGACCTCGCCCGCCTCGAGCGCGTCGGCGCAGAACGGCGGCGGCACAGTGGTGATCTCGACATCGCGATCGGGCCGGATGCCGCAGGCGGCCAGCCAGTAGCGCAGCATGTAGTTGTGGCTCGAGTGGCGATGGACGACGCCGAAGCGCAGCGGCCGGCCCTGCGCCAGCCGCTCGCGCGCCACCTTGCCGAGCAGCCGGCCCACCGTGGCCGGATCGCCGAGCATCCCTTCGGGGCAGATGCGCGCCGCGATCCCGGTCGCCATGGTGATGGCGTTGCCGTTGAGGCCCAGCACGAAGGGCACCGCCAGCGGCTGCGCCGGGCGGCCGTGCCCCAGCGTCGTCGCGATCGCCAGCGGCGCGACCATGTGCGCGGCGTGGCTGTGGCCATAGAGCAGCCGGTCGAGCACCGTGGCCCAGCTCACGTCGCGCACCAGATCGATCGCGACGCCCTCGGCCTCGGCGAAGCCGTGCTCGCGCGCCAGAATCGGCAGGCAGGCGTCGACCAGCGGCAGGAACCCGACGGTCAGGTGCTCGGCCATCATGATCCTTTCATCAGATTGTGCGCGGTGACGATGGCCTCCGCGATGTCGACGATGCGCTTGCCCTGGTTCATCGCCGCCGCGCGGATTTCGGCATAGGCTTTCGGCTCGGTCAGGCCACGCCCGTCCATCAGGATGCGCTTGGCGCGGTCGATCGTCTCGCGGTCGGCGAGCTTGCCCTTGGCCTCGGCGAGATCGGCCTGCAACCGCGCGAACGCCTGGAAGCGGCGCACCGCGAGATCGAGCAGCGGGCGGATGCGTTGCGGGGCAAGCCCGTCCACGACATAGGCCGAGACCCCGGCGTCGATCGAAGCGGCGATCGATTCGTCGTCCGATTCGTCGACGAACATCGCGATCGGCCGGGCCAGCGCGCGGCTGACCGCGAAGTATTCCTCGAGCACGTCGCGCGAGGGGTTGCCGAGGTCCATCAGCACGATGTCGGGGGCGATCTCCTCGATCCGCGCGACGAGGCCGCGCCGTTCGGTCACCACGAAGATCTCGGCATCCGGCACAGGATCGAGACCCTCGCGGATGATCGAGGCGCGCGCGGCGCTTTCATCGACGATGGCGATGCGCATGGCCTATTGTGCAGCGCAGCGTAGGGTGGGCGCAAGCCCGTGATGGTCTTTTGTGGCTTCGGCTTTACCCAAGCAACGCGGCGCCGGTGCCGCTTCCACGACGTGGATCACTCTAGCCCGCGCAGCCGCGAGTCGTGCGCACCACGCGCCAGCCGCTGCCGAACGGCATCGCCATGTAGCGATCGCGCACGCCGCTCGGTGGCTGGCCGGGCCGGCTGGTCAAGCGGGCGAACGGGATGCCGGACAGGTCGATGCAGTCCTCGCGCACCCAGGTATCGATGCGCCAGTCGGCCAGGTCGGGAATGTCGGACACCACCGCGACCTGCCGGATGCCGACAGGCTGCACCTGCCACACCGCGAAACCGTCGAGCTCGGCATAGGCGGCATCGCCCTGGTTGACCGAGGCCCAGCGGTTGCGGGACGGCGAGACCGACGGCGCACCGCCGGTATCGATCTGCTGCCCCGACCCCGACCGGTCGACGATGATGTGGCCTGCGGCCTCGTAACCGGCCCAGTCGAAGCTGACGAAGCGCCGGTCCGGCGTGATCGCCATGCCGGTTACCTCGCCGCGCAGCCGCATGTCGATGCACAGCGTCGATCCGTCGAGCGCGGACACCGCGAGCCGCTCCTTCGTGGCGACCGCGACCTTGCGAAGATCGCGGGGCACGAGGAGCGCGTCGGTGCGCGCCATCTCGCCGGGGCCCAGCGGCTGCAGCACCGGGCACTTCTTGAGCTTGGGCTTCTTCGCCTGCGCCTCGCCCGCTCCGAAACCGGACACCGTAGCCAGGGCCAGCGCCGCAAGCGCCATCCAACCGCGCATCGTCTCACTCCTCAGCTTTGCGCCCCTATCACCAATCGGCCCCGTCGGGCCACAAGGTTTGTGCGATGGGCTGCAAAGCGGCGTACGATTGAAATCCCGCCCGATATTTGACACACTGCGGCATATCCGCACGGATGTTGCCGGTGTCCGTATTCGGGCCGTACTTGGGATGGACATGCGAATCGGTAATGGCCTGATGTTTCGTTTCTGGCTCGTGGCTTGCGCGATGGCCTCTCTGGGCTGGGTATCGCCGGCCGAGGCGCGCCGCGCCGCGCTGATCATCGGCAACGCGGCCTATGCCCATGCCAACGTCCTGCCCAACCCGATCCAGGACGCGAACCTCGTGGCCGACGCGGCGCGCAAGGCCGGCTTCGACGTCACCCTGATCGACAACCTGGGCAAGGCCGATTTCGACCAGACGCTGCGCGAATTCCGCACCCAGTCTGACGGCGCCGAAGTCGCGATGATCTATTACGCCGGCCACGGCATCGAGAACGGCGGCAAGAACTGGGTGATCCCGACCGATGCCACGCTGGCCGAATCGCGCGACCTGCGGTTCGAGGCGGTCGAGCTGGACGGCCTGCTCGAGACGCTGGTCGGCGCGCAGCTACGCATCGTGGTGCTCGACGCCTGCCGCGAGAACCCGTTCGGCGGCAACTGGCGCACGTCCGTGCGCTCGGTGCCCAAGGGCCTCGCCGAAACCGAGGTCGAAGGCGCGCTCGTGCTCTTCGCGGCGGCGGGCGGCCAGGTCGCCACCGACGGAACCGGCACGAATTCGCCTTTCGCCCGCGCGCTGGCGGCCCGGCTCGCCGAGCCCGGCCTGTCAATCCACCGGCTGGGATCGGTGATCCGGCAGGACGTCATCGCCGAAACCGGCGGCAAGCAGACGCCGTGGACCAACATGAGCATCGACGGACGCGAGTTCTATCTGGTCGACAACGCGCCGGCCGGGCCGGCCACCCAGCCCACAGCCACCGGCGGCGATGCGCCCGGCGCCTACAACGCCAGCCTCGATGCCTATTCCTGGCGCTACTATTCCGAGAAGAACACGATCGAAGCCTACAACGGCTACTTGCGCGAATTTCCGCAGGGCCTGTTCGCCGGTCAGGCGAACGAGCGGATCGCCCAGCTCCGCGCCGGTCCGGCCGTAACCGCACGCCCGGCCACCAAGCCCGCGACGCCGAAAACCGCCTCCGCGCCGGCCCGCCCGGCACCGGTCGCGGTCGTTCTGCCGGCCCAGCCCCGGCCGACGATCGCATCGGTGGGCCTGCCGCCGGTGACGGAGCCCTCGTCGAACGTCGTGCTGCCGGCCACCAATGTCGTCGATACCGCGCCTCTGCCGCAGATGCCGGCGACGCCGCTGTTCCCGCAGCAGGGCTATCCGGCGTGCCGCGAGGATTATCAGGCGGTCGCCGATCCCATGGGCAGGGTCAACAAGATCATCGCCTGCCAGAACGCGCTGAACAGCTATTACGAAACCACCATGAACGGCTTCGCGCGATCGATGATCGAGCATCAGACGGAACTGACCCGGCTCTATCAGGAGCAGGTCGGCGGCAATGCGCGCTATTCTCCGGAGAGCCAGAACCGGTTCTACAAGGAAATGATGCAGGAGCACGCCGCTTCGAACCCGGACGGCCCGAACTTCGCAGAGTATCGCGCCACCCAGAAGCGCTACGACGACGACCGCGCCTATCTCCAGGATCGCTATTGCGCCAGCACCGGGGCCTGTGGTGGCTATCCGGTGCCGGCGGGGATCGGCAAGACTGCCCCCTGATTCCGCGACAAGGCCAAAGCGCCACCCGCTTGCGGCATGGGGCTCGATCGCGATCGGGCTGGCACTGGCCGCAAGCTGGGTCCACTGGTCGGGCGAGGTCAGCGGCCTGATCGCGATAGGGTCGCTGATCGAAGCGGCCACGGTGTTCTATCTCGCGCTGTTCGTGCCGCTGGCAGGGCTGGCGCTGCTGCTCGGCGTGGTTTGCGCCGTGCCCGTGCTGCGAATCGGCCGCCAGCCGGCAATCATGGCCTTGCTGGGCCTGACGATGGGGGTCGCCGGCATCTGCGGCGGCGTCGCGCTGGCCTGGGCCAATGCCGATATCGCCGCTCACGGCTTTGCCGTATCGGGGCCGGTGCTGCTGCTCGGCCTGGTGCTCACCCTGATGCAGACGGGCGCGGAGGAGCTACTGTTCCGCGGCTGGCTGCAGGGCGTGCTGACGCGACTGGCCGGGGCATGGCCGGGCATCGCCCTGTCCGCCGCCGCCTTCGCGGCGATGCATCTCGCGGGCGGCGCCGTGCCACCGCTGGCCTTGGCCAACCTCGCGCTCGCCGGCGTGCTGTTCGGCCTGCTCGCCCGCGCCACCGGTGGCCTCGCCGCGCCGATCGCCGCGCATTTCGCCTGGAATGCGGTCGAGGATCTCGGCTTCGGGCTGGTGCCCAATCCGGGGATCGGCCCGTTCGGCGCGGTGCGGGACATCGACATCGCCGGCCCCGCGCTGTGGGGTGGCGGCGAGGCGGGCCTCAACGCCAGCATCGGCACGATGGCGGTACTGGTCGTGCTGATCGGGGTGATGGTCGCTGCCATGCGAAAACGCCGCTCAGCCTGAGCCTGTGTAGACATCGGATTGCCCGCGATTTTCCTACAGCAGCCCACGCTGGTAGGATCGGCGGCCTGCAAAAGGAAAGGCCACGCCTGTAGAGTTCGAAAATCTCACTCAGCCTGCCATTGTCCGCTTATGCGGTTCAACATTATGATATAAAAGGCTTTTTCGTCCCGGACACATGGGTGACACGGTGTCACCCTGTGTCACCCTGCAAACGTCAGAACGCCTGCTTGGCGCGCGCCACGTCGATGCGGTCGCGCTCGCGCAGGAAGCCGGCCAGCATCGCGCTGTCGAGCCGCTTGCGCTTGCTGTCGTCGGTCTTGACCGAAAGCGGATCGATCTTCTCGCCGTTGATGTGCACCTCGTAGTGGAGGTGCGGCCCGGTGGTGCAGGTGCCGGTGCTGCCGACGAAGCCGATGGTGAAGCCCTGCGCCACCTCCTCTCCGGCGTGCAGGCCATCGGCGTAGCGGCTGAGGTGGAAATAGCGCGTCTCGTAGCCGTTCTCGTGCCGGATGATGACCATGTTGCCGGCGCACTTGCTGGGGGAGGCCGAGACGATCGTGCCGTTCGCCGCGGCATAGATCGGGGTCCCGATCGGCGCGCCGAAATCGACGCCGCCGTGCAACCGGTTGTAATGCAGCACCGGGTGGAAGCGCATGCCGAACTTGGAGGTGATGCGCGCACCGTCGATCGGGGTGCGCATGAAACCGCGCTGGGTCACGGCGCCGTTGCCGTCGTACCAGGCGACGCTGCCGTCGGGCAGGCGGAAGCGGTAGAGCGCGAGGCTCTTCTGCTGCGTGGTCAGCGAGGCGAACAGCAGCTGCGGCTGGCCCACGGCATCGCCGTTCTCGTTGACCGACTGCTCGTAAGCGACCTCGAAGGTATCTCCGGGCGCGACTTCGGAGGCGAGGTTGAAGTCATAGGCGAAGGCGTTGATGAATTCGGGGATCAGCGTGTCGGTCAGCCCGGCGGCGACCGCCGAGGTATAGAAGCTTTCCGAGTCCAGTTCGCCGCGCAGCACCTTCACCTGCCGGGTCAGCTCCGCCGCCACCGTATGCGGGGCGAAAGACCCGTCCGCCTCGCGGGTGACGACGACGCCCGAGCCGTCCGAGTAGGATGCCTGCATCCGGTCGAACCGGAAGCCCTCGCCCTCCGGCACGAGCACGATCCGCGCGCGCAGTTCACCTGGTCGGCCCAGCCCGCGCCGCGCGGCATCGGCAACGGCCGTCGCGTCGGGCTGCGAAACGCCGGCCGCGACGAGCACCGAGGCCAGCTCGCCGACGCCCGATACGTTGATCGCGCGCTCCACCGCCGAGGCGGCGGGCGCGGGCATCAGCGCGGCGGCGGGCTGCGCGGCGACCTTCTGCGCGGCGGGTGCCCGCCAGCCCCAGCGCCAGCACGACGAGTAGCACGATCAGTCCGACCGGCCGCCGCTTCGGCGCTTCGTCCGCCGCCGGAGCGGCTGCGTCGGGCAACTTCGCGCCGGGCCGGAAATTGGTGGCGACGGCTTCCCATGCGGCGGGCAGCGCGGTGGCCTGCCGTTCGGCCCTGGCGGCTTCGTCCGATGGCGGCTGCGACCCCGCCACCGCCCCAGCCGGCGTCTTGCCGGTCGGCGGCGTGGTCTTGCCCCATTTGCGGGGATCAAACGAGGTTTCGTCCATCGGCTATCCGCAATCACGCTCCCTGCGCCGTCAGACAAGCGATTGAGCTATAACCTTGCTTCCGCTCCGGGTGAAGCTGTGCTTTAGTCTCGCGACCTTACGGATTGGGGGACGATCATGGCTGGCAGCAATCGCGTTGCTTGGAGGGAAGGCCAGTTTCTCCGCCCCCAGCACTTCCAGCAGGCCGACCGGTCGATGGAAGCGCGGCTGCGCGCGCGCGCGGCGATGCTGCGGCCCTATGCCTGGGGCCTCAACGAGCTGAAGATCGACGAGGACATGGCCGTGCTCGGCAAGTTCTCCATCGCCGTGGCCAAGGGCGTCATGCCCGACGGGACGCCGTTCGCGATTCCCGACGATCAGCCGCCGCCGCCGCCGCTCGACGTGCCGACCGACACCCGCGACGCGACGATCTACCTGACGCTGCCCCCCGCGCATCCCGGCGCACAGGAGTTCGGCGAGGCCGACGAGGCCGGGGTCGAGATGCGCTTCCTGGTGCAGGAGGCGGAGATCGTCGACAACTTCTCGGCCGAGCGCAGCCGCGAGCCGATCGAACTGGCGCGACCCAACCTCGCCTTTGGCGTCACCCGCGACCAGACGTACGGCCGGGTGCTCTGCGGGCTGGCGCACGTCCGCGAGGTACAAGCGGGCCGCGTGATCTTCGACGATCGCTACATTCCGCCGGCGCAGGACGTTACCGCGTCTTACCCGCTCGACCACGGGCTTGACGACATCCTCGCCCGCTGCGAGCAGCGCATGGAGGAACTGGCGATCCGCGCGGTCGAGGCGACCGACGGCGGCGCAGAGACCTTCGGCAGCTTCCTGCTGCTGCAGGCGCTCAACCGCTGGATCCCGGTGCTGCGCCATCTCGCCAGCCTGCCGGTCGTCCATCCCGAGCGCCTGTTCGAGCAGCTCGCGAGCCTCGCCGGCGAAATCGCGACGATGGTCCGGCAGGACCGCCGCTCGCCGGTGCTGCCGCCCTACGACCACGAGGACCTGCGCGGCTGCTTCGAGCCGTTGTTCGACATGCTGCAGTCGATGCTCTCGGCGATGTTCGATCGTTCGGCGGTGCAGCTCCCGCTCGAACAGGCCGGGCCCGGCGCCTGGGTCTCGACCATCAATGACCGCAACCTCTACGCGCACGGGTTCTTCTATCTGGCCGTGCGCGCCGCCGCCTCGGTGGACGAGATCCGCGGGCTGTTCCCGTCGGTGGCGAAGCTCGGCGCGGTCGAGCGCATGACGCAGATCGTCGATTCTGCGCTGCCCGGCGTGCCGCTGCGCCACACCCCCACCCCGCCGCCGCAGCTGCGCGTGCTGCCGGGCTATGTCTATTTCGAGCTCGATCGCGGCGTCGCCGACTGGCGCGACTTCGCGACCTCGAACGCGCTCGGCCTGCATGTCGCCGGCGACTGGCCGCAGCTACGCATGGAGCTGTGGTGCGTGAAAGGCAGCGGGCGATGAGCGGCGACAGCAGCAACAACAACAACGGCGGCAACCGCACCGTTTTCCGCCCCTCGCCGCTGGCAGGGATGAAGCAGGGCCAGGGGCAGCCACCCGCACCGGGCCAGCCGGGCAGCCCACCACCCGCCGGGTTTCCGCCGCCTTCAGGCTTTCCGCCACCCCCGCCCGCCGCCGGCGGCTTCGCTCCACCGCCGGTCTGGGGCCAGGCCCCGCAAGCACCTCCGCCGTTGCCTCCCGCCCCCGCCGCGCCTGCTCAAGCCTATCAGACGCCGCCACCCGCCGGCTTCACCGCGCCGCAGCCGCAGGTCGCGATGACGACCTCGCAGCATCGCCTCAACGACGACGACATCCCGCTGCCGACCCAGCCGCGCGACACGCGCAGCCCGCTGGTCATGGAAGCCGGCCCGGTACTGGCGCTGGCCGCCAGCGTGCGATCGGGCCGCGCCCGCGTCTCGATGCCGGCGTTCCACCGCGAAGCGAGCGAGGCGATCGCCGCCTACGACCGCGCCATCGCCGGGGTCTATCCCGAGGAAGTCCGCATGCGCGCGCGCTACGCGCTGTGCGCCACGGTCGACGACATCGCCCAGAACCTGCCCGGCATCGGCCAGGACGGCGCCGAATGGGCGCGCCGCAGCCTCGTCGTGATGTTCTTTCGCGAGAACATCGGCGGCGACCGCTTCTGGCAGCTCGTCGACGACCTGCTGACCCGCCCGGCCCAGAACGCCGAGCTGATCGAGCTGTTCGCCGCCTGCCTCGCCGCCGGCTTCGAAGGCCGCTTCCGCGTCATGCCCGACGGCCGCGCCCGGCTACAGCAGATCTTCGGCAACCTCTACGGCGCGCTCGAACATCCCCGGTCGCTCTCCGCGCTGGAGATCTCGCCGCAGTGGAAGGGCGCGAACGCACCGCTCGCCAAGATCGGGCTGTGGAACCGGGTTGCGCTCGCCGCCGCGATCGCGCTGGCGGCGCTGCTCGTCATCTACATCATCCTGCGCCTGCTGCTGATGTCCGCGGGCGAGCTTTCGTGGAACTCGGTGCGCGGCCTGACGCCGAACGAACCGCTGCGCCTGTCGCGCGTCGGCGCCGCGCCGCCGCCCGCCGCCGAAGGCCCGCAGCTCAGCAAGCTACGCCGCTTCCTCGCCCCCGAGATCGCCCAGAAGCTGGTCGTCGTCGAGGAAGACGCATCGACCGTGCGCGTGCGCACCACCGTGGGCCAGCTGTTCCAGTCGGGCTCCGACCAGCTCGAACCCGGCCGCGCCGCGCTGTTCCAGCGGATCGGCCAGGCCGTGCAGGAAGAGCCGGGCAGCGTCACGATCGAAGGCCATGCCGATAGCGACAAGGTGTCGAGCCTCGCCTTCCCCGACAACACCGCGCTGTCCAAGGCGCGCGCGCAGACCGTCTCGACGATCATCGCGAGCACGCTCAGCGACCAGGGCCGGATCAGGGTGGAAGGCTATGGCGACGCCCGCCCGATCGCCAGCAATGACAGCGCGAGCGGGAAGTCGCTCAATCGCCGCGTCGAAATCGTCATTCCCCGGCAGCGGTAAGGGAGAGCGGGGGACATGAAGAAGCTCTTCACCAACTGGTGGTTCGTCACTGGCCTAATCGTGACGCTGCTGGTGCTGACGTTCTGCCTGGGTCTGCCGTTCTTCGTCGGCTGGCTGCGGCCGTGGTGGGTGCGGCTCACGATCGGCGGCGTGCTGGTGGGCGGCTGGCTGCTCTGGGCGTTCCTGCGCCGGCGCAAGGCGCGCAAGGCTGCGGAAGCGATCGCCGCGCAGCTCGCCACGCCATCGGCCAGCGATCAGGAATCGGCGGCCGTCGCGGCCCGCATGCAGGAAGCGCTCGCCTCGCTGCGCACCAGCACGGGCGGGCGGCGCGACTATCTCTATAGCCGGCCCTGGTACGTTATCATCGGCCCGCCGGGCGCGGGCAAGACCACCGCGCTGCTCAACTCGGGCTTGCGCTTCCCTTATGCCGACCAGTCGATCAAGGGCGTCGGCGGCACGCGCAATCTTGATTTCTGGTTCGCCGACGAGGCGGCGATCGTCGACACCGCCGGCCGCTACACTACCCAGGATTCCGATGCCTCGGTGGATACGCAGGGCTGGAAGAGCTTTCTCGCGCAGATGAAGAAAAGCCGCCCGCTCTCGCCGATCAACGGCGTGATCGTGGCGATCGGGGTGGACGAACTGCTGCGCGCGGACCGCGCCGGGCTCGACCGCCATGCCGCGCTGGTGCGCCGCCGGCTGGCGGAAATGCGCGCCTCGCTGGAAGTGGCGGTGCCGATCTACCTGCTGCTGACCAAGGCCGATCTCATTGCCGGCTTCGTCGAATACTACGACGATCTCGACGTCGAGGGCCGCCGTGCCGTGCTCGGCGCGACGCTGCCGGTCGAGAACAAGTCGCCGCGCACCGACGACGTCGTCGCCGAGTTCGACCGGCTGGTCATCGCGCAGGGCGAGCGCCAGGCCAAGCGTCTGCACGACGAGGTCGACCAGTCGCGCCGCAGCCTGATCCTGGGCTTCCCGTCGCAGCTCGCGGCGCTGCGCAGCCGGCTGGCGCGCTTCGTCGACGGCGCCTTCGTCAGCGGCGACGCGCCCACCGGGCAACTGCGCGGCTTCTATCTGACCAGCGGCGTGCAGGAAGGCGCCCCGCTCGACCGGATCCTGGCGGGCGTCGCCGACGCATTCCAGACGACGGCCGGATCGCGCGGCGCATCGGGCCGTACCTATTTCCTCAATCGCCTGCTCGGCGACGTGATGTTCCGTGAGGCGGGTCTCGTGCGCGCCGATCCGGCCGCGCGCAAGCGCCAGCAGACGCGGGTGGCGATCGGCATCTCCGTCGTCGCGGCCTGCGCCGCGCTGGTGCTGGCGGCCTGGACCGTGAGCTTCTTCAAGAACCGCGCCTTCCTCGGCGACCTGGCGCAATCGTCGCAGCAGGCCGCGCTGCTGGCGCGCCAGACCGGGATCGACCTCAAGGAGGTGCGCGAGACCGATCCCGATCTCGAGCAGGTGCTGCCGACGCTCAACGCGCTGCGCAACCTGCCACAGGGCTATGCGCAGCAGGCCGCGGGCGAGCCCGGCTGGCTGCGGCGCTTCGGGCTCTACCAGTCGAGCCAGGCCGATCAGGCCGTCGAAAGCTATCGCGACGGGCTGCGCCGCATCCTGCTGCCGCGCGTGCTGCTGCGCATCGAGCAGTACATGGCTGCCAACGCCAACACGCCGATGGCGCTCTACCAGCCACTCAAGGTCTACCTGATGCTCGGCGGTCTGGGTCCGATGGACGCGGGGACGGTCAAGTCCTGGGTTGTAAGCGACTGGGCCAACGACCAGTTCCCCGGCTCCGACCAGGCGCCGCTGCGCAAGGCGCTGGCGATACACCTGACCACCATGCTCGAGGATCAGGGCTTGGCAAGCGCCTGGCCCGGTGGTCGCAAGGCGCCGCTGGACGGCAACGCCATCGCCTCGGCGCGGGCCGCGCTGCAGACGCTGAGCCTCGCCGATCGCGCCTATGCCGTGCTTCGCCAGAAGGCGCTGTCATCCGGCGAGATGCCCTGGCGGGCCGATGCCGCGCTGGCTGCCGGCGACGCGCAAGCCTTCGCCAACGGTGCCGAGGTGATGCAGTTGCAGGTGCCCTACTTCTTCACGCTGGGTGGCCACGAGAAAGTCTATCAGGTCGGGCTGACCACGATCGCCATGGACTTCCAGAAGGAACTCTGGGTGCTGGGCGAAGCTGCCGACATGCAGGGCGTGCAGATGCAGATGAGCCAGATCCGGCCCAACGTCGCCCGGCTCTACGCGCGCGATTACATTGATGCCTGGGAAAAGGTCGCGACGGTGCCCAAGCCGGCCAACTACTTCGCCGACGCCGCGGCGTTGGGCGCCTTCACGAAAACGCCATCCCCGCTCAAGATCCTGCTGCTCGAACTGCGCAAGAACACGATCTTCACGGGCGGTTCGAGCGCGGCGAAGAAGATGCTGGGGGAAAAGGCGGAGGTGTCCCGCTATGGCCGCTACGTCACCGGCGCCATGAAGGTCAAAGGCGACGAAGGTTATGACGCCGGGACCGAGATCGCCAATCATTTCAAGCCGTTGCAGGACTACGTCGGCGACGGCAAGGCACTCGGCCCGCTCGACGAATTCATCGCGGCGGTGAAACAGGCGGGCTCCGCCGTGACCTCGGCCCGCATCGCCGGTGGCGGCGTCGGCGGTGAAGCCACGCAAGGCCAGATGGCGATGGCGATGGGCGGGGTCGCCACCGCGGCCGGCGGCGCGCCGGCGCAGCTCCAGACTTTCGTGGAATCGGCGGCCTCGGGCGGCACCAAGGCGACGGTTAGCGCCGCCCAGGGTGCCCTGACCGAGGCTTATGCAAGCGCGGTGCTTCCGGACTGCAAGCTGGCTACGGTGGACAAGTATCCGTTCTTCGGCACGGCCGAAACCGACGCCTCGCTGATCGACGTCCAGCGCGTGTTCGGCATGGGCGGATCGCTCGACGCGTTCCTGCAGCAGCGCATCCTGCCGCTGCTCGATGTGTCCGGCCCGATCTGGCGCTGGAACGCGCAGGACGTCGCGACGGCCGACCTTTCGCCGTCGAGCCCGGACGAGTTCTTCAAGGCGCGACAGCTGCGTGACCTGCTGATGGGCGGCGCCGCCGTGAAGTTCGAGCCGCGCACGTTCGGCGGCACGGTGGACAGCGCGGTGCTGAGCGTAGGCGGCGCCGAGTACCGGTTCGACAAGACCAACACCGCGCCGCGATCGGTCATCTGGTCGGCGCAGGGCAACGTGCCCGAGGCGTCGATCAAGCTGCTGGCAGGTACGGTCGATGCCGGCAAGATCGATACCAGCGGCCCCTGGGCGCTGTTCCGCCTGATGGACAAGGCCGACCTGGAGAACGCCGGCCCGCGCATGATCCTGGCCACCTTCGGGAGCGGCACCCAAACCATCACCTTCAAGGTCACTCTGCCCGGAGAACAGAATCCGTTCATCCGCGGCGGTGGCGTATGGAGCTTTCGATGTCCTGCCACGCTGTGAACCGATGGCTGTTCGGCAAGCTGCCGGCGCAGGGCGACTTCGTATCGCGCGGGCTTGATGCATCGACACGTGACAGTCTGGACCGCTGGCTGTCGGACGAGATGGAAGCGGCGCGTGCCGCCTTTCCCGATTTCGAGGCACGATATGACGCCGCACCGCCCTGGAACTTCGTCGATTTCGACGCGGACGGACGGTGGACCGGCGGCGCGCTGTGTGCCTCGGTCGATCGCGTCGGCCGGCGCTTTCCGCTGGTGCTGGCGAGCAGCGCGGACGATGCCGCCGATGCCGCGCGTGTATCGATGGGCTGCGTCGACGCGCTCTACGCGGCACTGGCACAGGGCTGGGACGCCGATGACCTGCACGGCGCCGAGCTGCTCCGGATCGAGAGTTTCTGGGCGCCCGATGCCGCGCAATGGGCATTGCTTGGCGAGGATGCTCCGGCTTACACTGCGTCCGGCAAATACCCGGGGGGAGTGGTGTCCGTGATGCTGGAAATGGCACAGTGACGGGGCGCTTTCGGCTCGAGGATGCGGCCGCCACGCACGTCGGCCATGTCCGCAGCCAGAACGAGGACAGTCATCTCAGCGCGCCGCAATATGGCGTGTGGCTGGTCGCAGACGGCATGGGGGGCCATTCGCACGGCCAGCTCGCCTCCTCCACGATCGCGCAGACGCTGGCGCAGGCCAGCGTTCCGGAAGCAATGGAAGCGGCCTGCAACGCGGTCGCATCAGCGATACACGAGGCCAATGCGATCATCTTCGCCCGTGCGACCGAGATCGGGACGCAGATGGGCTCGACCGTCGTCGCGCTGATCGTCCGGGATGACGAGTTCGCCGTGCTGTGGGCCGGCGACAGCCGGGCCTACCTCTATCGCGACGGCCACCTCATCGCGCTGACCCGTGACCACACCCAGATCGAGGCGATGATCGAGCGCGGTCTGATGAACCGCGAAGAGGCAGCCGATCACCCGATGAAGCACGTGCTGGCCCGGGCCGTCGGGGTGCAGGATGATCTGCAGATCGACGCGGTGCGCGACACGGTCATGCCGCAGGATATCTTCCTGCTGTGCAGTGATGGCCTGCATTCGGTGGTCGAGGAAAGCGAGATTGCCGCGATCCTGGGCGGCGGTGGGGGCGACGTCTGCGAGCGGTTGATCGCCGCCAGTCTCGAACGCGGCGCGCCCGACAACGTCACCGTGGCCATGGTCGCGGTCCGCGAACCGACACTGCTCGCGCTCAACAGCACCATCCCATGACCGGCGGGGCTGGCGACGGCAATCGGGGCAACGGCAAGCCGCCGAGCGATCCGGCGCGCCATCCCGGCGGCGGCCCGCCCGAGGACCGTACCGTGTTCATGCCGATCACGGCCCCGCCGCAGCCGCTGGGCGACGCGTCCTGGGGACCGACACCGTCCCAACCGCCGGCCGAGCCGGCAGGCCGCCACATCCAGGTCGGCGACGTGCTCAACCATATCTTCGAGGTTCGCCGGTTCATCGCCCGCGGCGGCATGGGCGAGGTGTTCGAGGGCATCAACATCAACAGCGACGAACGCGTCGCGATCAAGGTCATCCTGCCCGATCTCGCCGCCGATCCGACGGTACAGGCGATGTTCCGCAAGGAAGCCCGCACGCTGACCCGGCTAAGCCATCCGGGCCTGATGCAGTACCGGGTGCTCGCGCAGGAACCACAGCTCGGCGCACTCTACATCGTCACCGAATACATCGACGGGATCAACCTGTCCGACCAGTTCGCGACGCTCGATCCCACGCCGGGCCAGCTCATCGGCCTGCTCCGCCGCCTGGCGCAGGGTCTGGCCGTCGCGCATTCGCTCGGCGCGATCCATCGCGACATCTCACCCGACAACATCATGCTGGAAGGCAACCAGATCGAGCGCGCGAAGATCATCGACTTCGGCATCGCCAAGGATCTCGACCCTGCCGGCCAGACGATCGTCGGCGACGGCTTTGCCGGAAAGCTCAACTACGTCGCGCCCGAACAACTCGGCGACTTCGATCGCGAGGTCGGGCCGTGGACCGACGTCTACAGCCTCGGCCTGACGATGCTCGCGGTCATACTCAAGCGCGATGTCGACATGGGCAGCACGTTGGTCGACGCCGTGGACAAGCGCCGCGCCGGTCTCGACGTGTCGGCCGCGCCCAGACTGCTGCAACCGGTCCTGGCCCAGATGCTGCGCGCCAATCCGGCCGAGCGGCCGCGATCGATGGAGGCGGTGCTCGCCCTGCTCGATCACCCGGGGCCGATCGCGGCCACCGATGCCGGCGAGACCGCTACCGCTGCCGGCCTTTCAACGCGGGCCGGCCTCGCGCCGCGCACGCTCGCGCTGATCGGCGGCGGTGCGGCGCTGGCGATCGCGGCGGTCTTCGCCTGGACGGTCATGCGCGGCGATGGAGCTCAGCCCGGACAGGCGGCGGTGGGCGGCGCGCCGGCGAGCGAGGCGGCCGTGCCGCCTCCCGCCGATCCCGTGGCCACGGCGCGCCGCGTGGTCGAGGCATCCTTCCACGACATGCCGTGCAGCTGGCTGACGCTGACCAACGTCGAGGCGCCCGAAGGCAAGGTGTCCGTCGATCTGCGCGGCGTGTCGGGCCAGTCGGCCGAGGCGCTCGACCGCATCGAAGGTCTCCTGCGGCGCAGCGGCATCAAGGCGTCGTCGATCGATTTCAGCGACGTCTCGCCAATCTCGGCGAGCATGTGCCGGCCGATCGAGGCATTCAACCAGATCCGCGCCGACGGCGCCGGCCGGCTCGATGTCGCGCAGCGTAGCTTCGAAATGAACGTCCTGCCCCAGGACGCCGGCACCGATGCCGGTCGACTGGGCGCACAGGCAGTGTTCAACCTCAACCTTGCCGGGCTTTCGCAGGAGATGTCGCTGATCGGGCTGGATGAGGCCGGCCAGATCGCGCAGATCACCACGACCAAGGAAGGCCTGATGGCGGAGGCCGAGGAACTGGGACAGGGCCAGTACCGGTTCATGCTGAACACGACGCACAGCGGCTGGTCGGGCATCCTGATGCTGACGGGCAACCCGCCGTTCGACGCCAACCTGACCAGCACCAGCAAATCGCGCGGCGCCGATTGGGCGGATTCTTTCCTGAAGCGGGCGAAGGAGCGAGGCTGGAAGGCGGAAATGGTCTGGTACCGGACCGTGGACGACCTGCCCAATTCACGCTGAGCGCAACCCGGCGCCTATTCGCCGCCACCCCATTGCACGGTATGCGGATCGGCGCCGTTCACCATGCGGCGCAGCGAGGCGCGGGCCAGCCGCTCTACCTCGGTCCGCCGCCGCGCCGCCGCCAGCGGCAGCGACGGTGCCGGTCGCACGATCTCGGCATCATAGCCGTCGGCGACGACGACGCCGCACTGCGCGGGCAGGAACGCCTCCCCTTCGACCAGCGCGTGATCGAGATCCGAGCAGAGCCCCCAGTAGAACCGGTCGCAATAGGCCAGATAATCCTGCCATTTCGCATCACCGAGCAGATCGGCGCGGCTCACCTTGATCTCGACGATGACGATCCGCCCCTTGGCATCGATCCCCATCAGGTCGGCGCGACGGCCGCAGCGCAGCGGCATTTCGGGCAGGCACCAGATATCGTTCCGCGCGAAAAGCCGGCCGATCCCCCGTGCGACAGCCTGCGCCCGGCGTTCTTCCACCGACACGGCACCCGCCGCAGGCAAGACCGAATCGATCAATGTCATCGCCGCATTGTAGGAACATAGAGAGAACTTGCAAGTCGGGACGGCAGCCCTCAAGCGCTGCGGCGTGGCCCCATCGCTCCGGCGGGCGGCATCAGCCCCAGCAGGCCGTCCCTTGCCGCATGAAACTCCTCGAGCAAGGCCCGGGCCGGCCGCGAGGCATCGGCGCCACGCGCGTGGACGGCCAGCAACGCGGCGAGACCTGGCTCCATGATCGCGGCGAGATCGTCCACGCCCTGTTCGGCATGGGCGCGCCGCCAGTCACCGGCATCGCGGATCACGACGGGAAAAGCGCGCGCATCGGCCGACATCGGCTCGAGCGACACCCCGGCCAACGCGGCGGTGGCCGCAGCGGCATCGTGCAGCGCCGACCAGCGCATGCTGAGCGGGCTGGCCGAGGCCTGCCCGAAGCTGGCGCGCCCTGCACCCGGCGGCAGGCCACCCGCCGTACCAGGCTGCGCGAAATGGAACGGAGTCGCATCCATGGTGTGCACGTGTAACGCCGCATACTTTCGGATTCGCTAATCCGGGCGACAGGCGCCCGCCGGACACGCCGCCGAACGCGATTGCGCTGGCCATCCCGCCGGCGCTCTGCTAACCGCTCGCGGCCCGCACCCATAGCTCAGCTGGATAGAGCGCTGCCCTCCGAAGGCAGAGGCCAGAGGTTCGAATCCTCTTGGGTGCGCCATTCCGCTTCATCCGGCATCGCACTTCCAGTCGCGGATACCTCCGCGACCGCGGGCACTGCGTTCCAGACGGCATGGATCGCGAGGCGCAACGGCGCTGCCAGATCGATGCGTCGAAGCCCCTTGCGCCAAGCCGCCCTCGTCGGTAAACGCCACGCTCTGTCCCGGGGCAGGCCGCTTTAGCTCAGTCGGTAGAGCACATCATTCGTAATGATGGGGTCAGGTGTTCGAATCACCTAAGCGGCACCACCGGACGCGCTGGCCGATCGGCTGCGACCATCTTCCCATTCCTGTTGTCATTTGGAAACTGGCAAAGCCGTATCCTGCGGCTATCCGGCATTCCAATAAATCCAGAACCGTGTGGGGAGAGAGAAATGCCGAATTATCGCCGGGAAGCCGGATTCATCTGCCTGGCCGCCATGGCTGCCGCGACATGCGCCGCGCCTGCGTTCGCGCAGGCGGATGCGGCCGACAGCGGCTTTGAGGACATCGTCGTCACCGCGCGCAAGGTCCAGGAAAGCCAGCAGTCGCTGCCGATCACGATCGCCGCGTTCTCGCAAGGCGAGCTGCAGAACAAGGTCGTGCTCAACGTCGCCGACCTGCAGAAGGTCACGCCGGGCCTGAACGTGTCGGTCAACACCCAGGGCGGCGCGCCGATCTTCGCCATCCGCGGTACGGCAACCGCCAACCTGATCGACGGCGGCGTCGCCGTCTATTTCGACGACGTGCCGCTGGTTTCGACGATCGGCCTCGTCAACTCGTTCTACGACGTCGCCTCGGTCGAAATCCTCAAGGGGCCCCAGGGCACCCAGTTCGGCACCAACACCACCGGCGGCACGATCACGGTGCGCGCCAAGAAGCCGACCGACGAGTTCGAGGGCTACATCCGCGGCGGCTACGGCAGCTACAACCGTCGTGAAGTCGAGGGCATGATCAACGTGCCGATCAACGACGTCCTGAAGCTGCGCGTCGCCGGCAACATGGTGAAGCGCGACGGCTATGTGAAGAACGCCGCCGCCGCAGGCATCCTGCCCAAGCGCTTCTGGAACGATGACCATTATTCGTTCCGGGCTTCGGCGCGAATGGAAAAGGACAACATCACCAACGACATCGTCTTCGATTACTATCACGAGGACGACCTGCCGATCCCGTCGGTGCCGGTGCTCTATGCCGACGCATCGCTGCCGGGCACGAATCCGGCTAACTTCGGTGCCCAGCTCGGCACCAGCAAGCGCATCTTCGTCGGCCCCAACCCCTCGGGCGTGGACCGGACGTTCTTCAACCGGCAGAAGCTGTGGGGCGTGCAGGACGTCCTCAACATCGACCTCAGTGACAATGTGTCGATCCGCAACGTGCTGGGCTTCCGCAAGGATCACAACAGCGCGTCGGAAAGCAACAGCGGCAACAACCTCGCGCTGATCAGCGTCTACACCGACACCACCAACGACCTTGTCGTCGATGACTTCACCGTGCGGTTCAAGACCGATGACGACCGCATCCGGGCCAACGTGGGCGCCTATTACTCCGATCTGCGCAAGGAACAGGGCGTCGTCGCCAACGCCGCGCAGAGCGTCTTCATCGTGCTGACCGGCCAGCCGCGGGTGAGCAATATCCACAACCGCGAAATCCGGAATACGACGTCGAAGGCGCTGTACGCCAACGTCGACTTCGATGCGACCAGCACGCTGACGGTCAACGGCGGCTTCCGCTATAACTGGGACAAGGGCAACGTCGCCTTTTCATCGGCGAACGGACTGGGTCTGCCCGATGTCGGCTACAACGTTCTGCCCACCGCGACGGTGGTATGTAACGCGACGGCGCTGGCGGGCTTTGTCGACAAGGATCTGGCGAACTGCATCGGCCGCCGCAAGGGTAGCTGGAAAGCGGCGAGCTGGACCTTCGGCGTCACCAACCGGTTCAGCGACCGGGTGCTCGCCTACGCCAAGGCCAGCCACGGCTATCTGGCCGGCGGCCTGAACACCACGATCCGCGAAGTGCAGTCGTTCGATCCGGAAAAGACGACGATGTACGAGGCGGGCGTCAAGGCCGACTGGACGCTGGCCGGGCGGCCGGTCCGCACCAACGTCGCGGTGTTCTACGGCAAGATCAAGAACAAGCAGATCGTCTCGAACGCAAACTACGACGATGGCGGATCGGCCAACGGCGTGTTCAACGCGGCGAAGGAAGAGGTCTACGGCACCGACATCGAGCTCCGCTATTCGCCGTTCCAGGGCCTCAACCTCGACGGCAGCTGGAGCTATCTCCACGCCAAATGGGAGGAATTCCAGTTCCCGACGCTGGGCGGGCCGGTGCGCACGCTCGTGCCGGGCGTGGACCTCAGCGGCCAGACGCCGGCATCGGTACCCAAGCACCAGATCAGCCTCGGCGCCACTTATACCCTGCCGGTGGACGAGAGCGTCGGCGTGATCTCGGCCACGTGGAATTCGTACTATACGAGCGCGATCCGCTTCCGGAACACCGACCTGACGCGCGGGCTCGGCCGGCAGTACGATACCGCCGCGTCCTATTGGGTCAGCAGCGCGTCGGTGAACTGGGAGAACGTCGCGGGATCGGGCCTCGGTGCGCGGTTCTGGGTCAAGAACGTGTTCGACAAGGTCTATTCGACCTATCGTGACGCGCAGTTCAACGCCTTCGGCTATGCGATCGCGCGCTTCGGCGAGCCGCGCACCTACGGCGTGACCGCAACCTACAGCTTCTGAGGATGAGGCTGGCTTAGGCGCTATCGCCCGATAGCGCCTAAGCCAGCGCTACGACACTGGTCAGGATCAGGCGGACAAGGTCCGCCTGGTTCCTGGCTCCGGTCTTGGCATAGATGCGGCGCGAATATTCCCGCGCGGAATTTTCGGTCAGACCGAGCTCCAGCGCCGTTTCCCGGATGGTCCTGCCGCGGCTGATCGCCAGCGCGAGCGATGCCTCCTTCGCGGTCAGCCCGAACAGGTCGGACAGCTGATCCCGCCGGTTCTCCGGCACCTCCGCCTCGCCGTGGATGAATGCGATGACGCTGCGCTCCATGGCATCGACCAGCGACACGTCACGCGACGGCACGAGCAGCATGTCGAGCCACGGCTGATCCGACAGATGCAACGCCCGCGCTCGCGCATCCGGGCGCGTCACCAGCACCTGCAAGGCGTCGAGCAGCGAGCGGTTGGTCTTGCGAGCCCCCAGCACGAGCATACCGTCCCGCGCGATCATGACATTTTCGGACTGCCGCAGAACGTCGAGCGCGGGGGGATCGAAATCGATGATCCGCCCCGTCACATCCAGCCTGATCCAGCAGAAATTGAGCCGCCTGACCGCATCGGCCGACACGAACGAGCGGCTGCGCTCGCGATCGATCGCAACGGCGGTGTTGAGCGATACTTCCAGATGCGGGGCCAGGTCTTCGATAAAGCGGATCTGCGCATCGTCCAGCGCCTTGCCCACACTCGCGATGCCCAGCAAGGCCACCGCTCCGGACGATGCCTCGATACGGGCCACATAGAGATGCGTGAAATCATGGCGTAGCATCACGTCACGAATGAACGAGGCGTGTTCGGGCAGTGCGGGATCGAGGTGATCGTGCACGGCATAAATCCGTCCCGGCAACATCGGATGCGGCGCCGGCGGCGAGTAGATCACGTGCATTCCGCCCCGATCTATCGATGACGCATTCTTGGTCGCGGGATCGATGGCGACCGTACGGATGCCGACCCCCGATGCATCGTCGAGGCGAAAACTGAAATTCGTGGTACTGACATCGAGCCGATCGCGCAGGCGATCGAGGAAGGTCCGCCACATTGGGGTCTCGATCGGGCCGCTATGCAGGGCGGCCAGAAGCGCACTGCGCTCGCGCTCATCCGGCAGACGATCAGCCCATGTGTCCATTTGAAAACTTTACCGCCGCCGGGCGGCGTTCGCAACGGCTCGTGGCGACAGCGGAACGACGGCACAAAAAAATGGCCGGGCGATAAACCGCCCGGCCACTCTAAAGTCCGGTTCTGATCGATCAGACGATCAGAACTTGACGCTCAGATCGATACCGTAGGTCCGCGGCGGACCGTAAATGCCGGTGCCGAAGCCAATCGAGTTCTGGAACAGCACGGCGGAGTCGACGTACCGCTTATCGAACAGGTTGCGGCCCCAGATCGCGGCCGAAATGCCCGATCCGGCGATGTTGTCGAGCTGCGCGCGCGCGTTGACCAGCGCGTAGCCCGGCTGTGCGTAGTAGACGTTGGCCGGCAGTACGCCGTTGTTCGTCGCGAACTTCAGCGTGTCGGCATTGTAGTAGTCGTCGCCCTGGAAGACCTTCGACTGATAGTAGACGTTGGCCGTCAGGGTCAGGTCGCCGATATCGCCCACTTCAGGCGTGAGGACCACGCTGCCGTTGATCTGGTGCTTGGGGATATAGGTGAACGGGAAGTTCGACCGATCCTGCGGGATGAAGCCCTGGGCGTTCGCATTGGGGTTGGTCGGCGCGTAGAACAGCGTCGGATAGCTGCCGTACTTCGCGTCGATATACGCATAGTTGAACGAGATCCGCGCGATCGAACCGAGCCGCAGTTCGGATTCGAATTCGAGGCCCTTGATCTTCGCCGATGCCGCGTTGCGCACGACGTTGCCGACGCCGACCGGGGTCAGCGTGGTCGAGCTGCGCTGGATGTCCTTGTACCACTGATGATAGAGGGCAAGGTTGGTGCGCAGGCCGACATCGCCGCCCAGGCGCCAGTCGCGCTTGAGGCCGAGTTCGATATCGGTCACCTTTTCAGGCGCGAAGGTCTGAACGGCGGTCGTGTTGTCGAACGGACGCGACTGGAAACCGCCCGAACGGTAGCTGTGACGGCTGGCGATGTAGATCAGGGTGTCCGGATCGACCTTCCAGTCGAGATCGACCAGCCAGCTCGGTGCCGCGAACGAAGCCGAACCCTTGATGTGGCAGTCCGCGTACGTCGCGGGCAGCGGCTGACCGTTGGCGCCCCTGTATTCGCAGGTCACCGGGATCGGGTGGTTGTTGTTGAACTGGGTCTTGGAAACCGTGCCCACCGTCGAATCCGACGAGCGGCGATCGACCGAATAGCGCAGGCCGGCGTTCAGGGTCAGTTGATCGGTCAGCTTGTAGCCGACCTGGCCAAAGCCCGAGAAGCTCTGGTTGACGATGTCGACGAACTGCAGACGTGCCGTACCGCCGAAGGCCACCGTGCCGGGCAACTGGTTGCGGACGTCCATGAACGGCGTGCCGGTTCCCTCGATACCGCGCTGGTCGAAGTAATAGGCGCCGAAGATGAAGTTCAGCTTGTCGTCGAAGGCCGTGCCCTGGAGTTGGGTTTCGTTCGAGTAGGTCTTGGCCCGCGCCGAGTTGGTGGCGGCGAGGATCGGCAGGATCGTGCCGTCATAGTCGACCGCGTCCCAGGCATCGAGCTTGCGGAAGCCGAAGATGTTCTTCAGCGTCAGCGTGTCGGACAGCTCGATCGTCGTGGTGTTGGTCACGGTCCAGATCTTGGACACACCGCCGTTCCGCTCACCCGATTCGATATCGTAGTAGCCGCTGGCGCGCTGCTTCGCGATCTGCGAATCGAGCAGGCCGGCGTTGCCGGGCACCACGATGTTGGTGTTGAACACCACGTTGGCGTTGCCGCCCGGCCGCGGCGTGTCGAGGATGCGGAAAGCGGAACCGCCCTCGTCCTTCCACTTCGAATAACCGACGATGGTCAGGTTCTTGAAGCCGGTACCCGGATCGATGAGCAGCGAGGCGCGGCCCGCGATCTGCTTGAAGCCACCAACATCCTTGCCCTTTTCGGGGCCCGCGAGGACTTCGCCGGTGCCGCCCTGCTTCTTGTAGTCGACCGCGGCGCGGAACTTGATGGCGTCGCTGATCGGCACGTTGACGAAGGCATTCAGCTTATACGAATCGTAGTTGGCGTAGCCTGCCTCGACCTTGGCGCTGAAATCGGCCTTGGGCGTGGCGCTGGTGTAGAGCACCGCACCACCCGTGGTGTTGCGGCCGAACAGCGTGCCCTGCGGACCCTTGAGGACCTGCACGTTCTCGAGATCGAACAGGCTGGCGTTGGAACCGGCAACCGGCGTGATCAGGACTTCGTCCAGATACGCGGTGACCGGCGGGTCCTGCGTGAACACCTGGTCCGAACCGCGCTGACCACGGATCGAGTAGAGCGGCGTGGCCGGACGGCCCGCGGCGTTGGTCACGGTAAGGCTGGGGACGACCGTACGCAGATCGACGGCGTTGGTGACGCCGAGGCGCTGCAGAGCCTCACCCTGCACCGCGGTGACCGCGACCGGAACGTCCTGCAGACGTTCCTCGACGCGGCGTGCCGTCACGACAATGTCGTCGTTCAGCGCGCTGGAGCTTTCTTCCTGTGCGTAAACCGGCGCTGTCCCCGCAACTACGGCGATGAGACTCGCAGCCGGAATCATCCTCAATTTCATGGCATCCTCCCATTTTGAAACTTTTGTTTGTTGCCTTTAGCTTAGGAAATAAAATCTCACTCCGAAACAAAAAAATTCATTCGCCTTAAATTTACGCAACCTTTTGAAAATATTAAATTAATTACCCTTTCGGATCGTCACATCGACGCCTTCGATCGTGCCGGCGAAGGCGTTGGGGGTCTGATAGGAATCGCTGGCCGGGGTGCCGGTATCGCTGCCGATGTCGAAGCTTTCGTCGAGCGTGAACCGGAACGCGATGCTGCGCGGCACGGTGATCCGGCCCTCTTCCCTGCCATCGACGACCAGCGTCGCGGTGGCCGGGGCGATCCACCCCTTCTGCCGGTCGAACCGCAACGCGATGTCGTGCTTGCCCGGCGCGAGCGGCGCCTGCGCGGTCAGCGTCGTGCGCTCGAGGTTGGCGGTGTTGTACTGGAACGCCGGCCTGCCGTCCTTCACATAGAGCGCCATGCCGCCGAACTTGCCGCCGATCGCCATCAGTGTGCCGTCGGTCTTGCCGGCATCGACGGAGACGGTCGCCTTCACGTCGAACGAATTGCCCGACACCGCCGGAGCGACGTCGCCCGGGATGCGCGCAACCGGCCCGCCATAGTGGAACGTGGTGCGGCCGGCATTGTAGTCGGGCCGCCCGGCCGAACCCTCGGTGCGATGGATCGGCAGCGCCTTGTTCCGCTCGGCCTCGGCGAAGAACAGCGTCTTCATCTCCTCGAGCTTGGCCGGGTTCTGCGCTGCGACATCCTTCGCCTCGCTGAAGTCCTTCGTGATGTGGAACAGCTGCCACTGCCGCCCTTCCACCTGCGCCGCGGTGGTGGTGGCCTTGGTCATTTCCCAGGGGACCATCGTCGGCACCGAGGCGACGACCCAGCCGTCATGGTAGACGGCCATGTTGTCCCAGATGTTGTAATACTGCGTGGTGCGCCTCGGCGCAGCCTTGGGTGCGTTGAAGGTGTAGCCCATGCTGACGCCGTCGAACGGTTGCTGAGCCACGCCATCGACCTGTTGTGGCGGCGAGACGTGCGCCGCCTCCAGGATCGTCGGCATCACGTCGATCACGTGGTGATACTGGCTGCGGATGCCGCCGGGCGCGGCGATGTGCCCGGGCCAGCTCAGCGCCATGCCGTTGCGCGTCGCGCCGAAGTGCGAAGCGATCTGCTTGACCCATGGAAACGGCGTGTTCATCGCGAAGGCCCAGCCGATCGAATAATGGTTCATGGCATCGGCGCTGCCCATCTTGCCCATGCCGGCCTCGACCGTCTTGAAGTCGTCCCTGAGGCCATAGATCGTCGGCGATTCGTTGAGCGTGCCATCGATGCCGCCTTCGGCGCTGCCGCCGTTGTCGCCCTGGATGTAGACGACCATGAGGTTGCCGCCGGCCTCCTTGCGCGCCTCCTCGATAACCCGCCCGATCTGGTTGTCGGCGAACGACAGAGCCGCGGCATAGACCTCCATTTCGTGCGCGTAGACGCGCTTCTGTTCGGCCGAGAGCGTGCTCCATGCCGGGATCGACGCGGCCGCGCGGCGAGCTGCGTATCCCTCGGCGCGAGGCCCAGCGCCTTCTGCCGTGCCAGGGTCTGCTCGCGGATCGCGTCCCAGCCGGCGTCGAACCGGCCCTTGTATTTCGCGATCCAGTCGGCCGGGGCGTGGTGCGGCGCATGCGCGGTGCCCGGCGCGTAATAGACGAAGAACGGCTTGTCGGGCGTCGCGCCGCGCTGCGTCCGGATCCAGCCGATCGCCTTGTCGGCCAGATCGCGGTCGAGGATGTAGTTCGGATCGCCGACCGGCGGCTCGACCGGCGAGGTGTTCTCGTAGAGCGCCGGGGCCCACTGGTTGGTGTCGCCCTGCATGAAGCCGTAGAAGTGCTGGAAGCCGAGCCCGGTCGGCCAGCGATCGAACGGCCCGCCCGGTCCCAGTTCCCACAGCGGCGTGATATGCGCCTTGCCGAACATGCCCGTGGCATAGCCGGCATCGGCCAGCAGCCGCGCGCCCGTCGCCGCCGACTTGGGGATGACGCTGGTATAGCCGTCGAACCCGGTCGCGGCATCGGTCACGTTGGCGACGTTCACGGCATGGTGATTGCGCCCGGTCAGCAGCGCGGCGCGCGTCGGCGAGCAGATGCCGGTCGTGGTGAAGGTGCTGTAGCGCAGGCCGTCCTTCGCCACGGTATCGAAGGTCGGCGTGTCGACCGGGCCGCCGAAGGTGGACGACGCGCCGTAGCCGACGTCATCGGTCAGGATCAGCAGCACGCTCGGCGCGTCGGCGGCAGGCCGGGCGAGTTGCGGCCAGACACCGGGCTGTCCTGCGAGCGGAGCGGGCGCCTGGGCGGGAGCGCCCAGGGCTGCCGTGGCGATGCCGATGGCAGCGGCACTGCCGCACGCCGCGATGATGAACCGTGAAACCGCACGACGCATGAACCCCTCCATATAATTCAATCGTATTAATGATGGATAGTCGAGCGCCATGCGGGCTGCAAGTCGAAACTCCCCGGCCATGTGGATTTGCACGTTGCCAGCGATCGGCTAGACCCCCCGACATGGCATCGAAGACGACAATGCAGCCGCGACGCCGCAAGGTTCAGGTGGGAGCGGCCGGGCTTATAGAGATCGGCGAGACGTTGCTGGGCCGGCACGGACCAGACGGCATCTCGATGCGCCAGATCGCCGCGGCCGCCGGCCTGTCCAACCCGGCCTCGGTACAGTACCATTTCGGCAGCCGTGACGATCTGATCCGGGCGATCTGGCAGAGCCGTTTGCCGGACATCGATATCGCGCGGGCTCACCTGCTCAACCGGCTTCCCGTCGCCGAACAGTCCGACCCCGGCAAGCTGCTCGATTGCCTGCTGCGCCCGCTGGCCTATGAATTCCGCACGTTCGCCGAGTTCCTCTCGCATATGCTGCGATCACGCGAACACCTTCAGCTGCGGCTGGAATTCGATCACCTGACGCCCGTTTCGCATGTCATCGCCGTCCGCCTGGCCGAGCAACTGGGCCTGGAAAAGGATGTGTTCGAATTCCGCCTGCTGACGACGCTGTTGCTGGTGCTGGATGCCCTCGCCTCGCCCAGCCCCACGGTGGTCCTGGCTTGGCAGCAGGCAGATCCCACAAGAGCCTATAACGAGGCGCTGGCGGCGGCGCTGGGCTGTCTCACCGCGCCGCCGGCTGTCTTCTGACTTTCGTCACTTCTCCAGATCGATGTCGACCTGCCGCAACGCGGCGAGAGCCGGGCTGGGGAACGGATAGTCGGCGACCGGCGATCCATAGTCCACGCCGATATCGAACGTTTCGTTGATCGAGAAATAGTTGGGCAGGGTCCGGTCGATGCGGCCGCGGCCGATCGGCTTGCCGTTGGCGAGGATCGTCACGTCGCCGCCCGCCCCGCGGCTGCCCGCCTTGCCGGCATAGGCAAACCTCATTTCGATCATGCCGGTATCGGCGCCGACGGGTCCGTCGGCGGTGATGCGGGTGCGCCGGATGCCCTGCAGGTTGTAATCGAACACCGGCACGCCGTTCAGCAGGTGGAACGCCCAGCCGCCGGCCGCGCCGCCCTGCGTCACGATCATGCCCGTGTCGGTCGGCTGAAAGGTGCCGCTCGCGCTAATCCGCCATGACCGGTTACGCACGACCGGCGCGATCTTTTCGGGGATGCCGACGGTGCCCGGATAGAACGTGAAATGCGTCTGCCCGCTGTCACCGCCGGGACTCATCAGCCGCTCACCGGCACGCCAGTCCAGCGGCAGCACATTGTTGCGCGCCGCTTCCGCCCACCACAATTCCTGCATCCGGGCCAGCTTGTCGGGATATTGCGCCGCGAGGTCGCGCGCCTGCGAATAGTCGTGATCGAGATCGTACAGTTCCCAGCGGACCTTGAACGGATCCAACGCGGCGCGGTTGACCACCCAGGGCTCGGCCAGTCGTGCCGAGGCGAACCAGCCGTCGTGGTAGATGCCGCGATTGCCGAACACCTCGAAATACTGCGTGCGCCGCACTTCGGGTGCACCGGCGCTGGTCAGGGTGGCAAGCGCGCTGACGCCGTCGAGCGGCTTCTGCGTGACCCCGTCGACCACGTCCGGCATCGCGACGCCCGCCGCCGCAAGCACGGTCGGCGCGACGTCGGTCACGTCGAGGAACTGGTTGCGCACGCCGCCGGGGTCCTTGATGCGATCGGGCCACGACACGATCATCGGATTGCGCACGCCGCCCAGGTGAGAGACGACCTGCTTGTAATAACGGAACGGCGCGTTGACCGCCCAGGCCCAACCATAGGCCATATGGTTTTCGTAGAGCGGGCCGCCCAGCGCCGGTAGCTGATCGATCGTCACCGCTGCCTCCTGGGCAAGGCCGTTGCCCGGCGAAAGCTCGCTGATGGTACCGCCCGGCCCGCCTTCGGCGCTGGCGCCGTTGTCGCCCAGGATCGTGACGATCAGCGTGTTCTGTCCGCCCGGGAGCGCGCGCGCCGCCTGCACGACGCGGCCGACCTCGTGGTCGGTCTGGGCCGAGAACCCCGCGAAGACCTCCATCTCGCGCGCGGCGATGCGCTTCTGTTCGGGCGTCAGGCTGTCCCACGCCGGAATGCCGTCGGGTCGCGGCGTCAGCACGGCATCGGCCGGGATCACGCCGAGCCGCTTCTGCCGCGCGAACGCCGCCTCGCGATAGGCGTCCCAGCCGCCATCGAATTGTCCCTTGAAACGATCGATCCATTCCGCCGGCGCATGATGCGGCGCGTGGGTCGCGCCGGTGGCGAAGTAGAGCAGATAAGGCTTGTCGGGCGCGGCCGAGCGGCTGCGACGCATCCAGGCGATGGCATGGTCGGCGAGGTCGGTATTGAGCGTGTACGACTTGTCGTGCGAAGGCGGCACGATGTTGGTGCCTTCGTAGAGCGTCGGATACCACTGATCGGCGCCCCAGCCGTGGAAACCGTAGAAGTAGTCGAAGCCCATGCCGGTCGGCCAGTGCCCGAACGGCCCGGCCGGCCCAACCTCGGCGGCGGGCGTGTTGTGGTTCTTGCCGAACATCGCCGTCGTATAGCCGTTGTCGCGCAGCGCCCGGGCCAGCGTGGCCGTGCTGTCGGGCAGGACACCGGTATAGCCGTCGTGCCCGGTCGACAGTTCGCCGACGATGCCGAAGCCGGCATTGTGCGGATTGCGCCCGGTGAGGAGGGCAGCGCGGGTCGGGGAGCAGATGCCCGCGGTGTGAAACCGCGTATAGCGCAGCCCGTCTTTCGCCAGCGCGTCGAATGCCGGACTGGGAATGGCGCCGCCGAAGGTCCCGAACTGGCCGTAGCCGACGTCGTCGAGCATGATGATGAGGACATTGGGCGCACCTGCGGGAGCCCTGGCCGGGGGCGTCGGCGCCGGCGGCTGCGTGTCGCGATAGGTGAGCGCCGCGGAGGGCCGGGTTTCCTGCGCCGCCGCTCCGCCGGCCAGCATCAGGGCCAATGCCCCGGTCGACACGACCATCCAGCGTCCCGCGTAGGTCATCATCATCCCCTCGATCGTTATCGTGGGACGACGTTGGCCTTATCGGTTACGCGTATGCAAGTCTGAAACGATCGTTTTATCGACTGGGCGCCGCGCAGCGACGCCATATCGGAGACGCGATCAATCGGCGGAGACGCGGCGCCGACGACGCAGCAGGAACAGCGCGCCGATCGATGCTGCGAACAGCGCGATCATGCCCGGTTCGGGCACGGCCGTGCCGCCGGTGCTGCTGCTCGATGCCGGCGGCGACGGCGGATAGTAGCCGCCCGAATAAGTGCCGACGTGCATCTCGCCGTCCTGGATCAGGTTGCCGAACACCGCCGATCCCTGGATATAATTGTAGGTATGGGCGTTGGCCTTGGGCGCCAGCACGCTGCCTCCCCAGGCCGTGGTCAGCGTCAGGTCGGTGGCGTCCTTGAAATTCCAGATGACGTTCTTGCCCAGGTTGTTGGTGCCGCCCAGGAAGTTGTCGTTGAGGTTGATCGACGTGCCGCTGACGTTGACGATCGCGGTGTCGGCCCCGTTCAGGTTGAACTGGATTTCGCCGATGCTGTCGAGCTGCTGCGAGGTGATGTTGAACACCGCCACGCCGTCGCTGCCCGGCTGTGCGTTGAACGTGCCGCGGTTACCGTTGATCGTCAGCTGGCTGTTCGAACCGAGCTGGCCGAGGTCGTAGGACAGCCCGTTCATGCTGGTGGTCAGCAGGCTCTTGTCCTGCTGCAGGCCCTGCACGAAAGCCGGGTTCGAGTTGGCGAGGCCCGATTGCACGGTGTTCTGGTTGACGTTGGTGTTGGAGATTGTGCCGCCGACCTTGACCGTCTGCGGATTGCCATTGAGGTTGAAGCCGCTGTTGACGTTGCCGCCGACGTTCGCATTCGACCCGTTGTTGAGGTTCTTGATCCCGCCGTTGACGTCGCCGACGACGGTCAGGCCCGCCTGCCCCTTGGTGGAGGGCGTCACACCCGCGATGTTGTAGTTCGACGAGTTGCCGGTCAGATTGCCGCCAACGAAGGTCCGGCCCTCGACCTCGGAACTCGAGGTCAGGTCGCCGAGCACGACGAGGTTCCATTCGCGCAGCGCGTCGGTGCCGGACGGCGTATCGGCAGAGGCGGGTACCGCCATCAGGGCGCCAGCCAGCGCCAGACCAGAGACAATGACTTTACGATA
>JADMIO011606016.1_pt1 | contig 33791 bp, 24 predicted proteins | sample 8958161 | NCBI WGS metagenome assembly JADMIO01 (sample SAMN16585339, study PRJNA669376) | soil metagenome | isolation source: Crop rotation soil | place: USA: Cullars Rotation, Alabama | collected 2011 | reverse complement strand
GGGACCCGCCCCTTCGGCGCGCGGCGGCGGCGGCCACGCCTCCATCGCCGACCCGCGATCCATCGCGACGCGGCCCGTGCGCACCATCTCGAGGACGCCGTAGGGGCGCAGCACTTCGACCAGGCCGTCGACCTTGGCCTCCGACGCGCAGATCTCCACCACCAGCGACGCGGGCGCGACGTCGACGATGCGGCCGTCGAAGACCTGGACCAGCTGCATGACCGCGGCGCGGCTCTCGTGCGAGGCCGCGACGCGAATCAACGCGAGGTCACGGACGACCGCCGGACGATCGCTCAAGTCTTCGACCCGCACGACCGGAATCAGCTTCTCGAGCAGCGCACGAATGCGAAGCGCGCCTCCCCGGTCGGTCGGGACGACGATGGTCATGCGCGAGATGCCGGCCGACTCGGACGTGCCGACGCTCAGCGAATGGATGTTGAAGCCGCGGCGCCTGAACAACGACGAGACGCGGTTCAGCACGCCTGGCTGATCTTCGACGTAGACGGCAAAGGTATGCAGAGTCATGAATGTGGCCTGTGGCCCGTTGCCCGTTGCCCGTTGCCTGTTGCCCGTTGCCCGTTGCCCGTTGCCCGTTGCCTGTTACCCGTTACCCGTTGCCCGTTACCTGGGGCCCGTGTCTTATTCGGCGGCGGTTTCCGCGATCGGGTTGGGTCGGCGGATCATCGCGTGCAGATCGGCGCCGGCGGGGACCATCGGATACACCGTGTCTTCCTGCTCGACGCGGAAGTCGATCAGCGCGGGGCCGTCATGGCGGCGGGCCGCCTCGATCGCGGCGTCGACGTCGCCGCGTGTGCTGACCGCCTGCGCCGGGATGCCGAACGCCTCGGCCAGCTTCACGAAGTCCGGGCCCGAGAGCGGGGTCGCGGCGTAGCGCCGCTCGTAGAAGAACTCCTGCCACTGGCGCACCATGCCGAGGTAGCCGTTGTTGATGACCGCCACCTTGATCGCGATGCCGTCCTGCACCGCGGTCGCCAGCTCGCACATGGTCATCTGGAACCCGCCGTCGCCGACGACTGCCCAGACCTCCGCCTCGGGCCGCGCCCGCTTGGCGCCGATCGCCGCGGGCACCGCGAAGCCCATCGTCCCGAGGCCGCCCGACGTGATCAGCGAGCGCGGACGATCGTGGTGGTAGTACTGCGCCTCCCACATCTGGTGCTGGCCGACGTCGGTGACGACGATGGTGTCGTCAGTCCGCGTCGCGCGCCACAGGTCGTTGATGACGTGCGCGGCATAGAGGTGCCCGGCGTCGGGCAGCGCCTGGATGTCGCGCACCGCCGCGTCGCCGCGCGAGGCCGCGATCTCACGCAGCCAGTCGGGGCGCGTCCCTGACGGCACCAGCGGCAGCAGGCGCCCGAGCACCTCGCGCAGGTCGCCGACCAGGCCGACATCGACCGCGACATTCTTGTTGACCTCGGACGGATCGATCTCGATGTGGATCTTGCGGGCGTGCGGCGCGTAGGTCCTGAGATTGCCGGTGACGCGATCGTCGAAGCGCATGCCGCAGGCCACCAGCAGATCCGCCTGCTGGATCGCCAGATTGACCCAGGCCTCGCCGTGCATGCCCATCATGCCGAGGTTGAGCGGATGCGACGCGGGGAACCCGCCGATGCCGAGCAGCGTGGCGGCCACCGGCGTGCCGGTCCGCTCGGCCAGCGCGCACAACTCCGATTCGGCGCCGGCGACGAGCACGCCGTGGCCGGCGAGGATCACGGGTCGGCGCGCCGTCGCGATGAGCGCCGCGGCCTTCGCCAGGTCCGCGTCGGCGGGCACCGGCACCGCCCGGCGATGACGCGGGCTCGGCGAGGCGCTCTCCCAGTCGAACTCGCACGATCCCTGCTGCGCGTCCTTGGTGATGTCGATCAGCACGGGACCGGGACGGCCGGAGGCCGCGATGAGGAACGCCTCGCGCACGGCGCGGGCGATGTCCTCCGGGCGGGTCACGAGGTAGTTGTGCTTGGTCACCGGCAGCGTGATGCCGGTGATGTCGATTTCCTGGAACGCGTCGGTGCCGATCAGGCGGCTCCCCACCTGGCCGGTGATGCAGACGACCGGCGACGAGTCGAGCATCGCGGTGGCAATGCCGGTGACCATGTTGGTGGCCCCGGGTCCCGACGTGGCGATCGCGACGCCGACGCGCCCGCTCGCGCGCGCGTAGCCGTCGGCCATGTGCGTGGCCCCCTGCTCGTGCCGGACCAGCGTGTGGCGGATCGGGTAGTCGAGCATCGCGTCGTAGGCCGGCAGGATCGCGCCGCCGGGATAGCCGAAGACGTCGGTCACTCCTTCGCGCACGAGGCATTCCCACAGAATGCGCGCGCCTGTCAGCGTCACAGCTCGGCCCCCTGCGCTCGGCCCGGCCCCTCGGTCCCCTGCCCTCTGCCCAACCCCTCTGCCCCTTGTCCCTTCCCCGGCCCTATCCCGAGGCCCTCTTTGCCCTGCCCGACCTCGGCGAGCGTCACGGCACCCTCGCTCGCCGAAGCGACGAGCCGGGCGTACTTGGCCATCACGCCGCTGGTGAACCGCGGCGCCGGCGGCCGCCACTCGGCGCGGCGCGAGGCCAGACGATCGGCCGCGACGTCGAGGTGAATCGATCGCGACGCGGCGTCGAGCGAGATGACGTCGCCGTCGCGGACGAGCGCGATCGCGCCCCCCGTCGCCGCCTCCGGCGCGACGTGGCCGACCATCAACCCGCGCGTCGCCCCCGAGAAGCGGCCGTCGGTGACGAGCGCGACCGTGTCGCCGAGTCCGGCCCCGACGAGGGCCGCCGTGACCGCGAGCATCTCGCGCATCCCCGGTCCGCCCCGCGGTCCCTCGTAGCGGATGACCACCGCGTCGCCCGGCGCGATGCGCCCGGCCTGCACCGCGGCGAAGGCCGCTTCCTCCGAGTCGAACACCCGCGCGGGGCCGCGGAAGGCGGTGCGATTGTGGCCGCTCAGTTTCACCACGCAGCCCTCGGGCGCGAGGTTGCCGCGCAGGATCACGAGCCCGCCGGACGGTTTCAACGGCGACGCCGCCGGGCGCACGACCTGCTGCCCCGGCCGCTCGGTCGCGGTCGCGGCTTCTTCGGCAATCGTGCGTCCCGTGACCGTCAGCGCATCGCCGTGCAGGGCGCCGAGTTCGACGAGCCGCTGGGCGACCAGCCGCGTGCCGCCCGCGTCGTGCAGATCGGTGGCGACGAAGCGGCCGCCGGGCTTGAGGTCGGCCACGACCGGCACGCGCGCGTTGACGCGATCGAAGTCGTCGAGCCCCAGCGGGACGCCCGCTTCGCGCGCGATGGCGACCAGGTGCAGGACCGCATTGGTCGACCCGCCAGTCGCGGCGACCGACGCGATCGCGTTCTCGAGCGCCGCGCGCGTCAGGATCTGCGACGGACGACGGCCGGCGCGCAGCACCTCCATGACCAGCCGTCCCGTGCGGTGTGCGACCTCTCCCTTGCGCGGATCGGTCGCCGGCACGTCCCCGCTGCCGATCTCGGCGAGCCCGAGGAACTCCGAGGCGGTGGCCATGGTGTTGGCGGTGAACTGTCCGCCGCAGGCGCCGGCGGCGGGACAGGCGCGCTCTTCGAGCGCGCACAGCGCCGCCTCGGTCATCCGTCCTGCCGCGTGCGTGCCGATCGCCTCGTAGACGTCCTGGATGGTGACGTGCTGTCCCTCGTAGTCGCCCGGCGCGATCGATCCGCCGTAGAGCATGACCCCGGGGATGTCGAGCCGCGCCAGCGCCATCGCCGCGGCCGGAATGGTCTTGTCGCAGCCGACGAGAATGATGAGGGCGTCGAAGAGGTTGCCGCGCGCGACCAGCTCGATGGAATCGGCGATCACCTCGCGGCTGACGAGCGAGGCGCGCATGCCCGGCGAGCCCATGGTGATGCCGTCGGAGATGGAGACGGTGTTGAACTCCATCGGCGTGCCGCCGGCCTCGCGCACGCCGGCCTTGACGTGCGCCGCCAGCTCGCGCAGGTGCAGGTTGCAGGGACCGATCTCGGTCCAGGTGTTGGCGATGCCGACGATGGGGCGGTCGAGGGCGTCGCGGTCGAAGCCGGCGGCGCGCAGCATGGCGCGGGCGCCGGCGCGGCTCGGGCCGCTGGTGATCGCGCCGCTCTGCCACTTGGCGGTCGAGGAAGGATCGTGGCTCACTGCGCAAGCATAATCCGCAGCCGGAGCCGTATTTGTCAAACTTATAATGTTTTTTGCATTATAAGGATCCGTTATTTCACGATCCGCCGCACCCGTTGCTCGGCGATCCCGACGCGGCGGCGTCGCGGAACCGCTGCTGCTCGGCGGCGAAGCGGCGCGCCGCGTCCCGCGCCTCCTCGCTCTGCACCGCGCCGGCGATCGCGGCGCGGATTGCCGGTCCCATCGCCTGCAGATCGCTTTCCGCCTGCGCGTCCGCCGGCACCATCTGGAAGCGCAGGTTGCCCATCTCGTCGAGCGACTGCATGCCCCACTGGACGCGCCGCGGCGGGCTGCACGGGTTGCGCGGGTTGTCGGCCGAGTTGTCGTACGAGATCGTCACGTCGATGCGCGTCCCCTTGGGCAGCGCCAGCGGCGTCTTGTAGAAGTAGCGATCCTGCCAGTTGAAGTCCCAGTCCTTGATCCACAGCATCGGCGTGGTCGTCCCGTCGGGGAGCGTCGCAATCGCCTTGAACTCCTTGCCCAGGTAATGCGCGTGCGCCATCACCGAGAGCACGATCATGTCGGCCGGCAGCTTCAGCGTTCCGCGGATGGTGAAGTTCTTCTCGCCGGCGGGAATGTCGAGCCCCGACGCGAGCCCGAACAGGCCGGGGACGCCCATCTCGCGGATTCGCCGCTGCGGCGGGCCGGACGCGAAGTAGATCCCGACCTTCGACCGTTCGCGCTCCGGCTTGCCCGTCGGATGCAGGTGCAGCTGCAGCACGAAGTCCGACCCTTTCGGCAGCGGCAGCGCGAGCCCCTCAGGGAGCGCCCGCGGCGTGCCGCCCACGGCCCACGCGCCGAGCTCGCCGGCCGGCGCGAAGCCGGGCACGAAGGCCACCGGCATCGCCCCGCGATACCCCGGCTGTCCGTCGGCGTTCACCAGCCTGGCCGCGGCGCCGCCGCGGATGTACTGGAACAGCGAGTGGTGCACCACCGTCCGCGTCCCGGGGCGATAGTCGATCGCCTTGATCCACTTGTCCTCGGTCACGCCGGTCGGCAGCACGAAGTTGCGGTAGAGGTCCGGGCCGCTCGCCGGCACCTCGAAGGCGTCCGGCATCTCGAGGATCAGATCCGGCGGACCGAGCCGCCAGCCGTCGCTGAAGGCCGGCACCGGCGGCATCCGGGCCGCGGCGCCGCGCGGCATGCCGTGTTCGACCCACGTCCGAATCGCGGTGATCTGCGCGTCGCTCAGCCGGCGTTCGTCGGCGAACTCGCCGTAGCCGTGCACCGCGTGCCACGGCGGCATCAGGCGCGACTCGGTGACCTTCACCAGCGATTTGCCGCGCTTGACCGCGTCCTCGAAGGTGAGCAGCGAGAACGGCGCGACCTCGCCGGGCCGGTGGCAGGTGACGCAGTGCTCGTAGAGGATCGGCGCGATGTGCTCGCTGAAGGTGACGCCGGCGGGAGCCGCGGCGGCGGCCGGCGGACGCGGCGCCGCTCCGGCCGCGCACAGCACCGCCGCCGCGACCATTGTCGATAGTCGAGGCATGCGGCATTGTCGATAGTCGAGGTATGCTTGTCAAGCCATGCCCAAGCCCGCCGACCTCCTCCAGGGCACGCTCGATCTGCTCATCCTCAAGACGCTCGCGCGCGAGCCGCTGCACGGGTGGGCCATCGCCAAACGCATCCAGGCGCTCTCCGGCGACGCGCTCTCGGTCGGCCAGGGCTCGCTCTATCCGGCGCTCTATCGCCTGGAGCACCAGGGCTGGATTACCGCGCAGTGGAAGGACTCCGAGCGCGGACGCGCGGCCAAGGTCTACAGCCTGACGCGCGACGGCCGGCAGCAGCTCGAACGCGAGCTCGAAACGTGGAAGCGGCTGTCGTCCGCCGTGGGGCTGCTCCTCAAGCGCGCCTGACCGGAGCGATGCCGTGACCGCCGCCCGGCTCCTGCGCATCGTCCGCCTCCGCGCCCGCACGCTGCTGCGGCGGCGCGACGCCGACGCCGAAATCGATCGCGAGTTCGCATTCCATCTCGAGCAGCTCGCCGAGCAGAAGCTGGCCGAGGGGCTCTCGCCCGACGCGGCGTGGCGCGCGGCGCGGCGGGAGTTCGGCAACGCCGCGGCGTTCGTCGAGCGCGCGCGCGACGCGCGCGGTTTCGCCTGCCTCGACGACCTCGCGCAGGACGCGCGCTACGGCTGGCGGATCCTCCGCCGCTCCCCCGGCTTCCTGACCACGGCGACGCTGGCGCTCGGCCTCGGCATCGGCGCCAACGCCGCCGTCGGCGCGGCGCTCGCGACCGCGGTGGCGCGGCCGCTGCCGTTTCTTCACGCCGATCGCCTGGTCGCGATACGCACCTCCGCAACCGGCGCGTCGCCGCAACCGCAGCCGGCGTCGCTTGCCGAGTATCTCGCCTGGCGGCAGCGCAGCCGCGCGCTCGAGGGCTTCGGCGCCTCGCGCTCCGGGCCGCGGGTCATCCGGACCGGAGCGCAGGCGCCAGTCGATCGCGTGCAAGGGCAGGCGTGCACGCCCGGCCTGTTCACGACGCTCGGCGTCCGTCCGGCGGCGGGCCGTCTCTTCGCGGAGACGACGAACCCATACGGCAAGGAAGCGCTCGTGGTGCTCATCAGCCATCGCCTGTGGCAGCAGCGGTTCGGCGGCGCCGCCGACACCGTCGGACAGACGATGACCGTGGACGGCGCATCGCGGACCATCGTCGGGATCATGCCGCCGGATTTCCGCCTCCAGGACGACAACATCCAGCTGTGGATCCCGCTGGTGATCGCACCGAACACGCGTGCCGACGCATCGGCGCGGCAGATTACGGTGACGGCACGCCTGACGCCGGGCGCGACGCTTGCGGACGCGCAGGCGGATCTCGACGCCATCTCGACGGCGCTCGCGGGCGAGATCCCGACGCTCGCCGGCTGGCGCCCGCGCGTCATCCCGCTTCGCGACATGCTCTACGGCTGGACGCGGCCGCGGCTGTTGACGCTCCAGGTGTCGGTCGCCGCGGTGTGGCTGCTGACGTGCGCCAACCTCGCGGCGCTGCTGCTGGGGCGCGGCGCGACGCGGCAGCGTGAAATGGCGATGCGTCTGGCGCTCGGCGCCTCCCGGTCCCGTCTCGCCAGGCAGCTGCTCGCCGAGAGCCTGCTGATCGGTGCGTTCGCGGGCGCGGCGGGTCTGGTCGTCGCCCGCGTCGGCCTCAGCGTGGTCGCGGCCGCGCTTGGCCCGCCGCCCGGATCGCCGCGGCTCGGCGCGCCCGACATGGACGCGTCGATCGCCGCGGCGACGATCCTTCTCGGGCTCGCCTCCTCGGCCGCCTTCGGGTGGCTGCCGGGACGCGCGATCGCGCGGCTGCATCTCGGGTCCGCGCTGACCGCGGCCGCGGCGATGGCGCGCGTGCCGCCGCCGGCGCGGCGCTGGCGCGGCGCGCTGGTGATCGCGCAGGTCGCCGCCGCCGAAGTGCTGCTGATCGGCGCCGTGCTGCTCGGCATGAGCTTCCTGCGTCTGAACGGACGCCCGCTCAATTTCGAGCCGCGGGGCCTGTTGACGTTTTCCTACGGCCTGCGTCCAGGCGAGTTCGTGCGCGAAGTCAACACCGCCGGAGGCGAGCGCACGTTCGACATCGATCCGGCGGCATCGGAGACGATCGGCCGCGTCTACGAGCGGCTGCGCGGGCTTCCCGGCGCGCAGCGGATCGGCGGCATCTCGTATCCGCCGGTCAACAGCATCACGCTGCCCATGACGAACGTGCACCCCTTCGATCGCGCCGCCGGCTCCCCGCCGGGCGATCGCGCGGCCGCGTATTTCCTGGTCACGCCGCACCTCTTCGCGGCGCTGCAGACGCCGGTCGTCGAGGGGCGCGAATTCGACGACGCGGACACGGCATCGGCGCCGTGGGGCGCGATCGTCAACCAGTCGCTCGCGCGGCTGTACTGGCCCGGCGAGACGGCGATCGGAAAGCGGCTCCAGGTGAGCGACGGCCGGACGCGCACGGTCATCGGCGTCGTCGCCGACATCCCCACTCGCCTGAACTGGTCCGATCCGCAGCCGGTCGTCTACGCGTCGTTCCGGCAGCAGCCGGCGCGCTACCGCGGCGGAACCGTCGGGATGTTCGGCGAGATGACGTTCGTCGTGCGCGGCGCCGATCAGCGCGACCAGCGGCATCGCCCGGGCGACCCCGGCGTACTGCTGGACGCGGCGCGACGCGCGGTCGCCGCCGTCCGCCCGGACGTGGGACTGGTCGAGGTCGGTGCGATCGAGACGCGGCTCTGGGCCCGCCAGCCGGAGTTCAGGAACTTTGTCTCGGCCGTCGTCGCGTTCGCCGTCGCGGCCACGCTGCTCGCCGTGATGTCCCTGTACGCGGTCATGGCCGGCGCGGTCACGGAACGTGCCGGCGAGATCGCCATCCGCAAGGCGCTCGGCGCACGGCCGCGCGACGTCGTCGTCACCCTCGGCCGTCCCGCCCTGCTGCTGGGCGGGTCCGGCCTGGCGCTCGGCGCGGGGGCCGCGCTGGCGCTGACCTCGTTCCTCGCGCCGCAGCTCTGGGGAATCGCGCCTCGGGATCCCGCCGCCTTCGTGGCTGCCGCGGCGGCGCTCCTGATCGGCGCGCTCGGCGCATGCGCCCTCCCCGTGTCTCGCGCGCTCGCGATCGATCCGGCCCGCCGACTCCGCTGTGAGTGACGAGCGAACGAGTCTTCGTATCGGGAGACTAAAGTTCGAAGCATCAGGATCGTGATCAGCACGTCGTCACGGTATCGGGCCCGCGGCACTCGATTTGCTCTACCGTTTGCTGGCGTGGGTATTGCTGACCGTGTCAGCGGGCTGGCTGCGCATGCAGCCACGGCGCACAACGATGCCGGGTGACCTATGGGTAGACGACGGGCTTCGGCGACGGCGGTTTATCGTCTGACACGGCGCCGTCGCCGCGAGACCGAGGGTCCGCCCCGCATCGGGCTGGCGCTCGGCGGCGGATTCGCGCGCGGCATTGCCCATGCGGGCGTCCTCAAGATCTTCGAGCAGCACGGCATTCCCCTGCACTGCATCACCGGCGTCAGCGCGGGCGCGATCGTCGCCGCGGCGTATGCCAGCGGCACGCCGGCGGAGGAGATTGCCAGGGTCGGGGCCTCGATGCGGTTCCGGCACGTCGCCCGCTGGAGCATCTGCCGCATGGGGTTCATGGGCAGCGAGCGGATGAAGCGGTTCCTCGAAGGGGTCCTGAAGGTGCACCGGTTCGAGGACATGCCGATGGCGCTCGGCGTCCTGGCGACCGACTTGTGCACGGGCGAACCCGTATCGTTCCGCGACACCGGCGACGTGTTTCTGCCAATCCGCGCCAGCTGCTCGTATCCCGGTCTGTTCCAGCCGGTCCCCTACGGGGATCGCCTGCTGGTGGACGGGGCGATGAGCATCGAGGTGCCGGCTCTGCTGGCGCGGCAGCTTGGCGCCACCCATGTGATCTCGGTGTCGGTGCCGCCGCCGACCTGCGTGCGGCCGCCGTCGGACATCCTGCAGATCGTCCGCCGCTGCTTCCAGATCATGCAGCGCCACAGCGAGCGGGTCTGGCGCGACGCGAGCGACGTGATCCTGACGCCCGACTTGAAGAGCATCGACTGGAACGGCTTCGAGGCCGGACCGGAGCTGGTGAAAGCGGGCGAAGCGGCGGCGCTCGATGCGCTGCCGGCCATTCGCGCGTGGCTGTCGCCGCCTGCCGCCGCGGCCGAAGCGCGCCTCGACGAGCGCTTCGCCTGACGCGCACGAGCGGACGATCCTGTTCGCTCGCCTGGCGTGTGTACTATGAGGCATGCGCCAGTTCGTCATCGCGATCCTCCTGCTGCTGGCGCGGGGAGCGCAGCCGGCGGGCGAGCCGGTGGTCCGCATCGGCCTCGATCGCAACGCCGCCTCGGTGACGATCCGATCGGCGGCGCCATTCACGGTCGATCAACGCAGCACACGCTCGGCGACGTTCACGACCGCGCTGGCCATCGACCCGGCCGCCGCGACCGCGCCGCTCAAGAAGGCGGACCTGCAGTACCGCGTCACGGTCGAATTCGACGATCAGTCGGTCGTCGTGCTGCCCGCGGGCGCGCGCGCGCGGATCGAGCCGGGCGGCGCGCTCCTCGACATCGACACGCGCGGGTATCGCGGCGCGCTCGAAGTGTTCGGCAACGTCCGCCACACGCTGAACGTCGTCAACGAGCTGCCGCTGGAGCAGTACCTGCTCGGCGTCGTCCCCAACGAGCTGAGTCCCACGACATTCGGGCAGATCGAGGCGCTGAAGGCGCAGGCGGTGGCCGCGCGGACCTACATCCAGCGCAACCTGGCGCAGTTCAAGGATGAAGGCTACGACGTCTGCGCGACCGACGCGTGCCAGGTGTATTTCGGCGCGCGGACTGAGGATCCCCTGGCGACGCAGGCGGTCACCGAGACACGCGGCGTGATCGCGACGTACGAGGGGAAGCCAATCAACGCGCTCTACAGCTCCACGTGCGGCGGACGGACCGAAGACGCGCAGAACATCTTCCAGGAGAAGGTGCCCTATCTCGTCTCGACGCTGTGCGAGTACAAGCATCCGACGCCGCGGCCGTTCGCCTCGTCGCGATCGATCGCGAACTGGAAGGCCGGCGTGCTCAACGTGGCGCGCGTCGCGACCTTCGCGGACGCGGCCCGCTTCATGGGGCTGCCGGATCGCGGCGAGCCGCCGTCGCTCGAGCCCGCGGCGCTTGCCGCGTTCATCAGGCAGACGTTCTACCCCGCCGTCGCGACGGTCTCGGATCTCACCTTTCTCAACGACCAGGGGATCCTGCCGGTTGCCGGCCCGCCCGCGCTCGACGACGTGCTGTTCCGCCTCATCGATCGCAAGGGAACCTTCGAATGGCAGCAGGGGGTGCTGACGTCGTGGGACGGCCAGAAGGTGAAACTGATCGTCAACGGCCAGCCGAAGGAGTTCACGCTCAACAAGGATGCGCTGATCTACCAGCGGATCGGCGAGGACCGCCTGCCGATGAAAGACGGCGCGTGGATCGGCGGCGAGCTGTTCGACTTCCGCGTCGAGGGAGACGCGATCCCGATGCTCGTCTACCGGATCAACTTCGCCAATCCCGCGGCCGATCGCTATTCGCGCCTGGCGATGTGGCAGGTCCACAAGACGAAGGCGGAGCTGGACGCCGCGTTCAAGGGGCTGGCGATCGGCGAGTTCACCGACATGCGCTTCGTCGACCGCGGACCGTCCGAGCGTCCGATCACGACCGAAGTCGTCGGCTCGGCGGGGCGGCGCGCGCTGCCGGCGCTGCGGCTGCGCACGCTGCTGGGTCTTCGCGACAGCCTCTTCAGCTACGACATCGAGCGCAACGCCGCCGGAACGGTGCTCGGAATGACGATGTACGGGCGCGGCTGGGGACACGGCGTCGGCATGTGCCAGGTCGGGGCGTTCGGCATGGCGCTCGACGGCGCGAGTTATGAAGAGATCCTCAAGAAGTATTACAAGGGCATCGAACTGACGCGCCTTTATTGACGGTTCCGGTTCGCGCCTCCGGAATCGCGGGGGCATCTCCGCCCCGCCGGAGCGGCATGAGAGAAGAACCGCGCGCCCCGCTGGATCTCACGCACGCGACGCTGTCGGTGGCCGCGCTGGCCCTTCTCGTCGCCGCCACGTTCTGGATTCTCAGCCCCTTCCTGACGTCGATCCTGTGGGCGACGGTGATCGCCATCGCGGCATGGCCGATCCTGCTGCGGCTGCAGGCCGCGCTCGGCGGGCGGCGCGCTCTCGCGGTCGCGGTGATGACCATCGCGCTGCTGCTGATCGTGTTCGTCCCGCTGATCCTGGCGCTGGCGACGATCGTCCGCAGCGCGCAGCACATCACCACCGACATCCAGCACCTCGAGTCGGTTCCCTTGCCCGCGGTCCCCGACTGGCTGGCGCGGGTTCCCTTCGGCGGCGAGCGTCTCGCCGCCGGCTGGGCGCGCTTCGCCGCGCTCGATGCGGAGCAGCGTTCGGCCGCGCTGACGCCGTACGTGCAGGTCGCGCTGCAGTGGTTCGTCGCCAGGGCGGGCAGCGTTGGCGTGATGCTGCTGCAGTTCCTGCTGACGGCGATCGTCGCGGCCATTCTGTTTGCCAAGGGGGAAGTCGCGCGCGACGGTCTGCTGCGCTTCGCGTTCCGCCTGGCCGGCCCGCAGGGTCGAGACGTGGCGCTGCTGGCCGCCCGAGCGGTCCGCGGCGTGGTCCTCGGCGTCGTCGGCACGGCGCTCATCCAGTCGGCGATCGGCGGGGCCGGGCTGTTCGTCACCGGCGTGCCGGCGGCGCCGCTCCTGACCGCCGTCATGCTGTTCTTCTGCCTGGCCCAGCTTGGTCCGATCCTCGTGCTGCTGCCGTCCGTGCTCTGGCTGTACTGGTCGGGCAGCACCGGCTGGGGGACGACCCTGCTGGTGATCACGCTCGTCGCCGGCACGCTGGACAACGTCGTCCGCCCCTGGCTGATCCGGCGCGGGGCGGAGCTGCCACTGCTGCTGATCTTTGCGGGCGTCATCGGCGGCCTGATCGCCTTCGGGGTCATCGGCCTGTTCCTCGGTCCGGTCGTCCTGAGCGTGACCTATACGCTGCTGACCCAATGGGTTTCGGGCGGAGAGACGCCACGGCCGGCACCCCGCGAAACGGCCGCGCCGGTGTGACAAAAAGCTGGTTTGCGCGGCCCCGCCTTGGTGTACCTTGTCCGCAGAGAACGGAAGCCATGCACAGGCTGACGGCGCTCATCGTCGTCACCGGCGTCTTCTTCTGCGGCCTGACCCTGCGGATCACGGCCGGCGGTTCGTCGTCTGCCCCGCCGCCTGCGCGCGCCGCGGCTCCCGCTCCCGCGGCCACACCTGATTTCGCGGCCTTCCTCGACAAGTACTGCCTCGAGTGCCACGACGAGAAGCCGAAGAAGAACGGGCTGACGCTGGCGAGCTTCGACGTGGCGAAGGCGGAACAGCATCCCGAGATCGGCGAGAAGATGATCCGCAAGCTGCGCGCGGGGCTGATGCCGCCCAAGCGCGCGCAGCAGCCGGACCAGGCCGGCCGCCTGGCGCTCATCACCGCGCTGGAGACGAACCTGGATCGCGCCGCGGCGGCGAATCCGAACCCGGGCCATCGCGTCTTCCAGCGGCTGAACCGCGCCGAATACGCCGCGGCCGTGAAGGCGCTCTTCGGCCTGACGATCGACGTCACGTCGTACCTGCCTGCCGACACCATCAGCGCCAGCTTCGACAACATCGCCGACGTGCAGACGCCCTCGGCGACAGTGCTGCAGGGGTATATCCGCGCGGCCTCCCATGTGAGCCGCCTCGCCGTGGGCGATCCTTCGGTCGACGCCGCGTCCACGCAGTACGAAGTGCCGCGCACGCAGTCGCAGAAGGACCGCGTCGACGGCGCGCCGTTCGGCACGCGCGGCGGCACGGTCGTGACCCACACCTTCCCCGCCGACGGCAAATACAAGTTCCAGCTGCTGCTGCACGGCGAGCCCGCCGGCCTGCTGTTCGGCCGCACCGTCCGCGACATCCAGATGGAGGTCGCGATCGACGGCGAGCGGGTCGCGCTGCTCAAGGTGGACCGCTGGATCTCCGAGTCGGATCCGACCGGGCTGACGGTCTCGACGCCGCCGGTGCAGGTGCGCGCCGGCGCGCATCGCGTCGCCGCTACCTTCATCCGCGAGTTCGAGGGATCGGAAGACGATCTGATCAAGCCGATCGATCACACGCTCGCCGACACGCAGATCGGCGTCGGCTACGGCGTGACGACGCTGCCGCACCTGCGCAACCTGGCGATCGTCGGCCCGTTCGAAGTCACCGGCGTGTCGGACACGCCGTCTCGCCGCGCGATCTTCGTGTGCCGCCCGACCGCGGCCAGCGAAGCCGCGCCGTGCGCGCGGCGGATCATCGAGCGGCTCGGCATGCAGGCGTATCGGCGTCCGCTGACCGCGCGCGACGTCGACGAGTTGATGCCGTTCTACGAGCGCGGCGCGAAGGCCGGCGGCTTCGAGGCCGGCGTGCGGACGGCGATCCAGGCGATGCTGTCGAGTGCCCATTTCCTCTTCCGCGCCGAAGAGATGCCGGCCACGGCAAAGGGGGCGGCGCTCTACCGCATCAGCGACATCGATCTCGCATCGCGGCTGTCGTTCTTTCTCTGGGGCACGATTCCGGACCAGGAGCTGATCGACACGGCGCGGCGCGGCGAGCTGTCGCGCCCGGCGGTCTTCGAGAAGCAGATCCGCCGGCTGCTCGCCGACCGCCGGTCCGAAGCGCTGGCCACGCGCTTCGCCTCGCAGTGGCTGCGGCTGCAGGACCTGCACAAGGTCGAGCCCGACGCGTTGACGTTCCCCTACTTCGACGAGACGCTCGCCGACGCGATGCAGCGCGAGACGGAGATCTTCTTCGACTACCTGGTGCGCGCCGATCGCCCGGTCACGGAACTCCTGACGGCGGACTACACCTTCGTCAACGAGCGGCTGGCGCGCCACTACGGCATCGCCGGCATCAGCGGACCGGAGTTCCGGAAGGTGACGTATCCGGACGACCGGCGCCGCGGCGTGCTCGGGCACGGCAGCGTGCTGACGCTGACCTCGCACGGCAACCGCACGTCCCCGGTCCTGCGCGGCAAGTGGGTGCTCGAAGTGCTGCTCGGCACGCCGCCTCCGCCCGCGCCCGGCGACGTCCCCGATCTGGAGCAGACGAGCGCGGTCAAGGACGGCCGGTTCCGCTCCGTCGCCGAGCAGCTGGCGCTGCACCGCGAGAGCGCGACCTGCAGCTCCTGCCACGTGGTCATCGATCCGATCGGGTTGGCGCTCGACAACTTCGACGTCACCGGGTCGTGGCGCATCAAGGACCGCGGCGTGATCGTCGATCCGACCGGCGAGCTCTACGACGGCACGCGGATCAAGGGCGCCGCGGATCTGCGCGCCGCGCTGGTCGCGCGATCCGACGTGGTCATCTCGCACTTCACCGAGATGCTGATGGCCTACGCGCTCGGCCGCCGCGTCGAGTACTACGACATGCCGGCGATCCGCAAGATCGTCCGCGAGGCGAAGGCCAACGACTACCGGATGTCGTCGCTGATTCTGGGCGTCGCACACAGCGCCGCCTTCCAGATGGCGGCCGCCGACGAGGCGACGACCCAGGCCACGGGCAACCGCTGACGGTCATGGAGGATCCATGTTCCTGACGGGCAAACACATGTCGCGGCGCACGGCGCTGAAGGGGCTCGGGGCGACGATCGCGCTGCCGCTGCTCGACTCGATGGTCCCCTCGCGCGGCGTCTTCGCGCAGACCGCCGCCGGCCGTGCCGCGAGCCGCACGCGCCTGGTCTGCATCGAGCAGGTGCACGGCGCGGCCGGCTGCAGCGAGTACGGCATGACCCAGAACTTCTGGAGTCCCGCGCTGACCGGCCGCAAGTTCGATTTGAGCAAGGGCAGCCTCAGCTCGCTCGAGCCGTTCCGCAAGCACCTGACCATCGTCAGCAACACCGACACGCGGATGGCCGAGGCGTCGCAACCGGCGGAGGTCGGCGGCGATCACTTCCGCTCGAGCGCGGTGATGTACACGCACGTGCGGCCCAAGCTGACGGAAGGATCGGACGTGCACGTCGGCACGTCGATGGACCAGCTCTACGTGAAGAAGTTCGGCAACGACACGCCGATCCCGTCGATGCAGCTCAGTATCGAGCCGGTCGATCAGTCGGGCGGCTGCGCCTACGGCTACGCCTGCGTGTATACCGACACGATCAGCTGGGCCGCGCCGGACGAGCCGCTGCCGATGATTCGCGATCCGCGCATGGTGTTCGAGCAGTTGTTCGGCTCGGGCGGCACCCCCGAGCAGCGCGCCGAGCGGCGCGCCACCGATCGCAGCATCCTCGACATGCTCACCGAGCAGATGGCGGACCTGCGCCGCGCCGTCGGACCGGCCGATCGCCAGCGGCTCGACCAGTACACGACCAACCTGCGCCAGATCGAGCAGCGCATCGCCCGCGTCGAGGCGCGCAACATGAGCGGCGAGCCGCGCGAGCTGCCCGGCGCGCCGGCCGGCGTCCCCGACTCCTTCGACGAGCACGTCAAGTTGATGTTCGATCTGCAGGTGCTCGCGTTCATGTCGGACACGACGCGCGTCTTCTCGTTCAAGTTCGGGCGCGACGCCTCCGGCCGCGTCTATCCGCTGAGCGGCGTCGACACCGGCTTCCACAACGCGTCGCACCACGGCGCCGCCGAGGAGCGCATCCGGCAGTTCAGCGAGATCAACAAGTACCATGTCTCGCTGCTTCCCTACTTCCTGCAGAAGCTGCAGGAAGTGAACGAGGGCGACGCCAACCTGCTCGAGAAGACGCTCGTCATCTACGGCTCGCCGATGGCCAACGGCAACCTACACAATCACCGCAACTGTCCGCTCCTCCTGCTCGGCCACGGCGCCGGCCTCGAGGGGAACCTGCACGTGAGGCCCGCGGAATCGACGCCGATGGCCAACGTGATGCTGACGTTGCTGCACCGGCTCGGCCTCGACGACCTGAAGACGTTCGGCGACAGCACCGGCGAGTTCTCGTTCGAGCCGACTGAACTGCCGTAGCTTCCGCCGTGAGGCGGAAGATTCGCGTTCCGGCTGCAGCCGGAAGGATATGACCAGATCCGTAGCTTCCGCCTTCAGGCGGAAGGAGGGCTCGATGCGTGGGCGTTCCCTCAGGATGACCATCGGCGCGCTGGCGATGCTGCTCGTCGCGGCGCCGGGCGCGCCGCGCCTGCTGGCCGTCACGGCCGCCGATCCGCCGGTCGCCGACGCCGCCATGCGCGGCGACGCCGATCGCGTCCGCACGCTGCTGCGCGACGGCGCCGACGTCAACGCCGCGCAGGGAGACGGCATGACCGCGCTGCACTGGGCGGCGCTGAACGGCGACCTCGGCACGACCAACGTTCTGCTGGTTGCCGGCGCCACCGTCGATCCCCTCACCCGCGTCGGACGCTACACGCCGCTCCACCTCGCCAGCTCGCGCGGGCACGCGTCGATCGTCACGCGTCTCCTCGACGCGGGGGGCAAGCCGAACGCGACGACCGAAACCGGCGTCCAGCCGCTGCACCTGGCGGCGCAGGCCGGCGACGCGGCCACCGTTGCCGCGCTGCTGGCCAGGGGCGCCAACGTCAACGCCCGCGACGACACACACGGGCGCACGCCGCTCGTGTTCGCCGCGGCGCGGGATCGCGTCGATGCGATGAAGGTCCTGCTGGCGAAGGGGGCCGATCCCAAGCTCGCCACGAAGGTCATCGATTACCGCGAGCGATCGGCCAGCGACAACGAAGCCCGCATCGCGCGCGACCGCATCGTGACCGCGACCACCGGCCGCGCCACCAACTCGAACATCAACCTGAACGATCCGCCGCCGCCGGGGCAGGCCGGCGGCCAGGGCCCGTCGGGCGTCGGAGGCGGACGCGGGGCGGCGCCGATCGATGGAAACGAACCGCAGCCAGGCGGTGGACGCCGCGGCGGCGGCGTGCCCGGCGGTCCGCGCTCGCCGTCCGACATCGAGCAGATCGGCACGCAAGGGGGCTTCACCGCGCTGCACTACGCGGCGCGCGAAGGCTACGCCGACGCCGCGAAGGCGCTGCTCGACTGCGGCCTCGACGTCAACACGCCGTCGGCGGGCGACGGCTCGACGCCGATGCTGGTCGCGCTCATCAACGGCCAGTACGACCTCGCGTTGACCTTCCTCGAGCGCGGCGGCAACCCGAACCTGGCGAGCGACGACGGCGTCGCGCCGCTCTTTGCGACGCTGAACAACGAGTGGGCGCTGCGGACGTGGTATCCGCAGCCGACCGCGGGGGGCAGCAGCGCGCCTCGTACATGCAGGTGCTCGAAGCGCTGCTCCAGGCCGGCGCCGATCCGAACGCGCGGACGCGTTCGCACATCTGGTACGCGGCCTACAACACCGGACGGATGGGCGTGGAGTTCACCGGCGCGACGCCGTTCTGGCGCGCCGCCTACGCGCTGGACGTGGACGCCATGCGCCTGCTCGTCAAGTACGGCGCCGATCCCAACATCCCGACGATCTCGTACGGCAACGTCCGCCGTCCGAACGATCCGTCCGGCATGCCGCCGACGCCTCCGGGCGGCCCGCACGTCCCGCCGTTCCACGCCGCGAGCGGCGTCGGCTACGGCACCTCACGCGTCGCGCAGCAGCATCGCCACGTGCCGGACGGCTGGATGCCGGCGGCCAGGTATTTCCTGGAGGAACTCCACGTCGACGTCAACGTGCGCGATGCCGACGGCTTCACCGCGCTGCATCACGCCGCCGCGCGCGGCGACAACGCCATGATCACCTACCTGGTCTCGAAAGGGGCCAACGTCATGGCCGTCAACCGCGCCGGCCAGACGACGGTCGACATGGCCAACAGTCCCGAGCAGCGCACGCAGCCGTTCCCCGAAACGATCGCGCTGCTCGAGGGCATGGGCGCGAAGAACAACCACAACTGCCGCGCCTGCAAATAGCGGCCGGCGCGCCCCGCCCGACAACGCGCTACGCGCCGAGCGCCGCCCACGCGACGCGCGCCAGCCGCGGCAGCGTCGGCTGCACCTCGTGATCGAAGAGGCTCCGGCCGAGCGCCAGCAGGTTCCCATGGTCGGGGAACCATGGCGGCGTCGGCGACATGGTGAACGGCGCGATCGTCACGCTCTTCTGCGGATGGTCGAAGAGAAACGTGTTGTGCACGAAGCCGCATCCCGACTGGATGTCGGCGGCGGTGCTCCCCGGAAACGCCCCCCATGGCGGCGAGGCGAGACCGAACACGACGCCCGACCACAGGTTGATGCCGATCGCGCCGTAGCGCAGCGACTCGATCGCGCGATCCAGCGCGTGCGCATGCTGCTCCTGACTCGCCTCGTCGATCAGCACGATCGCGGAGAGCGTCCCAACAGCCGCTCGTTGGCGAAACGGGCCGCGGCGGCGAGGAACGCGTCGGGCGCGCCCGCGTCCAGCGCGACCTCGGCGAGCGCGCCGCAGAAGAGTTCCTGCTCGAATGCGAACCGGCCGCTTTCCGTTGTCAGCCCCTCGGCGATCGTCCACGGCACGTCCTGTCCGGGATCGACGGCCGAGAACCACGACGGCGGATGATGCCGGACGAAGCGGTCGTAGCGCGCCGACGCGCCGGGATACCACGTCGCGCGCGGCGGCACATGCGCGAGGTGCACGCGCAGCCGTTCGAGCAGCTCGGCGCGCTGATCCCAGCCGCGGGACGTGATCAGCACCTGCGCCGCGGTGCAGTTGTGGCTCGCATTGTGGACCAGCATCCCGGCGATGTGCCGCGCCTGGAAGTCCAGTTCGTCGGTCGTCCATTCGCCGGGCACGACGAGGATGGGCGTGACGCAGCCAAGCTCGCTGGTCATGGGGCGCGCGTTGAAGGGCGTGCCGCTGCGCATGCGCGCGGCTCGTTCCTCCGGGTCGCTGCCCCAGACGATGCGATCGTGGGTTTCGGCGGATCCGGTTACGTGAATGGCGTCGACCAGCGGATGCGCAACGAGCGCGGCGCCGGCGTCGCCGCCGCCCTGCACGATCGCAAGGTAGCCGGCGTTCACCAGTGACGCGAACGCGCGCTCGAACGGATCCGCCAGCGCCGCGAGCAGCGGGTGCATCTTGAGGATCACGACCGAGCCGTCGACGAACATCTTGGACAGCACGTCCATCAGCGAAATGGCGCTCACGTTGCCGGCGCCGAGGATGGCGGTCAGCCGTCCCGCGGCGTCCGGCTCGCGATAGAAGCGTCCCTGCGTCGCCGGGCGTCCGGGCTCGATCCACACGTCGGCGTGTAAGCCCCGGAACAGCACGCGATCGCGGACGCTGCCGGGAACGATGGTCGCGACGAGCTGGCCCGATCGTCGCGTCGTCAAGGCGAGCGGCGGCGGCTGCGCCTCGCATTCGAGCGCTTCGATCAGCAGCCGGATGTTGCGGGCCACGGGGACCGGCCCGGCGAGCCATTCCTCGCCGGCGAGATCCGCGCGATCCGGTGCGGCTCCCTTGGCAGCCATGGCGTGCGCCACCCACTCGGGCGCGACGCGCGCAATGCCGTCGAGACAGGCGCGGAGGTGCTGGATCCGTTCGGCCGCGTCCAGCGAGACCCATTGCGCCGCGCGCGCCTTCACGCGCGCGAGCGTTTCGTCAATCTGCTCCACCGCCTCCATCTCACACCAGATTTCCACACTTTGAAGATCGGATTACCTGATTCTGGAAAATCCATCGGTCTGCCGCGGCCGCGACGGCTGCGGCCCTCCTCAGCTCGAGGGAACGGTTCCTGCTTCCGCGTCCACGCCGTAAGGAGGCGCGATGGGCGATCGCTCGGCGCGGCTGCGTGCACTGCTCGACTCTCCGACTCTGGCGTTCCTGATGGAAGCGCACAACGGCCTGAGTGCGCGGATCGTCGAGGAAGCCGGCTTCGAGGCGATCTGGGCGAGCGGCCTCTCCATCTCGGCGAGCCTGGGCGTGCGCGACTGCAACGAAGCCTCGTGGACGCAGGCGCTCGAATGCATCGAGTTCATGGCCGACGCGACCCGGCTGCCCATTCTCGTGGACGGCGACTCCGGCCACGGCAACTTCAACAACGTGCGGCGTCTCGTCGCCAAGCTCGAGCAGCGCGGCGCCGCTGGCGTCTGCATCGAGGACAAGCTGTTCCCCAAGAGCAACAGCTTCATCGACGGCGCCCGGCAGGAGCTGGCGGACATCGACGAGTTTGCCGGGCGGATCCGTGCCGCGGCGGACGCGCGTCGCGACGACGCCTTCGTCGTCGTCGCGCGCACCGAAGCGTTTGTCGTCGGGCGCGGACTGGAGGAGGCGCTGCGGCGCGCCGACGCCTACTGGCAGGCCGGTGCCGACGCGATCCTGATTCACAGCGCCAGGGAGGACGCCTCCGAAGTCGTCGCGTTCAAGCGCGCCTGCGGAGAGACGCTGCCGGTGATCGTGGTGCCGACCAGATATCACCGCACGCCGACCGAAGTGTTCCGCTCGCACCGGTTCGCGGCGGTGATCTGGGCCAACCACATGCTGCGCGCGTCGCTCGCAGCGATGCAGGCGGTCGCGGCGCGCATTGCCGCCGACGGATGCCTGCACGGCATCGAGGCGGACGTGGCCCCGCTCTCGGAAGTGTTTCGGCTGCAGCGCATGGACGAGTTGCACGAGGCGGAGCGCCGCTACGCCGCTCCCGTCATCCTGGATCGCACCGCCTGACATGGGCGCGATGGCGACCCAGGAGCCGTTCATTCACCTGCGCCAGGACGGCGCCGACACGACCGTTCGCGGCTGCCCGCAGTTCTTTCGCGGCCATCGCATCGCGCGCGGCGGCGGGGAACGGGATGACGGCGTCTTCGCCGAATGGACGTGGGACGGACGCCGCCTCCATGTCGAAGTGGATCGCTACGGCGTGTCCCCGCTGTTCTACTGGTCTGACGGCAGCCAGCTCTGCGTCTCGCCCTCGCTCCTCGCGGTGCTGCAGTGCGGCGCGCCCGCCGGGTTCGACGACGATGCGCTCGCGGCGTTCCTTCGCCTTGGCTACTACCTCGGCGACGACACGCCGTTCGCGGCGATTCGCACCGTCTCGCCCGGCGCGGTGATCACGTGGGAGCGCGGCCGGCTCACGTGCCGATCCGGACGGCCCGTCGTCCGGCCGGTGGCGGTTACCCGCGACGAGGCGATCGACGGCTTCGTCCGGCTCTGCCGGCAGTCGATCCGGCGCCGCCTCCCGTGCGGACACGGCGTCGTCATGCCGCTCAGCAGCGGGCGCGACTCGCGCCACATCCTCTACGAGCTGCACGCGGCCGGCGTGCGGCCGCTCTGCGTCACCATGCCTCGCTTCCCGCCGCGGTCGAGCGAAGATCAGCGCATCGCGCCGCTTGCCGCCGGCGCGGTCGGCCTGCCGCACGTCCTGCTGCGGCAGAACCCGTCGCGCTGCGACGCGGAGGTCCGGAAGAACTGGATCACGCATCTCTCGGCCGACGAACATGCGTGGTACGTCGAGATCGCGGCGCAGCTGCGAGGCACGGCGCGCACGATGTACGACGGGCTCGGGGGCGCGCTGTCGGTGCCGAACCGGTATCACAGCTTCGAGGCTCTCGACCTCCTCGCGCGCGGCGACACCCGGTTGCTGGCGGATCGCCTGCTCACCGACTACGGCGTGCAGACCGAATCGCTGCTCTCGCGGTTGCTGCGACGCCGCGCCTACGCGGCGCTCTCACGCGAACGCGCCGTGGCGCGCCTCGCGGCGGAGCTCGAGACGCACCGCGACGCGCCCGATCCCATCAAGTCCTTCAATTTCTGGAATCGGATCCGGCGCGAGCTGGCGCTGTGGCCCTACGCGGTGCTGCGGGACGTACCGTACGTGTATGCGCCGTATCTCGACCACGACCTGTTCGATCTGCTGATGGGGCTGCCGCCGACGGTGATGTCGCCGACGCTGAAGGACGGCAAGACGTTCCACACCGACGCCATCAACCGGGCGTTCCCGCAGTACGCGGACGTGCCGTTCGAGAACAAGAAGGCGGCGGGCAGCGACGCGCGCGCGCACAACGCGCGGCTGGCCCGCGAAGCGGGCGGCTACATCCTGCGGCATGCCCGCTGGTCGATGCGGCTCCTCGACCCGGCGTCGGCCGCGCTGCGCGCCGCGTGTGGGGCGATCCGCCCGTCGTTCGGCGAACAGCGGCCGTGGTTCTCGCTGGTCGCGCTCTACCTGACGCAGCTCGAGATGGCCGCGTCGGGGCGCGCGCCCGCGATCGAGGCACCCGCCGCGGCGTCGCTGGCGCGCGCGGCATGAGGTCCCTCATGTGCGACGCATCCGTCGTGATCACCACGCACAATCGCGCCGATCGATTGCGGCGCACGCTCGAGTCGCTCGCGCGCGTGGTCTATGCCGGCCGCTGGGAAGCGGTGATCGTCGACAACAATTGCACCGACGCGACGCGGCAGGTCGTCACCGACGCGCGCTGGCGCTTTCCCGTGCCGCTGCGCTACGTGTTCGAGCCGACGCCAGGCAAGTACGCCGCGTTCAATACCGGCATTCAGAAGTCCGGCGGCGCGATCATCGCGAACACGGATGACGACGTGACACTGCCGCCGCAGTGGCTGCAGCGCGCCGTCGCCGCGCTCGGTAGCTACGCGTGCGATTTCGTCGGCGGCCCGGTCTACCCCGCGTGGGAAGCGGCGCCGCCGCCGTGGATAGATGCGCGCGACGCGATCTGCGGGAAGGTGCTGGCGCTGCAGGATCACGGCGCCGAGCCGCGTGAGTACGGCCGCGACGGGATCTCCTGGCCGCTGGGGGTGAACGTCGCCTACCGCCGCGAGGCGTTCGGGCGCGCCGGCCTGTTCGACGGCCGGCTCGGGCGCGTCGCCGGCACGCTGCGCAATCAGTCGCAGCGCGAGTGGCACCTGCGCGCCGATCGGGCCGGGCTGCGCGGCATGTACGTGCCCGGCATGTTCGTCCATCACTTCGTGCCCGCCGATCGCCTCACCAGGCGCTACTTCTACGAGTGGTTCTACTGGCACGGCATCAGCCGCGCGATCATGCACGACACCCGCGGCACGCATCTGCTCGAGCCGGAGCGGGACGCTCCGTGCACCGACGAGGGAGAACTGCTCGGCGTGCCCTTGTCGCTGTGGCAGCAGACGGGACGCGCCGCGGTGAGCGCCGCGTCGCGCTGGCTGCGCCGGCGTCCCGATGCCGCACTGCAGTACGAACTGCAGATTCCTTTCCTGGCGGGCGCGGTCCGGCAGCGGCTGCGCCGCCGGCACGAACGATCGGCCGCCGCGCCGGCGCCGCGGTCCGCTTCCCTGTGAGAGGTCCCATGCGCTTCCGGTTGCCGGCGGTCGTCGCCCGCTGCTATGCGTCGCGGATCGAGGAGCTTCGCGCCGACGCGGCGTTGACGTTGTTCGGCGCCGCGCTCGCCTTCGCCAACGTCGTCACGTTCGTGCAGTGGAAGTTCCACAACGGCGTGCCGCTGATGATCGGGCGCGGACACGATGGGCTGTGCTGGCCGTTCTGGGAGCGCTGTCATGCGTACGCGTTGCCGGTATCCGTGGTCAATGCCGGCCTGTGGCTCTACCTGCTGCTGGCGCTCGCCGCCGCGGGCGCCTTTCTCGCGCGGCGCGTCGCCGCCGGCTACTGGCTGCTGCTCATCGTCAACGTGATGCGCATGCTGGTGGTGCTGCAGGACTATCGCCTCAAGGCGAATCACCATTACATGTTGAACTGGATGGTGCTGGCCTATCTGTTCCTGCCGTACACGCGCGCGATGCTGCGGCACGTGCTGGTGTCCATCTATTTCTGGGCCGGTGCGCTGAAGCTCGATCCGGACTGGCTGAGCGGCGCGGCGCTCTACAGCCAGGATCGCCTCTGGTTCCCGCGCGCGCTCGTGCCGGCGGCCTGCGTGTATGTCGTCGTGCTCGAGATGGGCCTGATCTGGGGCCTCTACGCGCGGCGCCGCTGGATGTTCTGGGGCACGCTGGCGCAGCTCGCGCTCTTTCACTACACCTCGTGGCCGATCGTCGGGTTCTGGTATCCGACGCTGATGCTGTGCCTGTTGACCATTCTGCCGCTCGCACGGCTGCTGCCGGCGCCACGCGCGGAGGGGGCGCCGGAGGTCCGTGCCGGGCGGCGGCCGGCCCTGGCGCTCGCGGCCGTTGTCGCGCTGATCTTCGCGGCGCTGCAGATGATGCCGCGGGCGTTTCCCGGCGACACCGCGATCACCGGCGAAGGACGGATGTTCGCGCTCCACATGTTCGACGCGCTCGTCGAGTGCGACGCCACGCTGACCTATCACCTGCCCGGCGGCGATCGCGTGCAGATCCGCGACGAGACGAAGCGGCTGCCGCATCGCAGCCGGTGCGACCCGCTGGTCTACTACGCGATCGCCCGCAACGAATGCGCCCGGCTCGACGCGGGAGGGCCGATGTCATCCGGGCCGGCGGTCGACTTCGATGTCAGCCTGCGTTCGAAACGCAACTCGGCATCGCACTACACGCAGGTCCTCGACGTGCGGAACTTCTGCGCCGCGCCCCCGCACTATGCGCTGTGGCGGCACAACGACTGGATCGCGGTGCCCGGCGATTCGGCGACGGCGCACCGGGGCAGCGTGGTCGCGCGCCGGTAGCCGGGCTCGGCTGTTCGTCGGCTTGCCGCGAATGCGCAGCCGCCGCCACTGCGCGCGTATGGCGTTCATTCGCGCGACGCCGCGCCATGCGCACCCTGCGGCACAGCGTCTCGACGGCGTTGCTCCCTCTCCGCGGCCAGCTTCTTGCAGCCAGCGCGGCAGCCTGCACGCGTTCCGTCCTTTGTCACACTCCTTTCACTGCGAGTACTGATGGCCAAATCTCCGCGCCGTTCCGCGAAGTCGAAATCTTCGTCTCCGAAACCCTCGAAACGCAACAGCCGCGCGACGGTCAGCGGACCGGCGAAGCCGGATGCGCCGCAACCGTCGAGCTCGGCCATGGACGATCTGGCCGCCAAGTATGCCGGCAGCCAGCAACTGGCCGCCGCAATCCCCTTCAACGCCAACAAGCCGGCCGAGTTCGACGCCCGTAAGGCCGTCGCGCCCGAACGCGGCGCCTTCGTCGTCCCGCACGATCCGATCGTCGGCGCCAGCACCGTCACCGAGACCCAGGCCTCGGAGAAAGTCGGCAGCGGCGGACCGCCGATCGGGCAGAACAAGACGATCGCGCCCCTCGATCGCGTACGCGCCGACTCCACCGAGCGTGTCCTCACGACGAACCTGGGCGTCCCAGTCGGCGACAACCAGAACTCGCTCAAGGCCGGACTGCGCGGCCCGACGCTGCTCGAGGACTTCATCCTCCGCGAGAAGATCACCCACTTCGATCACGAGCGCATCCCCGAGCGCATCGTCCACGCGCGCGGCTCGGCGGCGCACGGCTACTTCGAATGTTATGAACCGCTGACCGACCTGACACGGGCCTCGATCTTCTCGGCGGCGGGCAAGCGGACGCCCGTGTTCGTGCGCTTCTCCACCGTGATCGGCGAGCGAGGCTCGACCGACACCGCGCGCGACGTCCGCGGCTTCGCGGTGAAGTTCTACACCGATGAGGGGAACTGGGACCTCGTCGGTAACAACATCCCCGTCTTCTTCATCCAGGACGCGATGAAGTTCCCCGACCTGGTTCATGCGGCCAAGCCGGAGCCGCACTTCGCCATGCCGCAGGCGGCGACGGCGCACGACACGTTCTGGGACTTCGCCTCGCTGATGCCCGAGATCACCCACATGCTGATGTGGGCGATGTCGGACCGCGCCATCCCGCGCAGCTACCGCACCATGCAGGGCTTCGGCGTCCACACCTTCAGGTTCGTCAATGCCGACAACGAGTCGAGCTTCGTCAAGTTCCACTGGACGCCGGCCGCCGGCACCCATTCGCTGGTGTGGGACGAAGCGGTGAAAATCTCGGGCGCCGATCCCGACTTCCACCGCCGCGACCTGTGGGAAGCGATCGAGGCCGGCGCCTATCCGGAGTACGAGCTCGGCGTGCAGGTGTTCACCGAGCGCCAGGCGGATCGCTTCACGTTCGACATCCTCGACGCGACCAAGATCGTCCCCGAAGAGCTCGTGCCGGTGCGGCCGATCGGGCGCATGATCCTGAACCGGAATCCCGACAACTTCTTCGCCGAGACCGAGCAGGTGGCGTTCTGCACGGCGCACGTGGTGCCGGGGATCGACTTCACCAACGATCCGCTGCTGATGGGACGCATCCACTCCTACGTGGACACGCAGATCTCCCGGCTCGGCGGACCGAACTTCCACGAGATCCCGATCAACGCGCCGGTAGCGCAGGTCCACAACAACCAGCGCGACGGCATGCACCGCCAGGCAATCCACCGCGGCCGAGTGTCCTACGAGCCCAATTCGCTCGCCGGAGGCTGTCCGTTCCAGGCCGGCAAGGCCGGGTTCGTGTCTTTCCCGCAGCCGGCCGACGACGATGGGAGCAAGGTACGGGGAAAGCCGGAGCGCTTTGCCGATCACTACACGCAGGCCACGCTCTTCTGGAACAGCCAGAGCGAGGTCGAACGGAACCACATCGTCAACGCCTTCCGCTTCGAGCTGTCCCGCGTGCAGGTGCCGGCGGTGCGAGAGCGGATGCTGTCGGGCTTGATGAACGTCGACACCGAGCTGGCGCGCCGCATCGCGGAAGGGCTCGGCATGCGCGACATGCCGGCCCCGATGCCGAAGGTGCTGACGAAGAAGGTGACGCCGGAAGTGCGCCAGTCGCCGGCGCTGTCGCTGTTCTCGCGGCCGGGGGACGGGCGCATCGGCGGGCGCCGCGTCGCGATCATCGTGTCGGACGGCGTGGATGGCGACAGCGTCCGCGCGCTGGCCGCGCGCCTCATGGCGGGCGGCGCGGTACCTCGGTTCCTCGGATCGCGCCTCGGCGCGGTGACGTCATCGTCGGGCAACGCGATCGAGCTCGATTCGACGGTCGAGGCGATGCCGTCCGTGCTGTGGGACGCCGTCGTCATCGCGCCCGGCGCGGACTCGGCCGCGATGCTCGCCGGCGACGGCCGCGCAGTGGAATTCGTCAAGGACCAATACCGGCACTGCAAGCCGGTGCTCGCGATCGCGCGCGGGACGGAACTGCTGGCGAAGGCGAACATCCCGTCTCGCCTGCCCAACGGCAACGCCGATCCCGGGCTGCTCGTGGCGGACGTCGCCGACAAGGCCGTCGGCGAGGCGTTCGTCGCCGCCCTCGGGCGGCATCGGCATTTCGAGCGGGAAACCGACCCGCCGCTGGTCTAACGAGGGGACTCATCATGGCTCAGGACAAGACTCTGCACGACGCGTTTCTCGACGAACTGCGCGACGCCTACGACGCCGAGAAGCAGTTGACCAGGGCGCTGCCGAAGATGGCGGCGGCGGCGCATGCGACGGCGCTGCGGACCGCATTCACCGATCATCTCGAAGAGACGGTCGGACACGTGGCGCGCCTCGAGAAGGTGTTCGGCTCGCTCGGCGAGAAGCCGCGCGGCAAGCACTGCGACGGCGTCGCCGGCATCGTCGAAGAAGGCAAAGCCATCATGGAGATGGCGCTGGATGACGACGCCATGGACGCGGCGCTCATCGCCGGCGCGCAGCGCGCCGAGCACTACGAGATGGCCGCCTACGGGACGCTGGTGGCGTGGGCCCGCGCGATGGGGCACACCGAGGCTGCCGATCTGCTGCAGGAAACACTCGACGAGGAGAAGGCGGCCGACGAGAAGCTGACCACAATCGCCGAGGGGGGCATCAACCGCGCGGCCGCGAAGCGCGCCCATCCACCCAAGGGTGACGTGGAGGCGCCGCGCGGACGCGGCCGAGCGGCGGCGGTCAGAAAGTAAAGAGGGCGTTGAACGCCACGCTGCCGCTGGTTTCGCGGAAGCGGGGCCGCAGCGTGTAGGCGGTGTCGCTGACGCCGTGCGCGGTGGTGAACCACATCGCGCGATGGCGATAGCCGGCGCTGATGCCGACGCGGGGGTGCACGAACACCGTCACTCCCGCTTCGGTGTTCAGCCCCCAGCCGCGGAAGCTCGCGTCGCCGACCTGCTCGTCGAGAAAGCTGCCGTCCTTGACCGTCAACCATGGAACGGACATCCCGACCAGCCCGTAGGGCTGGATGCGGCCGCGCGTCAGGAAGAAGATCCGCTCGTCGAAGTTGAGCGCGTGGAACGTCGCCTCGCCGCTGAGGTCCATGAACGTTCCTTCGTGGTCCGTCTGCTCGTAGCCGAATTCGAACGCGCCGATGCGCGAGCGGACGCCGAAGATGGCGCGCACGGTGTTCTTCGGCTGCAGCCGCGGCAGGATCATGAACTCGTCGCCATCGATCTGCTTGTACGCGGAGAGCCCGTCGAACGTCACCCCATCGAGCTTGAAGTCCGGCACCGCGGAGACCGCGATATAGGGACCGGTCTTGGCGAACCCCGAATTTTCCGCTTCCTGGCACCAGGCCGTCGATGCCCCGCTGAGCATCGCGAGCGAGATCGCCGTGACGAAAGACGCGCGCATCGATGAAGTCATGGCGCGCCGCAGTCCAAAGTCGGTGCCACGGCTGAGATTCGCGGAAAACACGCGGCAAACGCCTCGGATCGTTCGGCGACGAACGATCCCTATCGGTGCTGCACGGGAGAACCGAGCGCAGAACTGTCGCGCTCTGAACAAAACGGTCAGCGTGGCGCACCTTTTGCTGTCCATTCGCCTCATGAAGCACCAGAATCCCCAGACGACCGATACGGATCAGCCCGGGCTGCAGCGGGATCCCGACGAGTGGAAGACCGGCGACGAGCCCATGACCGACGCGCAGCGCTCGTATCTGGAGACGCTGTGCCGCGACACCGGCGAGACGTTCGACGAGACATTGTCGAAGGCCGACGCGTCGAAGCGCATCGACGAGCTCCGGGATCGATCGCCGCGCCTGAATCAGGGCTGACGTCACGCCGGTCCGCGCCGCGTGTGGCGCGCCGCTGCCAATCATCAGCACCCGGCGTCACAGAATCACGCGACAACGCTGTCGTTCGGCTGGCCTCGGCCTTGCGTTATCGACCGGCATGCTGACGTTCTCCTCAGGTCCCGATATCGCGACATAACCCGGCGAAATGACGATCAGCTCGAGGGAACAGAGCGGTCGTCTCGCCGACTTCATTCGTCGGCACGCCGATGACATCGCAAGAGCCTGGGTGACCCAGGCCGACGCGCCGTCCTCGACTCGAGAGACGTCCGACCGCACGAGTCTCAGTCATTCGACCGAGATCCTCACGCGAATCGCGGACTACGTCGACGCGAGCGCCGACGGGCTCGCCGCGGCCGAATCCGGCGACGACGACGGCGATCGGGCTGCCGCCGATTACGCGTCGCTACGGCGCGCGGTCCTCGAGTCATGGGAACGCAACGCCGCCGGCGTGCTCGACGTCGCCGAGCTCCGCACGCTCGATCTCGCGTTCGATCATCTCCGCGATCCGTCAGTGGCGAGGTTCGCCACCAGCCGCGAACGGCTGCTGTGGGCCGTGGATCGCGTCTCGACCGCGGCGCTGACCTCCGCGGATTCCGACGCCTTCCTGCGCGACCTGCTCGCCGCCACGCTCGAGGGCACGCAGGCGGTGCATACCGGGGCGGTACTGCTGCGTGAAGAGGACCGGCTTCGGCTGCGCGCCACCGTCGGCCTCGAGGAAGACGTCAGCGCCGAGTTTTCCGTCGCCATGGGCCAGGGGTTCGCCGGACGAGTCGCGCTCGAAGCGCAGCCGCTGGCGCTGCGGCACGCCGCCGAGGATCCGGCCATCGAGAGTCCGACGATTCGCAAACTCGGCATCCGAGCCTTGTACGGCGTCCCGATGATGCGCGGCGGCAAGGTGATGGGCGTCGCGCATTTCGGATCGCTGACCGCATTCGAATTCTCCGAAGAAGACAAGCTGCTCTTCCGCGCCGTCGTGAGCCGGGCCACATCGGCGGTGCAGAAGGCGCAGATCGTCGCCGACCTCCGGCGCACGGAGGCGGCGCAGCGCTTTCTCGCCGAGGCCAGCCGCCAGTTCGCGGAAACGCTCGACTACGAAGCGACGCTGACGAAGATCGCATCGCACGCCGTCCCGACGATCGCCGACTGGTGCATCGTCGATCTCCTGGAAGACGGGCGCGTGAAGCGCGTCTCGGTGGCGCATGCGGATCCGGCGGACGCGGCGCTGGCCGACGAGTTGATGACCGAAGCGACGGTCGACCTGGACGCCGCGGTGGGGATCGGCAACGTGCTGCGCTCGGGCAAGACCGAGTGGCGCGGCCGGCTCACGGACGCGGATCTGCAATCACTCGCGCACGATACGAATCGTCTCGAGCTGCTGCGGCGGCTGAAGCTGCGCGCCTACGTCGTCGTGCCGATCGTCGCCAAGGGAACGCTGCTCGGCAGCATCGCGCTCGTCTCGGCGAAGTCGCATCGCCGCTATTCGGAGTGGGACGTGACCGTTGCCGAGGATTTGGCGCATCGCGCCGCGATGGCGATCGAGAACGCAAGACTATACCGGGAAGCCAAGCGCGCCGTGACGGTGCGCGAGCAGGTGCTCGCCACCGTGTCGCACGATCTCCGCAACCAGGTCAACGTCGTGGTCACCGCGAGCGAATTGCTGCTGCAGACGGCCAACCTGCAGGAGACGCCCTCGGCGAGGCCGCTGTGGGTGATTGCGCGGACCGGGCGGAGCATGCAGCACCTCGTCAACGATCTGCTCGACCTGGCCTCGATCCAGGCGGGGCAGCTCTCGATCAGCGTGCGGCCGACGCCGCTGGCGCCGCTGATCGAGGAGGCGCGTGAGATTCACGAACCGGCGGCGCGGCTGAAGCGGCTGCGCCTGATCGCTGAAGGGGGCGCTGAAGCCGACGTCCTGGTCGATCGCGGCCGAGTCCTCCAGGTGCTGTCCAACCTGCTCGGCAATGCCATCAAGTTCACGCCGCCCGGCGGCGCCGTCACCATCCGCACCGAATTGACCGAGCGCGAGGCGGTCATCGCGGTGATCGACACGGGGCGGGGCATCCCCGCTCGCGACGTGTCGCAGCTGTTCGCGCCCTACCGGACCATCGCCAACGACGGCGCGGCGGGATCCGGCCTCGGCCTGTTCATCGCACGTGGCATCGTCGAGCGGCATGGCGGACGGATCTGGATCGACAGCCGCGAGAACAGCGGCACGACGGTGACGTTCACCCTTCCTGCAGCCAGGTGATCGCCTCGTCGGCCGAGCTGAACGCCTGCACCGGCAGGCGTTCGTCTTCGGCGAGCGCATGCGCCACGTTGGCCAGGGCGTCGATGCGGCCGCCGGTGAGAATAGCCGCGCGCGTGACGCCCAGGAGACTCCAGAACTCGCGGACGACCGCGACGATGCCGATCACCGACCCCACGCTCACCGGATGCGCGGAGCCGCGCAGGTCGCGCAGGAAACCGCAGCCGCGGACGTAATGCGGGTCTTCGGCAATATCGGCGAGCAGGCGACGCCACTCGTCGGGCTCCGCGTAGTCGCCGCGGATCGTCACGATGCGCCGCTGGCGATCGATGCTGTAGCTCAGCGGCATCTCACGAACCCGGCTCGGTGCGATAGCCGCCGCGACCCGCGGCGAGCCGTCGTCCGGCGGCCCTGATGATCCACGGAGCGAAGCGTTCGATGAGCACCAGCAGCTTGCCGTGCCCAGTGATGATCGCTTCTCGTTTCCCGCGCGCCACCGCGTCGAGGATCTGGCGAACGGCCTTGTCCGTGGGCATGACGAGCCAGGCCGGGATGGGATCGGCGGTATCCGCATGAAAGGCGCCGCGGTTGTCCGTGCGGCGAATGTTGGAGGCGACGAAGCCCGGGCTGATGAGCGTCACTTTGACGCCATCGAGCGCGAGTTCGGGAGTGATCGCGTTCGCGAGGGCGCGCACCGCGAACTTGCTCATCGCGTAGGGAGAAGCTCCCGGAGTCGAGCCCCAGCCGGCGACGCTCCCAATCAGCACGAGATGGCCGCGAGCTCTCTGCACCTCCGGCAGGCCGGCATGAAGCGTGCGGATCAGACCGAAGACGTTGGTCTCGAACTGGCGCCGATAGTCGTCGAGCGTCAGCCGGGAAAACGGCCCGACGATGCCGAATCCGGCGTTGGCGATGACGATGTCGAGTTTTCCGTAGGCGCGAACGGCCTCGCGGACGGCGTTCTCGAGATCGCCGTCGCGCGTCACGTCCGCGGGCACGACGAGCGGCGTCTCCTGGCCCGCGGCGGCAATTCTCCGGGCCAGCGCGTCGAGCAACTCGCGCCGGCGCGCCGTCAGCGTCAGGTGCGCGCCCGCCGCCGCGAGCTGCACGGCGAGTTCCTCGCCGATGCCCGAGGACGCGCCGGTGATGAGCACCGACTTCGATCTGAAGAACGCGGTCGACATCGCTGGCCTATCATCCTACGCTTCCGGCCAGGCGGGTGGGCTGACGGGGGATGCGGCGACGCGCCTGAACGGCGCGCCGCCGTCTCGAAAGGCCTATTTCACCTGGAAGCGGACCGTGTGCGTCGTCGGATCGCCGCTCGCGGTGAAGCGCAGCTCGAACGTGCCCGTTGCCAGTCCTGTCGTCTTCAGATTGAAGATGTAGGCGTCGCCGGCAAAGCGGAAGTTGTTGTCCTCGTTCGCCGCGCCCGCGTCCATCAGCGCGCCGTCCGCGCTGGTGCTCACCTGTCGGACGCCGGCAGCGTTGACGACGACGGCGGCGCTGGAGACGTTGACGCCGGCGTAGTCGCACAGCTTCAGCTTCACCGGCACGACGCTGCCGGACTTGACCGCTTTGGACTCGTCGTAGAGCGCGCACACGTTGTAGGCCACCGTATAGTTCACGGACGCCGACGAGGCGTTGGCGACGTTGTCGGCCGCGTTGACGGTGAACTGCGGCGTACCGACGCCGGTCGTCTCGAAATTGGCGCCGCTCGCGACGGGACCCGTACAGGTAGCGACACCGGATCCGCCATCGCTGCAGGCGTACGCGGCCGCGACAGGCTGGTTGAGGATGTAGGTCGCCGCAGCCGGCGCGGTGATGGCGATCGACGGCGCCTTCCGGTCCACCTTGTTGCCGGCCACGGGTCCCGCGACGCTCGCGTTGTCCGCGAGATCCGCGACCGTCAAGGTACCGGTCGACGCGTTCGACGTCTCGGTCCCGGCGGGAACCGCCG